>Ga0070717_10003180_pt1 | contig 11729 bp, 10 predicted proteins | sample LARL113metaG_FD_71366 | JGI IMG/M metagenome (GOLD analysis project Ga0070717, IMG submission 71366) | Corn, switchgrass and miscanthus rhizosphere microbial communities from Kellogg Biological Station, Michigan, USA - LAR L11-3 metaG | ecosystem: Host-associated > Plants > Roots > Rhizosphere ...
ACCGGACTTGGTGCTCAGATTGATCACGCCACCGGCGAACTTGCCCCAGTCGGCCCCGAGATTGTTGTACTGAACCTTGAATTCTCCGACCGAGTCCTGCGTAGGAATGACGATGGGCAGATTTATGTAGCCGATGTTAAGCGGCTGGCCGTCGAGGTATTCGGCACTCTCGTTCCCAAAAGAACCACCGACCTGGTAGTTACCCCAGCTAAATGGGTTCTGCCCGACCGGCGTGCCGCCGGATCCGCCTTGGGCAACCGCTCCGGGCGAGAGCGTAATTAAGTTGTAGATGTTCCGCCCATTCAGCGGCAGTTCATTGGCCTTGCGTTGTTCGACCACTTGACCGAGTGATGAGGTTTCCGACTGCAGCAACGGAGTCTCGCCGATAACCTCTACCGTCTCGTTTGCCTGACCGACGGGCAAAGTGACGTCGATTTTTGCGCTTTGCTGCACTTCCACCACGACAGGCGTACGGGTGATGTGCTTGAAGCCGGACTTCTCAACGTCGATTTTGTAGTTTCCGGGGATCAGGTTAACGAACGAGTAAAGCCCATCTGCATTTGTGGACTGGGTGCGCTTTTCGGTCGTCCCTAGGTTAGTCAGAGTGACCTGGGCATCCGTGATTGCGGCTCCAGAGGGATCGGTGACGGATCCTGTGATTGAGCCGTAGGTGGACTGCCCTTGCAGGAACGAGCAGGTTGAGAGGACGAAAGCGACAGACAGAGCAACCGTCAAAGATCTGCGAGACATGATGGGTACCCCCACGTTTTTATGGCAAGAACTTAGTTCACCTGGACAATCGGCTACGTGCGTGGCCGATTGCCAGAATTTGGAGTGTCAAAGGTTTTTTCACACAGTGAATAGGCTTGTCAAGAAAAAAGCGATTGGCAGTACCAGGTTTAACGATTACCTTGCCTTTTTCGTGGTATCTTGCGGCCCATGCCCGTGACCATGATGGATATCGCTAGAGACTTAAATGTCTCTGTCGTGACTGTTTCCAAGGTGTTGCGCAATCAAGGCAAGATCAGTGACACTACTCGCAAGCGGGTGCTGCGGCGGGCTAAGCAACTGAATTATCAGATGAATTGGGTCGCCCGCAGCCTGGTGACGCGGCGAACTTTCACCATCGGATTACTGCTTCCGGATTTCACGCATCCCTTCTTTGCGGAAATCGCCAAGGCCGTGGCCAGCACGGTTCGGCCACACGGTTATCACGTGCTCGTGTCATATTTCGAGGAAAATCCGGCCTTGGAAGTGAGCGAGGCCGATTCGCTCCTGGCCAGACAGGTTGATGGCTTGATTATCGCGTCGGTTCAGGCCCTCAGCCGTGTCGAGTTGTTTGAGAGGATTCGAACTAGAAAAGTGCCGTTTATATTAATTGACCGGCCAATTGAGGGGGTGAATGCCTCTTTCGTCGGCGCCGACAATCGTGCTATCGGAAAGCTGGCGACAGAGCACCTCATCGAACAAGGGTGCCGCTGTGTTGCGCACCTACGTGGTCCAGACATCGGCATCGCGGCGGAACGTCTGCAGGGATACCGCCTTGCGCTGGAGAAACGTGGTTTGCCGATACAGCCGCGGCACGTGGTTACAGGCGGGTACACAGATGAGAGCGGGTATCACGGAACGCGCCGGCTCCTGGAATTGCATCCAATTCCGGATGGAATATTTTGTTACAACGATCCGGTGGCGATTGGCGCGATGCGGGCGATTTTCGAAGCCGGGCTTAACGTACCCGATGACATCTCCGTGGTTGGCGCGGGAAATGTTCATTACTCGGATGTGTTGCGAGTGCCGCTCACTACCGTTGATCAAGGTACTTCGCGAATGGGGACACAAGCTGCGGAACTCCTGCTGGAGCGAATCGCGACAAAGCGCACGCTTCGTCCAAAGAGAGTGTTAGTTCCCCCTAAGCTCGTGGTTCGCAAATCGACTCAGCGGCAAGCGGAGAGCCCCATAATTTCGTTGTCTGGAGCCGCATTCCGAGAATCCCCTTTGGAAGAAAAGGAAACGTAAGCTGCAACGTCGTACCTCTGTATTTTGCGTGAGCGATGTGCAGCACCGCGTAGGGCGCGATATGCTAAACGGCCAAGGATCCTAAGTTGCGAACTGCCCTGCTGCTCCTCGTGTTGGTTTCTGCCCTGATCCTGTACATAGGCGCTGGCCCACTAGGGCTGTTCGAAGTGACACAGCCGCGTGGATTGGATTTTATCTTACAGAATTCGCCCACGCCGCAGAAATACCTGATCGAGACCATGCCCGGCGGAGTGGCCCTGCTCGATTACAACAATGATGGATTGCTGGACATTTTTCTGGTCAACGGGGGGCGGGTTACCAGCCCGATGCAGTCACCAGAAAATTTCGACCGCAATGACCCGCGATACTGGAACCGGCTATACCGGCAGAACAAAGACGGTACCTTTACCGATGTCACCGAGCAAGCTGGCCTGGCGAATGCCGGCAACGGGAATTACGGCATGGGAGTAGCGGTGGGCGATTACGACAATGACGGACATCCTGACCTGTACGTCACGAGCTACGGGAAAAATATTCTGTATCACAACAATGGGGATGGTACCTTCACCGACATGACGGCGAAGGCCGGAGTAGCGGGCGGGGGCTGGTCGGTTTCAGCAGGATTTTTCGATTACGACAATGACGGCAAGCTGGATCTGTTCGTCACACGGTACATGGAATGGGACACCAAACACAGTAAGAGCTGCGGCGGCGAGTGGCATACGTACTGTCCACCGGAAGAGTTTCCGTCCACGACCAACATTCTTTATCACAACAATGGCGATGGCACGTTTACGGATGTTAGCCAGAAATCTGGCATCGCCGCCAAGAAGGGCCGTGCGCTTGGAGTGGCATTCGCAGATTACGATGACGACGGGTTTACAGACATATTCGTCGCCAACGATGGCATGCAGCAATATCTCTTTCACAACAACGGCAACGGAACTTTCACAGAAAGGGCTCTCGAAGCCGGTGCTGGATTGTCCGAAGATGGCAGGCGCCTATCCGGCATGGGCGTAGTTTTTCAGGATTACGATAATGATGGCAAACCCGACGTTGTTGTCACCGAATTGCCCAGAGAGATTTACGGCGTGTATCACAACGAAGGCAATGGGATGTTCAGTTATGGCAGCTTGGTTACCGGCCTCGGCGTACTTTCAAGCGGGAGCTCGGGCTGGGGAGTTGGGCTCGAAGATTTCGATAACGACGGTTGGAAGGATCTATTCGTGGCGCAGGGTCATGTGCTAGACAACGTAGAGCGGATCGATCCCTCGCTTCACTATCCGGAACTGCCCATGCTGGCGATCAACCACAACGGCCGGTTTGAACGTGCTGACTCCGGGGTCACGGTTCCGGTTGCCGGCCGTGGAACGGCATTCGGCGATCTGAATAACGATGGGTGGGAAGACGCAGTGATGACCTCTCTTGGTGGGCATCCTCTGGTACTGATCAATCGTAGCGGCAAGCAGCATTGGCTGGTAATTTCGCTGCGTGGCACGCGTAGCAATCGCGACGGCCTTGGTGCGCGAGTGCGAGTTAATGGACAAACCCGGTTCGCGACTACCGCTGGAAGTTATCTTTCCGCAAGCGACAAGCGGCTGCATTTCGGGCTGGGGCCAGCAGCCACTGCCAAGGTTGAAATTGCCTGGCCTTCTGGTATTCATCAAACATTGAACGATGTCCACGCCGACCAATTTCTCGAAGTTCGCGAACCGGGGAAGCCGTGATTCGGGCACTCTTCATTCTTCTACTGGCGTGGCAGACCCTCTCTCCCAAGGCGCTGCAGCATCTGCAAGCGGCCACAGAAGCCGAAAAACAAAAACAATTTGACCGCGCGATTTCAGAATTTCAAAAAGTCACGGAGTTGGAACCAAGATCGCCCGATGGCTTTGTCCGGCTGGGACAAGCCTACATGGAGAAGCATGACTACGGAGCCGCGATCCAGCCGCTGAAGCACGCGCTAGAACTTGCACCGGATCTGGCGGCCGCGCACCAGTTGCTCGGCTATGCACTGCTTGCACAAGGTTACGCGGCGGAAGCGATTCCGCACCTGGAGGGGATTCAGGAGCAAACTGCTCTAGGCATTGCGCAAATAGAGACAGGTCAATTGCCACAGGCTGTCACCAATCTGCAGGCAGCGCTGGCCAAGCACCCCAATGATCCGGACTTGCTCTACTATCTAGGCCGCGCCAGCGGTTTGCTATCGAAGCAGTCAATCGACACATTGATAGCCGCCTATCCTGACTCCGCGCGCGCGCACCAGGCGCTTGCCGAAAACTATTTCGTTTTGCGGCAAATGCCTCAGGCAGAGAAGGAGTTCCAGGAGGCAATGCGCCTCCGGCCGGATATGCCGAAACTGCACCTTGAACTCGGTGAGGTGTACGCGGGCTCTTCGCAATGGGCGAAGGCGGAGGAAGAATTTCGTGCCGAGACCAAACTCCAGCCGGGAAATGCGGAGGCCAAGTATCGGCTGGGAACGGCACTCCTGCAACAAGGAAAAGCGCGCGAGGCCAGGGCTGCTCTCCAGGCTTCGGATCGCCTCCAGCCGGATATGCCCGAGACGCTCTATTCATTAGGAAAAGCAGCTTCGCTCGAAGGCGATGCTGCAGGTGCTGAAAAAGCGTGGACCAAGCTGCTCAGTATCGAGAAGGGGAGTTCCTTGGCTGCGCAGACGCATTTTGCGCTGGCAGGTCTCTATCGCAAGCAAGGAAAGATGGCGGACGCAGAGCGCGAGATGCAAGAGTTTCAGAAATTGCAGAATCCTGTCGCTCAGCCTGACGCTGTGCAGAAATAACTGTTCCAGGCAGCGTAAAGGGAGAACCCAAAGATCACACACATGATTAGTATCGATCTTGCCGGCAAGATCATGTTGATCACCGGAGGCCTAGGTGCGATTGCTGAAGATATTGTTCGCGAGCTTGTTGCTGCCGGCGCCACCGTGATTCTCGTCGATATCAAGTCCTGAGAGCAGGCACAGAAAACACTTTCTGAGTGGCGGATTCCAAAGCCGTCACATGTCTATTGCCAGGCAGATGTTACCGATTCTAGTGCGTTGAAATGCGTGATTGATGAGTGCTTCGAACGCTTTCCTGGATTGGATACCGTGCCCGGCCATGCAGGAGGCTGTGGATTGCATCCCTTCGGCGCCACGGCGGGAGCCGAATACGAGCGCATCTTTCGATTTAACTATTTCGGTCAGGTTTCACGGGCCCGCGCCGTTCTCGCTCAATGGATACAGCGCAAGATTCCAGGACATCTGATTTGTTCACCGCTGGCGAGCGAGATCAACGGTCAAATCTTCAGTCCGGACTTCGGAGCAGGCATCGGAAATCGCTTATGAGAGTCGCGCTCCGTGGCATCCTGGCATGGCGCACACGATTGACGCCATCCTTGCGACTCAAAAGATGCTGGAAAAATCTTTCGCACGACGTGTCGTAAAACGCGGAGGACTTTGACCGGAGTCTTGGAGCCCGTTCGCGCTAAGTAATTGGAAAGCTGGCGGAGAGGGAGGGATTCGAACCCTCGATACAGGTTTTAGCCCGTATAACGGTTTAGCAAACCGCCGCCTTCAGCCTCTCGGCCACCTCTCCTCAACAAGTTACAGGTAATCAATTGTGCGAAACTTTCGTGCCATTACACAATAAACCCTTGTACGGCATACTGCCTGTGCGTTGGGGAACGCACATAATGGCAAGAAAACAAAAGGGACAATTGATTGAAACAAGCACGGCATGGTTCCTTCGCTATTACACAACCGCGATTGACAACAGTCAAGAGATTAGAAAACAGACCTGTATACGGCTGTGCGAAAAATCCGATATTTACCGCTATGCTTCGGATGTCCGCCCTTGGGGAATCCGGTCGAAGGTGAACGCGATTCCGGTCTGAAGCCGAACACCATTCCGTTGTGATTCCGAACAGCATTCCGCTCTGAAGGCGAACACCGATTCCGGTGGGAAGGCGAACAGTTCTTGCTGTCCACCGGAATGGCGTTCGGCTTGGAGCGGAATGTTTTCCACAGCCGAACAGCAGGAGCTCGCAGCGGGGCTGGACTATAACCCGGCATTGAAACTCCATAAATAAGGAGAACAGCGTGCCGGCAAGGAGAAAGTCCATGCGCAAGGTCAAAGAGGTCCTGAGGTTACGATTCGAGTTGGGATTCGGGCAGCGGCAGATTGCACGCAGTTGCGGGATGGGGCTGAGCACGGTCCACGAGTATCTTGAACGGGCCGCAACGGCGGGGGTGGAGTGGCCCTTGCCGGAAGGGTGGGCGAAGAAGAACTGGAAGCCAAGCTGTTTGGGAGCCAACCGGTCCGGGCCAAAGCGGTGCAGCAGCGGCCGCAACCGGACTGGAAAACGATTCATGAGCAACTGCAACAACATCGCCATCTGACCCTGCAGTTGGTGTGGGAAGAATACCGGCAAGCGAATCCTGAGGGGTATCGCTACAGTTGGTTTTGCGAGCGCTATCAGCACTGGCGGCGGCACCTGGATGTGGTGTTGCGCCAGGAACACAAAGCCGGGGAGAAGATGTTCGTCGACTGGGCGGGGGCGACGATCCCCGTCTATGACAGTACGACGGGGCATGCCTGGCCGGCTTCGTTGTTTGTATCTGTGCTGGGAGCCAGCTCCTACACCTACGCGGAAGTGACTCGCGATCAACAGTTGGAAGCCTGGATCCAAGCGCATATCCACGCGCTGGAATTTTTCGGTGGCGTGCCGACTGTGGCGGTGCCGGACAACACGAAAACGGCAGTGACTCGCGCCTGCCGCTACGATCCCGATCTAAATCCCACTTATCAAGAGTTCGCGGTGCACTACGGGATGGGCGTGGTGCCCGCGCGTCCCTACAAGCCGCGCGACAAAGCGAAGGTGGAAAGTGGAGTACAAGTGGTCGAACGCTGGATCGTGGCCGCTTTACGGAATCGGAAGTTCTTCAGCTTGCCGGAACTTAACCAGGCAATCCGCGAGTTGCTGGTGCGACTGAACGAGCGTCCCTTTCGCAAACGCGACGGTTCGCGTGCCAGTCTGTTTCACAGCCTGGAGAAACCGGTTCTGGCACCGTTACCGGCCGAGCGTTTCGATATGAGCCAGTGGTCGCGGGCCACCGTCAACATCGACTATCACATTGTTTTCGATGGGAACTTCTACAGTGTGCCGTATGCACTGGTGCAGCAAATCATGGAAGTCCGTTCCACCCCAACCACGGTGGAGATCTTTCACAAGGGCCAACGAGTCGCTTCCCACCTGCGCCATCGCGGACGGGGTCAAACCATCACCCAGGGCGAGCACCGCCCCAGAAGTCATCAAGCCCATCTCGAGTGGCCACCCTCGCGCATGGTGAACTGGGCCCGTAGTATCGGTCCGCACACGGTGCAGTTGTTCGAACGCATCCTCAGCGAGAAGCCTCACCCGGAGATGGGCTACCGTTCTTGTCTCGGCATCATTCGCTTGGCCCAGCAGTACTCGGCGCAACGCATGGAAGCCGCTGCCGAACGGGCCATCCTTGCCAAGGCGTGTCGCTATCAGAGCGTGAAGTCGATCTTGAAGAACTCTCTGGATGCGGTTCCGTTATCTCCATCCGAACCCGCTTCTCCACCCTTGACGCATGACAACCTCCGCGGTCCCGAGGTACTTCGACCCACGGAGGCCAACCTCATGCTGAACCAACCGATGATGGAAAAGCTGCTGGCCATGCGGCTGCACGGCATGGTCGAGGGCCTAAAGACGCAAGCACAAGATCAGGCGATCCATGAGCTGAGTTTCCTGGAACGACTCTCGCTGCTCATCGATCAACAATGGAACTGGCGCGAGAACCAGGCGCTGGCGCGGAGACTGAAAGCAGCCAAGCTGCGCGGACCGGCCTGCGTGGAGGACATCGATTATCGGGTCCCGCGGGGTCTGGACAAGACGGTGGTCCGTGCCCTGGCAAAAGACTCTACCTGGGTCCGCAATCACGAGAACATCTTCGTGATCGGACCTTGCGGCGTGGGCAAGAGCTTCTTGGCAGGTGCGCTCGCACAGAAAGCGTGTCGCGATGGCTACTCGGCGCTTAATCTTCGTGCCGCAGCCTTGCTGCGTGATCTGGGCCTGGCTCGGGCCGACGGCAGCTTGCGCCATCTCCTGGCACGACTGAGTCGCATTGATGTTCTGGTCATCGATGACTGGGCGATGGCTCCCTTGAGTGAAGCGGAGCGTCGCGAAATCTGGGAGATCTGCGAGGATCGCTACCAGACTCGCTCCACCATCCTTACTTCCCAACTGCCAGTCTCGCGTTGGCACGAGCAGATCGGCGATCCCACCATCGCCGACGGCATCCTCGACCGCTTGGTCCACAACGCCCATCGCATCGAGATGCGTGGTGAATCCATGCGTAAAAAACGCAATCCGCCGGACGAGAAGAAGGAATGAGTCGTTCTTCTACATAGCTAAGCAGGGGATAAAGGGGCTGCTGCCCCTTTCCCCTGCACCCCAAATCCCCGCCGAATCGCTCCCTCCGCTCCGCTCCGGACACTTTCTGTTGACGAAGCCGAACACTTCCGGCACAATCATCACGCCAGCGTCGCTTCGCTCCGACTGCTGTTCATCTTCGCTCCGGAATGCCGTTCGGCTTCCCTCCGGAATCGGTGTTCACCTTCACCGGAATACCCACGCCCTCGTTGAACAGCACATGAAGGCTGTGAATGCCGATGCCGAGCCGCTCACTGGATCAATGCCGCTTGGCGAATACGTCACCCGCGTTTATTTGCCCTGGGTTCAATCGAACAAAGCCGCTGCGACGTACAACGGCTATCGGCAACTGTGGATCAAGTATCTCTCTCCCCGATTTGAAAAAACGTCTCTGCTTGATTTGCAGACCCCCGCAGTGACATCACTGCTCACGCACTACGCAAAGGAGGGTCTGGGAGCACGCACGCTCTCCCACATCAAATGGATGCTCTCAGGCGTTTACGGCTTCGCCATTGGTCAAGGAACCGTACCGAAGGACTGCAATCCCGCATTCGATTCAAAGTGGCAGGCGAAGGCGAAGCGTCCGCGTCAGAAAGTCGAATATTCTCTCCAACAAGTTCTTTCCATGATTGCTGTCCTCGAACCTGTTGACATTCGTGCCGCTGCTGCTGTCGCCGTCTGCTACTTTACGTCAGCCCGACCTTCTGAATGCCGTGGACTGCGTTGGGAAGAATTGAAGGACACAAGTGAAGGAACCGTTTTAGAGATTAAGCGGGGGAGATGGCGTAACCATGAAGGCGATACTAAGACGGAAGAATCGGCTGCAAAAGTCCCTGTCATAGAGCCGTTAAAGTCTCTGCTCGAACGGCTGCGTGAACAGTCTGGCAATCCCGTATCGGGGTACATTTTCCAGAATCGGGCTGGTCGTCCGTTGAGTCTCGATTCACTGAATACGCGGGTTATCGCGCCGACGTTAAAACATGCTGGAATTGCTCACGCAACCGCTTCATTTCCTCCACAAACAATGCCAGGGTCGCCGAATAAGCATCGTCGGCTAGGTTGTCGTTTGCACCCGCCAAAACCACATCTCTGTGCAGTTCAGCCGCACGCCTAAAATATTCTGCGACATCATCCATCTTCCACGGCAGCAGCATGTTGTATTTCGCATTATCGGTAATGACCAAAACGTTGCTCTCTCCCCGATAGCCCACATGCGTTCCTTTGCTTCCCCCAATAAATGGCATGCCACAACAATGCCCTGCTGAAGGCGCATACCCGATTTGTATAATATAATTGCTGAGCGATGTAGTCGAGCAGGCCACCAATGCCGATTACAGCGTAGTCTGGGACCGTGCTTACCGCAGTTGCGCTGACCTTTAACAAGATTGGTTGTTCCTTCTTGGGCGTCATGGCAATGAGCAATTGAACTTCCTTGTCAGATTCTGGGTCCACTGGATAGACCCGATCGATACAGGTCGAGCATTACCTGATTAACGGCATCCTTGATCTCTGCTCGGGTATCGAGGCCAGAGATTGCTGGAACCATTCGTTCAATCACCATATCCACCAAGAAACCATTCCCAGAACCAGCGATACCGCCAGCATAATCAGTGCCGCTTACAGGGAGTAATTTTTGGATTGGGTGCTTAAAATCTCCTACGGTTTCCTGTGTATCGGCGGCGAGAACGATTCCCTTCTCACAAACGAATCCAGCAGCGATGGTCACTTACTTCCTTCTGGGGGCCGCTTTGGTATTGCTCGATGAACCCCGAGCAGCGGCTTCACGAGCGACGCCCACTTTACACGCCCTCGCCGCTTTCCTGTTTTTTTATTGTGAAATCGAGGGAATATACGGGCATGTAATTCAAGGCGGGACGGGAAAGGGGAGGGAAATGGCAGAAGCGTAAGCTAGCGTCTCGCCCATCAGAACCTTGTGCCGTCCACGCCAAGTCCTCAGAGTCATGGTTGCTGACGGAGGTTGCTGCAAACGGCTGACATTTTTTATTTTAGGGCACTGTAGTGCGAAGCAGGGCAGTAAGACCAGTTCAACTCTATTGAATGGTTACCCCATAATCCTATAAGTTCCAGCAATTGGCTGGAAAGCTGCGCCCGCTCTGTTCGTCTGCCCCCGGTTGCCCATCACCTCCATCCGGGGGCTTTTCGTTCTTGCCTGAATTGACAGCCGCACAGTTTAAGTTCAAAGTGCGGGACCCCGTGAGTAATTCAAGCACGTCAAAGGAAATCAAGAACCGCTACGACCCAAAACGGCTTGGCTGAATTTCTCGCGGGTCGGTTTCTTTTTGCGAGTCTGCGCAGGACGGCGAGATGCCTTCTTTTCCAATTGGTCTGCCTGCCGCTGCGCTTTATCGGCTTTTGTTCGTTTTTCTGACACGCGGATCTGCTCGATGGGAGCAAGCTCCCCAAGGCTGCGCTTTCTGAAAAACTCGACCTGCTCTTTAAAGAGTCGAGTCAGCTCGACTTTAATCTGAGAGAGTCTAGGTCGTTCATGGCTGGCCTCCGTGCTGCTCACTTGAGGCGTAACGGGGAGCAGAACGGGAGTCGGGAAATCCGAAAGAACAGAAGCGGCCTCGCCACGGGGGAGGGCTAGTGTCTTCGCGGGTTCCCCCTTTCTCCCGCGCCGCTGATTATAGCCCTGGTCTTGTCTTCCATGCGAAAAGGTTCATCTACTCTGGAATTTCCTTGAAGGTAAGTAGATGCTCTCCTACTCTGTGTCCCAGACGAAGTGGCGCATAACAACGGAGGCGGAGAACTCGGCCAGAGGCTCCGCTTTCGTTTTGCTATGGAGATTGTCAGCGGCGGACTTGCAGGCGAATTTGCACAACAGGACAAGTTTTGCACAGGTAGGGCGGCTTAACATTTCTGCTATAACATTCGAGTATATTTCTTCCGCTTTTGGGAGGCATCTATGACCCAAGATGCCCGCAAAGATTGGCGTGATCTCTGCCGAGAAGCCGTCGCCCGAAACAGACCCAGCTAGGCTGATAGCGATTGTTAACGAATTAAACCGAGAATTAGACGAAGTACAAAAGAAGAAGGCGGCGGTGTACCTGGTGTACCTACAGCAGATAGACAAGAGAAGGGCGTAAAAGAGAGAGTAAGTTTTTGTGTCGTCGGGGGTGGACCGATGGCTGCCCACATTCTGCAAGTCGCATACTATGACACCCTGCGGGAACTCCGCGTAAAAATGCTTGAAGCTGCCGGTTATCAAGTTACATCCGTCTCAGGCAACGACAATGCTATGG
>Ga0070717_10003181_pt1 | contig 11728 bp, 9 predicted proteins | sample LARL113metaG_FD_71366 | JGI IMG/M metagenome (GOLD analysis project Ga0070717, IMG submission 71366) | Corn, switchgrass and miscanthus rhizosphere microbial communities from Kellogg Biological Station, Michigan, USA - LAR L11-3 metaG | ecosystem: Host-associated > Plants > Roots > Rhizosphere ...
CTCGAGCCTTGGTCTGTTTGTCACAACCAATCTACTCGTTGCAACGAGCCAACGTCGTTATGCAATCAAGTGGGCTTTTGCCCCGAGGAATCTGCTTTTTTATTTGTGCCTGTCAATTAAGTAAAACAATGGGAATAAATAAATCCACACAATATCCACGAAGTGCCAATACAATCCGCCGATCTCAATCGGCGTGTGATACTCCGGCGTAAAACGGCCACGCCAAGACATGAAGATCAGTACACTGAAGATCCCAACCCCAATAATCATGTGCAAAGCATGCATGCCAGTCATCGCAAAATAAAGCGAGAAGAAAATCTGAGCGTGCCGGGGATCGATTTTTGCTTCCGGATGCCCTGGCATCGGTTCGTCAAAACTGAACGACGATCCTGGTATGTGATGTTCCACAAACTTCTCGTGCCACTCGTAGCCTTTGATGCCCAGAAACGCGAGGCCAAACAGGAGGGTCAATATCAGCAGAATGACGATCAGCTTTTGTTTTCCCAATTGCGCCGCTCGCACCGAGAGCGCCACCGTCAAGCTGCTGCAGATGAGCACCGCAGTATTTATTGTTCCAATCGGAAGGCTCAGTGTTCTGCTGGCCACTGCGAATTCGTTGTAGTAGGCGAGGCGGTAGATCAAGTAGGCACAAAACATCCCGCCGAAGAACATGATCTCCGTTCCCAGGAAGACCCACATGCCGAGCGAGGCGGCGTTGCGCTGCTGCTCCGCATCGGCAAAGTGATGCAGTAGCGCCGGACCATGCTGCTCGACCGCAACTGGACTATCGCTCAGCCGGCACCTCCGCGGCAGCAGGAATGTGTTCGTAGTTGTACGCCTCCCAGGTTACTTCCGGCGTTTCATCGAAATTGAACGTTGGGGGAGGCGAAGAGGTCATCCACTCGAGCCCGGCGGCGCCCCACGGATTATTGTCCGCGACCTTCCCGTAACGCATGGACCAGAGGAAGTAAACCATGGGCAGCAAATATCCGACGGCAAGAATCGTCGAACCGGCAGTCGAGAGTACATTCAGCACCTGGAACTCCGGAGGATACTGCCAATATCTACGCGGCATGCCCAAATATCCGAGAATGAACTGCGGGAAAAATGTGAGATTGAAGCCGATGAACACAAGCAGCGCCGCCAGGCGTCCCCAGCCCTCCGGATACATGCGCCCGGAAATTTTCGGCCACCAGAAGTGAAGCCCGCCGAGATATCCCATGACCGCGCCACCCACCATGATGTAGTGGAAGTGCGCGATCACGAAATAAGTATCGGTCACGTGGACATCAAGCCCCAGCGCGGCCAGGAACAATCCGGTCAACCCACCCATGGTGAAGAGACCGATAAAGCCAAAGGCATACAGCATGGGAGTTGTGAATGAAACCGAACCCTTGTACATGGTCGCGGTCCAGTTGAACACCTTGATCGCCGAAGGCACCGCCACCAGGTAGCTCAGGATCGAGAAAATTAAGGCTGAATAAAGCGAAATCCCGGCCACAAACATATGGTGTGCCCAGACCAGAAATCCGAAGACTGCAATCGCAATACTCGACATAGCCACGAAGCGGTAACCGAAGATACGTTTGCGGGCGAAACAGGCGACGACTTCGCTCTCTACCGCCATCGCCGGCAGGATCATGATGTAGACCGCGGGGTGAGAGTAAAACCAGAACAAATGCTGAAACAACAGCGGATCGCCGCCGCGAACTGGATCAAAGATGCCGAGATTGAAAGCGCGTTCGAACACCACCAGCAGCAGGGTGATGGCCAGCACTGGCGTTCCGAGCAACTGAATGATGCTGGTGGCGTAGTGGGCCCAGATGAATAGCGGCAGCCGGGAGAAGGTCATGCCGGGCGCGCGCATGCGGTGAATGGTGACCACAAAATTCAGCCCGGTGAGAATCGAGGAGAAGCCACTAATAAATATGGCGACGCCGGCTTCAATCACTTTGGTGTTGCTGAACGCGGTGCTAAAAGGCGTATAGAACGTCCAGCCGGTATCCACTCCTCCGGTCAGCAAAACATGCAGCATCACAATGCCGCTCACGATGTACAGATACCAGCTCAGCAAATTGATACGTGGGAACGCGAGGTCTTTGGCCCCGATCATCAACGGAACCAGGAAATTCCCAAGCACGGCGGGAATAGATGGGATCAGGAAGAAGAAGATCATGATCTGGCCGTGCATCGTGAAAAGCTTGTTATAGGTATCTGCTTGGACAAGATCGCCAGCCGGTGTCAGCAGCTCCAGACGGATGAGCAGCGCCAGAAATCCGCCGATAAAAAAGAAAAAGGTAATTGAAACCAGGTAGAGCAGCGCGATTCGCTTGTGATCAGTAGTGAGCAGCCAGGAACGGATTCCGTACTCTTGATTCAGATAGTGCTCGCGTTCGTGGCTGAGTGCTGCGGTTGCCATAACTATTCCTTGGGCTGCTGCGGTTTTGCGCCCGGCGAAACCATCGAGGGAGTTGCCGCGGCTCCTGCCGGTGGCTGATTTAAAGATTTGATGTACGCGATCAACGTGTTCAACTGTTCTTCGCTTACCAATCCCTGGAACACGGGCATGATGGGCTTGAATCCAGAGACGATTTTTGCCGAGGGATTCAGAATCGATTCGCGAACGTAATTTTCATCCGCGATTACCGTGCGCCCGTCTTCCAGTTGCACCCGCTTCCCAAATAAACCAACCAGATTCGGGCCGCGCCCCTGCGTATCCGAGCGATGGCAGGTCATGCAGCCAAGCTGCTGAAAAATATTTTGCCCGTTCGAGGCCAGCGATCCTGAAGCCAACCCGCCACTGAGCCAGGCTTCATATTGCGCCGGCTCCAGCACAACAACCTGGCCGATCATGCCGGAATGCTGGGTTCCACAGTACTCGGCGCAGAACAGGTGATAGGTCCCGGAGCGTGTGGGACGAAACCAAAGCGTCGTGTAGCGGCCAGGTAAAACGTCCTGTTTAATGCGAAACGCCGGAACGTAGAAGCTATGGATCACGTCCTGCGACGTCATAATCATTTCCACATCGCGGCCTACAGGCACGTGCAGCTCGTTAATCTCGCGCTGGCCTTCTTCGTGCTGCAGCTTCCACATCCATTGTTTAGCGACGACATAAATCTGCGTGGCTCCTCGCGGCGGTGTGCGCTCTTTGAAATAAACAACTGCGCCCCATGCAAAAATGAACAAGAAGATTGCAAGCGGGATCGCCGACCAGGTGAGCTCCAGAATCGTTGAGCCTTCGATCTGCTCGGCCTCACGCCCCTTGCGCTGGCGGTAGCGCAGCGCAAAGATGCAGATCATGGTGAAGATCGCCACGCTCACGAACAGCGACAGCGCGACCAGAAAGATATACAGCGCGTCTACGCTCCCGGCGGTGGTTGAGGCCCTTGCGGGCCAAAGTGGCAAATTGTCGAACATAGCATTAGTAGCGCGTCATTTTCGTAGCGCCGGCCTCTGGCCGGCTGTCCGGCGTGGCGTCTCCCCGCCGCTACACTGATACCTGACGGTCAGATCCCATGCGAATCAACACCGCTAAAAACACTCCCATAATGATGATTGTGGCTACGCCTGCCAGTTGCAGAATGCGGCTGATGATGGCTCCATACTTTCCCGTCGCGGGGTCGTAGTGATAGCAGTACAGCAACACCTGATCCACCACGGTTCCAATTTTGTTGCCGGAAGCCTGAATCAATCCTAGCCGCAAGTCTTTCGGTGCGAATTCCGCGCCATAGTAGTACTGCGAAATTCTGCCGTCCGGCGTGAGCACCATGATCGCTGTCGCATGCGCGAACTGGCCGGTTTTATCGATGTACTCATACTGAAATCCTGCCGCTTTGGTCAGCGCATCAATCGATTCCTTCGGGCCAGTCAAAAAGTGCCAGCCCTGCTCCGCCCCCGCGCGCCCGTAGCGTTTCAGGAACTCGGCTTTCTTCTTGGCCGCCATTTCCGGGGTTTCCCGCGGATCGAAACTAACTGTCAGCACGTCGAATTCTTTCCCAACATCGAATTTCATGACCCGCATCGCGCTTTCCAGGCCGCTGAGCACCTCGCCGCACAGCATCGGGCATTGGTAGTAGACGAGGTTCAGGATCATCGGCTTTTTGCCGAAGTAGTCGGCCAGGTGAACAGGCTTTCCGGCCTCATCACGAAACGCAAGCTCCGGCGGAATCTGCTCGTTCAGGCGCTGCTCGATGCCGACATTTTTCAACCCCGGCGGCCGAACGTTGGCTGGCGGAGAAAGGATGCCCTGGGTCATCCGCTGGCCGAACGCTGACAGAGTTGTACAGACGATCAGCACAATGGCGGAAGTCGAATTGACAAATAATCGTTGCAAATCCTTTTACCCTATCTCTTCCTACCTGAAGGCTTCAGCGGATGCAGACCCGAAAAGCAGATTCCTCCTGGGCTGAAGCCTCCTCGGAATGACAATCACGTTATGGGCATACCGGTACGGTAAAACTCGTGCCCTTCCCGATTCTCACCGAACAAAGTCATTTCTTTTTTCCTTGCTTCTCGCTCGTGTCCGATCTCTCTGCCGCTTCCTTGGCTACATTCACCGGCGACGGCGGCACCGTCCCTGTCTGCGGCCGTGTCGGCAGCCCACGCTGCGCGAGCAACTGCATCGCCCGCTTGATGGGGATGCGCACCACTCCGTTCTGCTGATCCACCCAGCCGTAGCTATTCAACATTTGCTCTTCCTGCACACGAAAATCTTTGATCTCGAGCCGCTCGTTCTCCTCCAACCGCGGCAACGGGAATTTGTTCGGAATATCTTTTCCGGGCGCCCGCGCAGGTTCCGTCGCTGCTGCCAGCGGGTTCGCCGGCGGCTGATGCGCCTTCTCGTACGAGTCCATGAAACCGTAAATCCCCTTCACCACGAAATGCACCAGCACGCCCATAAGCGCGAGCGCGATCAGGAACGCATACACATTGCGCGCGCCCATATCCTCGCGCTCAAAACCGATGTTCTCGTGATGTTGGTTGCTGCGCAGTTCTTCCGCCATGGCTAAATCTTCTCGTGCGCCGGATGCAAAACTTCAGTTGCAAACACGTCATAGGCGGGCACCAGCGGCATGGAAGCGAGATTCCGGCAGAAGTACGCCAGCCATAATCCGCCCATGGCGACCGGAACAAGAATATCCGCCCAAGTGACAGTGATTGTTCTTGAAAAATTTGGTTCAATGACCCAGAACATATCGAGATAGCGCATCAGCATCAGCCACATCGCCAGCCAAACTAATTTCGTTACATCGCGCTTAAACGGGCGCGAAAGCAATATCGCGAACGGCACGGCGAAATGAAAGAGCACGAGAAACAAGCCGATCCAGCCCCATCCGCCGCCCAGCCGCTTCGTGTACCAGGTGATCTCTTCCGGCAAATTGCCCGCCCAGATGATCAGCCATTGCGAAAATGAAAAGTACGCCCAAACCATGATGAACGTCAGCATGAACTTACCGTGATCGTGGACGTATTCGGGCTTGAGCAGCTCCGACATTGGTCTGTAGCGGAAAAGAATTCGCTCAATCACTACTGCAAAACAGAGCGCTGACAGGACTTCGCCAATAAGAATGATGAGGGGGTAGATAGTCGAAATCCAGCTCGGGTCAAGCGACATGGTCCAGTCGATCGCAGCAAATGAAATCGTGAACCCATAAAGGATGATGCCCGGCCCACTGAGCGCTTTAAAGCGCGCGCTGTTGTCACGCACCGGCGGCCGGTCCTGCTCCTTCGACCATTTGGTCAGCAGGAAAATGAGTGTGCCCCAAATTGCGAAATAGATGATTGCGCGAATAATGAATCCGTGTAGGTTGAGGTAAGAATGCGTAATGTTTTGCAGATGCTGCCGCAGATTCTTATCCAGAACATCACCGAGCGGTCTTGCCCACGGATATAACCGGGGCAGTGCAAAGAGCAACGGCAGGAAAAGGAGCGCGAGCAGCGGCAGCGTGCGCATAGCCGCACCCAGAATGCGGCGGATGATCATTCCCCATCCACCTTTGGTGAGATGGCGGAGCATGAGGATCACCATTGATCCAAGCGCGATCCCGAGCCACGCCATAAAGCTCAGCAGATAGCCGCGAAAAAATACGGTGGGCTGGAAGACAGCTCCCGCGATCGCAACCACGCCCGCAATCGCGCCGATAGTAAGCGAGCGCCGCCCGATCGTCTGCAAAACCGGAGGCGGCATCAGTTCCAGATTGTTTCCCTGCGCCGCGCTCATTTGCGCTCCTGCCCGCCTTCCGGTTTGGCGACTAATTCCGGCAAAGTTGCGCCGGAGGGTGGATCGCCTCGCAATTGCGGCGGGTCCGACGGCACTTTTTGTCCCGTCGGTACATCCGCCACAGTCGCTGCCTGGCTTAGCTGCAGCGCGCGGATGTAAGCCACAATGCACCAGCGATCCCGCGGCGCAATTTGCGAAGCATAATCCGGCATGGCGCCAAAGCCGTTGGTCATGACGTCAAAAAAATAGCCGAGAGGCGCCTTTCGCAGCCGATCAGTGTGGAAGGACGGCGGACGGCGAAATCCACGCTGCACGATCATGCCGTTGCCATCGCCCAGACGCGAATGGCACGGTGCACAGTAAATGTTGTACCGTTCCTGGCCGCGAGCCAGAACGTCCGCCGTAACCGCAAATGGCATGTAGTCGCCGGGATTATTTCCCATTTTTCCGCCGTAAAAATAAGCGTCCTCGTGCAGCTGGCCTCGCGCGACGGTACCCTCAACGGGAGGACGGGCGGAACGCAAGTCAGCATAAAAATCGCTCTCCCGCAGCGGCTTGAAGCGCGGCTGATCGTGCATGTCCTGGCGGCAGGCTGCCAATGGGAGAAAAGATGCCATCAGCAAGACGCTAGCGCGACGCCTATGAGCCGCGTAGCGGCGTGGGAATGCAGCCCAGGGCGCGAGCCCTGGGTCAGGAGAAGTGGACGGCCAAGCCCCAGAGGGGCGACAGAGTTTTGGTACGGGGCAATTTTCAGGTGCGGGAAGGGCAGACGTAACCCCATTTTTCTTTCGCCCCTGCGGGGCTCGCTTTCTGCCCGCCTCCAACCCACGGCTCACACCCTGGGCTGCAATCTCACGCCGCTTCGCGGCTATGCCGGGCAAGAAAACACCTATCGCAGCGCTGAGGCGCTGCGCCACCCAAAACCGCGCTCTGGTCCAATCCCTCAACTGGGCACCTCCGCAATGGAGCGCGGGTTAAGCCCCTCTAGAAATCTGCGCGTTTCCGCCGGTTCGTACTTCGGGTCCGAAGAAAAAATAATGAGAAAGAATCTGTCTTTCGAGGCGAACGCAAATCGCGGCACGTTAAACACCGGGTGATACGGCATCGGCAAGCCGTTCAATGCGAGCATCCCGAGCACTGCAAAAATGCCGGCAAACAGAATTGTCATCTCAAACGTAACCACAATAAACGCCGGCCACGAATTCAGCGGCCGACCGCCGACGTTGATCGGGTAATTGATAACGTGAATCCAATATTGCAGAAAAAATCCGGAGAGGCCGCCAAGAATTCCTCCGACGAGCACCACCAGGGGAACATCCGTCGGATGGAAGTCAATCGCCTCAGCCAGCGCCTCAATCGGAAACGGACTGTAGGCATCAATTTTGCGGTAACCCGCTTCGTGGGTTAGTCGCGCCGCGTGCACAATCGAGTCGGGAGTATCGAACTCGGCCATCATTCCGTAAATCTGAGTGCGCTTCATTCGGCTTTCACCTCAGCTTCAGGAAGAAGCGTGCGCATCTCAAAGATTGAAATCATCGGCAGTACGCGCAGGAACAAGAACATGCAGGCGAGAAAGAAGCCAATCGTTCCGATGTAAGTCATCCAGTCCCAGCGCGTCGGATAGTACATACCCCAGGAGGAGGTCAGGAAGTCGCGGTGCAAGCTGACCACGACGATAATGAAACGCTCCAGCCACATGCCCATCAAAATGATGCCGGAAATCAGGAACAGCCATCCGGGGCTAGTGCGCAGCTTCTTGATCCAAAGCGCCTGCGGGATGCCTATATTGCAGAGCAAGAGAAGGTAGTAGAAGAACGCATATGGCCCGTGCAGGCGGTTCCAGAGCAGAAATGCATCGTAGCGATTTCCGCTGTACCAACCCATAAAGGCTTCGATCCCGTAGCCGTACGCCACGATCAACCCGGTTGCGAGCATGACTTTGGCTGAGTTGTTCAAGTGGCGGTCAGTGATGAAGTCTTCTAGGCCGTAGAATTTTCGGATAGGTATGGCCAGCATCAACACCATCGCGAAGCCGGAATAGATTGCGCCAGCGACGAAGTAGGGTGGGAAAATTGTCGTGTGCCATCCCGGTACAATGCCGATGGCAAAATCGAAACTGACCACTGTGTGAACCGAGAGCACCAGCGGCGTCGCTAATCCAGCTAAGAGTAGATATGCCATTTCATACCGCGCCCAATGCCGCGTTGATCCCCGCCATCCCATGGCCAGCATGCCGTAGACAATCTGCGCCGCGCGGTGTTCAGAGCGGTCGCGCAGAGTGGCCAGGTCGGGAATTAATCCGATGAACCAGAACAGCAAAGAGATCGTGGCGTACGTCGAGACCGCGAAGACGTCCCACACCAGCGGGCTGCGGAACTGCGGCCACACTTTCATAGTGTTGGGATAGGGGAACAGCCAGTACGCCAGCCAGGGACGGCCAAGATGGAGCACTGGGAACATGCCGGCGCAGGCCACAGCAAACAGCGTCATAGCTTCGGCGAATCGGTTGATGGAATTCCGCCAGGACTGCCGCAATAAAAGCAGAATCGCAGAAATCAGTGTTCCGGCGTGCCCGATTCCGATCCACCAGACAAAATTCACGATCGCGAATCCCCAGCCAACCGGGATATTCACACCCCATATTCCGACGCCGCGCACGAACAAGTAACCGACCGCGTACAGCAGTCCCATGGTGATAAGAAAAGCAATTCCAAAACCGACAAACCATCCGTTCGAAGTCGGTCGAGTGAGCACGATCGAGCTGATCTTGTCCGTGACCGTGCCAAACGTGTAGCCGGGCTCGATCACCGGTGCCTGCTTATTGATCAATTCTTGAGCTGGATCATCCATGGAAACTCTTTGAGCTACTAAGCCTTCGATGGAGAGCCGGGCGTCCCCGCCCGAGCGGACGGGTGAGACGCCCGCTCCTCCATCGACTTTTCTTCCAGTTCCGGGTTCGGATTGCGAATCTCCGCGAGGTACGTAGTTCGCGGACGCGTATTCAACTCAGCCAACAACCCATAATTACGCTGCTTTGCCTTGAGTCTTGAAACCTGGCTATTGGGATCGTTAATGTTGCCAAAAATGATCGCATTCGCGGGGCAGGACTGCTGGCAGGCAGTCTGTAATTCCCCATCCTCAATTTTGCGGTTCTCGCGCTCGGAATCAATCCGATGTTCGCTGATGCGCTGCACGCAATACGTGCACTTTTCCATTACACCGCGGCTGCGCACGCTGACGTCGGGATTGCGCATCATCTTGTATTGCGGCGTGTCCCAATCCTGGAAAAGCAGGAAATTAAATCGCCGGACTTTGTAGGGGCAATTGTTCGAGCAGTAGCGCGTGCCCACACAGCGGTTGTAAACCATATCATTCAGGCCCTCGGTGCTGTGGACGGTTGCGCCGACTGGGCACACGAGCTCGCAGGGTGCATTTTCACAATGCATGCACGGCACCGGATGGAAGTACGCCTTGGGATTGTCCCGGTCGCCTTGATAGTAGGTATCCACCCGCAGCCAGTGCATGTGGCGGCCGCGATTCACCTGCTCCTTGCCGACGATCGGGATGTTGTTTTCCGATTGGCAGGCAATGATGCAATTGTTGCAACCAACACACGCGTTTAAGTCAATCGCCATTCCCCACGCGTAGGGCTGTTTTGCGTAGTCGAATCCGGGATAGAGTGTCAGCTCCTTCGGCGGCTCTTCCTCCTTCGCGAAATTCGGCTCGCGATGGTATTCCTCGAGCGTTGCAGCTTGAACCAGAGGACGCTCAGCGCCATTGGGAGTTTCTATCGATTGATAACCCTGAGTCGAAGCGAGCAAATACTGGCCGCCCGTTTTGCGTATCTTCACGCCATTCGTAAACCATGGAGTTGCACTTGGGCGAATCTGGTACATGTCAAAACCAGCGCCGGTTCCGGCTCGTCCGGCGCGGCGGCGTCCGTAACCGAGGAACGCCGTGATTGAATTATCCGGATGACCCGCCTGAATCCAGACTGCCGCTTCGACTTTCCTCCCATCGAGCTCCAGGTCGACCACATCTTTATTTTGCAGGCCCATGCGCTGCGCCATCGCCGGACTGATGAGCACGGGATTGTCCCATGTCATCTTCGTCATCGGCTTCGGCAGTTCCTGCAACCAGCCGTTGTTCGCAAATCGGCCGTCGTAGATGGAGGGATCGCGACGGAAGTTGATTTCAACCTCTTGTTCCTCCTCTGGAATGCGGACAGCTATCCTCGCAGGGGGCACCTGTTTCGCCGGGTAAGCTGTGCCTTCAATCCAGCCGTCGTGCAAAGACTTGCGCCAGAATGAGTCGAAATCCCCGCTGGAATGCTGCGTTTTCCAGTAGCCCTGAACAATTTCGTACCCGGTAGCCTCAGCTTGACCCGCAAGTAACGACAACAACTCATATGCGCTTTTTCCGTTGTAAAGTGGCGCAATTAGCGGCTGCACAATGCTGACGGTTCCGTCATACGCGCGGGTGTCGCCCCAGGCTTCGAGATAATTCGCTTCGTTAACGTGCCAATGACAGAGTTCGGCGGTTTCGTCGTTGTAGAGACCCAGATGCACGCGCAAGGGAATGTTGCTGTTCTTGAGCACGTCAGCAAAGCCGAAATCTGCGGGCGCATCGTAAACAGGATTGCCGCCGAGAATGATCAACAGATCGACTCTGCCTGCGCGCATGTCGCTGACAAGGTCTCTCAATGATTCGTTCTGACTGGCTGTGTTCGCGAGGGCGGGGTCGCTGTGAATAACTGTGCTCCCGATGTTACCCAACATTTGGTTGAGCTCATGGGCAACTGCATGAACAATTGGAGGTTGATGATCGCCAGGTATGACTGCACTTGAGGCGCGGTGATTTTTTAGATCCAGGGAAGCCTTTTCTACAAATTTCTTTTCTTCGTCGCTAAAAACCCGTTCCATGAGCTTATTAACTCGTTCGGCAAGCTCATTAGGGATAGCACCGGGCGTCGGCATCAGCCGACTCAGCAGTAATCCCGCACAATCTTCAATCTTTGTCCCCCGCATCGGCAACCGGTGATCCGCCTTCGCGCCCGTCGCGCTCGGAGTGCTCTCGGCGACGTATAGCCGGCTCATCTTGCCGGAATCGGGATCACGCCGCTTGGCGAAATCCCGTGCATAGCGCGTCTGGCCAGGGAATCCGGCGGAGAGAAAGTCGGCGTCGAGCGAGACGATCACATCGGCAGCATCGAGCTTGTAAATCGTCTCGACCGGCTGGCCGAAGGCCATCTGTGCGCCCGCATAAACATTGTCACGATTCACCGGTTCGTAAACATGCCATTTGGCCTGCGGGTAGAGTTTCAGGATCGAGTTAAGCTGGTCCGCGAGTGTGGGGGAAGAAACTGTCTGCGTGAGAATGCGAATGCCCGCCCCCTGCAGCCCTTTCTGAACATTCAGCGGCCCGCGAATCGCATTCAGAAAATCGCCCCAGGTGCGAACATCGCCCAAGTAGGTGATTGTCTGCGAGCGGTCAGGATCGTACAGTCCC
>Ga0070717_10003184_pt1 | contig 11725 bp, 18 predicted proteins | sample LARL113metaG_FD_71366 | JGI IMG/M metagenome (GOLD analysis project Ga0070717, IMG submission 71366) | Corn, switchgrass and miscanthus rhizosphere microbial communities from Kellogg Biological Station, Michigan, USA - LAR L11-3 metaG | ecosystem: Host-associated > Plants > Roots > Rhizosphere ...
TCGGCAACTGGCTCGAGTTCCGCGCCCAGGTGATCGCGCCCGACCACGACTTCCCGTGGCTATGCCTGTGGCCCGGCGCGGGCGCGAACGCGCACACCACGAGCGTCACCATGCCGATGAGCCACGACCAGTTCTGCAAGACGATGCACGAGATCGCCGGCGGCTGGGAGTATCACCGGCTGCGGCACACGTTCGCGACCGAGCGCTACCGCGCTGGTATGCCGATCGAGATTCTGCAGCCGACGATGGGGCACGCCAACATCAAGCAGACGCTCGGCTACGCGCGGATCGACGAGGATCAGATCATCGCCGCGTCGAAGGCGACCGACGCGAAGTTCCTGAAGGCGCTGCGTCCTCACCCGGGTCAGGAAGCGGCCTAGCGAACTCGGCGCGCGCGTCCGCCCGGCGCAGCGTCGCGGAATCGAGATATTCCCCGGGCGCGGGCGGCGGCTCGGGCTCGCGCTCGTTGAGCCAGTCACGCACCGCTTCGCGGTGAACCTCGTCGTACAGGCACCAGTCGTCGCTCACAGCACGGCCTCGAAGGCTGCCGGCACCTCGCGCGGCGGCCGCCAGTCCGCGAACTTGGAGCGCAGCCCGCGAACGGCGCTTGACACCTCGCCCTTGGACGCGCCGAGCCGGTTGGCGATCTCGCGGTGCGTGTAGCCGTGGTAGAGCAGCAGCATCACGTTCTGCTCGAGGCCGGTCAGCGTGTTGGGCACCAGCGGTGTCGGCTCGTCGACGTCGCCGTACACGTCCTCGTGGGTCTGCGCCAGGTACTTGCCCTCGAACCAGTCGCGGCGTCCAGCGACCCGGCTGCCGCTCCACGCGTCCTCCCGTCCGGGCGCGAGGTCCTCGATCATCAGCGTCGCCTCGCGCTTGCGCTTGAGGATGTCCTTTTTGAGGTTCATCAGGCACATGAACACGTACCGGTCGCGGGTGCGGTCAGCGGTCTCGCCGACCCGGCGCGGCATCCGCCCGATCCCGTAGTAGCTCAGCGCCTGCCACACCTTCACCCGCAGGAGCTGCATGACGTCCTCGACGCTGTCCGCGGAGTCGACCCGGTCGGCGATCTGGCTGACGATCAGCAGCGCGGTGGAGCGGACCAGCGGCTCGTAGCCGCGCAGGACGACGGGATCGTGAGCCTCAAGGGCGCTCACGAAACGTCCGCGTAGGTCTCATCACCGGGCCCTTGGGCCCGCCACAGTGCCAGCCAGCACGCCTTAGTTGTACCGCACCGCCCGGAGCGCGTCGAGGCTCAGGTGCCGCCATTGGGGGACTTTGCGTGCTCGCGCTCGACCTTGGCGTCGTCCCACCGCTGCTTTGAGTAGACGCCGGCGCCGACGATGAGCGAGGTGATGACGGCGGCGAGCGCCTGGTTGCGCTTGTCGCCGGGGGAGCCGATGATGTCGACGACGGCGACGGCCGCGAGGTTGGTGAACAGCGCCGTCAACGCGGCCCATAACGCGATCGAGTGATCCTTGTGCTCTTGCTCTTGATTCCCGTTCATACCAGCATGGCCTCCTGGACGTGGTCAAGTGCGGCGACGACGTGGTAGTTGAGTTGCCTGAGTCCGGGCGAGTGCAGGATCAGCCAGCGCTCGTCAAGCTCGGCGACGAGGCCCTGGTAGACCTGCTCGTAGCCGACGCGAAGCGACGGTGGCCGGTGACAGCAGCCGTACAGGCACTCGGTGACGGTGATCCTTACCGTGCCGCTGGTGCAGTGCGCGGCGAGCAGCAGCGTGTAGGTGTCCTCGTCCATCACGGCTCGAGCGACAGCTCAAGCTGCCCGGGGAGAGGGTCGGTGTGCTCGCTGGGCCGGCGCGACGGGCTGCCCTCGGTGAGGATCCGCCGGCGCGCCATCTCGGCGTACTCCGGGTTGAGCTCGACGCCGACGAAGTCGCGGCCGTGCCAGCCGCACACCACGCCGACCGTCCCCGAGCCCGCGAACGGGTCGAGCACCACGCACCGGCCCGACCCGTCCTCATGCCCGCACGACGGCCGCCAGCCGACCGTGCGCGGCGGCTCGTACTCCTCCCAGCGCTTCTGCCCGCCGTACTCGTTGCGGGTCAGCCCCAGCTCAAGGTCGCGGTGGCCGTCCTTGTTATCGGCGGTCCGCAGGTTGCCGTAGAACGTCCGCTCCATGATCCGCTGCCACGGCGCGCCGCACGCCCCGCACGCCCTCGGCGACGTGCCAGCCAGGACGCACGGCTCGATCAGCCTCGGCGGGAACGTCGCGAAGTGCGCCTCCACGAACGGCTGCGTCGCCACCTCCCAGACGTTGCGCTTGTTGCGCCCGCCCGGGTGCAGCGCCCGCTGCAGGTTGACGTAGCCGCCGTGCTTGGACGGGTGCCCGTCGCGGTAGCCAGAGCGGCCCTCGTGGCGCTCGCCGAGCGACTGCTGCGGCTCGCGGATCGCGTCGGCGTCATAGTGGTAGCGCGCCGACTTAGCAAGCAGGAACAGGTGCTCGTGAGCGCTGGTCGGCCGGTCCGTGACGCTCTCGGGCAGCGGGTTGGGTTTGGCCCAGATGACGTCTGAGCGCAGATACCAGCCCGCTGCGCGGAGCGCGAACGCGACCATCCACGGCAGCCCGACCAGATCCTTCGCCTTCAGCCCGCTCACCACGGAGCGGACCGGCCGCTCGAGCGCCTTGAGCTTCGGGTTGCCGCCAGCGTGCCCGTTGCCTCGCAGCGCGCTGCGCTCGCTGACGCCCGTCTGCGGGTTGCCCGAGGTGTGGCTGGCGTAGCCGTCGCCGAGGTTCAGCCACAGCGTCCCGTCATCGCGCAGCACCCGCCAGACCTCGCCGAACACCTCGACGAGCCGGTCGAGGTACTCGTCGAGGGTCGGCTCAAGACCGATCTGCCGGTCGATCCGCTGGGCCCCGCAGTGGCCGCACACGTCCCGAAACGGGATCCAGCCAGCCTCGGCGATCTTCTTCGCGCCACCGCGGGTGCTCGTCACCGACTGTGCGAGGTTCACGCCACGGCGCAGCTCGCTGGCGCGATGCTCGCACGCCGCGTCGCCGCCCTCCCACGCGCCGGTGCCGTAATCCCGCAGGCCGTGATACGGCGGGCTGGTGATGCAGCACTGGACGCTCTCGGCCGGCAGCTCCCGCAGCCGTTCGATCGCGTCGCCGGTCAGGATCTCCCACGTCACAGCCGCTCCTGCTCCCAGGTCACGATCCGCCGCCCGATCCATTCCGCGATCTGCGGGACGAGGGAATCTCCGAGGGCTCTAAGACGGTCCACCCGAGCGGGAACCCCATGAGCCACTCGACAAACGTCGGGTTCAACTGCCCACCAGTCCGCGCTGGGGACTCCGGCTCGTCCCCAGCGCGATGCACCGCCGTCCCCAGGTTCGGCGACTTCCGCGCTCCCTGCTTCGCCCCCGAGTCCTTCCAGTCGCGCGAGTTCGGGGTCGGCCAGCTCTCGGCTCTCGCGACCGCTGTCGCCAGATCGTCCCCGCCCGACCTCGGCCGGCTCGTCCGCGCGTAGTCCGGGCCGCTCACCACCGACTTCGGCGTCGGCCATAGCCGCGCCCGGTCCGCCAGCGACGCTCCCCGCTTGCCGTCCGCCGGGCCCGCCGTCGAGCGCTGCGCGTCGTTGCTCACCGGCGTCGGCAGCAGCTCCCGGCGAGGCGTGCTCGAGTTGCCGTGCTTGACGTAGTCGGTCAGCGACACGCCCGGGTGCGCCCGGCTGCCTGGCAGGTTCCGCGAGCCGGAGGCCTTCGCGTCGCCGGCGGTCGGCGTCGGGATCCGCTCCGGCAGCAGGCCCTTCTTCGCCATCGTCGCCAGCGACGGCGTCCGGGCCGAGGGACGCTCGAACTCCCCGCCGATCCCGTTGATCCCGTTCTGCGAGCTGCCGTACGGCGTCGCGGCGGGGGTAGGCAACAATCCAAATCCGGTCCCGCCGGTGAGGGGCGCCAGCGGCGCAAGCTGGTAGGCAGTCCCATTCCGCGTCATACCCGAGCGCGGCCATTTCTCCAAGGACTCGCCAGAGTCCCCGGGTGCGGAGCGCGGGGACGTTTTCGACCACGACCCATCGGGGTTCAAGCTCGCCAATAAGGCGGGCGAACTCCGCCCAAAGACCCGAACGCTCGCCGCTAATTCCCGCTCCCTTTCCGGCGAGGGAGATGTCCTGGCAGGGAAATCCGCCGCAGAGAATGTCAACTGCACAGAGGTTGTGGGCTCCGACGTCCTTGACGTCCTCGTGAACCGGGACTCCGGGCCAGCGCTTTCGGAGAACGGCTCTCCGGTAGGGGTCTCGCTCCACAAACCAAGCTGTTCGTATGCCGCCGGTGCGCTCAAAGCCAAGGTCAAACCCTCCGATGCCGGCGAACAGCGAGCCCACGGTGAGCATTCACGCCAGCGCCCCGGTGATCGCGTTCTTCCAGTGCTCGACCTGCACGCGCATGTCGTAGTGGGCGGCGATGTGCGCTCGGGCGGCGTCGCCGAGCCGCACCCGCAGGTCCTCGTCGGCGACGAGCGCCTCGAGGGCTTCCTCGGCGTCGCTGGGGGTGGCGGCCAGCAGGCCGGTGGCCCCGTCCACGACAGCGTCGCCGTAGACGGCGGGGTCGGCGACGACGGGGATCCCGAGCGCGCCGGCTTCCATCGCTCGCAGCGGCGACTTGGCGCGGTAGAAGCCGCTGTCGCCGCCGGGGGCGAGCGCGATGTCGAACGACATCATCGCCGCCGGGTATGTCTCGAGGCAGGTGAACGGGATCGCCAGCGCCCGGTCAGACCTGATCATCTCCGCGAACGGGTAGCCGATCGACATGAAGGTCACCTGCTTGTGGCGGCTCATCACGCGGGCGACGACCTCCATCCAGGGGGTGATCCCGCGCGTGTGGCCGGTCGCGCCCGCCCAGCCGATCGTGACGATCGGCTGGCCCTCGATCCGCGGGCGCTCGGGCCGCGAGAGGCGGTAGCGGGCCATGTCCAGGCCGTTGGGGCACACCCAGATCCGCTTGCTGTAGGTGCGGTAGCGGCGGGCGAGGTACTCGGTGGACACGATCATCCCGTCCGCGCGGCGCATACACAGCTCCATCTGCTTGACGCGCGTGCGCCCGAACTCGTGGCGGAAGTCGTGGTCCTGGGCCTTGCGGATGCCGTGAACGAAGTCGTCGATCTCGTAGAGCACCGCGATCCCGCGGGCGTGCAGTTGGCCGATGAGGTCAAACCAGCGGTGCCCGGCGGGCTGCTGCAGCACGACGGCGTCGTAGTCCTCAAAGCGCGCCATCTGGGTCGCGCCCTTGACGTAGCCGGTGGCGAACTGCAGCGCCGGCGGGTGGCCGGTCACGCCGATCCAGTCGCAGCCGAGATACAGGGCCGGCAGCACGCAGCGATACCAGCTAATCCGCGAGTTGCCGAGTCCGACGAACAGCACCTGGATGTTGCGCGGCTCATTCACGCCGCCTCCCAGAGCGTGCGCTGCACGCCGCCGACACCCTCGCCGTCGCGCATCGCCTTCAGGTAGCCCTCGGCGGTCGAGTCCGCCCAGGAGCCGCGCGCCTGGCGCTCGGCCACGACCCGCCAGCCGGCGGCGATGAGGCTGATGCCGGACTCCCCGGCCTGGTTGTAGGTGATCAGCCGGTGGTAGCCCATCGCTTTCGCCGCCCGCCACGCCGCCGCGTACAGGGCGCTGTTGGCGTTCGGGCACCCGTCCGTGCAGGTGCGGTTGACCTCGGCGGTGCAGCCGTCGTCAAAGGCGCGGGAGATGGGCCGGCCGACCATCGCCACCCCGCGCAGCTGTCCGGTGTCGTCGGCGACGCCAAGGCAGAACTTGGTGCCGCGCGCCGGCTTGTGGTGGCGGTGGTAGCGGGCGACGAACGCGCACGCCTGCCGGAAGGTGACCGGCACGATCTCAAGCCGCGGCTGCGCCATGACCGTCATATACGAGCGGGGAACTCGTGCAGCGCGCGCTGCGCGACGAAGAACGCGGGGCGGCCGGTCCCGGGGTCGGTCCACCATTCGGGCCGTTTGGCGTCACGGCCGAGGATCCAGCCGACGATCTCGAACGCGGGGGCCTCGCCGCAGACGAGGTAGAACCGGTGGTCGTCCTCGTCCTCGGGGTGGATGATCAGCCGGCCGTCGCGGCGGGCGGTCTGGCGGACCTGCACGCCGACGCCGATGTCGCCGTCATGGTCGGGCGCGGTGAAGTCCGCCCAGTAGCGTCCGAGCGCCTTGGCGGTCGCCATCTCCGCGGCCGCCGCCTCGATGTGCGCGCTCCAATTGTCCTCGCCGCCGTAGCCCCAGCGGTGCGGGCTGCCGGCGCGCAGCCGGCGCATCCGGCGGTGGCCGCCGGTGAGCAGCGCGTGCTCCACCTCTGACCAGGTCAGACGAGCTCCGGCACCCATTGCGCGAAGTTGGTGTGGCGGTGCTTGTCGGTGAGGCGCGCCAGGCCCTTGCTCTGCCACTCGTCGAGATGCCTGTCGGCCCGGCCGCGGAAGATCGACTCGTGGTGCAGGGCGCGGACCTCCGGGGCGTAGAGGCAGTCCAGTCCGGCGTCGAACACGCGCAGGCAGTAGTCGACGTCCTCCCACGCCATCCGGAACTCCGGGTCATAGACGCCCACGGCCTCGAGCGTGGAGTGGCGGATGTACTGAAACGCCGCGGTGACCGGGCAGCGGCACGGGACGAGGGCCTCCGGGAGCGTCGCGGGCGCGAAACGGAAGCGGTGATCCCAGATCCGCGTCAGCAGCGAGAAGAACGTTCCGGCGTGCTGGATGAGCTGCTCGCCCGGGTACAGCAGCAGCGCGCCGACCACGGCGGCGTCCTGGTCGCGCATGATCCGATCCCAGCCGGGGGTGAGGATCTCGACGTCGGCGTTGACCAGCACCGCGTCCTCGCCCTCGGCGAGCGCCATCCGCAGCCCGACGTTCACGCTGCGGCTGAACCCCTCATTGACCTTGTTGCGGCGCAGCTCGAACCCGAAACGCTGGCGCTCGGCGGCCAGCTCGAGGACGAGCGCGCGCGCCGGGGAGCAGTCATCGACGAGCAGCACCCGCGGCTGGTCGCTGGCGGTGCGATGCACGCTCTCAACAGCGGCGAGCGTCACCGCGAAATCGGGCGGCTCCCGCATGAACACGGGGATGACCACCAGCGTCATCCGGCCGGCAGGAGCTTGGGTTCGATCGCCTGCCCGGCGTGATCGCGGACGAGGTGCTCGAGCAGGTCGTGGCGCACCCGCTCGATCCCGCGGCCCATCGCCACCGGATCGCGCGGGATGTGCTTGCGCGAGCGCCAGGTACAGCCGGGGATCGGGCACTCCTTGAGCGCGCCCATCAGCTCCTCGCGGCCCGTCCAGATCATCTCGTTCTCGATCTCGAGGGTGCGGATCCGGCCCTCGAGCCGCTCGATCTTCTTCTGCTCCTCGGTCTTGCCGGGGAAGTGGTTGCGGTGGCCGTTGGGGCAGTAGAAGGTGTCGTGGTCGCGGCGGCGATGCGTGGCGAACTCGGTGGGTAGGCAGAACTCGACGCCGCACGACGCGCAGTAGATGTGCTCGGTCATGCCCGGGCCGCCTCGCCGGCGCGGCCGTTACCGGTCATCCGCGCCTTGTTGTGGTTGACCAGCGCTGGGCGCCCCGGCTTCTTGACGCCGCGGTAGCCGGCGGCGCGCTGGCGCGCCCGCTTGGCGGCGCGCTTGACGGGATCGCGGTCGTACTGGCGGCGGCTCACGCAGGCTCCCCGATGAGAACGGGTAGATCAGCGAAGTGGGAGCTGAGCCGCTCCGCGATCTTGTCCAGGGCGTCCCGGACGACGGCGTCCGGCCGGTCGAGCCGGTAGCCGAGCGTCAGCTTGCCGCTGCTCAGCCGGTAGCGGAACCGGGCGGTGACGCTGTAGGGGTTCTCACCGAGGAACGGCGCGACGGCCAGCTTGAACTCAGTCGGGATGGTGAGCTGCCCCGACTGCCCGGCCTTGGTGTCGATCGTTTCCTCGTAGCGCGCCTGCACCTGCCCGTTGTCGAGGCGGATCGCCGACCGGAAGTTCGCGCCCTGCGTCGCCTCGATCGTCTGAGCCAGCTCCAGCATCTCCGCCGCCGCCGGCTCGACAAGCTCGAGCAGGCCGTCCTCGATGTGCTCCGCGAACGCCTGCTGTGACATCTGGATGTTGTCCTTGGAGCACCAGTGCTCCCACTCCGGGGTGCGCTGCAGTTGCAGCGCGGCGCGATGGTCGCGCCAGCCGGGCTGCTCGGCGTCGCTGTCGTTGAACACGGCGATGACCTTGCCGCTGGTGGGGTGAACCCAGATGGTTGTCGTGTCATTCTGGAACCGCTCGATCACGGCGATGAGCGCGTCGACGGTCGCGGGCCGGTAGCACCCCGACTGCCGCCACGGCAGGTCCGCGTACTTCTCGGTGTCGACGAGGTGGTGGGTGCCCCCGTTCGGCACGATGACGCTGTAGAGCTCGTTGCGCTCGATCTTGCTCGGCGGCGCGGTCGTCAGACCCGCGTCGATCGCCGCCTGAACGTCGCCTACCAGATCAGTCATCGTTCAACCTCCCGGATCTCTGAGGGTGGGGCAGGGACTTGCTGCAGCGGCAGTTCCGGCTGGCGCGGATCGGAGCGCGACAGGTTGCCGTCCAGCGCGAAGAACAGGCTCGAGCCGCGCTCCGGCTTGGGGAGCTTGACCGCGAGGTCATCGGCGATCTCGTACTGCTGGGTCTTGCGGCCCGCGGGCGACACCTTGATCGTCAAGACCAGGCTCCCGGCCTTCTCGTGCTCGGCGACGGCCGCGACGAGCTCCTGCAGGCGCTCGGACAGCTCGGCGTGCAGGCTGCCCTGCCGGATGTCGAGCAGCACCTGGTTGAACGGGTTGGGTTCGGGCACAGCGTTACCTCCTCAGAAGTCGGCGGCCACCCGCTCGGGTGCCGCTGGGCGTGCAGTGGGGTCGCGAACGTCGACGAGCGAGGACAGGCGCCGGACCTCGGCCTCGAGGCGCTCGACGCGGGCGCGCAGGTCCGCGAGCTCGCGGCCGCCGCCGCCGCTGCTGGCCTTGACGGGCTTGAGCAGGAAGCTGCGGCCGTACTCGGGGCTCTCCTGGATCTCGACCTCGACGGTGACCTCGCCCCGTGGCAGGTCGGCGAACGTCTTGAGCTTCTCGGTGATCGGGTTGCCGTCGTGGTCGGTCGCCTCGACGCTGCGCAGCGCCCACGGGCCCTTGTTGCCCTGCCCCTGCTTGAGCACCTTCGTGCTCAGCACGTTGATCACGCGGCTGGACATCGCCGGCTCACAGCAGGCTGATCCTCGGGTCCCCGGCGTCGATGTTCACGCGCCGGGGCTTGAACATCCGCTCGCTGACGGCCACCAGCGGCGGCGTGGAGCCCAGGGGGTAGCTGCGGCCGATCTGGGTGAGAGCGTGCGCGGCGTTGCGCGACGGGATCCGCGACTTCTCCACGTACACATCCCCGCCAAGCTGCTCAAGAAGCTGGGTCTGCTCGGTGCTGATCTCGACGCCCGCGGACGCCAGCGACTCGCGGACGACGTCGCCGAGGTCGCGCTGCTCGAGCACCACGTAGGGCCGGTTGCGCTCGGATCCGTTATCGGTCATGACTTCCTTTCAGCCAGCGATGCGGTCGGTCACCGTCATCGTGCTCGGGTCGAAAAACAGGCGAGCCGTGCCCTCCATCTGGTGCCGGTTCTTGGCGTAGATCAGCTCGGCGTCGGTGCGGACGACCTTGCCGTCGTCAATCTGCTTCTGCGTCGCGTGCTTGTAGGGCTGGTAGAGGAACGCGACGAAGTCGGCGTGCGCGCTGACCATGCCGCCGCCGCGCAGGTGCGTCAGCCGCGGCCGGCGGTCATCGGAGTCGTCGATCCCCTTCGTGGTGTGCGCCAGGACCATGACCGCCACGCCGAGATCCTTCGCGATCTGCTCATGCAGGAACTCGGCCTTGGCCTCGTCCTCATCCGCCGCCGACCGGTAGCCGCGCCGGTCGTCCATGTGGAAGTAGCGCATGTGGTCGATCAGCACGAACCCGACGTTGTGGCGGCGGATCGCCTCGGCGATCAGCGCCCGCAACTGGCTCGCCCGCACCGCCGGCGAGAAGTTGAACCACAGCGGCAGCTTGCGGCGCGGCCGCCACGCCTCGATGACCTCGGCGAGCTGGTCCTCGTCGATCGCGCCCTCCTGCAGATCCCCGCCGTCAAGGCCGCTGATGTGCTGCGCCACCCGGGTCGAGGACACCTCCTCGGTCATCTCGAGCGACAGCACCAGCGTCCCGATCTGGCGGTCCGCGGGCTTCTTGGCCTGGCGCTCAGCGAACCGGATCGACAGACACCACGCCAGCCCGCTCTTGCCGGCGCCCTGCTCCCCGGCGAGGAAGTACACGTACGCCGGGCGCAGCCCGCGGGTCCACGCGTCCATGAAATCCCAGCCGAACCGGACGCCGACGTCCATGCCGGCGGCGCGCATCGCGCGCAGCTCCCGCAGGTGCTGGATGTAGTTGCGGCCAAGCTGCTCGAACCCCACGAGCTCGTGCGTCAGCAGCGAGCTGGTGGCGATCTGCGTCGCGCGCTGCGCCAGCACCCCGGCCAGCTCCTCGGGTGAGCGGTCCTCCTCGCCGACCTCGGTGACGACGCCCTGCGCCAGCGCCAGCAGCTCGCGGTAGTCGAAGTCGCGCTTGACCAGCCGCGCGTGAGCGACCACCTCGCCGTTCCCGGTCGCGGTCGCCGCCAGCGTCTTGACCTTCTCCACCGCCTCGCGCTCGTCGCAGCGCCAGCACAGCGACAGCCGCTTGGCGCACAGCTCACCGATCGTCAGCGGGTCGATCGGCTCCTCGGCGTAGTAGGCGCTGGTGACCGCCTCATACAGCGAACGGAACGCCGGGAGGTGAAAGTGCGCCGGCTCGAGCAGCGTGCCGACGACCTCGCCGACGACCTTCGGGCGAGCCAGCATCGCGCCGACCACGGATCCCTCAACCTCGGCTGAGAACGGGCCCGCCACCAGTCACCCGCTCGGAGGAACATCGCCGGGCCCGAACACCTGCAGGCCACCGACCACGTCCAGGATCGTCTTGCGGCCGGTCGCGTCGAGCGGGATCTGATACTGCCGGCCGTTGGGCAGCGTGAACATCAGGACGATCGCCTGCGGACTGCCCGGCACCTTGACCGCGCTCACGCCCGCGTTCGGGAGCGTGATGATCTCGCACGGCGGCGGCATCACCATCTGCCCGTTTTGGTTCACGCTCACGGCTCGGCGTCCCCGACCTCGACGGCGAGCTTGCCGGTCGCGCCCAGCTCGAGGTCCTCGATCTCATGCAGCACCGCGGCCGTGATCGTCACCGTCGCCCGCGGCCGCCGCACATCGACGTGGACCGTCAGCTCCTGGATCCCGTGGATCTCCTCGCCCTCCTCGTCGTAGACGTGCGTGCCGCCGGGAGTGCCGTCGCTACGAATCCGCAGCCTCATTCGCCCTCCCGGAAGATCGCGCGGCGACCCGTCGCAGGGTCACGCTCGACGCGGTATCCATGCTGTGCCAGCCAGGCAGCATCTCTCTCCGCTAGCTCCTGAGCCAGCGACGACTTCGGATAGTCGTTGCCGGTCAGGACATTTCGCTTTGCCTCGTTCAATCTAGCCTGATCCACGGACGCGTCGGAAGTGCTCGCGCCCGCCTTTTCCGCTATGTCGAGGAAAAGGTCGATCTGCTCCCGCGTCGTCCGGATCCCGCGCTTGCCCTTGAGGATCTGCGACAGGCGGTTGTACTTCTTGGCGCGGTCGTTCTCGCCCATGTGGAACG
>Ga0070717_10003187_pt1 | contig 11715 bp, 12 predicted proteins | sample LARL113metaG_FD_71366 | JGI IMG/M metagenome (GOLD analysis project Ga0070717, IMG submission 71366) | Corn, switchgrass and miscanthus rhizosphere microbial communities from Kellogg Biological Station, Michigan, USA - LAR L11-3 metaG | ecosystem: Host-associated > Plants > Roots > Rhizosphere ...
CCCAACCCAACTATCGGCCATGGCGTCGCGATTAAGATCATGACCGGAGCGCCGATCCCCGGCAATTGCGATGCCGTGGTTCCTTTCGAGGTAGCCGAGGAAATAAACGGAGTAGTGCGCCTGACAAAACCCATTGCGGCAAGGCAACATATCCGTTTCACGGGAGAGGATATTCACGCCGGTGACATGATTTTCGCTCAGGGCGACATCATTCGCCCAGTGCATATTGGAGTGTTGGCATCGTTCGGCAAGAGAGAGACGGTCGTTTACAGCCAGCCAAAGGTCGCAGTCTTGTCCACAGGTGACGAACTGGTCGACAACCCTGAGGACCTCGTTCCTGGGAAGGTGCTGGACAGCAACCGCTGGGCGATAGCTGCAGCCGTGCGCGAATGCGGTGCCATTCCCGTCATGCTCGGTATTGCGCGTGACGATGCGCAAAGTCATCGCGAAAAGTTGCAAGAAGGGCTTCATGCGGATGTCCTCATCACCACCGCTGGTGTGTCGGCAGGCGACCGCGACCTCGTTCGCGACATACTTTACGAACTTGACGTGAGGCCGATTTTTCGAGGAGTCCGCGTCAAACCCGGATCGCCCACCTGCTTCGGACTGCGCGGGAGTACGAACGTGTTCAGCCTGCCCGGGAACCCAGTAGCAAGCCTCATCGCGTTCGAAGAGTTCGTTAAACCCGCATTATTAAAGAGGATGGGCCATCAGCGCGTACTGAATCCATTTCTGCCGGCGATTCTTGGTTCTGATGTTCGTAAGAGTCCAGGGCATGCCAAACTGCTGCGCGTCAGATTAGAACAACGCGAGGGTATGTTATGGGCCTGGAGCGCGGGAAAGCAGGACACGGGGATGCAGAAAACTCTCTTGCGAGCCGATGCCCTGGCACTCCTGCCGGAAGACCGCGTTTCATTCGCTGCCGGGGAAACCGTTAGTCTGCAACTGCTGAACGGTGCAACCGTAGAGCTAATGGAGGGGGTTATGCGTTGCGCCGCACCGACTTGTCGCCACGATCCGACAGATACCGGTGCAGCCTTCGCACGATAAGCGCGGTGGAGTAATTGTGCCTGATGACCACGAAACAACTCGGAACTCGATTTCAGGTTTGACGGCGCTGCGTGTCTACAAAATGCTCGCACGTACTGTTCATCTCATCGCCATCGCCGGTTTAGTGGGAGGCCACATGTTCGGCGCACCACTTGCCCCGCTCCGGCCTTTCCTCTATCTGTCCATTATCACCGGCGCGGCTATGTGTGCGCTCGAGGCTTATCCTAATTGGCAGTTCTTTTACCAAGGATGGGCCTTACTGCTCTGGTTGAAACTCGTGCTGTTAACGTCAGTCCTGGTGTTCTGGAATGCTCGCAAACCCATCTTGATCGTGGTGGTTGTAATTGCGTCAGTCGGTTCGCACCTGCCACGTGCGCTGCGGCATTGGACGCCATTTCACAAACAGTGACAGCAGGTTTATGTAGTCTGTGCATGATGGGGCCCGAAGTCACGTGTCACAAGACGGGAGTGACGAGTTCAGGCAGCGTCAGAAGAGAGTACTATGCCTGAGGCTGTCGTGAACGGATCACAGGAGGTCAAATGCTACAAAGAAGGCTTCATGCTACGACCCTGGTCCTCTTGTTTGCGGCGAAACTTGCAGTCGGGCAGGCAGGCACTGCCGATTTGACGGGTATCGTTTCCGACAGCGCCGGAGCATTGCTGTCTAACGCGAAGGTAACGGCCTCTGACACTGAGACTGGGGTATCAGCCGGAACCCAGAGCGGCGCTGGCGGCGTCTACGTCTTTACGAATTTGCGTCCGAGTGTGTATGCGGTCTCGGCCGAGGCTGATGGATTTCAGAAGCTGGTGCGAACTGGAGTCACTCTGGTCACTGGCGAAAGGACGCGGGTCGACCTGGCCCTAGCAGTTGGGAGCGTCAAGGAAAGTGTCACAGTTTCGGGCGACGCTCCGTTATTGCAGACAGAAACTGCGAGCATCACCCAATCGATCGACAACGAGAAGATCGTCGAATTGCCCTTGAATGGACGGACCTTCGTCCAATTGGCGACGCTCTCGCCTGGCGTCACTCTTCCTCCCGGCACCCAGTTGCCCAGAATCAATGGTGGTCGGCCCCGGACGAATGAGTACCTGTTCGATGGAATTAGCGCACTGCAACCAGAGCCAGGCCAGGTGGTATTTTTTCCGATCATTGATTCCATCCAGGAATTCAATGTCCAGACCAATGCCGTGTCGGCCGAGTTTGGCAGATTCAATGGAGGCGTTGTCAACCTCTCGACTCGGAGTGGCTCGAATGGATTTCACGGCAGCGTTTACGAGTTCTTCCGCAACGAGAGCTTGAATACGCGGAACTACTTTGCTCCCGTGAGTCAGCGAAAGCCGGAATTTCGGCGTAATCAGTATGGCGCAGCCCTGGGTGGTCCGATCGTCAAGAACCATACCTTCTTCTTTGTTGATTATCAGGGCACGAAACAGGCTATCGGGACGGTCCGCACCTCGACCGTTCCCACGCTGCTAGAAAGGCAGGGCAACTTCACCGAAGTGTACGGCTCCACAAGTCCGGTGCTATATGATCCAGCGACAACCGTTCAGAACGGTTCGAATTTCACGCGATCTCCTTTCACCCCGACAAACATCCTTCCGGTTGACCGGATCGATCCAGCGGCACTGAGCCTGTTAAATCACTATCCGCTACCAACCAAATCTGGAACAAGTAACAATTTCACACTCGTCGGCAACGATCAGGACCATCAGAACCAGTTCGACGCACGCGTAGACCACAAATTTTCTGATCGTAACCAAACGTTTGGCCGATATTCGTATTTTCATGACGTGGATCAGCCTGTCCCGTTTCTTCCCGACGGGAGTGGCAGCATCACGACAGGAGCGATCGGACTGACCGATACTCTGGGCCAGCAAGTTGTGGGTAGCTATATCCACACGTTTAGTTCCAAAACGCTCAATAACCTGCGATTCGGCTACACACGCCGGTCGTTCCAACGCCGCGGCGTGCAACTCGATTCATCGCCATCGCAAAGCCTGCAAATTCCGGGTATCCCAACAAATGGAGCATTCAACGATGCCTTGCCTGTCTTTAATATTGCGGGGTATCAGCAGATAGGGTCGCCCTCCAATACGAACTCAAACTTCCGCACCGATGTGACGGAACTTGTCGATTCTGTTTCGCATTTGGTGGGAAGTCACGCAATCAAGTTCGGAGTGGACTTTCGGTGGGAGCGGCTGGATGTGATCCAGCCGCCAAATCCCACGGGCTTATTTACGTTTTCGCAGTTGTTCACCGATCAGCCTGGGGTAAAAGGTACGGGCGATCCGTTGGCGAGTTTCCTGTTGGGGCAAGTCCAGCAGTTCTCGATTGATCTTCAAGGAAGGCTTATCCGTCCGCGTGCTCACATTGAGGAATATTTCGTGCAAGACGACTGGAAGGCAACCCGTCGTCTCACGGTGAATGCGGGTGTTCGATGGACCCTCAACTTCCCATCCACCGAAGTTGACAACCAGGGTGCCATCTTCAATACAAGAATCCAGCAACTTGACTATTTGGGAAAGAATGGATATCCACACACCGCACGCGAATTACACTGGCATGATTTTGGCCCGCGGGTAGGTCTCTCCTATATGCTTCAGGACAAAACGGTGATCCGGGCTGGCTATGGTCTCGTCTGGATTGAGCAAACCGGAATCACAACGCCATTCACTGTCCCACAGTTCCCGTTCCTTCAGACGACCAGTCAGCGAACACTGGACAACATCAATCCTGCATTTGTTCTTGCGGACGGCCCGAGTGTTGCTCCGATTCCGTTGACTCCAGATGCCGGACTCGGACAGGGCGTATTCACCGTGAATCGGGACCTTGGCTCCGGATACGTACAGCAATGGAACCTCGCTGTTCAGCGCGAGTTAACACGCAATATGTCCTTTGAAGTCGCGTACGTCGGTTCGCACATCACACACGTTGGAATTCCCGACGTGAATATTAATCAGCTAACGGTCGACCAATTGGCGATTGGCTCGCCGTTGCTGCAGAAAGTCACGAATCCCTTCTTTGGTCAGATTCCCCGGTCATCATCGCTTGGAGATCCCAAAATCGCGGCGGGTCAACTGTTGAAGCCGTTCCCAGAGTATCTGACGGTAGCGCCGTACCGAAACAATGCAGGCAGCACGTTATACCACGGATTTGAAGCCAAGCTGGAGCAAAGACTTTCTCATGGATTGTCTTATCTGGTGAGCTATACCCATTCCAAGCTCATCGACACGGCGTCATCGGTTTTCGATGCTTCGGTCTTGACCGGACCCATCGCCAACTATCCTGTCGCCGATAGTTTCAATCTCCGCCGGGAACGGGACTCGTCGACGGGGGATATTCCTAATGTGTTTGTTGCAAGCTCCACATGGGAACTTCCCCTCGGGCGTGGTCACAGCATGAAGCCTTCGGGTGTCTGGGGGGTGCTAGCAAATGGGTGGCAGATCACCGGAATTGTCCTGCTTCAATCGGGCATGCCATTCGCTATTACCCAGACCACGAACTTCAATGCGTTCGCAGGATTCGGAGTGCAGCGCCCCAATATTGTCGCCTCACCTAATCTGCCGTCGGATCAGAGAAACCCCGCGACATGGTTCAATACGGCAGCATTCGCGGCAGCGCCACAGTTCACATTAGGCAATGCCTCGCGCAATCCAGTGCGCGGTCCCAACTACAGGGACGCCGATATCGCGTTTATCAAGCACACTCGAGTGCGGGAGCTAGTGGAATTGGAGTTCCGTACTGAACTTTTCAATCTGACCAACACACCGGCATTCGGTCAACCCAACGGAGTCGTTGGTAGCAGCGCATTCGGCACCATCACGGCCACTGCAACAGACCCGCGTGTGATCCAGTTTGGGCTAAAAGTTAACTACTAATGAAATCGTGAAGCGCATTCCGGTGGTGCTCCACGTGCTTTTTTGCGATCAGTCGATCACGGATGGGCCATGTCTGCCGCTCGCGCTTTGAACAAAGCGCAAAAGATCAACTAAAACTTTCAATCCGGGAGCAGACGGGCGATGTCCAACCAGCGTAGCTGTTTCAAGGTGGACGGGCAATGTTTGGCCGTGCTGTTGGTCACAACGGTGCTTCTCATGACGCACCGTCAATGCTGGGCTCAGAATGCCGGTGGCTTTATTTCGAACTGGTTGGAGATGTGCAACGAGACTCAGGCGAACCAGCCTCATTGGATCACTCCTTTGGCGACAGTGCCCCCCGCCTGACAAGAGTATCGTTTCGATGCGTTGCGGGAGAACACAGCAATAAAGCCCGGAAACGGCGGCGCTCCGCTGTGGAACATCGATAATGGCAAGGGACTGGAAATCATTCCCGAGCGGCATACGGAATTGCTGTTTAATCTTCCTCCTTATTTCGTTCACAACTATTCTGGACCGTTGCCTATTCCGATAGGATCTAGGAACGGATTTGGCGATGTCACCTTTCTGGGCAAATATCGCCTTCTTTCCAAGAACGGAGAGCACGGCAACTATATACTTACTTTTTTCCTGGGGGCAGCATCCCAACCGGGGTTTACAAAAATGGAAGTGTGGCGGCGGTAGTCACCCCGTATCTGGCTGCCGGCAAAGGCTGGGAGCATTTCGATGTGCAAAGCACGCTGGGAGGCGGGTTGCCTGTAACGAATCAACATGACGTCCGACATGCCATCGCTTGGAACGCGACGGCGCAATACCATGCGCTCCACTATTTCTGGCCTGAACTGGAAGCGAACTCCACGTTCTGGAACGGCGGTCAATACGATGGCAAAAAACAGGTATTCTTGACCCCAGGTTTGGCGGTTGGCAGAATTCACATTCACAATCGCATTGGCCTTACTCTCGGGAATGCAAATCGCGGTCACGCGCTACCACCAGTACAATCATGCCCTCATCCTGACCGCGCGTTTACCGTTCTAGGCAGCTGACCCGATCCGACCTTTCTCGCTCATAGCTTGGGCTTGAGCAGTTTAAAGATGAGTATCCCGTACCTTTCCCTCGGCGCGAATGATGCGGATGTGAGCTGACGTTTGCGGCTGGTGGAAAGGGACGGTATGTAGTAAGCACAGCTTCACGAGCAGTCTGCGAAATTTGCGCCTGAAGCTGCGGCTGACAACGATTTGCTTACAAACGCGTCCTGACGCCCTTGACCGGGATGGCGAGCGGCGTCAACATAATGGGAGCCGGGACCAACCGCGACCGGCAGCAGGAGTAACTTTCCTTCAGTTACGGTTGTCCTCCACTCGGTAGTCTCCGCTCCGGCCGCCTGATTTCGCGATCAATCTCGCACCATCAAGCCTCATCTTCTTTGAAAGTGCCTTCAGCATGTCATACAGCGTCAAACCTGCAACTGATGCGGCCATCAGTGCTTCCATTTCCACTCCAGTCGCATTACGCGCCTTGGTTCGGATCACAATTTCTTCATCCAGCACTTGCATGTCCACCGACACATGGCTGAGATTCAGAGGACGGCAAAGCGGAATGAGCTCAGACGTACGCTTAGCGGCCATAATTCCTGCGAGCCGCGCGGTTTCGAAGATGTTGCCTTTTGGCGTGCGGCCGTGATGGATTGCAGACATCACATCCGATCCTACCCATAGAACGGCTTCTGCTTCTGCCTCGCGAAGCGTATCCGGTTTTTCGCTCACGTCCACCATTCGCGGCAAACCACGACGCTCCAGATGCGTCAACTTATTCATCTTTGACTTCCCTCCCGCAAAAGGATAAATGCCGCAAAACCCAGCTAGCTTGGTCGTGCTGGCTACGATCTGATCTCCGCCCTGCGCAGCAATATGCGCCTTGGAATCACCACTGCTTTCTGCGCCATATACGCGGCGGCTGCGTCGAGCGCCTAAAGTGGAGCAAGACTGCTGAAAAAGACTTAGCCTTTTTGCTGTAACGAAATCGGTAAAGGCAAAAGTAATTACTTGAGAGCCCTTAGCATGCGTCCAGCATCACTTTCCGGATGTGCGGTCTCGTTCTGCAGCATCTTCACGGAATGTGGTATGACCGGCAGAATCGCCTCGAGATTCTCAACTGCCGCCCTCTTGCTGCCCGGCAGATTCACAATCAGGGTCTCGCGGCGGATTCCAGCTACGGCGCGTGACAGCCACGCATTTGGTGTCTTCGCGGACGAAGCGGCGCGCATCGCCTCGGCCAGACCGGGCAACTCGCGATCAAGCACTTTGCGCGTTGCCTCCGGAGTGACGTCACGCACATTCGGTCCGGTGCCGCCGGCGGTCAAAATGATGTCGACTCGCCGGTCGCTGAAGTCCTTAATTGCTTCTGCAATCTCGGATTCGCTATCCGGGACAAGCTTGGTCCACGCAATGCGCGCACCAAGTTCGCTGCTTAGCAAGGCGGCCACTGCCGGCCCGGCGGAATCGATGGTCTGTCCGGCCGAGCAGCGGTCGGAGATAGTTATGACTACCGCCTGCAGTGTCGAGCGGTCAATACGATGAACGATCTCCACCGACATTCCGGCAGTGACTTCGCCTGCCTCAACGACACGCGCAAACAAGCCAGTGCGCGGCATGATGCAGTCCCCGCTCGTGTAATAGATCGCGCAACGCGTGTGGCAGACCTTTCCCACCTGCGTCAGTTCCAACAATACCGGTCCCACCCGCAGTTGCGAGCCAACGCCGAGTTCATCCGTGTTTACACCGTCAATAACGAGGTTTTCGCCGAACGCACCCGGCTTCAGTTTGAGGCCCTTAGCGCGCATGAATTCGATGTCGGCGTGCGCCAGCAGACTGACCTGACGATGCCACTCTCCGGCATGCGCATCAGATTCCATGCCATAGTCCAGCAAAAGCTTCGCAGAAGGAATTTCGTGCTTGGCGATGCCTTTCCTGCTCGAAATGCAAACATGCAATAGCCTCCCGTTTCCCACGGTTCTCCTCCCTAACCCGTCGAGGAACACGGGATTGTGGCTCGCAGTGGGTCGAGCGAATTGCGGATCGATACTATTGTCCGCACTTCGACTGCCAGATGTGAGTACTTTTAAGTGGGTTAAAATGGGCGCTGTTGTCAGTCAGGGGTGACCCAACTCAGTCAGTCACAAGACCGTGACCGAATGTGGGCAGATGAGGCAGGGTCCGCGCGAATCGTGATTCTATGAGGTCCGGAGGGCGATATGAAATTCTTGGTGCTATGGCATTTCGAGTTGAACCGGCTCGGCCCGGAGGTTGTCCGGGCTGTAACGCAGATGCCTGATTATGCCAAGAAGCTCGGAGACAAGCTGGAATGCCGCTATCACGTGATAGGCAGTCACGGGGGCGCGTGGATATACGATGTCACTTCGAATGAAGAGCTAGACCGGTTGTTGGCCATGTCTCCGGTCTACAACTACGCAACTTATCAAGTGCTAGCTCTGGCGGAAATGGAAGATCCCAGAACGGTAATAGGCAAAGCCGATTAAGCCGATTAACAGGCCTATAGGAAACACGTTGCATATCAAGGGCCATCGTTCGCCGCGAGCAAGATCGCCGATTGCCTACGCTGCGACTCCTCCCCGAGTGCCATATGGACTCATTCGAGATTCGCGAGAGGCGAACTCTGCGCGACCGAAGTCTGCTAGACGGCAGGTGGTGCAATTGAAGACGCGCTTGGCGAGCTTGCTGATGGAAACGGGAGTGAGCTACGACAGGCAAAACGTCCACCGACTTGGGTTTGTCTCAGAGCTGCTGGGTAGCGAGGATGTCATTAAGAGCATCCGGCCACTTCTGCGAGTGAGCCATGACTCAATCCTGCGACTACGACGCATCGAATCTGCGTTGATCGGGTCGCGTGAGCGTGACCCGCTCCTGGCCGACAGAGTGCTCCTCTGCAGACGGTTCCTTGTGTGGGCCGATCACCGCAGGTGCAGGCACTGCGGGCTTCCACATTAGAGTCTAACGATCTCGCCCTAGCACGCTGGGGAGACGAACTCAAGGCCGCCTCAAACAACGTTGAGCCCCAACTCCGTGTGGCAGTAGAGGGGTGAGTCGCGCAACTTGCAGCCCATCATCCGAGATGAGATTTACAAAATTGCGGCCGAAGGTCTGCGCAATGCCTTTCGACATTCCCATGCACGCCAAATCGAAGTCGAGGTTCGATATGAGCGCGAGCGGTTCCGGTTGCGTGTTCGCGATGATGGGAGGGGTATTGGTACGGCGCTTCTCTCGGGCTTGGAAACTGAGGGGCACTATGGCATCCGCGGTATGAGAGAGAGCTACCGTTATCGGCGGAAAACTCGTGGTTTGGAGTGAAGTTGATGCCGGAACCGAAATTGAGTTGCGCGTTCCTGGCGGGACAGCTTATGCGAAACGAGGGGGGAGGTCCTTACTGTCGCGAAGGTTATCCAGGAAGGCGAAAGTTTAGATATTGCATGAACACGATGTTCCGCGAATAAAAGGGGCAGCAGAACAACCCATTCCTTTGTCGGACGTTACCGGCTTGTTCGGGCGCTCAGTGAAGGGTTTGTCGATAATTCGGAAGAAGAGGACATGGCTGGTTGAACCTTTAACCAATTATCGAGCTCTCCATTGCGGCGGTGGCCGGTAGCAGCCCTTCCGCACGAACGGCAATTCATCCTTCAAAGCCTCGACTGTCTTCTCAAGGTTCTCCACGTACACCCTCCAGAACGAATATGAGTTCACACCAGAGATGTATCGAAATGGCCGCCCAGGGGAGTGCGCGGTGGGCTACGTGAGGAAATTTTTGACCAACTGCATCACAATCGATACATTCGGCGGAGCTCATAAACCTGCGCGTGCATATCGGACGGGATGCGCGCAGCTCGCTGCTCGTCTGCGCTATAGGCGAATTGGTAGGTTACTCGCTCGGACAGGGGCAAACCCGCAGCTTGAATCACCCTATCGGGATCAAATCCCCATACTGCCTCAAATGACATATTGAAGTCCTCTTGATCGCGTTCAATACATAGACATAATCGAGTTTTGCTCGTTCTGGTACTGTGCTTTCAGAATTCCCAGACGTCGAATTTTGTTCTGGAGCGTCGTGCGCTTCAATCCGAGTCGTTCGGCGGCTCCGCCCTTTCCTGCTATTCTCCCCGCCGCTGCCCGTAATGCGTCCACAATCACACTGGACTCGGCTTGTCTGAAGCTAGACGGCGAGCTAAGAGCTATAACCGTATCGGAGGAGGTTGGGAGGGCTGCCATCGGCACTTCTAGTTCCTCACCGCGCGTTACGATGACAGCCCGTTCGATGAAATTCGCCAATTCGCGAATGTTGCCTCTCCACGGGCAGTTCGTCAGCATCTCCATAGCTTGCCTTGAGACGGACGTAATTTGCTTCCGCATCCGTCGGCATAACTTCGAGACAAAGTAGTTCACCAGCAGCGGAATGTCCTCGCGCCGCTCGCGCAGCGGCGGGATCTCGATCGGGAAAACGTTGAACCGGTAGAAAAGATCCTCACGGAACTTCTCCTCATGAATCATCGCTCGGAGATCACGATGCGTCGCGGCAATCATCCGTACATTCACGTGGATCGTCGACGCACTTCCCAAGCGCTCATACTCCTGCTCCTGGACAGCACGCAACAATTTCGGCTGCAGCTCCAGGCTGATGTCGCCGATCTCATCCAGGAAAAGGGTGCCTCTGTCAGCAAGCTCGAATCGACCTTTTCTTTGCATCAGAGCACCGGTGAAAGCTCCCCTCTCGTGACCAAACAGCTCGCTTTCGAGCAGTCCCGAGGGAATAGCAGCGCAGTTCATACGCACATAGGGACGATCGCGTCGCGAGCTTAGGTTGTGAATAGCGCGTGCAACCAGCTCTTTACCTGTTCCCGTTTCACCATGAAGCAGGACGGTGGAATCGGTGGGCGCAACTATGGCCACATGCTCCAGGACTTTTCGCAGGGCTGGGCTCTTGCCAACAATGCCTTCGAAGCAGTCCTCAGAGCTGACCTCTGGTTCGAAATAGAACTGATCGGCTTCGAGCCTGCTCATGTTGGGAAAACTGGTTGTTCTGAAGTTTCCAAGATCTGCGAAACCAACGGCCGCGCTCATGATCTGCTCCTGATGGTTACAGTTCGTTTTCTACCTGCCGGAACTCAGGCGGTTCGTTTTTGCGGTAACAGAAATTCGAGGACCCGTCCGCGCTGCTGCGGATGCACCCACTTCACGGTCTTTCGAAACCGTACTGGAACGTAGAACTCAATCACGTTTGCCATGTCGGTACTCCTTGTTCAACCTTCTTGGCTTGAACTCGTGAGCCATTGTGCAACTCGGTTCGAATTTCGGAAACCCTATATCGGGGAAGTTGCCAACTCTTTGGGAGGCAAGAACACCCTACTTTTGGGCGAAGAAGCTAGTCCTTTGGGCTTTTCTAATGCGGATCAGAATTCTTCTTGCGAGATGTAGGTTCGAGGCGCCTCCAGCCATAAAGGCGAGCATCGATGGACCAGAGCCCCGGTCCTAACATTGCGAGGGCGGCGCCGGCGGTCCCCAACATCAACCAAAGCGACTTGTCGCCCGGTAGCATGAGCATCTTCCAGACTTCAGTCAGGGCAACCGAGATGCCCGCGACGGGTGTCCATAAGCCTGCGATTAGCAGAATCCCCGCTCCCAGCAAGAGGATGGCGGGAATCGTCACATTCATGGGCGGTGGATCGCTCCGCAGCGTCAGGCCGGAGCGTACGACTAGCGCGGAGCCCGCAACCACGCGCAT
>Ga0070717_10003188_pt1 | contig 11714 bp, 8 predicted proteins | sample LARL113metaG_FD_71366 | JGI IMG/M metagenome (GOLD analysis project Ga0070717, IMG submission 71366) | Corn, switchgrass and miscanthus rhizosphere microbial communities from Kellogg Biological Station, Michigan, USA - LAR L11-3 metaG | ecosystem: Host-associated > Plants > Roots > Rhizosphere ...
GCGCGCGAACCGTTGGCGTTGCAGCGCTCGCCGATCGACAGATAGGCGTTCTCCTGCCGCAGGTTGACCGGGCCGTAGAGCGAGGCGAGCGAGGGCGCCCAGACGGGTTTGCGCTGCCGCGGCAAAGGCCGTGGCCGGTCGCGGCCGATGCGGCGCAACATCGCATCTAAGGCGGCGATATGGGCAGCCTCGGTGCCGCAGCAGCCGCCGATCATGTTGACCCCGTCCTCGAGCACGAAACGCTCGAGCCATTGCGCAAGTTCGGCCGCGCCGAGCGGATAGTGGGTATGCCCGGCGACCAGTTCGGGAAGTCCGGCATTCGGCTGAACCGAGATGTGCCCCGGCCAGTTCTCGCCGAGCCATTTGACGTGCTCGGCCATTTCGCGCGGGCCGGTCGCGCAATTGAGGCCGATCATCGGCACATCGAGGGCATGGATGATCGTCGCCGCGGCGGCAATGTCGGCGCCGACCAATAATGTCCCGGTAGTCTCGATGGTCACCTGGACCAAGATCGGCGTGTCCTTGCCCGCGTCATCGCGCGCCCGCTTGGCGCCGTTGACCGCCGCCTTGACCTGCAGCGGGTCTTGGCAGGTCTCGATGATGATCGCGTCGACCCCGCCGGCAATCAGCCCGTCGCATTGGAGAGCCAGCGCGTCCTCGAGTATCTGATAAGCGATATGGCCGAGTGAGGGGAGGCGGGTCCCCGGCCCGACCGAGCCGAGCACAAAACGGGTGCGGCCGTCATAAGCGAACTCGGCGACGGCCTCGCGGGCGATCTCGGCGGCGCGGCGATTGAGCGCGAAGGCGCGGTCGGCGAGGCCGAACTCGCCCAAAGTGATCGGCGAGCCACCGAAACTGTTGGTCTGCAGCGCATCGCAGCCGGCCTTGAGATAGTTGCGATGGATCTCGCGGACCAGGTCGGGGCGGCTTTCACAGATGATCTCGGTGCAGTTCTCGTTGCCGAGGAAATCGCGCTCGATGTCGAGATTGCGCGCCTGCACCTGGGTGCCGATCGCGCCGTCGCACAGCACGACGCGGTCGTCGAGGTAATCGAGGAAATGCGTCATCGGGTAATCGTGTCGCCACCCCCGCGAAGGCGGGGGCCGAGAGGTTCTGGGGCAAGAGCTCGTGATCTCTGGATTCCCGCTTTCGCGGAAATGACGGACCAGAGAACTGATCCCATCACAGAAATTTGAGGCTCGGTTGTCACGCCGCGGCGGCCACGGGCTTCTTCACACGCACCCCGAGCAGGTGGCAGATCGCGACGATCAGGTCCGCCCGGTTCAAGGTGTAAAAGTGAAATTCGTGGACTCCGTTGGCGTGCAACCGCCGGCACTGCTCGGCCGCGAGCGAGGTGGCGACGAGCCGCCTGGTGTCGGGGTCGTCGTCGAGCCCCTCGAAATGACCGGCCATCCAGACAGGGATTGAGGCACCGCAGGTGGCGGCCATCCTCTTGAGCTGAGCAAAATTGGTGACAGGTAGAATGCCCGGCACGATCGACACGCGAATTCCGGCGGCGTGGGCGCGATCGCGGAACCGGAGGAATAAGTCGACATCAAAGAAAAACTGCGTGATCGCCCGGCTGGCGCCGGCATCGAGCTTGCTTTTCAGGTTGTCGAGGTCGTGATTGGCGCTCTGCGCTTCGGGATGTGTCTCCGGATAGGCGGCGACGCTGATCTCAAAATCTGCGACCCGCTTTAGCCCGCTGACCAGATCAGCGGCGTAGGCGTAGCCGCCCGGATGCGGCTCATAGCCTTGCGCCCCACCGGGCGGATCGCCGCGCAGCGCGACAATATGTCGGACGCCGGCCTGCCAATACTCGTGCGCCACCGCGTTGATTTCGGCCCGGGTCGCGGCGACGCAGGTCAGGTGAGCCGCCGGTTCGAGCGATGTTTCCTGCCGGATGCGCCGGACAGTTGCGTGTGTGCGCTCGCGGGTCGAGCCGCCGGCGCCATAGGTCACCGAGACAAAGCGCGGTCCCAATGGTTCAAGCCGCTTAATTACCTCCCACAGCCTCGTCTCCATCTCTGCCGTTTTCGGCGGAAAGAATTCAAAGGAGACGCGTGGCGGGCCGGCATCGAAATCGATGACCGGGTCGGCGGCGAGCAGGCCTCGCGACGGTCCGGGGCTATGCGATTGCATCAGTGAAGCTCCCCTTCGACGAGCGCCGACGGCGCCCGCTCCCGCAAATCTTCCGTAAAAACCCAATCACTCGACGCGCTCCGGCGCGCCGTCCAGATCACGACCGTCAGCGGATCTCCGCGTAGATGACGGGGTGACGCAGGATCGAGGCCGGCGGTGCGACACCATTCCGCCACCTCGTCATCGGCAAAACCGAGACGGCGATGCGCATGTTCGTCGCGCAGGAATTCGAGCGTATGCGGCGCGAAATCGACGAGGATGAAGACGCCGTTCGGCCGCAAGACGCGAGCGGCTTCGGCGATCGCTGCGGCCGGCCGATCGGCATAATGCAGCACTTGATGCACCACGACGGCATCGAAGGAAGCGTCAGGCAGCGCCAGCTGATACATGTCGCCGAGCCGGACCGATCCATTTTCGAGCCCGGCCCGTTCGAGATTGACCCGCGCAATCGACAGCATTTCGCGCGACTGATCGATGCCGAGCGCGCGCTCGACGCGGGGTGCGAGGATTTCGAGCATGCGGCCGGTCCCCGTGCCGATGTCGAGCAAATCGCGTGGGTCGGCCGCGGCGATGATCTCGACCAGCGCCGCCTCGACCTCGCGCTCGTCGATATAGAGCGAGCGAATGCGATGCCACTGCGCGGCATTCTCACGAAAATAGGCGCTGGCGAGATCGGCGCGCTGCCGCTTGATCGTGCCGAGCCGCTGCAGATCGAGAGCGATCGTCGGATCCGCGTCGTCGCACGCCGCGACGAGCTGGCGCGCCAGCGCGCTTGCGGGGCCCGATTGGCTCACGCGATAAAAGACCCAACTTCCCTCGCGAAAACGGTCGAGCAGGCCGGCTTCGCACAAAAGCTTGAGATGACGCGACACCCGCGGCTGGCTCTGCCCGAGGATCTGGGTCAGCTCGCTGACCGTGAGCTCGCCGCGGGCGCAAAGGACGACCAGCCGGAGCCGGGTCGGCTCGGCAACCGCACGCAGCGCCGCCAGCAGATGCTCCATTAGCCGGAATTCTCCGCCATCACCTCAGTAACATATACAGATATCTTTATATGTGCAACCCCATTATGCGATCAGCGGCGTGCACCTGCCAGCGCTACTTGCCCATTCCGCGAATTTCCCGCAATTATCTCGCTCTTCGGCCAGAGGCCCGACAGATGCGAGACCGACCGATGAATGTTCGCCCGATCCGCCTCGTCTTTTTTAACCTCTTTGCTTTCGCGGCCCTGGTACTCTCTGGATGCGCCTCGCGCCCGAGTACTGAGCAGCAGGTCACCGCCTACGAAGAGGATTTTAACGACCCCTTCGAAGACACCAACCGCAAGATCTTCGAATTTAACCAATTCGTCGATCGCAACGCGATTGTGCCGGCCGCCAAGGCCTATCGCACCGCGTTGCCCGACCCGGTGCGCGATTCAGTGCACGATTTTCTCAACAATTTGCGCGCGCCGATGATCTTCGTGAACGACACCTTGCAAGGCCAATTCGAAAGTGCGGCAAAAACAGTTGGCCGCTTTGTCATCAATTCGACGATCGGCATTGGTGGAGTGGTCGATGTCGCCGGACGCTGGGGCATCCCTTTTCACGAGGAGGATCTCGGCCTGACACTCGGCACCTGGGGGGTTCCGGAAGGGCCGTACATCGTCGTGCCGGTCCTTGGGCCGTCGACACCGCGCGACCTCGGCGGCCAAGTCGCCGAGGGGTTCGGCGATCCATGGAACGTCCTCGTCACCGGCAACCCATGGACCCTCTATTGGATTCCGTACGTGCGCGGAGGGGTGTCCGGGATCGACCAGCGATCACGCTATATCGAGACCCTGTCCGACATCGAGCGCACCTCCCTCGACTATTATGCGACAATTCGCTCGCTTTATCGGCAGCGGCGCGCCGCGCTAATCCGCCACGAACGGGAGAACCTGCCCCCGCCTTCCGGCTTCAGCCAGCACGACGATCGGAGATCGTTTGGAGCTCTCGCGAACCCCCCGGCACGGGCCGCTGTTCTCTCCGAAACAGCAAACGTTTCCGAGGTAGTCAAATAATGATGCGACGTTCCTTCCTGACGGTCGCTTTCATCGCGCTTGCCGGGGCGCTCGCGCCTGCGATACCAGCCGCGGCGGCCGCGGACCCCGCCGCGATGATCAGCAATCTCGGCAGCCGGGCGCTCGAGGTCCTCGGGAAGGATGCCACCCAGCCGCAGAGGGCGGCGCGGTTTCGTGAACTGCTCCGCGAGGACTTCGATGTTCCGGGGATCGGCCGCTTTGTCCTCGGCCGATACTGGAACACCGCCACCGAGGAGCAGCGGGCGGAGTTCATCAAGCTGTTCGAAGATTATATCGCGCTCGCTTACGCTACCCGTCTGGCCGAATATTCCGGCGAGAATTTCAAGGTAACCGGCAGCCGGCCCGATGCGGACGGGGCAATCGTGTCGAGCCAGATCCTGCGTCCGGGCGGCGCCGCCCCGGTCAAGGTCGACTGGCGCCTGACCGGGCGAAATGGTGTTTACAAAATCAGCGATGTCTCGGTTGACGGCATCAGCATGGCGGTCACGCAGCGCTCGGAGTTCGCCTCCGTCATCCAGCACAATGGCGGACAGGTGCAGGGTCTTATCGCGATGCTGCGTGACAAGACGAAGGGAGCCGCTGCGCGATAGGCCCAGCGCACTGCGCCGCGTCAGCTGCGCACCAGCGGCTTGTAGCGGATGCGATGCGGTTGATCGGCTTCGGCGCCGAGGCGCCGGCGGCGATCAGCCTCGTAGTCGGCGTAGTTGCCTTCGAACCAGACCACTTGGCTGTCACCCTCGAAAGCGAGGATGTGGGTGGCTACCCGGTCGAGGAACCAGCGGTCGTGGCTGATGATGACCGCGCAGCCCGGGTACTCGAGCAACGCCTCTTCGAGGGCGCGCAGGGTGTCGATATCGAGATCGTTGGTCGGCTCGTCGAGGAGCAGCACATTCGCCCCGGTTTTGAGCATCTTGGAGATATGGACGCGATTGCGCTCGCCGCCTGAGAGCTGACCCACCTTCTTCTGCTGGTCGGAGCCGCGGAAATTGAACAGCGCGCAATAAGCCCGACTCGCCATCTTGCGCCGTCCGAGATCGATCTCGTCCTGTCCGTCCGAAATCTCCTGCCAGACGGTATTCGCCGCGGTCAGGGTATCGCGGGACTGGTCGACATAGCCGAGCTTGACGGTGTCGCCGACCCGGAAGTTGCCGCTGTCGGGTGTCTCCTGCCCGGTGATCATGCGAAAGAGCGTCGTCTTGCCCGCCCCATTCGGGCCGATCACCCCGACAATGCCGCCCGGAGGCAAGCGAAAATCGAGCGCCTCGGTCAACAGCTGGTCGCCAAAGCCTTTGAAGACGTGCTGCGCGTCGATGACCAGATCGCCGAGCCGCGGCCCGGGAGGCAGGACGATCTGAGCCGTCTCCGGCGCCTTTTCCCGGCTCTGGGCAACAAGCGACTCATAGGCTGAAAGCCGCGCCTTGCTCTTCGCTTGGCGCGCCCGCGGGCTCTGCCGCACCCATTCGAGCTCGCGTTCGAGGGTTCGCCGGCGCGCCGCCTCCTGCCGGCCTTCCTGCTCGAGTCGCTGCTGCTTCTGGTCGAGCCAGCCCGAATAATTGCCCTCGTAGGGGATGCCGCGGCCGCGATCGAGCTCGAGGATCCAGCCCGCCACCTCGTCGAGGAAATAGCGGTCGTGAGTGACGGTAACGACGGTGCCCGGATAATCTTCGAGAAAGCGCTGCAGCCAAGCCACCGATTCGGCGTCGAGATGATTGGTCGGCTCGTCGAGCAGCAGAAGGTCGGGCCGCTGCAGCAGCAGCCGGCACAGCGCCACCCGCCGCCGCTCGCCGCCCGACAAGGTGGTAACCTCAGCGTCGCCCGGCGGGCAGCGCAGCGCGTCCATCGCGATCTCGACGGTGCGGTCGAGGTCCCAGGCACCGGCTTGGTCGATCTTCTCCTGCAGCTCGCCCTGTTCGGCAATCAGAGCATCCATCTCGGCTTCTGAGAGGTCTTCTGCAAAGCGCGCGCTGACCGCCTCAAAGCGATCGAGCAAGGCCTTGGTTTCAGCGAGCCCCTCGATGACGTTGCCAAACACGTCCTTTGTCCCGTCCAGCGTAGGCTCCTGCGGCAAATAGCCGACCCGCGCGCCCTCCGCCGCCCAGGCCTCACCCGCAAAATCCCGCTCTTCGGCCGCCATGATGCGCAGCAAGGTCGATTTGCCGGAGCCGTTGGGGCCCAGCACTCCGATCTTGGCTCCGGGCAGAAAGGACAGCCAGATGTCCTTCAGCACTTCGCGGCCGCCGGGATAAGTCTTGCTCAAGCCTTTCATCACATAGATGTATTGGTAAGCGGCCATGCTGATCCTTTTTCACGACGCCAAGCGGGGATGATACCAAACGCAAAAGGGATCGTGCTGGCGGCCTTGGCCGGCACTGCCGCAATTGCTGCCTTTGGTCAGTCCCCGCCTGTTCTGATCGGTGCGTCAGCATATGGTGACTGGCGCAGCGACGCGCCTGGGGTGCGGCGCAAAATTACTCCGGCAGATATGCCGGCGCCTTATCAGTCGGCGAGCGCCACGCGCGGTCCCAATGTGGTCCCGCGCCCTGCCGCCGCCTGGCCCCAAGCGCCGTCGGGTTTCGTGGTCGAACTCGTTGCCAGCGGTCTCGACGATCCCCGCGTGATCCGGGTTTCGCCGAACGGCGATATCTTCGTTGCCGAGAGCGAGCCGGGACGGATCCTTGTCTTACGAGCCGCAGCAGGCATCAAGCCACTGGAGAGCCGCACCTTCGCGGCAGATCTTTACCAGCCCTTCGGCATTGCCTTTTGGCCCCCGGGGCCAGATCCGCGTTTCGTCTATGTCGCGAACACCGATAATGTCGTCCGCTTTCCTTATCGCGCGGGGGATCTGCAGCCTGCGGGACCAGCGGAAACGATCGTCACCGGTTTGCCGCGGGGCGGCCACTGGACGCGCGACGTCGCCTTCTCCCCAGACGGCAGCCGCATGTTCGTCTCGGTCGGCTCGCGCAGCAACGCCGCCGATCGTTGGATCAATGCCCCGTGGCAGTCCGACGATGGCCGCGCCGCCGTTCTCTCCTACACACCGGAGGGCAAAGACAAGCGGTTTTTCGCCACCGGTCTGCGCAACTGTGTCGGCATGGCGGTACAGCCCGCGACTGGTGAGCTCTGGTGCTCGGTCAACGAGCGCGACGGCCTCGGCGACGACCTGCCGCCCGATTTTGTCACCCGAGTTCGTGAAGGAGCCTTCTATGGCTGGCCGTGGTTCTATATCGGCGGCAACGAGGATCCCCGCCATCTTGCAGAAGAGCCTGCTCTGCGCAGTCGGGTAGCGGTGCCAGACGTGCTGGTGCAACCGCATTCGGCCTCGATGGAAATGACCTTCTATGGCAGCGCCCAATTTCCCGCCGAATACCGCGGCGACATCTTTGTGGCATTCCATGGCTCGTGGAACCGGGCGAAGCGCACCGGCTACAAGGTGGTCCGTCTGTTGCTGAAAGACGGCCGGCCCACAGGCGAGTACGAAGATTTCCTGACCGGCTTCGTGATCAACGACCGAACCGTCTGGGGCCGCCCGGTCGGCGTCGCCGTCGCGCAGGACGGCTCGCTCCTCGTTAGCGAGGACGGCAACGGAACAATCTGGCGTGTTTCCTACCGCGGCCGCTGATTCCTATAGTTGAGCAACGATTGCAAGCGCTCGGCTGTCTGGCGGGCGGATGCAATTTGGGGCCTCCCGTGGACGGATGGGTCAGGCCCGGCGATGACGAAGGAGCGAGCCTTGCGCCGGCGTCTCAACATCGGCGCCAGCCAACTCTAGCCCCCGGGACAACTCTTGATGGCGCAGGTGGTGGTTATTGGGAAGTTCGGTGCCGTAGATCTCGGCAATACGCCGCGGGGTGTACCAGCCGAAACCCCGATCGTAGAATTGATGCAGCGCCTCATGAGCCTCTTCGCGGCGCCCAGCAAGCGAATAGGCGGCGACGAGGAATGCGCCATTGAACCAGAGATTACCTCGCTTATCGACCGATTGCTGCAGCCAGCGAATTGCGTCGCCGTAGTTTTGCAGCACGAAATAGGCGCGTCCGAGCACCCAATAGAAGACGCCGACCGACTGATCCCGGGAACCGCCGAGTTCGATTGCATATTGTGCAATCTGCAGCGCTTCTTCGGCCCGCCCGAGGCGGACCAGCTGATTGGCTTTTTGCGCGTATGCGGCGGCAAAGTTCGGGTCGACCCGAGTGGCGCGATCCATCGCCTCGTACCCGTCTTGATGCCTTCCCTCGACACAGCGGATAAAGCCTTCGGCGTAGCGGGACTGCGCCAAGTTCGGTTCGATCTCGTCTGCCCTCGCAAGGGCTTCTTGCGCGCACCGGACGAGGTCCAGGCCGGCTCCTACCTCTTCCTCGCCGGCCTCGTTCCAACGGTTCTTGTAGTCACTAATGTAGCAAGTGGCCAGCTGGCTCCAAGCGAGGGCCGACCGCGCGTCGAGCCGGACCGCTTGCTCCAGCACCGCGCGTGCAGCAAGGCTCGTCGCCGGCGTCACCTCCCTGCCAATGGCGGGTTCCGCGAATGGCTCGCTCGACGGAAGCATCAGTGCTCTGGCACGCCAACCAACTGCAGGCCTTTGTACAGTTCTTGGATACTCGCCTTCATACCCGGATCGGGGTGCGGGAGCTCTCCTGCGTAGAGGTCGCGTATGCGCTGTATAGTGTATGCGCCGTACCCTCCTTTATAATCGCTTGCCGCAGCAACTCCTTCTGGCCCCTGATGGCGTCCGGTATGAGCGTAGGCGGCGAGCAAATATGCCCGATTAAACCAAATATTGGGTAAGACTTCGACTGATTTTCGCAGCCAAACAATTGCGTTTTCGTAGTCCTTCATCACGAAGTAGGCTCGGCCGATAACCCAATAGAACCCGCCTATATAGGGATCACGAGGGCTAAGCGTGATCGCTTTTAGCACTAACGGCGGAGCTTCACTCGGGCGTCCTACCATGACTAGTTGATTGGCCTTTTGGGAGTAAGCGCGCGCGAAATTCGGATCAAGCTGCACTGCCCGCTCAAACGCGTTGAGCGCTCCCTGATGGTCTCCTTTTGCGCGACGGACGAAGCCGTCCGCGTGGTGCGCCATAGCAATGGTCGGATCGATCCTCAGTGCTTCCTGGACGGCCTCTCCCGCCCGCCGCAACAGATCCTTCGCGCCCTCTGGACTGCTCTTGGCCTCGTTCCAATGGTTCAAATAATCATTCACCAAGACGGCAGCCAGCTCACCCCAACTTTCGGCCGCCTGAGGATTGAGGCGTAGAGACTCCTCGAGGTACTGGCGCGCGGAGAGGGCGTGCTCGGGAGTGTTCGAAGTGACGAGAAGAGCCATGGCGCGTAACCTCAAATCGACGGCATCGGGATCGGCCGTCCGCTGAGCGAGTGCACGGCGATTCTCGGCCTTGATTAGCTGGATATTGAGCGAGGAGGCAATGCGGCCGGTGACGGCGTCCTGGAGCTCGGCAAGGTCGGTAATATCGTTGTCGAAGCGGTCGGCCCAAATCTGTGCCAGCGAAACGGTTTCGGTGAGCTGGGCGTTGGTCTGCAGCTTCAGCCCGGCTTTTCTGATGCTACCCTGCAACAGGTAGCGAACGCCGAATTCCCGGCCGATCTCCCTAGGGTCGACAGCTTTGCCCTTGTAGGTGAAAGCTGTGGCGGGCGAAATCACCGATGTGTCGGAGAGACGAGACAGATCAGTCGTCAGATCATCGGTCACTGCGTCGGCGAAATAGTCCTGCTCGGGGTCATTGCTCGCATTGCGGAACGGCAGCACCATGATCGATGCGCGAGGTGACATGAGCGAATAATCACGGCGGATCGGCAGCGCCGCTATCGTAATACCGACCGTCGCGGCTAACGCGAGGGCGAGCAGGGCGGCGTAGCGCCAGCGTAGACCAAACTCGCTCGGCAAGAACCGCCGGATATGCGCGACCATTCGTTGTGACGGGACAAGTCGTTGTTGCTCTTGAACAGGCCTGACGCGATAGAGCCGGATCGGCCGTTGAATATTTTTTACCCGTCGTTCTCCTCTATCCTCAAAGCGGAGAGTGGGTTGGCCTTGCAGCTGGTCGCGCACGACGCGCGTGACGTAGACCTCACCCGGTTCCGCTAGGCCCTCCAGCCGAGCCGCGATATTGACACTGTTGCCGTAGATATCGTGATCACCGACGATCACATCGCCAATATTGATGCCGATCCGCAGCATTATCCGGCGATCGGGTTCGACCCCCGCATTCCGATCGGCCAATCCGCGCTGTATCTCGAGCCCGCAACGTACCGCGTCTACCGCGCTGTCAAACTCGACCAACAGCCCGTCGCCGAGGGTTCGGACAAGGCGACCATGGTTCTGGGCGATTCTGGGCCCGATGAAATTTATTAGATAATCTGCAAATTGAACGTGTGTACCTTCTTCGTCGGCACCCATAAGTCGGCAATATCCGGCCACATCCGCAAGCAAGACCGCGGTGAGCTTGCGTTTCAGGGGCGCGCGTTCCATGCCGACCGCCTGATTTTCTGCCGACGGAGATAAATTTATTAAAATTTTCTTATCCTGTCATCAACTGATGTTGCCGAGAAGGGAATAGCGGGCGCCAAATTACCAGATTGTTAAAAGTGCGATCGCGGGCATCGTCTGTCGGTCAGACGTGCGTCAACCGAGCCCGATCATGTAGGCACGTTAGTTTTACTAAATTTTGATCACCTCGGCATCCGCCAGCTGGTCAGGCTGCGGCGCCGGTCATCGCGTGGTTTTCACGGGGAGCCCGTAAGGGGGCGCTGTCGATCGGCGCTAAAGCCGCGTCGGTATAGAGGCTGGCGTCGCTCTCGACGCGTCGGCGAATGCGGTGCAGATAGAGGTAGAAGGCGGCGAGTTTTGTGTGGGTTTCGAGCACTTCCCACACCCGTCGGGGGTAGAATACAAGCAGGTTTTCACGGGGCCGGCCGGCGCGGCGCTGGCGGCGCAATTTGCGGCGGAAATAGCCGCCCTGCAGCGGGTGCACGTTTTCCTGAATGAAGGTGAAGTAGAATTGCAGGATGTGGTTGAGCAGGCGCACTGGTTTGATGCCCGACGCCTTGGCGCGGCGGAATATCGTTTCGATGTGCTCGGCTGAGTAATAAAGATCCCAAGCTTTGCGGTAGATCTGCTGCCAGTCGTGCCCGGTCATCACCGGATGACCAGTTGTAACGTGCTCGAGGTCGTATTTGTTCATGTCGGGGTCCATCCACACCCCGTTCGTGTACAGCTCCTTGTGGTCGGCCGAACCCGGTAGCGGCGTCAAAATAAAGAATTCGAGCAGATCGACCGGCAGTTCCTCTTGGACGGTGCGAATGTCGCGCGCGATCCGCTCCGGCGTGTCGCCCGGAAAGCCGAGAATATAGCCGGCATAGGTGATGACCCGCTGGGCGCGCCAGGCGAGAAACATCTGACGGTATTCGTGCACTCGGTTCTGCTTCTTCTTGGCCTGCAGCAGATTGTCGGGGTTGATATTTTCGAGCCCGATAAAGACCCGCTTGCAGCCGGC
>Ga0070717_10003189_pt1 | contig 11714 bp, 9 predicted proteins | sample LARL113metaG_FD_71366 | JGI IMG/M metagenome (GOLD analysis project Ga0070717, IMG submission 71366) | Corn, switchgrass and miscanthus rhizosphere microbial communities from Kellogg Biological Station, Michigan, USA - LAR L11-3 metaG | ecosystem: Host-associated > Plants > Roots > Rhizosphere ...
GTCGACCCCGTCGATCTGCCGCGGCAGATACGACAGCGTCTCGGGCAGTTGCGCTTCCTCGTTGAAACAGGGGATCTGGATGATCAGCTTCATGGTCCTGGGGCACGCCCTACCGCGTTTCGATCGCGCCGCGCCGGGGACGTGCGGCCGAGCAGGGGCTCGGTGGGGGCGCGCTATTCATCACACGGTAGCGGGATACTCGTGGATGAAGATGGAGACGGCAACGGCAAGCACGCCCGAGCCACCCCGTCGGCTTGGCGTGTTGCCGCCATCGTCAGGCCGCCGTCGCGGTGCTTGGATCTGGACCCCGGCCACCTCGGACGGCCGCCGGCGCGACCTGCACCGGCCGGCGCTGTGGCTGTTGCTGGCCGTCACCTTCGGGCTGCGCCTGTGGGGGCTCAAGCAGGGGCTGCCCTACAGCTACAACTCCGATGAGGCCACGCATTTCGTGCCGCGGGCGATCGCGTTCTTCGGGCATGACTACAACCCCCAGTACTTTCTCAACCCGCCCGCGTACTCCTACCTGCTGCACCTCGTCTTCGAGCTGTGGTTCGGAGGCCCCGACGCGGTGCGCCGCGCCTACGTCTCTGATCCGACCGAGGTGTACGTGGTGGCCCGGGTCGTCGTCGCGGTGCTCGGCACCGTGGCGGTGTGGCTGACCTACCTCGCCGGGGAGCGCCTGTTCAGCAAGACCGCCGCGCTGCTGGGCGCGGCGGTATTCGGCCTCGCCTTCCTGCCGATCTTCTACAGCCACCTCGCGCTCAACGACGTGCCGGCGCTGGCCCCGGGCGCGCTGGCTCTGTACGGCGTCTCCGGGGTCCTGCGCAACGGCGCCCGGCGCGATTACGTGATCGCGGGGGTGGGCATCGGCCTTGCCGCGGCCACGAAGTACACGGGCGCGATCACCGCGGTGTGCCTCATCGCCGCGGCGATCTGCGACGGTGCCGGCGGGGCACCGTTCAAGGCCCTGCGCCGGCTCGTGTTCGCCCTGGCCTGCGGCGTCCTGGCTTTCATCGCGGCCAACCCGTACGCGGTCCTGGACTTCTCGGCCTTCCACGCCGGGGTGACCACCCAGCAGGCGCTCGCCGGCGGCTCGGACCCCGAGAAGCTCGGCACCACGGCCGCCAGCGGGACCGCCTTCTACTTCTGGACGTTCACGTGGGGGCTGGGCTGGGCCCCGTCGATCGCCGCGCTGGCCGGGAGCGCGATGCTCATCGTGCGCCGCCGCTTGGCGCTGGCCTTCGTGCTGCTGCCCGCGCCGATCGCCTTCATCGTGTTCATGGGCGACCAGCAGCGCTACTTCGGGCGCTGGCTGATGCCGGTGTTTCCGATCATCGCCCTGCTCGCCGGCTACGGCGCGGTGGAGGCGGCGCGCTGGTTGATCCGGACGCGCCGGATGCCGGTGGTGCTGGCCGCGGGCGCCGTCGCGGTGGTGATGCTGGGCCAGAGCCTCGCCGGCGCGGTCCACAACGATGTGGTGCTCTCACACGCCGACACCCGCAACGTGACTCGGGCGTGGATGGTCCGCCACGTGCCCGCCGGGGCCAAGGTGGTGGTCGAGCCGGTGGTCTCCACCGATTGGGGCCAGGACATCGGGCGCTCGCTGCAGTGGACGCCCAGCGGCGCGCGCTGGCAGCTGTGGAATCCCTTCGTCACCGATGTCGATGTGCGGGGCAATCACCTGCCGCTGGGCGAGCACCGCTACGTCGCGATCGACGAGTACGAGCGCACGCTGCGCCCCGAGCTGCTGCAGGAGTACGAGAACGGGGGCTACTGCTGGGTCGTGATCGGGTCGCTGCAGGCGGGGCGGTCCTTCGCGCAGCCCAAGATCGCCCCGTCGGCCATCGCCTACTACGCCGCGCTGTCCAATCAGGCGCGGCTGATGTTCCACATCAGCCCGTTCGCCAAGGGCGACCGCGCCGTCCCCTTCAGCTTCGACTGGTCCATCGACTATTACCCCAGCCAGTACGCCCGGCCCGGTCCCGAGATGAGCGTCTATCGACTTATGAGCGGTAAATGTGCCCCGAACTATGCTCCGAAGAGCCCATGACAACCATCGCCGATACCGATCGCCGCCACCTCGCGCGGGCGATCGAGATCGCGGAGCAGGGCCGCGGCCGGGTCAGCCCCAATCCCTTGGTGGGGGCGGTGATCGCCGACGGCGACAGGCCGATCGGCGAGGGCTATCACCGTGAGGTCGGCGCGCCCCACGCCGAGGTCGAGGCCATCCGCGCCGCCGGGGACCATGACCTGGCCTCCACCACCCTGTATGTGTCCCTGGAGCCCTGCTGCCACCACGGCCGCACCCCGCCATGCACCGACGCCATTCGCCAGGCCGGGATCCCGCGCGTCGTCGTCGCCTCCGATGACCCCTCCGAGCACGCCTCGGGCCGCGGCCTGGGCATCCTGCGCGACGACGGGATCGAGGTCGTGCTCGACAACGGCGACCTGGCTGACCGCGCCCGGCTGCTGAACCAGCCCTTCCGCAAGCGGGCCCGCACCGGCCGGCCCTGGATCCTCTTCAAGTCCGCGATGACGCTTGACGGCAAGGTCGCCACCCACCGCGGCGACTCCAAGTGGATCTCGGGCGAATCCAGCCGCGAGCGCGCCCACCACTGGCGCGCCGAGTGCGACGCCGTCGCCGTCGGCGTGGGCACCGCGCTGGCCGACGACCCGCTGCTCACCGCCCGGATTCCCGGGGTGACCCGCCAGCCGCGCCGGGTGGTGTTCGACTCCCTGGGCCGCCTCCCGCTCGACGCCCAGCTCGTGCGCGACGCCCGCCAGATCCCGCTGACGGTGATCGTCTCCCGGGCGGCGCCGCGCGCCGCCACCGACGCGCTGGAGGCCCACGGGGTCGACGTGATCGTGGCCACCGGCGAGAACGAGCCCGCGCGCGTGGTCTCGGCCCTGGACCAGCTCGGCGCCGCCGGCATCAGCTCGATCCTGCTCGAGGGCGGCCCGCGGCTCGCGGGCGCATTTCTCGATGCCGGCGAGATCGACGAGATCCGCCTGTTCCTGGCTCCGCTCATCCTCGGCGGGCGCACCGCGCGCGATCCGTTGGAGGGTGAGGGCGCCGAGCAGATCGCCGACGCCGTCCGCGCTGAGAGCCTGGAGTGCGAGCGCATCGGCGACGACCTGCTCGTCTCGGCCCGGATCCGGAAGTGGTAGGGGCCGGCCGCTGATGTTCACCGGGCTCATCGCTGACCTCGGCCGGATCGAGGAGGTGCAGCGCTCCGGCGACGGCGTGCGCCTGATCGTCTCCTCGTCGCTGGCGCCGGAGCTGGCGGAGGGCGACTCGGTGGCGGTCAACGGCGTGTGCCTGACGGCGACCAACGTGCAGCCGACGGCGTTCTCCACCGACGTGATGAACGAGACGCTGCGGCTGAGCTCCCTGGCCGAGGCCAAGGCCGGCGCCCCGGTGAACCTGGAGCTGGCCATGCGGCTGTCGGACCGGCTCGGCGGGCACATGGTCCAGGGCCACGTCGACGGCGTCGGCACCGTGCGTCGCGTCGTCGCCGACGGATTCTCGCGCCGGGTCGAGATCGAGGCGGGCGACGAGATCCTGCGCTACGTCGTGCACAAGGGATCGATCACCGTCGACGGGGTCTCGCTCACCGTGGCCGGGCTCGGAGACGCATCGTTTACCGTTTCGCTTATCCCCGAGACGTTGGAACGGACGAATTTGGGGCACGCTGAGGTCGGGACGACCGTGAATCTGGAGGTGGATGTGTTGGCCAAATACGTCGAGAGGCTGGTGGCGACCGCGCGATGAGCTCCACCAAGTCGGCCTTCTCCACCATCGAAGAGGCGATCGAGGACATCCGCCAGGGCAAGATGGTCGTCGTCTGCGACGACGAGAACCGCGAGAACGAGGGCGACCTGACCATGGCCGCCCAGTTCGTGACCCCCGAGGCGATCAACTTCATGCGCAAGGAGGGGGGCGGGCTGATCTGCCTCGCCCTCACCCCCGAGCGCTGCGACGATCTGGGGCTCGACCTCATGGCGGCCAAGAACGAGTCCGCGTTCGAGACGGCGTTCACCGTCTCGGTCGAGGCGCGCTCGGGCGTCAGCACCGGGATCTCGGCGGCCGACCGCGCCCGCACCATCCAGGTGGCGATCGACCCCAAGTCCAGCCCGCGCGAGCTGGTCCAGCCCGGTCATGTGTTCCCGCTGAAGGCCAAGGCCGGCGGCGTGCTCGAGCGCGTGGGCCAGACCGAGGCCGGGGTGGACCTCTCCAAGCTCGCCGGCCTGAACCCGTCCAGCGTGATCTGCGAGATCATGAACGAGGACGGGACGATGGCCCGCGTGCCGGACCTCATCCCGTACTGCGAGCGTCACGGGCTGAAGATGATCACGGTGGCCGACCTGGTGGCCTACCGCCGCCGCCACGAGAAGCTCGTGGAGCGCGTCGTCTCCACCAAGCTCCCCACCGCATTCGGGGATTTCGTGGCCGTCGGCTACCGCTCGCTGGTGGACAACAAGCACCACGTCGCTCTGGTCAAGGGCGAGGTCGACGGCGAGCCCGACGTGCTCGTCCGCGTGCACTCCGAGTGCCTGACCGGCGACGTGTTCCATTCGCTGCGCTGTGACTGCGGCGAGCAGCTGGAGTCGGCGCTGGCCATGATCGAGGGCGAGGGCCGCGGGGTGCTGCTCTACCTCTCCCAGGAGGGGCGCGGGATCGGCCTGCTCAACAAGCTCAGGGCCTACAAGCTCCAGGAGGAGGGGCTCGACACCGTCGACGCCAACCTGCGCCTGGGCCTGCCCGCCGACCTGCGCGACTACGGGATCGGCGCTCAGATCCTCGTCGATCTGGGGCTCTCGAGCATCCGCATCCTCACCAACAACCCCAAGAAGATCTCCGGCCTGGCCGGCTACGGCCTGTCGGTCTCAGACCAGATCCCCATCCAGCACGCTCCCAACCCCCACAACGAGGCCTACCTGCGCGCCAAGCGCGAGAAGCTCGGGCACACGCTGCACCACCAGGGGCTGGCCTTGGACGAGGAGATGCTGGAGCGCGAGCACGAACAGGACCGTCACCGCCGCGATGGCCACTGACCGGCGCGTCGCGCTGTGCGTGGCGCGCTTCTACACCGAGCTGGCCGACAAGCTCGAGGAGGGCGCGCGCGCCGCGCTGGACGAGGCGGGCGTGACCACGGTGGAGAGCTTCTCGGTGCCCGGCGCCTTCGAGCTTCCGCTGGTGGCCAAGTACGCCGCCGAGTCGGGCCGCTTTGACGCGGTGGTGTGCCTCGGCGCGGTGATCCGCGGCGAGACCGACCACTACGACTACGTGTGCCAGGCGGCTTCGCACGGCATCTCGCGGGTGAGCCTGGAGACCGGGGTCCCGGTCGGCTTCGGCGTGCTCACCGTCGACACCATGGAGCAGGCCCTGGCCCGGGTGGCCGGTGGCGCCAAGCGCGACAGCGGCCGCCACGCCGTCGAGGCGGCGCTGGCCTCGCTGGAGGCCAAGGACGAGCTCACCGGTCGCCGCGGGAAAGCCGGCTTCTCGGTCTGAAGCTCAGTCGACGAAGTTCGGGTGCTCGGTGCCCTGGCCTGGGGGCGCGAGTCCGGCCCCACCTGAGTTGCCGGGCCCGCCGTGGTCATGTCCCTTGGCCTTTCCGTGGCCGTCGCCGGGACCTGGACTCGGTCCCTTCGCCCCCTGCCCGCTGGCCTGCAGCGCCTCGTTGAGCGTCTGCTGCACCACGGGGGTCTGGTTGGGGATCTTCAGCCGCTGCTCGAGGATCGGCACCGCGGCGGCGGGGTCGCCTGACTTCAGCAGCGCGACCCCGAGGTCATAGAGGCCGTAAGCGTAGGTGTCGCTGCTCGGGTCGGCGGCCTGGATCGCCTTGCGTAGTGTGGCGATCGCCTGCGGGTAGTTGCCGGCCGCCAGCTCGTTGTGACCGGCCAGCTGGAGCTGCTCAGCGGTCGGCGGGGTGGGCGCGGGCGTGGTGGGGGTGGTCGAGCTCGAGGACTGTGCCGGCGCGTTGGTGGCGGCGGCGGTCTTGGGCTTGGCGGCCGACACGTGTGTGGTGGCGGTCCGCTTGGGCGGTGCCGACGCGGTGTGGCGCGCGGGCCGCGTGGAGCCACCGAGTCCATCCAGGGCCAGCGCGCTGACCCCGGCGATCGCCACCAGCAGGGCCGCGAGGGCGATCACGCGCCCGGTGCGCCGGCGGGAGGAGCCACGCTGGATCGTGTTGGCGGTCGTCCACGAGCCGGTGGATCCCGCCCCCCCGCCACGGTGACCGTGGCTGGGGGTGGGCCGGTGCCAGGTGCCGTTGCCCCGGGCGCCCGAACCCGCCCGCACGCCCGAGCGTCCGCTGCCGTTCCCGTTGCCGTTGACGCCCAGCAGGCCGGCGCCGACGGCGTGCCCGGGGCTGCGGACCCGGCGCCGGTGCGCCGTGGTGCGCTGCGCGGTCACGGCGATGCCGCCCGACAGCGCCGTCTCCAGCGCGTCGACGAACTCGCCGGCGGTCTCAAAGCGCTCGTCGGGCTCCTTGGCCATGCCGCGGATGAGGACCTCGTCGACCGACGGCGGCAGGGTCCGGTCGCGGTCAGACGCGTGGGGCCGCTCCTCCTCGATGTGCTGGCGCGCCTGAGCCGCGAAATGCTGCGCGTCGAAGGGGCGCTCCCCGGCGAGCAGCTCGAAGGCGGCCACGGCCAGGGCGTAGCGGTCCGAGGCGCCGGTGGCCTCGCGGCCCAGCGCCTGCTCGGGCGACAGGTAGGCGGCGGTACCGAACAGCTCGCCCGTGCTGGTGATCGTGTCCTCGGAGACCAGCCGGGCGATCCCGAAGTCGGCGACGTGCAGGACGCGGCTGCGGTTGAGCAGGAAGTTGGCGGGCTTGATGTCCCGATGGACGATGCCGCGCGCATGGGCGTGGTCCAGCGCCGATGCTGCCTCGCGGATCCAGCGCACGGCCTCCTGGCGCCTCACCGCGCCGACGCGGATGGCGTCGGCGACGGTCCCGCCGGCCAGGTACTCCATGACGATGAAGGGGCGCGCGGTGGAGTCGATGTCGCGCGAGTCGACCTCCAGGTCGCCCACGTCGTAGATGGTGACCACATGGGCATGGGTGGACACGCGCGCGGCCGCGCGCGCCTCTCGCTTGAAGCGGCGCATCGCCATGTCGTCGTGGGCGAAGCGCTCGGCCAGGACCTTGACCGCGACCGTCCGTCCCAGCACCAGATCCTCGGCGCACCAGACGGCGGCCATGCCTCCGGTGGCGAGGCGACGTCGGACCCGGTAGCGATCCGGGAGGCGGAGGTCGGTGGGCTCTGCCCGCGACTGCCCTCTAGAACCCATTGGGGCGCTTGCTTACCCGGCTGGCTTGTTCTGAATCCACGATCAGATACGGATGGTACGGGCGGCGGGGTCCATGCGCGATTGGTTTCCTATACTGCGCGCGATGCCCAAAGTCTGTCACGTGTGCGCGAAGGGTCCGTCCTTCGGCCATAACCGAAGCCACTCGATGGTCGCGACCAAGCGCCGCTTCGATCCGAACCTCCAGCGGGTGCGCATCGACGACGGTGGGACACCGCGGCGTGTGTACGTCTGCACGCGTTGCCTCAAGGCCGGCAAGATCACCAAAGCGCGCTGAGTAAACGACGGTGGCCGCACCCGGGCGAGCGACCGATCAGACTGGGATCTCCGATCCCAGCATCGTGCGCTTCCGTGCCCTGGTCGAGGCCGGACTGGCCGCGCTGGAGGCACGCCGCGAGGAGGTCAACGACCTCAACGTGTTCCCGGTCGCGGACGGGGACACCGGCGACAACATGGTGCTCACCCTGCGCGCGGTGCTCACCGAGCTCGACCGACTCGCCGACGCCTCCGAGGGCCGCACCATCGACGAGATCGGGCGTGACGAGATCGTCGCCTCCGTGGCCCGGGCGGCCCTGCTGGGCGCCCGCGGCAACAGCGGCGTCATCCTCTCCCAGCTCATCCGCGGCGCCGCCGAGGAGCTGATCAGCCGCCCCGGCGAGCTGGTGGACCCGGTGCTGATCGGCGCGGCGCTGGCCCGGGCCGCCGACCAGGCGTACGGCTCGGTGCGCGATCCGGCCGAGGGCACCATCCTCACCGTGGTGCGGGAGATGGCCCACCGCGTGGCCTCGGAGATCGCGCACATCCCCGATGCGCGGCTCGGCGCCGATGCCTCCGCCGGCGAGCAGGACATCGCCATCGCCAGCGTGATCGAGAGCGCGCTGGAAGCCGGCGAGGAGTCCGTCAAGCGCGGCCCCGACCTGCTCCCGGTCCTGCGCGAGGCCGGCGTGGTCGACGCGGGCGGCTACGGCCTGACAGTGCTGCTGGCGGGGATCGTGGGGGCGCTGCGTGGCACTGAGGCGCCGGCGCTCGAGCATCACCGCGCGGCGCGGGTGACGCATCCCCAGCACGCCTCGACGACATTCCGCTACTGCACCAACTTCGCGGTCACCGGCACCGGCCTCGAGCAGCGGCGCTACATCGGCCAGCTGGAGAAGATCGGCGACTCGGTCCTGGTGGTCGGCGACGCAACCACGCTCAAGGTCCACGTCCACACCGACGACCCCGACGCGGCGACCGCGCTTTTCACCGACGCGGGCGTCGTCTCCCACCTCGACGTCGCCGACATGCGCGAGCAGGTCCAGCGCCGCGACGATCGCCTGGAGGTGCCGGCCCCGCCCGGGGTGTGCGGCGGCCTGGCCGTGGTCAACGGAGAGGGGATGGCGGCGCTGTTCGCCGGTCTCGGCCTGCGCGTCCTGGACGGCGGCCCGACGCTCAACCCCTCTACCTATGACCTGCTGGCGGCGATCCATGCGGTGCCGGCGGAGGAGGTGGTCGTCCTGCCCAACAGCTCAAACGTCATCATGGCCGCCGAGCGCGCTGCCGAGCTGTCGGAGAAGACCGTCTCCGTGGTGTCCTCGCGCTCGCCCCAGGCGGGCCTGGCCGCGGCGGTGAGCCTGGACCCGGCGCGCCGCGCCGTGGACAACGCCGAGGCGATGCTCGAGACGCTGGAGCACGTGCGCACCGGCGCCGTCGCCCCCGCGGGCCGCGACGACGCCCAGGGCCGCTTCCAGGCCGGGGACGCCGTGGGCTTCGTGGAGGACGAGATCATCGCCTGGGGCGAGCCGCATACGACGCTGCGCGACGTGCTGGCGCGCCTGGGCGAGGACGCCGAGCTCATCACCGTGCTGCGCGGCGCCGACGCCCCGCTCGACGACGCCGAGGTCGAGGCGCTCGCCGACGGCGAGGCCGAGCTCGAGCTGTCCGAGGGCGGGCAGCCCAGCTACTGGTGGCTGCTCTCCGCCGAGTAGGCGGGCGGCCGTGGTGGCTGCTCTCTGCCGAGTAGGCAGTCCCCGCCGCCGCTGCTGACCGGCGCCGCGGTCATCATCCTCACGGTCGGCCGTATGTCCATCACCGCCTTCTCCGAGTCCCGCGAGCTCTCCGCCGACGAGCTGGCCGACGCGCCCGTGCGCTACCCGCGCCCGTCGGCGCTCGCGGTCCGGCTGCGCTTTGACCATGCCAAGGCTGAGAAGGCAGCCGCCGGGCTGGGGCTGATCACCGTCGGGGATCTGCTCGAGCACCTCCCTCGCGACCGTCGCGAGGCGCGCTCGGTCGCCCAGCTCGTCCCCGGCGAGACCGCCACCGTCGTGGTGGAGGTGCGCTCCATCGCCTCGCGGCCGGTGCGGCGCCGCGGCATGCGGCCGCTCGTGGAGGCCACCGTGGCCGACGGCACGGGCACCATGAAGGCGACGTTCTTCAACCAGCCGTGGCTGGCCTCCAAGTACCCGGGCGGCACGCGCCTGGTCCTGCACGGCAAGTTCGAGGCGCGCAACCGCTTCCGCGTCCAGGGCCACGCGCGCACGACGGAGGCCAGCGCCGGGGCCGAGGGCGTGGCGCACTACCCCGCCACCGAGGGGCTGTCCTCGACGCAGATCCTGGCCATGGTCCGCGCGCACGCGGGCGCGCTCGCCGACGTGCCCGAGCCGCTGCCCGCCGAGCTGCGGATCGCCGAGCGGCTGCCGGGCCGGCGGTGCGCCCTGACCGCGGTGCACCTGGAGGGCGAGGAGGAGCAGTCCGTCGGGCGCCGCCGCCTGGCCTTCGACGAGCTCCTGCTGGTGCAGCTCGCGCTGCTGCGTCGTCGCCGGCTGCGCCGGGCCGGCAGCCAGGCCCCGGTGCTCGACGAGGCGCCCTCGCTGAGCGCGCGGTGGCTGGCCGAGATGCTCCCGTTTGCCCCGACCGCGGACCAGCGCCGCGCCATGGAGGAGATCGACACCGACCTCGGCGGGTCGCGTCCGATGCAGCGATTGCTCATGGGCGAGGTCGGCTCGGGCAAGACCGTGGTGGCGCTCTACACGCTGCTGCGCGCCGTCGAGCAGGGCTACCAGGGCGCGCTGATGGCGCCGACCGAGCCGCTGGCCGAGCAGCACTTCGCCACCATTCAGGCGCTCATGCCGGGCGAGGCGGTGCCGATCGGCCTGCTGACGGGGTCCACTCCGGGGCGGCGGCGCGCCGATCTGCTGGGCAAGCTGGGCTCCGGGGAGCTGTCTCTGGTCGTGGGCACCCACGCGGTCATCGAGGAGCCGGTGCGCTTCGCCTCGCTGGGGGTGGCGGTGGTCGACGAGCAGCACCGCTTCGGGGTTCGCCAGCGGGCCGCCCTGGACGCCAAGGCGGGTGGGCGGGACAGTCTCTGGAGCCCGCACGTGCTGCACATGACGGCCACACCGATCCCGCGCACGCTCGCGCTCTCGCAGTACGGCGATCTGGACTTCACCGTCCTGCGTGAGCTGCCCAAGGGCCGCCAGCCCATCCAGACCCACGTGTGCTCCACCGAGCGCGAGCGCGCCCGGGCCTATGACCGCATCCGCGAGGAGCTGCGCGCGGGGCGCCAGGCCTTCGTGGTCTGCCCGCTGGTGTCCGAGTCAGAGGCGTTGGCGGCCCGCGCGGCGGTCGCCGAGTATGAGCGTCTGCGGAGCGGGGAGCTGCGCGACTTCCGGGTGGTGCTGATGCACGGCCAGCTGAAGTCGGCGGACAAGGCTGAGGTGATGCGGGCGTTTGCGGCGGGGGAGGCCGACGTCCTGGTGGCCACCACCGTGATCGAGGTCGGTATCGACGTGCCCAACGCCACGGTGATGCTGGTGGAGGACGCCGACCGCTACGGCATCTCCCAGCTGCATCAGCTCCGCGGCCGCATCGGGCGCGGCGAGCACGCGTCGCTGTGCCTCCTGTTCGGGCCCAAGGGCTCCGCGCGCCTGAAGGCCCTGGCCGGCCACGGCGACGGCTTTCGCCTGGCCGAGATCGATCTGGAGCTGCGGGGAGAGGGGGAGCTGGTGGGCGTGCGGCAGAGCGGTCTGGCTCAGTTCCGGGTGGCCGAGCTGCCGCGCGACCGCGAGCTCCAGGAGCGCGCCCGGATGCGCGCCGAGACGATCGACGCCCTCGATCCCGATCTTGTGCTGCCCGAGCACGCGTTGCTCTCCGACGCCCTGGCCGGGGTGTTCGGGGAGGAGGCGCGGGCGCCCATCCGGGCCTGAGGGCGGCCGATGGCTGTGGGTTGTGGGCGTCCGTGCGGCGGTGCGGCGGGGTATCGGCGAACGTCAACTGCGGCTATCGAAGGCGGATCTCAAGGTGGCGGCGGGTCCAGATTGCGATATTTAGGCGTGATAGCTGCCCTTTTATCGCGATCGACGCGCCGTACCCCGCCCTCCCAAGCCTGCCTTTGACGTTCGCCGATACCCCTCCGCAACGC
>Ga0070717_10003192_pt1 | contig 11711 bp, 11 predicted proteins | sample LARL113metaG_FD_71366 | JGI IMG/M metagenome (GOLD analysis project Ga0070717, IMG submission 71366) | Corn, switchgrass and miscanthus rhizosphere microbial communities from Kellogg Biological Station, Michigan, USA - LAR L11-3 metaG | ecosystem: Host-associated > Plants > Roots > Rhizosphere ...
CTGCACGAGACGTGATCACAGCGACCGAACAATTAGCTACTTATCTCGATAGCTTCACGGAATTTCAGAAGCGAGCTGCGGGCCATGATATCCCCTGGCTGCGCCAATTGCGGGAGAACGCCTTCGCGCGCTTCTGCGAAGTGGGATTCCCCACTACTCACAATGAAGACTGGCGATTCACGAACGTTTCGGCGATCGCGCGGACACCATTCGAACTGGGGGGTACGCAGACGCTTGCGGAAGATGAACTCAAGCAGTTTCGGGTCCCCGGTGCAGCATGCCAGCTGGTATTCGTGAACGGGCATTTCGTTCGCGAGCTCTCCGTTATCGAGAAACTTCCTGTCGGTATCAGAGTGAATGGCTTGGCGGAGGAAATCAAGTCGAATTCCGGTGAGGTCGAATCTCACTTGGGACGCTATCTGAACACTCAGCGCGACGCATTTTCCGCGTTGAACACCGCTTTTGCGGAAGATGGCGGCTACGTGCACGTACGCAAAGGCACGGTGCTTGAAGCCCCGATTTATCTTCTCTTTATTTCCACCGCGAGCGACAAGCCGCTTATGACGCATCCGCGGAACCTGATCGTCATCGAGCAGGAAGCTCAGGCCACTGTTGTTGAGGATTACGTCTCCATTGGCGAGAGCACTGCTTTTTGCAATACGGCGACGGAACTTGTTGCCGGCGAGAACGCGGTTGTGTCGCATTACATGCTCGAACGCGAACACCAGAAGGCATTCAACATTTCCACGCTGCGAATCCAGCAGGGACGCAGCGCAAACGTATCGTCACACTCTGTGCTTCTCGGCGGAGGGCTGGTGCGCAACAACGTGCATCCTGTGCTGGCCGGTGAAGGCGGAGAGTGCTTGATCAATGGCCTGTTCATCGGCAATAGCCGTCAGCATCTCGATAATTACATGCTGGTCGAACATGCCAGCCCGCACTGCGGCAGCCGCCAGTTCTACAACGGGATCCTGGATGATCATGCGCACGGCGTTTTTCATGGCCGTATTGTGGTCCATAAAGACGCGCAGAAGACGGACGCCAAACAGACCAATCGCAACCTGCTGCTCTCCGACGACGCGCAAATCGACACCAAGCCGCAACTCGAAATTTATGCCGACGATGTGAAGTGCACACACGGCGCGACCATCGGACAGATTGAAGAGAATGCGCTGTTTTATTTGCGCTCGCGTGGCATTGATGAAGTGTCCGCGCGAAAGCTGTTGCTGATGGCGTTTGCCAGCGAGTGTCTAGACCGCATGAGCGCGAGTCCGGCGCGTGACCATGTAGAGAAGTTGATTCACGAGTATCTGCTGAGGCTGACAGCAGCCAGGCCGGAAAACCAAGATCGCCGGACAGGAGTGTCTGGCCGACACAACCCGGGCAGGAACTGGGAGGAGATGGGATGACAACTGCGGCCAAACTGCCTCCAATCGAAGCCGCCTCGCGCGCGAATGTTGCGAGCAAGGGATTTGACGTAGAGAAAATCCGTCGGGACTTCCCGATTCTGTCGCGTGATGTCCGTGGCAAGAAACTTGTCTACCTGGACAACGCTGCTACTTCACAGAAGCCGCAGGCAGTCATTGATGCGGTGAAGCGTTACTACGAGCAGGAGAACGCAAACATCCACCGCGGCGTGCACTTTCTATCAGAACTTGCCACTGCCGAGCACGACCGCGCCCGCGAGATTATCAAGAACTTCATCAACGCAGAGAGTTCGCGGGAGATCATTTTTGTTCGCGGCACGACCGAAGCCATAAATCTGGTCGCTCAGACCTACGGGCGTACTCACGTGAGCGCCGGAGATGAAGTGCTCATCACCGCAATGGAGCACCATTCGAACATCGTTCCCTGGCAGTTACTCTGTGAAGAGAAGCGTGCGAAGCTGCGAGTCGTTCCAATTAACGACGATGGCGAACTGGTGCTCGAAGAATACGAAAAGCTTCTCGGCCCACGCACCAAGATGGTTGCCGTGCCCCATGTTTCGAACGCACTGGGAAGCGTAAATCCTCTGGCAAAGATTATCGAGCTGGCTCACGCGAAAAATATTCCCGTGCTCGTCGACGGAGCGCAAGCCGTTCCGCATATGAAGGTTGACGTCCGGGCGCTGGACGCAGATTTCTACGCGTTCTCCAGCCACAAAATGTTTGGCCCTCTTGGCATTGGCGTCCTCCATGGGAAAGCTGCGTTTCTTGAAGCTATGCCTCCATACCAGGGCGGCGGAGACATGATCAGCTCGGTCACATTTGAAAAGACGACATATAACCGGCTGCCTTTCAAGTTTGAAGCAGGCACTCCTGATGTTGGCGGCGCGATCGGGTTCGGCGTGGCAATCGAATACCTGAATAAAGTCGGGATGGACAACATCGCCGAATACGAGCATGAGTTGCTCGCCTATGCCGTCAGAGCAATTTCGGGCATACCGGGAGTGAAGTTGATCGGGACGGCCCAAGAGCGGGCAGGTGTGTTGTCGTTTGTGCTCGAGGGTGTTCATCCGCACGACGTTGGCACGATCCTGGATCAGGAAGGAATTGCGATTCGTACCGGACATCATTGCGCGCAGCCGATCATGCAGCGTTTCGGAATTCCAGCAACCGCGCGAGCGTCCTTTGCTTTCTACAATACAAAGGAAGAAGTCGATGCGCTGGCCCAGGGCATCCAAAGAGTGAAAGAGGTATTTGCCTGATGGCAGACCTGCGCGATTTATATCAGGAAGTGATTTTGGAGCACAGCAAAGCTCCGCGAAACTATCGCGAGCTTTCCGGCGCGAACCAGCACGCCGAGGGCTTCAATCCACTCTGCGGTGATCACTTCACTGTTTATTTGAGCATCGAAGGCGGTGCCATCCGCGATATCGGTTTTCAAGGCTCCGGATGCGCTATTTCCAAGGCGTCCGCTTCCATGATGACGCAAGCTGTCAAAGGCAAGAGCAAAGAAGAAGCGCAGAAACTGTTCAGTGCCTTCCACAAACTAGTTACGGCGGGCGAGGGGAATGGCAATCGCGCTGACCTCGGCAAGCTTGAAGCGTTCTCTGGAGTTTCAGAATTTCCCGTCCGCGTGAAATGCGCGACGCTGGCCTGGCACACGTTGCAGGCAGCACTCGAGGGCAAGCAGGATCCAGTTTCCACAGAATCGTAAAAGAGACCCCAATGACTTCCGGGACTATAGTTCGGCTGCACCGCACCTGCGAGGTGATCGAAATTCCCAGCGGGCGCGCCAGCACGCTTCCTGAGGGCACGTCGGTGCGAATCATGCAATCGCGCGGCGATAGCTACACGGTTTGGACCGACTACGGACAGATGTACCGAGTCGACGGAAAAGATGCGGACGCTTTGGGATTGCAGCCCGGGAGCGGCGACACACCGCCGGCAGACACGCGCGAATTCAATGACGAGATGGTCTGGGATGTCCTGAAAACAGTTTACGATCCCGAAATTCCGGTCAATATCGTCGACCTCGGCCTGATCTACTCGTGCAAGATCGAGCCTTCGGAAGTAGAGAGCCAGTCCAGGAAGATCGATATAGAAATGTCGATGACCGCTCCGGGATGCGGCATGGGAAACGTTCTTAAGGCTGATGTGGAGAGCAGGCTTTCGCGGCTGCCCTCGGTGAAGGAAGTCCATGTGGAAGTTGTGTTCGATCCGCCTTGGGATATGAGCCGCATGTCCGAAGCCGCCCGCCTGCAGCTAGGGTTCTAACCGCAGTCGCATGCCCATTTCTCCTGCTCGCTCCGCAGCTTTTGAGCTCCTGCTGCGAATCCACAAGACAGACGCGTACGGTTCCGAGCTGCTGCATTCTCCGCGCTTCGCCAAGCTTTCTCCTGCGGACCACGCCCTGCTTACAGAAATTGTGATGGGTGTCCTGCGCTGGCGCGGAACTCTGGACGAAGCGATCGCGGCGCGTTCTTCTCAGCCGCTGACCAAGCTGGATATCGAAGTGCTCACCGCTCTTCGCATCGGACTTTATCAGATGCTTTTCCTCGATCGTATTCCTCCGCATGCAGCAATAAACGACAGCGTGGAACTGGTCAAGCGTGCCCGCAAAGGGTCGGCGTCCGGATTTGTAAATGCGTTGCTGAGAAAGATCGACAAAACAAAACTGGATGCGAGCACTCTGCCTATTTACTCCTCGCACCCTGAATGGCTGGTAGAACGTTGGAAGAAGAACTACGGAGATGGGACCGCGGAGGAAATTTGCAGGTACGATCAATTGCCGCCTGCGGCAACTGTCCGCGTTCCAGACGCGTCGGTTGTTCATGAACTGCAGGCACAAGGCATCTCGTTGCAGAGGAGCAGCTTGCTTGCGAACTCATTTCGCATTACCGGTGGCTACATCACCGGCACGACCGCTTTTCGTGAACGGCAGTTAATCCTTCAAGACGAAGGATCGCAACTGATTGCACTGCTGCTAGGTAGCGGGAACTCTATACTCGACTGCTGTGCGGCGCCGGGCGGAAAAACTCGCATCATCGCGGAACGGAATCCACAGACCGAAGTCATTGCTCTCGAACTTCATCCACATCGGGCTGCGCTGCTGCGAAAGTTGGTCCCGCACGAAAACGTTCGCGTCATTGCCGGCGATGCTCGAGCGGTCCCTTTGAATCGGTCTTTCGATCGCGTTCTTGTCGATGCACCATGCTCCGGCACCGGCACCCTGACGCGCAATCCCGAGATCAAGTGGCGACTGAAAGCAGAAGACCTCCCCAGACTGCAAACCTATCAGGTAGAAATTCTTAGCGCCGCTATGAGGCAGGTTGCTCCGGGCGGACGAATCATTTATTCGACATGTTCCCTTGAGCCGGAAGAGAACGAGCAGGTAGTGGAAAGCGCGTTGGCGGGTGATCGTACGTTTTCGGTAGTTGATTGCGGTGAGGAGCTGGCAAAACTTCGCGTAGCCGGCGAATTGGCGTGGAAGGACACGGAATCACTACTGAGGGGCCGATACCTGCGCACCATTCCTGGGGTTCATCCCTGCGATGGGTTCTTTGCGGCAATCCTCGAGAAGCGCTAGCTTCGGGCTAAACGATGCCGGCTGCGAACTCACTTCACCACAAAATTGATGGCCGTCCCAGCAAACACTCTCTCGCCCGGAACTGGATCCTGCGACACGATAAATGAGGCCGCTGACGGAACGGGAACTGCGGGGCTCGGTGCCGGCGCGGACGGTGGGTTCGCAGTCGCTGCAGCAGAAGTTGATGCAGCAGGGGTCGATGCAGCATTCGTCGCTTCCGGCACATTCTCAACCGGGGCGACAGTGACTTTTCCGACTGTGAATCCGGCGTCTCTCAGGACCAAGGTGACACTTCCGAGCGGCTGACCTACGAAACTTGGCATTACGAAACTCTGCGGCGCGGGCGCTTGTGAAATCAGCAAACTGATTTTAGGCGCTGAAGCATCGGTTGCATTCGGCTGAGGATTTTGGGCGATGACTTGTCCGGGTGCCAAGTTTGCAAGTTCCAGGCTAGCCGCGCCGCCAAGAGTCAACCCACGCTGTGAAATCGTGATTGCGGCGGCTCTATCGCTCTCGCCCACCACCTGCGGGATGGCGACACGCTGCGGTCCCAGGCTGAGTGCCAGGCGGACCTGCCATCCGCGCCGCACGGTGCTTCCGGCTGCAGGCATCTGCGAAAGGACTTTGCCCTCGGGAATGGCGGGGCTAAAGTATTCGCGCTCGACGTCGGCTTCCAATCCGCTGCTCTCGGCCATGCGGCGCGCTTCCGCGGGCGTCTTTCCCTGCATATCAGGAACGGTGACTTCCCGTCCATGGATGGCCAGCCGCATTGCTGTCAGCGCAGACAACAATGCGACAATGACCAGCACTGATACCATCCAAAGCAGACGGAATACGCTGCGCATGTGTACGAATTATATTCGGCCATTTCAGATTGAGTGGGTTATGCGGCAGGGTGCTGATTTCATTTTTACAATTTTGACCTTTGCTTAGGCTGTAAGGTGAGTGAGTGCAAAAACCATTGGTGAGAAGACCAATCCTATCTATTGCTGCGCCTGTGGGCACGGTTGCACTTCTGCTGGCTGTGTTGTGGGCCTGCATGACCCCGAAGAATAGTCCTACGAATCCTCCGGGCACCCCCCCTGGTATTGGGCCTGGAAGTTGCTCGACTGGTCAGGAGTGGTGCCAGGCAAGATGCGTAGATACGATTACATTCGTCAACGACAGCAATAACTGCGGCCGGTGCGGTAATCGTTGCTCCATTACGGAGAGTTGTACGGGCGGTTTCTGCGACTGCGCGCCGGTTATGAAAAATGCATGGGAAGTTGCGTGAGCAGTTCTAGCTTCGTGAGTGATTCGCAGAACTGCGGCCGCTGCGGAAATTCTTGCGCCGCCGGCGAGAGCTGTTTAGGCGGCAGTTGCCAAAAACTGTGACCAAATGAGTCACCGCTCAGCGGAACTTTTCTGCCGTCCAGCTCTGCCAGAGATACCAGATGATCATGACTCGGATGATGATCATTGAACCGGCTAGGAAGAAGTTCAACGATATATCGCTTGATGCGGCAGAGACTTTTGGGACCAGCATCACGATGCCTGCCGCGCAGATCACGATCGCGGCACGGCGCGCTAGATTGCGGAGTCGAAGCAGACCGAATGCTACGAACGAAGCAACCGCGGCGGCCAGCAGGAAGGCAAATGGGCCGGCCAGTTCAAGACCGTGCAGCAAGGGTGCTCCCAGGGACAGAGAGATCGCGTCGCGGTCCACAAGCCTGATGAAACCCAAAATGAAAAGGTAAGTAGACGACAAAAGGAAAACGACAGCAACGGCTGTCACCCCGAGCGGGCGCTCAGTGCTCAAATTGTCCACTGGCAGAATCCACACCCCTCGGTCAACACGCGGGCGAGGGCGCCCGCGCCACACATCAATACTTCGGCATGCTTGGATCGACCCGATCAGCCCACGCCAGAATTCCGCCCGCAAGATTGTGCACCTTCTTGAAGCCCGACTGGCGCAGAAAGTTCACGGCTTTGGCGCTGCGCACCCCGGAGCGGCAGTGGGCCACGATCTCGCGGCTGGTGTCGAGTTCGTTGACACGGCTCGGCAACTCACCCAGGGGAATAAGGTGGCCGCCGATGTTGCAAATCTGATATTCGTGCGGCTCGCGGACATCCAGTACGTAAATATCGTCGCCGCGATCGAGCCGCTGCTTCAGTTCTTCCACCTGCATTTCATCTGTGGTCACTTCAGCTTCAACCTCCTCGCCGCGAATTCCGCAGAATTGCTCGTAGTCAATTAGCTTGGTGATTGTAGGATTGTTTCCGCATGCTGGGCAATCGGGGTTCTTGCGCAGTTTTAGCTCGCGGAACTTCATGCCCAGCGCATCGATCAGCAGTAGACGTCCGATCAGCGGATCGCCCTTGCCCAGGATGAGCTTAATGGCTTCTGTGGCCTGCATCACGCCAACCAATCCGGGCAAAATTCCCAACACTCCACCTTCGGCGCATGAGGGGACCAGCCCCGGCGGTGGCGGCTCGGGATACAAGCAGCGATAGCACGGGCCTTCTTTGGTGGCGAAAATACTCGCCTGGCCTTCGAAGCGGAAAATCGAGCCGTAAACGTTCGGCTTGCCGGTGAGCACGCAGGCATCATTCACGAGATAGCGGGTCGGAAAATTGTCAGTGCCGTCGGCGATGATGTCGAATTCCTTGAACAACTCGAGGGCGTTGTCGCTGGAAAGGCGAGTATTGAATTTCCTGATGTTAAGAAACGGATTCATCGCCTTCAGCTTTTCGGCAGCTGAATCGAGCTTGGGGCGGCCCACATCGGCGGTCGAGTGAATGATCTGGCGCTGCAGATTGGTGTAGTCCACGACGTCGAAGTCCACGATTCCGAGCGTGCCCACGCCTGCGGCGCCGAGGTACAGCGCCAGCGGGGAGCCAAGGCCTCCCGCGCCGATACAGAGCACCTTCGCGGCCTTCAGCTTGAGCTGCCCTTCCATGCCGACTTCGGGCATGATCAGGTGGCGCGAGTAGCGCAGAATTTCGTCGTTGTTGAGGTTCGCGGTTGCGGGTTGCACTGGTGTGAGCGTCGCCATTTCTGCCTTGTATTAGTCGATTTCCAAATTGAACAATTTGAGAGCTACTTGAGGAGCAAATAAAAAAACACAGCGGCTCCACCCGTTGCGATCAGTCCGAAAACTCTCACCATCCATGCAGGCACTCCGATTAATGGAGGAAATGGTATCAGGGTCCGCCGCTCCTCAAACTCCCGCGAACGGCTCTGAGCCCACGTCGGGAAGGCGAGCAACGCAGCACCGAGGGCAAGCCAAATCAGCCCTCCGACAAGGAGTGCGGGTTTGTCCGCTCGATTGACCATGACTCATTCACCACTTCCTCCCGCAATCGACGGCACAATGGAAATGCTGTCGCCATCCTGGACCGCGGTGGCTTCCTTCTGCAGGTAGCGAACATCTTCATCGTTCAGATAAACGTTCACGAAAGCACGAAGCTTGCCCTCTTCCGTGTAAAGGTGCCGGCGAAGGTCGGGATGCTGCGACACCAGGCCGCTCAGGGCCTCTCCAATGGTCGAACCCTTGACTTCAATCGCCGGCTGCTTGCCGGCATATTGCCTAAGGGGCGTGGGAATGTGGATCTTTGGCATGGATAGATGATGCCACAAGAGGGCCTCTGGATTCAGCAGCCCCGAAGTGGCTTGGCAGGATTCCCCGCATTTAGAATTCTCCTGTGGCCCTGGAAGAATATAAACGTAAGCGGCGCTTTACCGACACGCCTGAGCCCCCGCCTAAAGTCGAGAAGAAGAAAGGCTATCGATTTGTCGTCCAGCGCCACCGCGCGACCCGCTTGCATTATGACTTCCGGCTGGAGATGCAGGGCGTGCTCAAATCCTGGGCCGTGCCCAAAGGCCCGTCGCTCGACCCAGCCGACAAACGGCTAGCTATGCAGGTGGAGGACCATCCGGTTTCCTACTTTGACTTCGAAGGAATAATTCCCGACGGCAATTACGGTGCAGGCACGGTCATGGTTTGGGAAGTAGGAACCTGGGAGCCTCTGGCGCCCGAAGCCGCAAATGGCAAATACCTGCCGGCCACCGAAGCGGAAGCCGCAGCAATGCTCACGAAGGGCGATTTCAAATTTCGCCTGCACGGAAAGCGCCTGAACGGTGATTTTGCGCTGATCCACATTAAGTCGCGGCGATCGGGAAGCAAAGGGACGGAATGGCTTCTGATCAAGAAGCAGGATCAGTACGTGGTGGCCGGATTCAACATCGATGAGTACGAGACGTCCGTGCTCAGTGGCAAGACGATGGCCGAGATAGCTGGTGATGAAGGATCGGCGGAATGGCAGAGCCACAAGAAAGCCTCGCGCGGAAGGGCAAAGGCGGCGTGGCTTGCAGAGAGCCTGGCGAAGCTGGATAAAAAAAAAGTAAAAGCTAAGACCCCGGCGAGCGCAGAGCAAAACCGAGCAACGAAGGTCAGTCGCAGCGCCTCCAGTCCGCCGAGCGATGGCGCCTCTTCAATCTCTGCACTTAAGAATCTAAATGGTGCAGTCAAGCGAGAAATGCCGAGTGCGATCCAGCCTATGCTGGCGAGCGTGATTGAGAGGCCATTTGACGACCCCAACTGGCTCTTTGAGATCAAGTGGGACGGCTATCGGGCAGTCTCCTTCATTGAAAATGACAACGTACGCTTGGTCTCGCGCAACCAGAACGACCTGACAGGACGTTATCCTGAACTGCAAGCTCTGCCGAAATTTTTGAATGCTGAATCGGCGATTCTGGACGGAGAAGTTGTCGTCCTTGATGAGCACGGGCGACCGTCGTTCAGCCTGATGCAGCAGCGCACCGGAATTCGAAGCCATGGGCGTCAGGCCGCACCGCGTAGCGACTTGCCGATTTTCTATTACGCCTTCGACATACTCTATCTCGATGGTTATGATCTGCGGCGAGTGAATCTCGACGATCGCAAGCGCGTGCTTAGGCAGGTGCTTCGCGACGGTGAGATTGTGCGCTACTCCGACCATTATGCGGGGCAAGGCTTGGCCTTGTTCAACGCCGCCAAGGAAAAGGGCCTGGAGGGCATCATCGCGAAAAAGCGCAACACCTACTACGAGGAGCGCCGCACCCGCGAGTGGCTGAAGATCAAAATCACGCAAACCGTGGATTGCGTGATCGGAGGCTACACCGATCCCGAGGGTGCGCGGCAGTACTTCGGTTCGCTAGTGCTGGGCCTGTACGACAAGAAAAAGCAGCTGATCCATGTGGGAAACGCGGGGACGGGCTTTAATCAGGCGACTTTGAAAGAGATTCTTATTGTGCTCAAGGAAATAGAGACCCCGAAGAATCCATTTACAGGTCCAGTGGAGCCGAAGCAGGCGCATTGGGTGAAACCGCTGCGGGTTGCAGAAGTAAAGTTTTCGGAGTGGACCCACGAAACCGATGAGGGTGGACTGAAATTGCGCGCCCCGGTGTTTATCGGACTGCGCGAGGACAAGAATCCCGAGGGCTGTACGTTCGCTGAGCAAGCGAGTCCATAGATCGCTCAGAATGGGCAAATGCACATTTGAGTAGGCGGGAAGCCGGCGCTCCGCTGATGCGCCGTGGGCCACGATTAGGGAATCTTAAAAAGGAGTAAGCATGCAGCACTCACCGCGTTTTCTCAAAGTTGTTAATGACGCGAAATCACGGGTCAAAGAAATGAGCGTAGACGAGGTCAAGCAGAGACTTGATCGCGGCGAGAAGATCATGCTGGTTGACGTTCGCGAAGAAAGCGAGTTCGCTAAAGATCATCTTCCTGGTGCAATCCATTTGGGAAAAGGCGTGATCGAGCGCGACATTCAGGCCCGCGTACCTGATTTGAACGCGGCCTTGGTGCTTTACTGTGGCGGCGGATTCCGTTCCGCACTGGCCGCCGACAACCTGCAGAAAATGGGTTACACCAATGTGATTTCAATGGATGGCGGCGTCCGTGGCTGGCGCGAGAAGAACTATCCAATGACGCGCGACTAAGCGTGGAAAAGTTCCGACACCACGTAACTCAGCGCTCCAAAACATCCTTATATGCGTTCAAGGCGACCTTTTTGGGTTGACCCGGCAACAACACGTCGAGGCTGCTGGAAGTGTTCCCGATAATTGGCAACTGGCCGAGCCGTACCATGCCTTTCCCGAAGTCTGCGAAAACGGGCACCAACATAGCAAAGTTTCCGTCCACCTCACTTTGGGTCAGGGTCATGTGAAGCTTCACTTTGCCCGCATCGGCCGGAACAAATTGATATTCGAACTTATATCGCGGAACCTGGGTGCCGTACACCCATTCACTGAAGAACCAGTCCAGCCGTCCGTTTCCCTGAAAATCCATCGACTTTGACATGTGTCTTTCCGCGATGGCTTTGAATGACTCGGTGGATGCGGAAATGTCGTGATGACTCTTGACGAAATCCTGCATCATCGCGATAAACGCTTTGTCCTGGTCCGCCGGGCTATACATCATCGACCGCAGCATTTGCAGAACATAAGCGCCCTTGGGGTAGGTAACATTCTGATAAGCATTCTCGGTGCGAGGCGAAACCAGACGCTCTCCCATCCAGAGCGGCCCGGCATCATTTGGAGCGACTCCGTATCTATTCTTTTCTAGAATCCGCTTGCGCAAGCGCTCCCAAAATTCAATGTAATCCTTCCGCCAATCGCCTGCGACACCCTGCTGCAGGAACAGGCCGGCTGAAAATTCTGCGAACCCCTCGGACAG
>Ga0070717_10003194_pt1 | contig 11706 bp, 13 predicted proteins | sample LARL113metaG_FD_71366 | JGI IMG/M metagenome (GOLD analysis project Ga0070717, IMG submission 71366) | Corn, switchgrass and miscanthus rhizosphere microbial communities from Kellogg Biological Station, Michigan, USA - LAR L11-3 metaG | ecosystem: Host-associated > Plants > Roots > Rhizosphere ...
CCCAATACTTCGAATATTTATTTCGATTACATCGAAGGGGAAGCGCTCATCATTTCACTTGATCTTAAGGGCCTTGCCGTTTCAACTGGGGCGGCTTGCTCCTCTGGCGCAATTGAGCCCTCGCATGTGCTGACCGCCATGGCACTAAGGCCTGATCGTGCCCGCGCCAGCATCCGCTTCAGCCTAGGCAAGCAGAACAATGCCGAAGATGTGGACTTCGCTATCCAGCTTGTGCCCGCCTCTGTGGCGAGGCTCCGCGAATTGTCGCCTCTTTATATCAAACCCGTTCCGGTTCAATCCTAGCTCGTTTTCGATTGCAGACAAATGAACTCTACAGTTACGAACTCAATTGCCGCTGTTCTGCGCGAAAGCGTTCCCCGGACCGAAAAGGCGAGAAAAATTGCCGATTTGATCCGCAACGTGTGCGGTTACCGCTGGGTTGGAGTGTACGACGTCGGTCCAGAGTTGGTCTCAATCATTGCCTATAGCGGTTCCGGTGCTCCGGCTTACGCCCAATTTCCGATCACGCAAGGTCTGACCGGCGGTGCCATTCGGGGAAAGCAAACCATCGTCGTAGGCGATGTCCGAAATGATCGGCGCTACTTAACCGCCTTCGGCAGCACGCGCTCCGAGATCATCGTCCCCGTCCTCAACGGGAAGACCGGCGCAGTAGTAGGTACAATTGATGTTGAGAGCGAAAGGGCAAACGCGTTCTCGGAAGAGGACCAGAGAACGCTGGAAGATTGTGCCAAGGCGGCTCGTCCGCTGTGGTAGAGAACGCTTGTAAGACCGGGGATGACGCCCTCCACGGTCTTTTATGCAAATGCAGAACCACAACACCATCGCCGTCGCCATGTCAGGAGGAGTTGATTCCTCGACCGTTGCGGCCATGCTGCGCGCCGAGGGCTCGAACGTCATTGGTTTGACTATGCAGCTTTGGAACCAGCGCCGGCTTGCTGGACGCGAGGGCATGCCTGAGCCCGTCCAGGGACGCTGTTGCTCACTTGATGACGTGTACGACGCACGCCGGGTCGCCGAGACCATCGGCATTCCTTATTACGTGGTCAATCACGAGGACCGCTTTGAGCGCGATGTGGTGCGCCCGTTTGTGCAGGAGTATCTGTCAGGGCGTACGCCCATTCCATGCAGCCTGTGCAACAACCATTTGAAGTTCGATCAACTACTTACTGTGGCGCAGCAGATTGGCGCCGATGCGGTTGCGACAGGGCATTACGCGCGCGTCGAGTTTGATGAGGGTATAAATCGCTGGCTGCTAAAGCGTCCTACGGATCGTTCAAAGGACCAGACCTATTTTCTCTTCGGTCTAACACAGGAGCAGCTCAGCCATACTTTGTTCCCGCTCGGCGGAATGACCAAGCCCGAGGTACGCGAGCTTGCCCGCAAGTACGGTCTGGCTTTGGCCGAGAAGCCTGACTCGCAGGAGATTTGTTTCGTCCCCGGCGGCGATTACAAGAAGTTTCTGGATGCTTATCTCGCCGAGCAGGGCGATTCGCTTCCTGATACTGCGGGAGAGTTGGTGACCACTGACGGCCGCGTAATCGGCGAGCACGACGGCATTCACAACTTTACGGTTGGACAGCGCAAGGGACTCGGTATCGCCACCGGCTCTCCGCTCTATGTTTTGCAAATTAAGGGCGACAAGTGCCAAGTTGTAGTCGGTCAGCAGGAGAATCTCTACTCGGGCAGCATGCGGACGCGACGAACAAATCTCATCTCAATGGATGAATTGCGCGAGCCCATGCGCGTAAGCGTGAAGATTCGCCATCGCCATGAGCCTGCCGCAGCGCTAATCGAGAAGACTGGCCCTGACGAGATTGCCGTGAACTTCGACGAGCCTCAGCGTGCGGTAACGCCCGGTCAGGCAGCAGTTTTCTACGACGGCGATATTGTCGTCGGCGGCGGCTGGATAACTTAAATCCTGAAACAGACCGTGCCGCTTTCCATCACGCGCGCCAAGAGACCGAGGCACAACGTGCATGGTCGATAACGCGAGCTGTCCCGCCGCCAGCGCAGAGCACGATGGGAGTCAGCTTAGACCGCTACCGGAGACTATGAATGGCTACTCTCGGCCTGATCGAATATAAAGACGCCAGCCCCGAAGTCCGTGCCGTTTATGACGACATCATGAAGACGCGCAAGACGGACTGGATCAACAATTTTTGGAAGGCGTTGGCCAATGATCCTGCGACGCTCAAGCGAACTTGGGAAGACATTAAGCAGATCATGGCACCGGGCGCGCTCGATGCATTGACAAAAGAGCTGGTCTACGTGGCGGTGAGCGTCAGCAATCAGTGCGGCTATTGCATCGCGTCGCATACCGCTTCTGCGCGAAAAAAAGGCATGACTGACGATATGTTTCGCGAACTCATGGCGGTGGTTGGAATGGCAAATGAGACTAATCGTCTGTCCGCAGGATACCAGATTGAAATTGATCCTCAATTCAAGGTTTAACTCTTCAAGGTTGAAGCATGGCACACAAGTTCAGCACTTTTTATATCGAAGATTCGCTCTCGCTGTTTCACTATTACAAGAAACTTTCCGAGGGCGCGATGGAGCAGCTCTCGGATGAACAATTGTTCGTTGCCCTGGACGAAGAGATGAATTCGATCGCCATCATCGTGAAGCACATGGCGGGCAACATGCGGTCGCGATGGACGGACTTCCTGACCTCCGATGGAGAAAAACCGGACCGCAATCGTGACAGCGAATTCGTCGCACCGCCGTCAACTCGCAAAGAGTTGATGCAAGTCTGGAATGACGGCTGGCAAAGAATTTTTCAAGCGCTGGAACCGTTATCCAATGGTGACCTGGAGCGTAAGGTTTTCATTCGCGGCGAGGCGCATTCGGTGATGCAGGCCATTAACCGCCAGATCGCGCATTACGCGTATCATTGCGGGCAGATCGTATTTTTGGCGAAACACCTCAAAGGAAATAGCTGGAAATCGCTCAGCGTGCCGCGGAATAAGTCAGCGGAATTCAATCGCAGGGTGCTGGCGGGAGAAGCCAGTCAGAGATGAATGAAGATTGCAGATTTGATGATTCTAGATTCTCAGATTCTGAAATCATCAACCTAGAATCTGCAACCTGAGTTCTGAAATTTATCGGGCTCGCCTTTTCGCAAACCGAAACTCGTGCGCCTTCATATCCACTCTTTTCCCGCGAAAGCGCACTCCCTCAGCTTCCAGGCGGAACCGCTGTTCCATCGCAGAGTCGCCGCTCAATCTAATTTGGCCTCCCGAACCCAGCACCCGTTGCCAGGGTAGGCCAAGCGACGAATGAAGGGCACGAGCCACTTGACGTGCTGCGGCCGGAAATCCTGCGGCGCGCGCGACCGCACCGTAAGTGGAAACCTTGCCGCGAGGAATTTTCCGGATAGCAGCCCGAATGCGAGCTTGCATGGAGGTCGCGCGCTCGTCTGCGCTTATCGCCAAGCCGCTAGGCCGCAACGTCTTTGCGGAATGACCGGACAGCTTCTTCTTCCGTGTCATACACGTCGAACACGGTGAGCAATTTTGTGACCTGGAGCAGGTCACCGACCCGGCGCGTCAACCTCGCCAGTTTGATCGAGCCGCCGGCGCTTCGCGCACTGGTGTAGAGCGCCACCAGCGTCCCCAATCCGCCGCTGTCAATATAGTTCACTTCGCCAAGGTTCAGCACCACCCGGCCACCTTGCGAAATCAGACCCTTAACTCGCTCCCGCAGTTCTGTAGTTTCCTCGCCGAACACAATTCGCCCGGCGCAATCGACGACCACGATTCCATCGTCAAGGGTGCGGGTATTTAGCTTCAGTTGCATGGCAGCCTCTTTTCTGAGACAAGAAGGGTAGCTCCAAACGGGCCTGTAGGCAAGCAGTTTATGCTGGAATGGCCGTACGGCGCCGGCCATCTGCCCCCAATGGCCATTTTGATATCACGTATAATCAAGTTCATCTCCTTCCATGAGCTACCAGGTCCTTGCCAGAAAGTACCGCCCGCAGAAATTTTCCGAGGTCATAGGGCAGGAGCACGTCACCCGGACGTTGAAAAATGCCATCGAGCAGGAGCGTATTGCGCATGGCTACATCTTCAGCGGGCATCGCGGGATCGGCAAAACAACCGTCGCCCGCATTTTAGCTATGGCGTTGAACTGCCGCTCCTCAGAAAAGCCGGTTCCGGAACCCTGCGGAGTCTGCGATTCATGCACTGAGATTCGCGCCGGGAATGCCGTCGATGTAATTGAGATCGATGCCGCTACCAATCGTGGCATCGACGAAATTCGCGAATTGCGTGAAGCCGCGCGCTACCGCCCGGCTCGCGACCGTTTCAAGATTTATATTCTCGACGAAGCCCATCAGATCACAGACGCGGCTTTTAATGCCCTCCTGAAAACCCTGGAGGAGCCTCCCGGGCACGTCGTCTTCATGTTGGCGACAACTCAGCCCGAAGACATTCCCCAGACCATTCGTTCGCGATGCCAGCACTTCAGCTTCCGCGCAGTGAAGTTCGAGCAGATTGTCGAGCAGCTTAGAGACCTCTGCGGCCGCGAAAATATCCCGGCAGATGAAGACGCGCTGGCGCTTCTGGCTGAGGCAGGTGACGGCTCGATGCGCGATGCTCTTTCTATCCTTGATCAGGCCATTGCTTCGAGGGACGGGAAGCTGTCGGCAGAATCGGTGCGACAGTTGATCGGGGTCGCGCCTTCCGGAATTCTCGCGGAAATCATGCAGGCCGTAGCGCGCAGCTCGAGCGAAGAAATTTTACAGACGGTTGATCGGTTGCTGGCTGAAGGGCAGAATCCGGTGCACTTCGCACGGCAGTTAGTCCGATTCCTGCGGAATGCGACCGTGGCCAAAGTCGCTGGCGCGGAATCTTCATTGCTTCAGATTTCGTCGGACGAGCGCGCGCGTGTGGCCCAGGTTGCTGAACTGTTCAGCGAAGAGGAGCTGACGCGGCTTCTGCAAGTCATGTTGCGTACTCACTCCGAGCTCAGCTACCGCCAGGAGCAGCGTTTTCATCTCGAACTAGGACTTTTGAAACTTGCGCATGCTCAACGTCTGTTGCCGATCGAGCAGTTGCTGAGCGGGGTTGAGGCAAATCGAGGCGCGGCTCCCGAGCGGAAACTTACGCTTGCGCCGGAACCAAGAAAAGCGGAACCGCCCAGTCCTCAGCGGCCTTTCGTATCTCCATTTGCCGCTGATTCGGCGCGAAAGGGGACGCCACGGTCGGAGTTTCCGGCCGAAAGTAATACTGCGTCGGTTCGCCCTTCGCCGGCAGCAACTAACACAATGCCGGTAGTTATGGGATCAGCAGCCCCGGCCGTGGCCGCCCAACCGGCACCGGATCAACAGCCTGAACCACGAGGCAGCGGAGTCGACCAAGTACGTCCCGCCGTAATGAACGCTCTCGCGAAAGCCGATCAGAGCATTCTATGGTCCATGCTCGATGCGGGAGAGTGGAAGGTCGAGGGAAATCAGCTAATTATTTCGATTGCAGCCTCCGCTGCGCTCATCGACATGTCTGTGAGTGCCGAGGCGAAGCGGCTGATCATTGCGAGTGCGAGTGGCGTGCTTGGACGCCCAGTGAAGCTGCAAATTGTGACGGGCGCAAATCCAGTGATGATGCCGCAGAAGTCTTCTCCTTCGTACGCTAACGGAAGCAGTCGCGCGCGCGCCGAGGAAGAACCGGTGGTCCGGAGGATGAAAGAGAAGTTCGGCGCGGAGATTAGAACAGTCATTGATTATCGGAAATAATAGGCAACTATGGGCGGATTCAATCTCCAGGAATTGATGTCCCAGGCCAAGCAGCAGTACGAGGTCCTGCAAAAGAAAATGCAGGAAACGGTGGTCGAAGGTTCGGCTGGCGGGGGCACGGTGACAGTAAAGATGGACGGCCGCAAGCAGGTATTGAGCATAAAAATCGATCCTGAAGCGGTGAAGTCAGGCGATCTGGAGATGTTGCAGGACCTCATCACTGCGGCAATTAATGGCGCCGGCAAGAAAGTGGACGACAGCATGCAATCGGTAATGGGAGGAATGCTCGGCGGAATGGGAATTCCGGGAATTTAGGTTGAGTCATTTATTCATTGAATCATTTGAGACGCCTTAGCTGCCGAATTCGATTGTAATGATTCAATGGTTGGATGATTCAAGATCTCAATATCTCACTGATTCAATTCTATGTCTCGCTTCGCTGAACCGATGGCTCGCCTTATTGACGAGCTAAAAAAACTTCCTGGGGTTGGCAGTAAGTCTGCCCAGCGCCTGGCTTTTCACATCCTGCGCTCGACTGAAGAAGATGCCACGGCACTGGCGGGCGCGATTCACGAGGTGAAAGCGAGCTTGCGGCTGTGCTCGGTTTGCAACAACATCACAGATGTTGAGCCCTGCGTTTACTGCTCCAGCCCGACGCGCAACCAGCGTCTGATCTGCGTTGTCGAGGAACCCACAAACATCGCTGCCGTGGAAAAGACGCGGCATTATAACGGGGTGTACCACGTTCTGCACGGCTCGATTTCGCCCATCCACGGCGTCGGGCCGGAGCAACTGCGGATTTCAAATTTGATGAAGCGCGTGGAAGATGAGCAGGCGGACGAAATTATTCTGGCCACTAATCCGACCGTAGAGGGCGAGGCCACGGCGACATATCTGTCCGGCCAACTCCGTCGTGCTGGCCTGAAGGTCACTCGCATTGCTACCGGCATTCCCGCTGGCAGTGACATCGAATACGCCGACGAAATTACAATGCTCAAGGCCATGGAAGGGCGCCGCGAGCTTTAGTCCAATTACACCTGTCTCTTGCGGCTGTAATCCGACTTCTGCTACAAGTTATGGGATATTCCATGCCAACTGCCAGGCGCGGCTTCACCTGAATGGTCCTCTACTGAGCACCGTGTGTGTCTTCAGCCGGAACAGTTTCCACCGAAGATCAGCCACAAAAATTCAGGAGAGACTTATGCTGCGCAAGTTGGCGTCATCGTTCCTTTTGCTTTTAGCGCTTCACTGTGTGGCCTCCGCTCAGGCTAGCCGGAACTTCACCTTTCATTACTCTTTCACCGTTAAAGATGTTCCTGCCGGTCAGAGAGTGCGCGTCTGGTTTCCTGCCGCACATTCCGACGAATATCAACAAGTGCGAGCGGTTTCGGCGAAGGGCGACCTGCCGCTCAAGAAAACCCGCGAGTCTCGCTTCGGGAATGAAATCTACTTCGCGGAGTCTTCAAAAGCGAAGGGCGGCGACCTCCATTTCGAAGTTGTTTATGAAGTAGTCCGCCATGAACATCTGACGCTTGGCTTGATACGTCCCCGGCTACAGAATGCATCTCTCGATAAAAAAGACAGCCGACTTTATTTGAGCGCAGACAAACTGGTTCCGATCACGGGCACGCCTGCCGAACTTGCAGCTCAAGTGTCAGCGGGCAAGGATTCTCAACTCGCGAAAGCGCGGGCGATTTACGATTACGTCTTCGCCAACATGAGCTACGACAAAAGCGGCACGGGGTGGGGTCACGGTGATGTGCTTTATGCGTGCAATGCGAAGAAAGGCAATTGCACTGACTTTCATTCTCTGTTTATAGCGATGGCGCGATCGCAAGGTATTCCCGCACGCTTTGAGATTGGATTCTCTTTGCCCTCCGACAAGACGTCTGGAGAGATTGTCGCTTATCATTGCTGGGCCGAGTTTTTTGATCCGCAAAACGGGTGGGTGCCCGTCGATATCTCGGAAGCCTGGCGGCATCCCGAGAAGAAGGATTATTTTTTTGGTGGCCATGATGCGGACCGCATACAATTCTCGATCGGCCGCGATTTGAAACTGAATCCTGCACAAGAGAATGAGCCACTGAATTATTTTGTATATCCCTATGTTGAGATCGACGGAAAAGAATATTCACGCGTAAGCCCCGCATTTTCTTTCGTCGACGCTGATCCAGGTCGGAGCCTGGCTGCAACTCACGGGAGCGACTAACTCCTGTAAAATAGGAAAGATAGAGGCCCATCGCTCAATTGTTGAGTCGAATGCTACAATGACTTGCCCAGTCGCGGGCGCTGTTTCCTTCGACTCCCAGTTTCTGACGTATGCAATCCAACGGAACAAACAATAGCCACCTGCACCTTACTGTCCCGCAGAATCAGAGCCGCCTTGTTTTCGAGCGGATGGCTCGCTGCATAGCCCGGCTTTCGAAGAGCCTGACGCCGGAAAACGTGCACCGGTTTCGAACCAACAGCCGCCGCGTGGAGGCATTGATTGAGAACCTGGCGCCCGATACCCGGAATAAGAAAAAGCTTCTCAAACTGGTCTCGAAGCTCAGGAAAAGGGCAGGTAAGCTGCGTGACATTGATGTCCAGATAGCGCTACTGAAAAACTTGAAAGTGCCCGACCGGCAGAGCCACCGCGCGCAGTTGCTCGAAGTGCTCGAAGAAGAACATGCGCGGCGCTCGCGAAAGTTGGCCAAAGCCGCCGACCCAGCGACGCTGCGGGAATTACGCAGCCGACTTCGCCGTGAGGAGACAGCCATCCAGCTCGATGGCATTGATCCTTTGCGGCTGGCTTCGAACTCGCTTCCGAAACCGGCCCAAGTTCCTCTAACGGAGAAAACTCTCCACTCGTTCCGGATCGCAGCGAAACACGCGCGCTATCTGGCTGAGCTCGCCGGCGAAAATCCCGCGGCGAAGATTTTTGTGGACGAGCTAAAGCGCGCGCAGGACGCAGCCGGTGACTGGCATGATGCCATCAAATTGAAAGAGCGAGCGGAAAAGCGCTTTGGCAGCGCATCCGATTCGGCTCTGGTTTCCGTACTGCAGAACATAAGCCGTGCTCGTTTTCGCAATGCCAGCAATGCGTTAATGACAGCAGTGACAACTCTTTCTCGTGAACAGCATTCTGGCAAGAAGCAACTAGCCAAACCGCCGACTCACATCCAACACGAAGTTACAGCATCTGATGGCGCTGCCCGAAACCGCGCGGTGGCTTAATCGCGAGCTGCCCGAGTTCCTGCAATTCCGGCAAAGCAACTAGCAATGAGCAGGCCCGCGGCGTGCCCGGCCATATGGGCTAAACTGTTGCTGAATGCCGACCTTCGCCGCGGTTGATATTGGATCGAACTCTGTCCGCCTGAAAATTTCCCGCCTGGTTGCTCACCGGCTGGTAGAAATCCACGAGGACCGCGAAGTCACCCGGCTTGGAGAATCCGTTTTCCGAAGTGGCCTGCTTTCGCCGGAAGCGATTGCTCTGACGGTAAAGGTGCTGCGGCGTTTTCATCGTGCGGTTCAACGGGCCGGCGCAGATACCGTGCGGGTGGTCGCGACCAGCGCCTTGCGTGACGCCAGGAATTCCCGAGCTTTTCTGGAGTGGGTCCGCTCGGCCACGGGATGGCGTGTCGAAATCATTTCCGGACTGGAAGAGGCCCGCCTGATTCACCTGGGTTTGACTTCAACCATGCGCGCGAGCTCGTCCCCGGTGTTAATGATCGATCTTGGCGGTGGCAGTTGCGAATTGACCATATCGAGCAAAGGACACATTCGTGAAACCGTGAGCCTGCCGCTTGGTGCAGTGCGCCTGACCAACGACTTCCTGCACCACGATCCACCCCGAAAGCCGGAGATCAGGCAGTTGCGCAGCTTCATTACGCGCGAGGTCGGCCGTGTCGCAGGACGAATCGCGGGCGCCAAACCGAAAGTCGTCATCGCAACCTCAGGCACAGCAGAAGCCCTGGCGGCGGTGTGCCACGCCATGTACCGCACCAAGAGCCAACGTGGGATGACGGTCACCCGCTTGCAAATGCGTCGGATTGCCAAGATGCTCGCCCGGTTATCGTTGGAAGAGCGCCGAAAGGTTTCAGGAGTCGGCTTGCGGCGCGCGGAAATCATAATTGCGGGGGCGGCGGTCTACGCCGAACTGCTCGAGCGCTACAAACTCGGGGGATTCAGATTTTCTCCACTTGGGCTTCGTGATGGCCTGTTGGCGCAAATGGCGGCGGACTACGATCACGCCACCCGCTCGGGAAAGCAGGTTGAGTCTGACCGGCGCGACTCAATTCTCGCCGCCGTCCGGCATTATTGCGTCGATCTCGATCATGCCGACCGGGTGCGTGAAACCGCGATGCACTTGTTCTCAGAATTGCGTGCCATCCACCGGCTTCCTGCAGAGTACAGAGAATGGATCGGGGCCGCTGCCATGTTGTGCGAAGTGGGCGATTACCTCAACCGCACCGGCCGCCACCGGCACACCTACTACATTATTTCTCACTCGGAAATCCTGGGCTATAACCCCCAACAGCGTAAGGTTATTGCGGCCATCGCCCGCTATCTTGGAAAGTCGAGGCCTTCACCGGAGGATGGGCCGATTAAAGTTCTTCCGCCTTCCGACCAAAAACAAATTGAAAAGGCGTCGCTCCTGCTGAGGCTGGCTTGGGGGCTGAACCTCGGCCGCAGTGGCGCGCTCAAAATGACCAGAGTAAAAATTCACGAGGGCTCGGTCGACCTTACGCTGGTTCCGAAGCGCCCGCAGAATGTCGATTTGGAATTGTGGGCGGTGGAAAAAGAGAAACCCTATTTCCGAGAAGTTTTTGGTGTGGATTTTTCTGCTGCGACGGCAGCCGCGGCTTGAATTTCGCGCGCAATTTTCGGAGTGAAAAACCAGTTCAGAGTCGCCGCACGGCGGAGCGTTTCTACTCTCGCGACCGCCCCCTTCTTGAAGTCGACCTGCGCTTCGCATCCCGACTTGGCGATCAAGCGCGCCATGAACTCTGAAATGCTGGGATTGTGACCCACCACCATGATCGCTTCATGTTTCGAATACTTATCCAGCATACGCCGGAAATCAGCGAAGGACGCTTCCGGACGCAACGCAGCCTCCAGCAGCAGCTTTCCTTCATAGCCTAACTCGTTGCCTATCAGCGAAGCCGTTTGGGTTGCGCGCTTCAGCGGGCTCGAAATGATTACATCCGGTTGCGCATTCAGCGCAGAGAGCGCCCGGCCGACGAACCCGCATTGCTCGATGCCGTCGGCGTCCAGTGGACGCTTCTCATCTTTTTTGGGATTGGTGAGGTGCTGACCGGCACTGGCATGCCTGACGATGTAAATGATCATAAGGTCCTGCTCGTCTTTCGGAACCGCGACTTCGAGGACTTTTGCTCAGGAGCCGAAGGCATGGTCGTCAGCGTCTGCTTCCCCTCAGCCAGAGCGAGCAAGAAGTCCTGCGAGCTGAAGCCAGGAGCCGGAGGCTTGCGTTTGCCGGAAGCTTGCCACGCCCGTACATAAGAACCATCGCGCCGCAGCACTCGAGCCTTCACTGTATCCGCCAGATAAGCGTCGAGAATCTCATGCCGAATGCGGTCACGCAGCATAGGGTCCTTCACCGGAAACATGACTTCCACGCGCTCGTACAGATTCCGAGGCATCCAGTCAGCGCTGGACACGTAGATAGCATCTTGCCCGCCGTTCGCAAAATAAAAAATACGGCTGTGCTCAAGAAAACGCCCGACGATGCTGCGCACGCGAATGTGGTCACTGATTCCACGAATCCCGGGGCGAAGCGCGCACATCCCACGGACTATAAGGTCAATTTCCACTCCGGCTTGGGACGCACGGTATAAGGCCGCAATAATATTCTTATCTAATAGCGCGTTCATTTTGGCGATGATCCGCGCCGGGCGGCCTAGCCGGGCGTGCTCGATCTCGCGGCCAATAAGGTCCAGACTGTGTTCCGCCAAATT
>Ga0070717_10003195_pt1 | contig 11705 bp, 12 predicted proteins | sample LARL113metaG_FD_71366 | JGI IMG/M metagenome (GOLD analysis project Ga0070717, IMG submission 71366) | Corn, switchgrass and miscanthus rhizosphere microbial communities from Kellogg Biological Station, Michigan, USA - LAR L11-3 metaG | ecosystem: Host-associated > Plants > Roots > Rhizosphere ...
ATAATGGAAATATTGACCCGCTCCACGAAGCCGCCGTGCTCTTACCGGGAACAAACAAAGGTCCATGCGAGTGAAGCTATGCCCACAAGATTTCGTACCGGGGCTCGATTGGAGTAGCCTGTTTAGGCGTTAAGGGCTGCCGAAGGGTTCCCAAAAATTGAAGAGGAGAGTGGTTGAAGTGCCGTCCGCGAATAAGCGGCCGCCCCGATCAATTCATCATTTTCCGTGATTAACCATGGGAACATGACCAGCTCTTTCCAGCACGCGACGCAAGGTCGCACCTGATTTCACCGTCATAACAGATGACGCGCATGCTCCCGCGCACGCTGGGGGGATTCGAAGCGGCTTGCCGATAGCTTCGACTTCACGTGATCGTCGTTGACATTGTTTCGCGGGACCAAGAGTGAATTCCCGAATGTCGAACTGATCGTAAATCCGAATGATCTGCTTTTTGACTGGGTCGTCGAGTAGCTGGCTTGCGTTGGGAGTACACCCAACTCGGGGCGACGCGCTTGCAAAGGCTAGCGCAGACCGTTTGCTCGTATGCCCGCAGCGCCTCGTGTGGCCAATTTGGGATAGCCGGTAGATGTTCTCTAGAATACGGATCGGCTATGTTGCCTCCGCGCGCGGCTCTCGGACCTGCTGAGGGTTGAACGAATTAACACGGGGCGAGGCACGCAAGGACTTGGTCCCTGGAATTTTGTATGCCTGTGGTGTCAGCAGACGTGAAAAAATGCTAGGAAATGGCCGGCACCAAGATGACGGAAACAACTAGATCTGATTCTGCGAATGTCGTCCAAGTCCTCAGAACGCGGATGATCGACCATTCTCTGCCGCTATGGTCCAGTGAGGGCTGGGATCAGGCAGCGGGTGGCTTTGTCGAAAAGCTAGATAACAAAGGCAGGGCAGATCGAGCCGCGCCGCGGCGTGTTCGTGTCCAGGCACGCCAAATCTATTGCTTTGCCAAGGCCGCCGAACTTGGTTGGTATCCTCAAGGTCGCGATATTGCATTGAAGGGACTGGAATATCTATTAGCGAAAGCCAAGGGCCCGGACGGGCGCGCGGGCTTCGTGCATGTGCTCGAGGCCGACGGTTCCGTACGGGACTCGTTGCGTGACACATATGATCACGCGTTCGTCTTACTCGCCCTGGCCACGGTCTATCGGCTCACCTCGGATGCTCAGATACGAGCCGAGCTGGATTCCCTTGTGGTGTTCATCGATCGCGACCTGCGATCGCCTCACGGTGGCTTCATTGAAGGAATGCCCGCAGCTGCATGGCGCCGGCAAAACCCGCAGATGCATCTGTTGGAGGCGATGATTGCGGCATTTGACGCGACGAGCGATCCGATATTTCAGAACCTCGCCGGGAATCTGTACGGCTTGTTCGTCGCTAACCTGTTCGATCCGCAGCGCCAGGTCCTCGGTGAATATTTTGAAGAGGACTGGTCAAGAATAGAGCCTGTTCAAGTTGAACCGGGACATCAGGCGGAATGGGTTTGGCTCCTCAAAGGCTTTGAGCGGATCACGGGCTGCCCGACTGGCCGGCACCGGTCGCAGTTGCTTGCATCGGCGCTGCGCTATCGCGACGACGTGACGGGTTGTCTATTCGACGAGGGTGACGCGGATGGGAATATCCGAAAGTTTACGCGGCGGCTCTGGCCGCAGACCGAGATTGCCAAGGCCTTTATCGCGCAAACTGAGGCGGGACAGCCGGGCGCATCTGACGAAGCGCTCAAGGCCCTGGATCGGCTCTATCAGCACTATCTGCGTCATCCCGTGTTAGGCGGCTGGTATGATCAATTCGATCACGACAACAAATCGTTGGTCGATTTCATACCCGCATCTTCATTCTATCACGTCGTCTGCGCCATCTCGGAAGCCGAGAAGGTTCTCGGTTAACATGGGGCCGTCGCAATCACGAAAGATGGACGTGCGCAATGGCCAGCTGGCCTTATTGAAGTTCAATCATGCAGAGTTCTGATAAGGGCGCGGACGCAAACCGAAGCTGGGCCATCAACGGTCGCTTCCTGACCCAGCGTATGACGGGCGTTCAGCGTTATGCCCACGAGATCCTGCTTGCACTCGATGACATACTTTTGCGGAACAGCGAGCTAGGCGGTCGGCTGGCGATGCGGTTGATCCTGCCGCCAGGGGTTGAGGCGAAACCCGCCCTTTCGAAAATCGGCATTTGTCGGACAAGCTTTGGGTCAGGCCATGCCTGGGACCAGTTCGTTCTGCCCTTCTATGCCGGGGCTGGAGTGCTAAGCCTTGGAAATTTGGGGCCGGTGTTCGCGTACAATCACATCGTCTGCATTCATGATGCGAATACGTTCATCGAGCCGGAAAGCTACTCACGCGCTTTCGGTCTGGCTTATCGTACGCTTCTGCCGCTGGTCGGAAAGCGAGCTAGCAGGGTTGCGACCGTATCCCAGTTTTCCGCTGATATGCTCGTCAAATACGGCGTCTGCCAGCGGGAGAAGATCTTTATCGCGCCTAATGGCCACGAACATGCGCTGCGGTGGGATGAGAGCCGGGCACGAATCCCACTTCTGGATGCCTTGCGCCGTCCCTACGTGCTTTTGCTGGGTAGTGTAGCAAAACACAAGAACGTCGATGTCGTCCTCGAGCAGGCACAGGGACTTGACGCGGCGGGGATCGACATCGTCGTTGTCGGTGGCGGTTCGAGTATTTTCTCCACCAGCGCGTCGAACTTTCAGAGATCCAATATTCACTATACCGGTTACGTAAGCGACGATGACCTAGCGGCGCTTTACAAAGGCGCGCTCTGTTTGGCATTCCCTTCCAACACCGAAGGATTCGGTATCCCGTCGCTTGAAGCTATGGCGAGGGGTTGCCCGGTCATTTCCTCAAACGCGGCAAGTCTCGTCGAAGTAGGAGGCGATGCGGTGATTTATGTTGATCCGGGCCACGGCGATGGCTGGCGAGACGCGATTATCGGCCTGTCGCAAAATGACGCCTTTCGCCAGACCATGGCGGCGCAGGGCCGAAAGAGGGCGATGGCGTTCTCCTGGGGACGCAGCGCGCAATCGTACTTAGAGGAAATCTTGGGTCTTACGCATGGATGATAGGCTGACTCGCCCTCGGTGGCTGATTGCATGCCGATCGGCAATCTTGGACGCGGGGACTTGCCTCAGACGAATAGATGAACCAGCCACGCTAGACTTGCCCACATCGAGAGACTGATTCCAAACGCGAGAACCCAAGGCCAAGGTGATGAATATCTCAGACCGGGAACATTTCCGATGTCGATGTTCATGTGCTCACGTCGATCATTGGCTCGATCGGTGGCGCCAAAGGTCTGTCCGGCGTCGAGATATCGATGCTTGAACCCGTCCATGGCTTTCCCTTGCCGCCTCAAGCTCCCCTGTCACAGAGACTCAACTAACAGAGACCTAACGATTGGGTTCGCCGAATGTTCCAATCATGGACAATATTGGATCAAATTGAGACCCCAAATCCGGGGCGCGGATCTTTAGGGGTCAACGAGTTGCGACCGTCGTGCGGCAAGCCTCTAATATATTGATGTTTTTCGTTCGATCTGTGGGGAGTTTGCGGGCTCTTGAGTTCGTCTTGACTGTGACGACGCGCGCGATTGCACAAATTTCGTTCAACAGCAGCGGCTTACACGTTACCGCGAACTAGAGGCTCAAAAAAGCGGTGAATAACAATCTATCGACAGCTTCGCGAAAGTGCCGAACCAAGCTTTACTGCTGCCAAGAGGATCATCTGAGCGGCTCGTAAGTCACTGGAGTTCCTTTCGGAAATATAAGCGGAGCGCTCAAGCGATTCTAGACAGAGACAAAAGCGCTAGAGTTACGGGCACTGTGAAGTCGTTTCGCCCGTCAAAAGGTTACGGCTTTATCCGACAAGACTCTGGCGGGAGGGACATTTTTGTTCATCTGTCGGTAGTACAGATGGCTGGGCTCACGGATCTACCGAAAGGGAGGAGGGTTAGCTTTGAGATTTTCGACAATCAAGGCAAGCCGGCCGCGAAAAACTTGCGCGTACACGGTCACCCTGGGAATCCATCAGAAGATGAGTGGATTGCGGCCGGAGTCACGCAAAATGCGCGATACCAGATGAACCCGAAAAAAACAGAATCACTCGAGGTCAAACGCAAGCCGATCACCCAGGCTGAACTCGAAACGGCTCTCGCTGAGGCCGTTCGTGCGCATGATGCACATTGCGAGGGTTTGATAGCAATTATCGTCGAACGCGTTAGACCGACGTCCCCCGTCGGCTCTAACTGGCGTGTGAAGGGTGTCAAATATGGAAAGGCAGAGCGCGATCGATGCGAGGCTGCATTGTCCATTTGTGTGGAAAAAATGCAGCGTGAGATAGAGATCTCCGATTAGTCGACGCACTTTGATCGTTGCAAACCATCACATACACAGGTCGGGCAGACGAACTTGATGCCAAGCCCAGGCGTGACCGAGTGCTGAAGCACGGCTGCGAAATTGATTCCCGCTGCCTGTCTCGTTCGTCGAGCCAGTAGCTATCTAGCCGACTTCGCTAGGTTAATTTGCACTTGTCTGGGCAGGCGCAACCATCATAATACCAGATTATTTTCATGTTTTGGTGGGATCAATGCGTATTGCGGGTACATTTCTGTTACTCGGCGGTCTGCTGCTTTGTATCTCCATTATCTGGGCCGCTGTTGGCTTTATGATGATGGGTTTCGGCCTGATCTGTCTGCTAATTGCCGAGCGAAGAAAAAAACCTTCAACGGCGCCGCCTGGTCAGCTTTCGGACGCGTTCGATCGCCGGCGAGAGCCGCCGCCGCTGCAAATCGACAAACCCGCGCAGCCCGCGGAATTGGTGAAGGCGTCCTCCAGCAGGATTGAACTCCAGAGGGCACCGTCATCGCTCCCGGAGCCAAGGCAGCCCAGACCACCTAAGCCCGCTATCGTCTCGCCGAAGGATCAGCCCGCAAGACGACGAAACGAGCCTGACACTATTCCCTACGATCTGGAAAAATGGCGCGCGCTCATAAAAGGCGATGCTGATGTTTCGCGATCGGTCGAAGCCGTGCAGCCATTCGGGAAAAAATACGTAGATCAACTGGCGATAGCTTATTTGGCGTTCGAGGAAAAATCTTACCTCCCGACAATCGTAAAGTTGGTCGCTGATGCAATAAAGAAAGACTCTGGCCGCGATCCAGCGAGCTTAGCCGCCGCGACGGACGCCGATCCGAACACGGACCTCGTCAGCTTTGCTATGAGCAAAGCGCGTACTTCAATTGTGGAACAGGTTTTCACTTCGCCAGCACCCAACGATGGCTTCGCGGAAAAGTTCTCTGCAATGAGCAATGCGGCACCACCGCGGACAGAGTCGGATGCAAGAGTGAAGCTCGCGGTTCAATCCGAATTGAAGACATCCCCCAGCCACCCTAAGGGTGGGACCGGGAGTTCGAAGCGACAACCCGACACGAGGGGAGTGGATGAGGGGCTGGCCATCAGAGTGGTCGCGCCTGCGGGTAAGGCGACGGCCAGCATTGATGACGCGCAGAATTTAGCTGATCTCCTCAACAAAATTGCTTGAGTGGCCACCTTACGTGCTAGGCGGATACTGGCGCTGGCTCCGAGCAGGCGCAATGGAAGCAGATTTCCGCCAAAGGGGGTTTTAGAAAGCTCGCGTTACACTGTGACTATCGCAGTGCTATCGATCTGCAGGATTGTGCACTTCGACTCCGAATCGAAACATAAATCGTATAGGTTGTATTCGCGAATGCGCGTCAACTGGAGATTCTAATGTCCGCGCCCGAAGAGCCGCCCACAATCGACCCTGATAAGGTGCCAGAGACGCTGTGCGCTGGCAGATTTAATATTTCGGTTAGCCCGCCACTGGCTACGATTACATTCACTCACGTGCGTCCGAAAATCGGGTCACTGATCGATGAAGATAAGATCGTTCTGGAGAGCGTCGTGCGAGCCCGCATTGTGACAACACTGGATCAGTTGATGGCAATGCGGGACGTCCTTAACAACATATTCAAAGACAATCCGACCGGAGCCACCGCTCACAGCGGTGGCGCGCCTAAGCTGAACTGATTGCTTACTTGGCGACCCTCCTGCGCGTCTTGAATGCTGGCTTCTGCTGGGCAATCCGGCCGAGCCTCTCTCCAAACGCTTTTCGTTTGTCGTTCGTCTCAAGCGCGCGGGTGGCTTGTCTAAACTTTAGCTATCTGAGCCTGTTTTTTAGAGCCGTCCGAAGCCATCCGCCAACACGGCGCGCCCCTACCTTGGCGGGTGCAAATCGCCTTGAAGCCAGCGTCCAACACCCTTGGATTTCATGGGATCTTCATACACGGCATGGGTCTTACTTAGGTGATTGCAGATAGCGCATTCGAACGTATTCAAGTCGACGCCAGGGCCCGCTAGCTCGCTGGCGAGCCTCATCGCAGCCTTGCACTTCGGACAAGCGGGGCGCTCAATGCAACGAACGGAATGACGGACGACAGGCGTTGAGAATGGGGCACGATGCTTCCCTCGCAATAGGCGGGAGCGCAACACTCTCTGTCACCGGTGGTACCTAGGAGACGCAGCGGTGATTATTCAAGTATGCGCCTTTCCGGGGTCGCAAAGGCGAGATAATTCGCTCGCGCCAAGCTTAAAACTTCCCGCAATCACGTAGCGCTGGCGAGCCGGGCGGTGGCGAGGCCCAACTGATGGTTGCTCGGATCCAAGAAATAATCGACGTGGAGTTCTCCGAGCTTTCAAAGCCAGAACGAAAATCAATCTCGATGATATGAACACGGCGCTAGAGTTCAGCGGCTGCCGAATCACGCCGATTGTTCGTCGACACTCTCGCATGCGGAGCTTCCATGCGGAAATCGATCGGTTCTTGTCGGACCATATCCTCCAAAGAGGGCACGAGCGAGGGTGCTGCCTCGCGATCAGCTTCCGTTAGTCGCTCCATCAGATATTGCAAGCGGGACGGAAGTTCGCTGGCAGCTTCGCGTCGGAATATTTCGCGAAGGCGGTCGCCAATTTCGGCGCAGATCTCGCGCGAATGTAGGGCATCGATCTGCACGCTAACGCCCGTCCTAGCTAACATGGCTCTCGCTCGGCAACGTTTGAAATAAGAGTCAATAAGCTCACTGCCGAGTTCAAAACCGGTAAATGAGCTCGACTGACTTTCGGACTGGTAAAGATCGGGTAAAGACTGCGCTGCGCGGCAAGGACGAGCAACGTTCGGGATCTGACAGGATCTGCAAACTCCGGATCCCAAATGCCCGCGGATTAACGCAAAAAGTATGACGCCTGCACAAGAGCGCAGAAGTGCAAGTCATGCAAACAATTGCAGCTGTCGCTGTGGCCGTCGGTGCTCAGAATAACATCCACAATATGCCGCGAGCGAGTGAACGGGCGGCCGCGGTATCGAACCCCTTTCTTTCAAGCAAGGCGATCGCCATCGATCCGAAAATGATGGCAATCGCTCCGAAGGCGATTGCCATCCAACGCTCGCACCACACTCTGTCCCTGCACTTTATATCCGGGAGACGGAACGACTTCGCAACAAAATATGCAGCGCCGACTATGCTGACGAGCGTTTGGGACATCACCCGAAGGAAATCACCGACCGTTAGGTCGACGAGGTGATACCCGAGCAGGGCAAAGGGAAAGACTTTGTGAAAAACGATGTACGCGGCCAACAGAAAAAGAAAAGACCGCAGCGCCGTCGCGGCTCCGCGCTCAAACCTACTGCTATTGTCAGGAGCCCTCGAAAGCAATGAAAAGCCTGGCTGCTGAAAAAATGGGATCTAGCAATCGAAATGATATTAGTTACCGGTGAGGTCACGGAAAGCTGCAATTGCGGGCTACTCTATCCATTTTTTGGGCGTATGTCCGTTTGATTCTGGCGAGGACGGCCACCAGCCCGCTCTGATCGGGCTGGCTGATCTTAGATCGCCTTGCCGGATGTTAGAGAAAGTGAGCTCAGTTTGGACTGAATAAGGACTGGAATGCGAGACGTTCGCCGGGGTAGGTCGGTAGCGGCCTGGCTTGGCAACGTCGTTCTTGTACACGTGAGAGCATTTTACTGCAGCTTGAGAGAGCGCAAGCGCTCAACTACGGCAGCCTTCACCGACGCATGAATGTACTTCGGGAAGTTCTCAGGCAGCTCGCGCTCTATCTTATTCAAGGCGGCCGTCGCCTGATCCGCCACCGACGCGATTGCGTTCTCGACGAGCCGTCTGGGTACGCCCGCCTCTGCAGTCTGGATGAAATGCCGACCCTGTACCTCGCCGATCCTATAGTGGTTCCTTGAGCCAACGGACATTGCCAGCCTCATCTGCTTGCGCTGTATCTGGCCTCTGTGGAGACTCGGCTGGGCCGTAAGTACGTCATAGAGCGGCGTCAGGTGAAAGCGGCCGCCCGGTGAGAGGAAAATGCTAAAGTTTTTCGCGTGACCGTCGGTGGCGCCGATTAGCCAGAAGATGATTTGAGCCTTGAGTAGCTTCGTCTGATCCTCCGCTGGCGTGTCGCTGCCTTTTACAAGATTTAGGAGCTGCACAAGACCGGGGCCACCGTCGCTCTGATATTTGCGCGTCGGCGGGACTGACAGGGCTTGGCAACAATCCTCCTGCGGCAGACGCAACAGGCGGCCATCTTTCGTCCACCTGCGATCGAAGCGCTCGATTACAAGCGCCGTCGTTTTCCCGAATTTGGCGATCTCCGCCTTGTTGACCGGCAGGCCAAAGGCGGCGACGAGCCTGAGGCAGTAGTACTCGTTTTCGACGCTGTTGGTGAGGTCGATGCCGTTCGGCAACTCCCCAATTTGCGTCTTGAGAATGTGGGTGGTGGGCGTCGCACCGTGCGGCTTCAGCCATTTCCCCTTCAGTAGCAGCAGCGCCGTTTTTTCCTGCGCGCCCGCAACGGAAATCCGGAAGTCATCATCCCGTGTTAGCCCGAGCGGGGCCTGTGCGAGCCCCTTAAGCAGCTTTTCGATCGCGATATCGTCGATAACTTCGCCGGCAGGTGCATTATTGTCGCTATGGTCGTCGCCGTAGTTGTCAGCGTCGCCTACAAACTGCAACGCGCCAACGCAGTCGCTAGTAGACTGTATGCATCGGTGCCGGCCGCGCCGACTTTTTCTGCCACCCGGCGGCGCAACGCATCGGAGTCGGGCAACAGGTTGTCGAAGACAGCGGTTACGTTGTCGCCGCGGAAGGCATCCTCGCGCAACGGTAAGGATAGCGAGACCGGCAGCGTATGGTCCCATGCCAGCCAGGCCGGGTCGTAGCGAAATTCGATCGCGCCTGTAGCTGCCTTGCTGAGGCGGCCGACGAGGCGGTTGTTGAGAAGGACGCGCAGTGGCGCATGGCGCGGGCGTCTTGCCATCAGAATATGTGCTCGATATCAGCCGCGGTCGACTTGCTGCGGGGCGTGACCCTAAATTCAAGGTTTAGGGCAGCCAGCACAGCGAGGATGGTCTGCAACTTCGCAGCAGGGTTGCCGGTCTCTATGAGCGAGATCGTCTCTTGGCGCACGCCGGCGCGGCTGGCCAGTTCCGTCTGGCTTAGATCGTTTTTCTTGCGGGCGCGGCGGATCAGATTGCCTATTTGCTGCGGCGTTCGGGCAAGGTCGCTCATGCGGTATTCTCCGGGCGTATTATGCGCCAACTCGAATAAGATAGCGATATCGGAGTTAGCGCATAAAAATGAATTATGTGTTATTTCCGATAGGGTGATATTGTTCCAAATGGCGCATAAAGGCTGATGCAGAGAGGGGAAAGGCCACACCCAAGGCCCGTTTGCCAAGTTCGCGCGCGGCGGCCTGTTGCTTTTGACTGGCTCGTGTCAGTCGCAATGATCCACAGCGCGAGTCACAACCTTTCGTCCGCACTTACTACCGCGGCAAAGCCGGCCATGGACCATCGGCTCTAGTCGATTGTCCCGCGTCGCCTCGGAATTCGACGGCGCACCCTGATCAGCAAGGCAGGGCCAAGGAGGAGAGCGCGCTGATCACGTTAGAACCTAGGTCGCTACCAAAACCTCAATACCGTGGACCGCTGCCACGTGCATGAGGATGGTTCGAATGAACGAGAAATCATCAATAGCAAGGGTCGCCGGCCCGGCGCCTTGCGCGGCTCGCTTCCTCCCGAACTCGACCAATTTCTCGCGGGTTATGTCTTGGAGCCTCACCCGCCCGAGGGAAGCCTTGAGCGAGACGTCAAGTTTTTCAAATAGTTAGAAGGCTGTGTGCACGATGTGTGCACCGGGGGATCAAGGAAAAATCCAAAAATAGCGAACGTGAGCTCAGACTGATCCTCACGTCAGAACCTCGCGGCTATTTCGGCGAGACGGCGATGTGCGCTTTCGCGTGCGATGCGGGTCGGTTCAAGCGGTCCAGTCGTCGGCCCGATCGGCACGAATTGTACATCAGCCACACCGATAAAGCGGAGCGCCTCGCGCAGGTAAGGGGTCGCCATGTCGATGCGACCGCGGTTCATGCCAGTGATGAAATCGCTGCCGCTTGCCAAGATCACGATTGTCGGCCTGTCCTTGAGCAAGGGCAGGTATCCTTGCGACGGATCAAACCGGAACGTCAGTCCAGGCTGCGTAATCACATCGATCCATTGCTTCAATTTATAGGGAATGCCGAAGTTCCACATCGGCGTTGAGATCAACACGCGGTCGGCAAGCGCAAAGCGTACCGCGATGCGCTCGGCAATCGCAAAGGCATCGCGTTGAGAATCGGTGAAGCCCCGGCCCCCGATGCGGGCGTATTTGGCCTCCAGGATATAGCCTTCGAATTCCGGCAGGTGATCCTTCCAGAGGTTCATCACGTCGATGTCCCAGTCCGGCCGCGCTTGGCGGAAATGATCAAGGAAGATGCGCGCGCCTGCACTCGACTCAGAGTCAGCGCGCGGCGAGCAGGCAAGATGAAGAAGTTTCGGCACCGTGGCCTGCCTTTCAACCGAGCGCCTTGATCACCGTGTCGGCATTGGTCACGACGGAGACGTTCTGCAGCGCGAAGTTGATTGACGCGTTGTGCCAATCCGCGTTCATGGTCGAGCAGCAGTCTTCCGGCACGATTATGAAGAAGCCTTTGTCTGCTCCGGTGCGCGCGGTGTGCTCGACGGACATGTTGGTCCAGGCGCCGGTATTGATGATCATGTCACGGCCGGTCGCCTTGAGAATCGTTTCCAGCCGGGTGCCTTCCCACGCGCTCATGCGCATCTTTTCGACAATGAAGTCTCCGGCCCTCGGCTCAAGTCCTGAAACCGGGGCCGCGCCCCAGCTGCCGCGCACCATGGCTTTGCTATCGACCAGGCCCTCGAACAGCGGCGCGTTGAGCGTGACGCCGGGCGCCCCCGCCTCGACAATGAACCAGACGTGGATAATGACGACGCCGCGAGCGCGCGCGACCTCCGTCAGGCGACGGACGTTCTCGACGACCCGCTGCTGACGTGCATGGGCGGGAGCGCCGGAATCCGCGAACGCCCCGCCATCCATGATCACGTCGTTCTGCAGGTCCTGAATGATCATCGCGCAACGCTGCGGATCCAGGCGCAATTCGCCGTCAGTGAGCTTGGGGGCTGGCGAGGAGGAATTGGTCGCGGCGGCGCCGCGTCTGCCGCTCATATAGGGTTCGTGGCGCGGCCCGACCTTGGTTGGGATCGCATAAACCGAATGCGTCGCGGTCAAATAGAGCGTCCGAAAATCCGATCCTCCCCAAG
>Ga0070717_10003196_pt1 | contig 11704 bp, 13 predicted proteins | sample LARL113metaG_FD_71366 | JGI IMG/M metagenome (GOLD analysis project Ga0070717, IMG submission 71366) | Corn, switchgrass and miscanthus rhizosphere microbial communities from Kellogg Biological Station, Michigan, USA - LAR L11-3 metaG | ecosystem: Host-associated > Plants > Roots > Rhizosphere ...
TCCGAGTAGCCGGAGCCGCCGGCGATGGTCTGGTCGAAGAACGGGTCGACGTAGCCGGCCGCCAGGGCCGGGTTCAGGAAGTGCTTCCAGCCGTAGACCCAGTCCGCGGCCACGACCGGCCTGCCGTCCGACCACCTGGCGCTGGAACGCAGGTGGAACGTGTAGGTCAGGCCGTCCGACGAGACGTCATAGCTCTGCGCCCCCGCCGGCTGGACGTCGGTCAGGCCCGCGTTCGGCTGCAGGAGCGCCTGGAACGTCTGGCGCCCGACGGCCGCCTCGTACGTGAACGTCTGCTGGGTCGGGTCGAGGCTGTTCGGATCGGTGCCGTCGTTGATCCGCAGCACCTGCTGGTCCGGCGGTGCCGCCTCGGTGGACGAGGTTCCGGTGCTGCCGTTGCCGCACGCGAGCGTGGCCAACACCGCCAATGCGCCGCACGCGATCGCCCGCATCGCCTTGGGATGGGATTCCCACATCCTGTGTACCTCCCCGCTCGCGAGATAGCCGCCGACTTCGCTTCACGCAGCCAGTGATGGCGCGGTGCAACTGACGGTCAGGAACGGAAGGTCCCGGGTGGCCAGATTCTGGTTTCTGCCGGCCGAGTTGTCAACAAAGCGATTCGATGATGCTCACAGCCGGTCGACTGTGCTTGACAGTGGAATCCCGCACCGACTGCGAATGGGCGTCAGTCAGAGCTGACGATCGTCCGCTCGACCTCGACCTCTGCCAGTCCCAGCCACTCGGCGAGCGCTGCCAGCTCCGCGCGTGTCGCCTCCATGTCGCCGTCGCCGGCGTGCGCCTCCACGTGCAGCGCCGGCACCCGCAGCACGCCGGCGCGGCGGTCCGCCTTCGCGTCCACACGCGCCACCAGCCGGTCGCCGTTGAGCACCGGCAGGACGTAGTAGCCCCACCGCCGCTTGGCCACCGGCACGTAGATCTCCAGCCGGTACTCGAAGCCGAACAGCGCCAGCAGCCGGTCGCGGTCGTAGACCAGGCGGTCGAACGGCGACAGGATCGCGGTCCGCCCCGTGAACGGGCGCTCCAGCAGGTCGGGGGCCGCCACCCAGGGCCCCGGCACGCCCTCGACCTCCACCGGGACGCCGCAGCCGCCCACCGGCGCCGGCCGCGCGATGCCCCGCGAGCGCAGCCGCCGCTCGGCCAGCACCCGCTCCGCCTCTTCGAGAGGGATGGGCGGCGCGTCGACCGGCAGCACGCGAGCGGCGAGGTCCCACACCCGCTGGTTCCCCTCGCGGCCCACGACGGTGATCTCGCCGCTGGCCCACAGGCACTCCAGCATCTGCCCCACGTTGCGCCCGTCGCTCCAGCCGCTCGAGCGCCACGAGACCTCCGCCCGGTCCTCCAGCTCGCGGGAGCGCAGGGGCCCGCGTCCCTCCAGCTCAGAGAGCACGTACGCGCGAAAGCCCGCGTTGGCGGCCACCCACTCCGTGGCCCGCGGCGAGAACAGGCCCGAGCGGAGCAGGGGATAGTCCGCCGTCGGGTAGACGAACGCGCGGTACTCGAACAGCGACCGCTCCTCGAACAGCTGGCGCTTCAGGTCCGGCGGCTGGAAGCCGCCGCCGAGCCGGCTCCACAGCACCAGGTGCTCCGTCCGCGCCACGGCGGCGGTCGGGTCGAGCTGCAGGAAGCCGAGCCGGCGCACCGCGTCCAGCACGTCCGCGGGCCGGTCCGCGTCCAGCGACTGGCCCATCACCGCGAGCTGCCGCGCCCGCTCCCGGGTCAGGCGGATCACGCCCGAACCGTACCCGAGCGGCCGACATTGCGGTATGCTTCTGCTCAAGGCAGATGGCGTTCGCTCACAGTGAAACTCCAGAGCACGTGCGCGCCACGCTCGGCGCGATCCTCCGCAGGCGGCGGGAGGCCAACGAGTGGTCGCTGGTGGACATCGCCACCGGCGGCGGCATCTCGACCGCCCACCTGTCGGAGGTGGAGCGGGGCCGCAAGGACATCTCCACGGACCGGCTCGTGCTGCTGGCCCGCGCGCTGGAGACGACGGTCGGCGAGCTCTACCTGGAGCTGGGCCGCGAGCTCGGCGCCGGTGAGCCGGTGAACGCCGTCGCCTGGGAGGCGGACCCCCGCGTGCAGCTGCGGCGCATGAGCGAGACCCTCGACCGCGACGCCCTGCGCACCGTCGCCCGCTTCACGACGTTCCTGGCCATGACCGAGTCGGCGCCGCGCAAGCGGCAGATCGGCTTCCTGAGGTGAGTGAGATGATGATCCCGACCGTGATCGAGAGCACCGGACGCGGCGAGCGCGCCTACGACATCTACTCGCGCCTGCTGAACGAGCGGATCGTCTTCGTCGGCAAGGAGATCGACGACGCCCTGGCCAACACCGTGGTCGCCCAGCTGCTGTACCTGCAGAGCATCGACCCCGAGAAGGACATCTCCCTGTACATCAACAGCCCCGGGGGCTCGGCGTACGCCGGCCTGTCCATCTACGACACGATGCAGCTGGTCACCCCGGACGTCAGCACGTTCTGCACCGGCATGGCGGCCAGCGCCGCGTCGGTGATCCTGACGGGCGGCGCGCCGGGCAAGCGGTACGCGCTGCCGCACTCGCGGATCGTCATCCACCAGCCGTGGCACCCGGGCATCCAGGGCCAGGCGTCGGACATCGACATCCAGGCCCGCGAGATCCTGAAGCAGCGCGACCTGATCGTGGAGCTGTACATGCGCCACTGCGGCCGGCCGCGCGAGCAGGTGGAGCGGGACATCGACCGCGACAACTACATGAGCCCGGAACAGGCCATCGAGTGGGGCCTGATCGACGGCATCCTGGAGAAGCCACAGCTCCCGGGATAGCCGCGCCACGGGGGCAGGTGGCGGCGGATCTTGCCGTACGGGCACCACGTCTCGGCCGGGCTGAGGGGTGGCAGACGTACGGCAAGGCACTGTCGTGAACCACTTGCCACCCAAAGACCGGGCCCGAAACAAGAGCCGTGTCGGCTCTGACTCACCGGCAGTGGAGATACCCCGCCACGGGGGGCCAGGTGAGTAGGGACGCGTGCCGCCCAGGCGCAAGGACTAAGCTTCGCGAGCGTACATGGCCCGTCGCTACTCCCGAGGCCCGTTCGATCCCTTCGACCAGTCGCCGTTCGGCGGCTTTCGCGAGGTGCAGATCCCGCGGCCGCCGCGCCGCTTCTGGATCGGCCTCGGCTTCATCGGCGCCGCGCTGCTGGTCATCCTGCTCACCGAGCCCCTCGTCGGCTTCCTCACGGAGATCCAGTGGTACGACGCGCTCGGCATCAAGGGCGTCTACCTGACCCGCGTGTGGCTGGAGCTGGTCCTGTTCTTCAGCACCCTGCTGATCGCGTTCCTGTTCGGCGCGGCCAACGTGGCCGTCACGCTGCGCGTCCGGGGCGGCCGAGCCCTGCGCGCGGTCGGCGTGCGCCGGCGGACGCTGTGGAGCGGCGCCGGCGCGATCGGCCTCGGCGTCACCGCGGTCATCTCGCTGATCCTCGCCGGCGGCGTCGGCTCGCACTGGCAGGAGCTGGCGCTCTACCTGCACAGCACGCCGACCGGGACGACCGAGCCCGTCTACGGCCTGGACGTCAGCTTCTACCTGCTGACCCTGCCGTTCCTCCACGACGTCGTCACGTCGCTGCTCGTCCTGTTCTTCCTGGTCGGCCTGCTGGTCGTGGGCCTGTACGCGTGGCGCGGCGACACGTTCGACCTGCGCCTGCCGGGCCCGGCCATCGCCCACCTGTCGATCCTGCTCGCGGGACTGGCGCTGGTCCTCGGCGCCAGCTCGATCCTGGACCGCTACGACCTGCTCTACTCCCACAACGGCTACGTCTGGGGCGCCGGCTACACGGACGTCAACGTCCGGTCCGGCCTGGCGGTGTTCCGGGTCGTCCTCGCGGTGCTGCTGGCGATCGGCCTGGCGGTCAACCTGGTCATCAGGCGGCCGGCGGTCATGATCGCCGCGGTCGGTGTCTGGCTGGCCGCCGCGCTGATCTCGTCGATCTACCCGGCGATCGTGCAGCGGGTCGTCGTCGGACCGTCCGAGCTGTCGCAGGAGACGCCGTACATCTCGCGCAACGTCAAGTACACGCGGGACGCCTTCAACCTGAACGGGGTCGAGCCGGCCCCCTACACCGGTGACGCCCCGCTCACCCCGCAGGACGTCGCCGCCGACCAGGCCACGATCCAGAACCTCCGGCTGTGGGACAACCAGCAGCTCCAGGACACGTACCAGCAGCTCCAGTCGATCCGGACGTACTACACGTTCAACGACATCGAGCTGGACCGCTACCCGATCAACGGGAAGACCACGCAGCTGGAGATCAGCCCGCGCGAGCTGGACCCGAACCGACTGCCGCCGCAGGCGCAGAACTGGGTCAACCAGAAGCTCCAGTACACGCACGGCTACAGCGTCGCCGCCAGCCCGGTCAGCGCCGTCGTCGGCGAGGGCCTGCCGGACTACGTCGCCGCGGACATCCCGACCACCGGGCCGCTGAAGGTGACCCAGCCGGCGATCTACTTCGGGCAGACGAACGGCGACTACGTGCTCGCGCCGTCGGCAGAGCCGGAGTTCGACTACCCGCAGGGCGCCGACAACGCCCACACGACCTACAAGGGCACCCACAGCCCGCGCCTCGACGGCACCAACCGGCTGCTGTGGTCGCTGCGCACCGGCGACTTCAACATGCTGGTGTCGAGCCAGCTCGAGAACCAGACGGAGATCCTGTACCGGCGCAAGGTCCAGGACCGCATCCAGGCGATCGCGCCGTTCCTGCAGCTGTACGACAACCCGTACATCGTGGTCGACAACGGCCGCCTGTACTGGATCCAGGACGCGTACACAGGCGGGTCGACGTACCCCTACTCGCAGCAGGAGGACCTGGCGAACGGCCAGAACTACTTCCGCAACTCGGTGAAGGTCGTCGTGGACGCCTACGAGGGCACGGTGAACTTCTACATCGCCGACCGGACCGACCCGATCATCCGGGCGTACGCGGCGACGTTCCCCGGCCTGTTCCAGCCCCTGGACCGCATGCCGGCCGGCCTGCAGGCCCACCTGCGGGTGCCGCAGACGCTGTTCTCGGTCCAGGCGCAGGTCTACAGCACCTACCACATCAGCGACCCGGCCACGTTCTACAACCGCGAGGACGTGTGGCAGCCGGCGGCCAACGACCAGGGCACCCTGTCGCCGTACTACGTGCTGATGCGGCTGCCCGGCACCAGCCAGGCGGAGTACCTGCAGATCATCCCGTTCACGCCGTACCGGCGCCAGAACCTGGTGAGCTGGCTGGCCGTCCGCAACGACCCCGGCCACTACGGCGAGATGGTCTCGTACGTGATGCCGAAGGACCGGACGATCCTGGGCCCGCAGCAGATCGCCAGCCGGATCCAGCAGACGCCCGAGATCTCTCGCGACCGGACGCTGCTCAACTCGCAGGGCTCGACCGTGACGCCGGGCAACCTGCTGGTCGTGCCGGTGGGCAACTCGTTCCTCTATTTCGAACCGTGGTACCTGAAATCGACCACGACCAGCCAGAGCCTGCCGGAGCTGAAGAAGGTCATCCTGACGGACGCCTCGCAGACCAGCATCGTGGCGTACCAGAGCACGCTCGACGACGCCCTGACGCAGCTCACCGGACAGGCCGTGAGCACGGGCACGGTCACGGGGACGAACACGCCCACCACGCCGACGACGCCGCCGGCGGGCTCGTCGCCGGAGGTGGCGGCGCTGATCCAGCAGGCGATCACGCACTACAACAACGCCCAGACGGCGCTGACGAAGGCGGACCTGGCCACGTACCAGAGCGAGATGAACCAGGTGGGCCAGCTGCTCCAGAAGATCAACGCGGCCCAGTCCGGCTCGCCGCCGGCGTCGGCCTCGCCGTCCCCGTCGGCCTCGCCCAGGAGCTGAGCTGCCCGCCCCGGAGGCGGGCTACAATCACCCCAGTTGGCGCCCAACGCGATCGCTGCCGATGAGATGCCGGCGAGCCTGCGCCGGCCGGTCAAACAGCGCTCCCGACTCCTCCGCCGCACCGGGCCACCGCACACGCGCGTGTCCTTCGTCCACCCCTCCGAGCTCGAGTTCGCGCGCTTCCTCGACCACTACCGCATCCGCTGGCAGTACGAGCCCGTCGCCTTCCCCCTGGGCTGGGACGGGGACCGGGTCTCGGAGATGTTCGCGCCCGACTTCTACCTGCCGGAGCACGACCTCTACGTCGAGATCACCACGATGAAGCAGAGCCTGGTGACGCCCAAGAACCGCAAGGTGCGCCGGCTCCGCGAGCTCTACCCCGACGTCAAGATCACCCTGCTCTACCGCAAGGACCACGAGCAGCTGCTGGCCCAGGCCGGCTACGCCCGCACCGACCTCCAGCACCTGCGCAAGGACCAGATCCAGCAGATCCTCGTGTCGCCGGTCGAGCTGGAGACGCGCGTGCGGGCGCTCGGCCGCCGCATCTCGCGGGACTACCGCGGGGAGTCCCTCGTCCTGGTCGGCGTCCTCAAGGGCATCACGTTCTTCCTGGCCGACCTCGCCCGCCAGGTGACGGTGCCCATGGCGATCGACTACCTGAGCGTCGCCCGCTACTCGCGCCATCACCCGCTTGGCCCGCGCCGGGTCACGATCGAGCGCGACATCGACTACCCGATCGAGGGCCGCCATGTGCTGCTCGTCGAGGACGTCATCAACACCGGTGTGACGCTCGACTACGTGCTCGGCGTGCTGCGGCAGCGCCAGCCCGCCTCGCTCGAGGTGGTGACGCTGCTCGACCGGCCGTCACGCCGCATCGCCGACGTGCGCGCAAGATACACGGGCTTCCAGATCCCGAACGACTACGTGGTCGGGTACGGCCTCGGCTACCGCGAGCTGTACCGCAATCTCCCCTTCATCTGCACGCTGAAGCCGTCTGTGTACGCGCGCGATGACGCCGCTCTCGTACTGGAGCTGAAAGGTCGAACGGACGAAACGCCAGGCCTGGCGAGCACCAAAGAAGACGACTCGTCCCCCCCTCCGGCGCTGGCGCGCCACCTCCCCCGCGAGGGGGGAGGGGCGACGGAATGACGGGTACGTTGCCCCAGCCGACCTTCCTGTGTACCGCTGAAGTGCCCTATGCGTTTTTCGGCTTCCACCCCCCGTCATCGGGGCTTCTACCTACTCGACGTTCGGTATCTTCAGGTTTACCGTACTCAGCACGGGTGGGGCGTCGAACACGGTAAAGGGGGCGTGACCTGGGGGTCAACGGCGAAAAGGTTTTCGCCGCCAGGCAACGTTTCTTGGGTTCTGTGAGGAGGACAGGTGGATGCGTGAAGCGGTCATCGTCGAGGCGGTGCGCACGCCGCTCGGCAGACGAAATGGCAAGCTGAAGGACTTCCACCCGGTCGTCCTGGGCTCCATGGTCCTCAAGGAGCTCGTGCGCAGGGCCGGCGTGGAGCCAGGCGTGGTCGAGGACGTCGTGTTCGGCTGCGTGAGCCAGGTCGGCGAGCAGTCCCTGAACGTGGGCCGCAACGCCTGGCTGGCCGCCGGCTTCCCGGTGGAGACGCCGGCGACGACCGTGGACCGCCAGTGCGGCTCCAGCCAGCAGGCCATCCACTTCGCCGCCAACCTGATCCAGAGCGGCATCGCCGACGTCACGATCGCGGGCGGCGTCGAGTCCATGACCCGGGTCCCGATGGGCTCCAGCATCGCCAATGGCCCCGGGCACGCGTTCCCGCCCGAGCTGCTGGAGCTGTACGACATGGTGCCGCAGGGCATCTCGGCGGAGCTGGTCGCGCGCAAGTACGGCGTCAGCCGGCGCGAGATGGACGAGTTCGGCGTCCAGAGCCACCTGCGGGCGGCCGAGGCGACCAGGAGCGGGTACCTCGCCTCCCAGATCCTCCCGGTCGAGGTCCCCGTCAACGGCCACACCGAGACGATGGCGACCGACGAGGGCATCCGCCCCAACGCCAATTACGACGCCGCCGCCGCGCTCCAGCCCGCGTTCAACCCCGACCACTCCATCACCGCCGCGAACTCCAGCCAGATCACCGACGGCGCCGCGGCCGTCCTGCTGATGACGCCGGAGAAGGCGAGCGAGCTGGGGTTGAAGCCGCGGGCGAAGATCATCGCCCAGAAGGTGGTCGGCGTCGACCCGGTCCTGATGCTGGAGGGCCCGATCCCCGGCACCGCCGCCGTCCTGAAGCAGGCGGGGCTGGAGCTGAGGGACATCGACCTGTTCGAGATCAACGAGGCGTTCGCGTCGGTGGTGCTGGCCTGGGCCAAGGCGACCGGCGCCGACCTCGCGAAGACCAACGTCAACGGCGGCGCGATCGCGCTCGGGCACCCGCTGGGGGCGTCGGGCGCGCGCCTGATGAACCACCTGCTGTACGAGCTCGAGCGCCAGGACCTCCGCTACGGCCTGGAGTCCATGTGCTGCGGCGGCGGCATCGGCACGGCGACGATCATCGACCGGAAGGTCTGACCGCGGTGGGCACGTACGACAGCCTCAGCACGGTCCGCCCGTACAAGATCTGGAACGGCGCAGTGGCCCGCGCCGTCCGGGGCGAGCGGATCACGTTCGCGGTGGTGGACCTCGAACCGAACCTGGTGGTCCCCGAGCACCAGCACCAGAACGAGCAGGTCGGTCTCGTCCTGCAGGGCTTCGTCACGATGACGATCGGCGGGGAAGCTCGGCGGCTCGGCGCCGGGGAAACCTACGTCATCCACGGCGACGTGCCCCACGGGGCGGAGACGGGGCCCGAGGGGGCCACCGTGATCGACGTGTTCAACCCGACGCGGGGAGACTGGGAGCAGGTCGAGCGTCTCGAGCCGAGCGCCGGCGCGTGGCCGGCATAGCCCCCGGCCCCGGCCCGGAGACGCCCAGCGAGCGCGCGTTCCGCCGCGAGGTCGCGGCGGAGCTGCGTGTGCCGCCGGAACAGTTGGCGGGCGTCCCCCGCGACGTCCTGGAGGCGATCGAGCGCCGCATCGGCGAGCTCAAGGACGAGGCGGCCGTCGACGAGCTGACCGGCGTGCTGCGCCGGGCGGCCGGCCTGGACCAGCTGCAGCGCGAGGTGCGGCGCGCCCGCCGCTTCGACGACTACAAGCTGGTGGTCGCGTTCTGCGACCTCGACGACCTCAAGGTGGTGAACGACACCAGCGGGCACCCCGCCGGCGACGCCGTGCTGCGCGAGATGGCGGCGGCGCTGCGCAGGCGCCTGCGCGCGTACGACCTCGTGATCCGCTGGGGCGGCGACGAGTTCGTGTGCAGCCTGCCGGGAGCCGGCGTGGAGGCCGCGCAGGGCGCGATGGAGGACATCCGCACGGAGCTGAGCGCGCGGACGGGCTGCACGTTCAGCGCCGGTTTCGCCGAGCTCGGCCTGGACGACGAGGCCGAGGCGCTGGTGACCCGCGCCGACGCCGACTACTACGAGCGCCGGCGGCGCGAGAGGTGGGGACCGTCCAGGCAGAACCGCCAGGGCAGCGCCGCCCACTCGCCCGCGTACTCGACGCCGATCCGGGGGGCGCGGACGACGGCGCCTGCGTCGGGCCGGAAGCCGTCGTCCACGACATAGAGGTCGGGCGGCGCCAGCAGGGCGCCGTTCAGCGAGCGGTCCACGTCCAGGGCCCGGCACAGGAGGCCGGGCCCGGAGCACCGGCCCACGCCCGGGCCCGGCTCCAGCGCGCGGACCAGGATCGCCTCGGGGAAGCCCTCCGGCCGGGTGACGAAGTTCAGGCAGTTGTGCATGCCGTAGATGAAGTAGACGTACGCGTGGCCGGGCGGCCCGTACATGATCCGGGTCCGGGGTGTCAGGCCCCGCCACGAGTGGGCGGCGCGGTCCTCGGGTCCCCGATAGGCCTCGACCTCGACCAGGCGTCCCCAGCGCGCCTGCCCGTCCACCTCGCGGACGAGCACCTTGCCGAGCAGGTCCTCGGCGACCTCGAGGGTGTCGCGGTCGAAGAAGTCGGGCCCGAGCACGCGGCCGGCGGGCGGCGAAGACACGGCTGGACTATAAGAGGAGAGCCGGAGGCCCGAGGCCCGAGGCCCAGGTCTCCGGCTCGAGGGGGGAGTGGTGTCGCGTTCGGTTGCCACCGTGGCGGCTGCGCCAGATCATACCCAAACGGATGTTCCCAATGCAATCCGCCCGGTGTCGCTACGCTTCGCCCGATGAAGATCGCCTTCCTGGGCACCGGCTCGGCCTTCTCGCTGGAGCGCTACAACGGCGCTGTGGTGGTCGACGGCCGGCTGCTCCTCGACGGGGGCGCCCCCCTGCTCCCGCACATGCACCGCCTCGGCATCGACCCCGGCCGCATCGAGGCGCTGTTCCTGACCCACTTCCACGGGGACCACGTGCTCGGTCTCCCGACGTTCCTGCTGTACCGCGCGTTCGTCCACAGTGGCCCGCTCGTCGTGGTCGGGCCGCCCGGCGTGGAGGAGCGGCTGGAGCGGCTCCTCTCCCTCGCGTGGGGCGACGAGTGGCCCGGGTTCCGCGAGCAGATCGGGCTCATCTACCACGAGGCCGGGGCCAGCGGCGAGGTCGCCGGCGTCCGCTACGAGACGGTCAAGCTGGAGCACGGCGAGCAGGACTGCCGCGGCTACCGGCTGCACCTGGAGGGCAGGATCCTGGCGTATGCGGGCGACACGACCGCCACGCCGCCGCTGGACGAGCTGGTGCGCGGCGCCTCCGTCGCGATCACCGAGGCGACCGGGCCGGACGGCGGCGGCGTCCACACGAGCTGGGAGCAGGCCCAGGCGCTGGCCGCCCGCCACCCGGAGACCCGCTTCCTGTTCAACCACGTGTATTCGGGGACGACCCCGGGCGCGGCGGAGGACCTGGCCGTGGTGGATGCGTGAATCGGAGTTCGTTCTTTGACCGTCCCACTCAGACGAACGACAATGGTTAGACGTAACGGCTGCCGCCTCGAGGCGGAGGTGAGATGGAGTGGACGACGAACAACGCAAGGACTGGGACCGCCTGATTCGCACGCTCGGCGCCGGGTTCCTGGTGCGCTGGGACCAGCACGACCCGGACTCGCTCGAAGAGGAGGTCGGGTCCATCACGAAGGGCCGGGCCGCCGTGCGCGAGCGCGAGCTGGAAGAGGCCTGGTTCGACTGACCGCTGAGGCCGCCCGTTGAACGGGCGGCGCCTCGCGGCCACTCTCCTCGGCCTGACGGCCGGGACCGTTGGATTCATCGGGCTGCTGCTCGTCGGCTACCTGATCTACGCGCGGGTCGGCGGCGACTCGCTGCCCATCCTGGTGGGGGTCTCCCTGCTGTTCGGTGCTGCCGGCCTGTACGCGGGCTGGATCCTGGGGATGCTCGTCTTCTCGGCCGTGCGCTCGTGACCGCATCTCGGGACACCGGTTCCGGGCGGCCGCTGCTCGACAAGCTCGGCGTCAAGGCGGGCATGCGGGTGGCGCTGGTCGCGTTCGCGGACGCCGCCTTCGAGGCGGAGCTGGCCGAGCGCGGAGCCGCCGTCGTGGACCCGGCCCCGGGGCTGGACATGATCTTCTACCGGGTGGACCAGCCGGCCGACCTGCACCGCATCACGGAGCTCCGACCGCTCATCCACGACGCCGGCGCGATCTGGGTGCTGAGGGTGAAGGGGGTTAGCCTGACGGTCCGCGATGTGGACGTGATCGAGGCCGGGAGGGCATTCGATCTCGTGGACAACAAAATTGCAAGTTTCTCCGATACCCTCGCAGCAATGCGTCTGGTAGTGCCATTGAACCAGCGCCGGAACTAGGGAGG
>Ga0070717_10003197_pt1 | contig 11704 bp, 12 predicted proteins | sample LARL113metaG_FD_71366 | JGI IMG/M metagenome (GOLD analysis project Ga0070717, IMG submission 71366) | Corn, switchgrass and miscanthus rhizosphere microbial communities from Kellogg Biological Station, Michigan, USA - LAR L11-3 metaG | ecosystem: Host-associated > Plants > Roots > Rhizosphere ...
ATTATGCCGCAGATTGTGGCGTCCGGTGGCCTTTGGGACGATGCTCAGGAATTATACATGAAGGTCGGCGCGACGTGTATTGCTAATCCTCATAAGATAACCTTTCCATCCGGTGCAAATGTAACCTTCTCGCATTTACAGCGAGAGGATGATCGATACGATTGGGACGGTGCTCAGATCGATGTGATTTATTTCGACCAATTAGAACAGTTTACAGAAAAGCAATTCTGGCACCTGGCGCTCGGACGCAATCGCTCACGTAGTGGAGGCGATACTCGCATAAGGGCGACGTGCAATCCATTGCCAAAGATGTGGCTATCAGAGCTATTGCAATGGTGGTGGGACCCTGAGACTGGTTACGCGATCAAGGAGCGATCGGGCGTAATCAAATTTCTCTTGCGAGTTGAGGACACTATTTACTGGGACGATTCCGTCGATGAGTTGCGGCAGCGATTGCCGGACCTGCCCGATGATGAATTCCTGCCGCTTTCCTTCACGTTCATTCCGTCAACGCTTGATGATAACCCCATCGGTGTTGCACGGAACCCGCGATACGCCGCGCAATTGCAAAGCCTGCCGCTTGTCGAACGCGAGCGCGGCAGGAAGGGCAACTGGAAAATTGAGGACATAACCGGCGACGGATTAATCAAGCTGAAATGGTGGGTCGATAAGATCATAACGCGCGAGGTATGGGGCGAAATGATGAAACGGCGAGAAGCCGATAAAAGCTGCGCGGCCGGCTGGCGCTTCAAACGCGGTTGGGATTTCGCTGGCGGGACATCGCTCGGCGCGGACTATACGGTCGGGGCGTTGGTTGCCAGGGCACCGGATGAGCGCCGGTTCATTGTCGATATCGCACGCGGCAAGTGGAGTCCTCACGTTCGCGCTCAAATGATGGAAGCGATCATTACTACCGATGAGAAGTTCGAAGCTATAAGTTACGGTTGGAAATCGCGAACGCCTGACATGAATAAGAACGTGCTGGCGGCGGTCGCAAATCGAATTTGGCTAATAACCGAAAAGGGTTCGAAGCTCTTTCGAGCGCAAACGCTCGCGCAGCAGATCGAAGCGGGCAACTATTATCTTGTTGAAGGTGATTGGAACATGGAATTTATGATGGAGTGCGCGAGGTTTACAGGTGAGGAATCGACCGCAACACTGAAGGACGATCAAGTGGATGCGACGGTACTTGCCGACAGAATGATTACGCAATTAGGATGACGCCATTGTATTCCACGTTATACAACGCATGAAGCGACTTCAATTATTTGGCAACCCCAAAGTCCCCATTTGGCTGCAAGGTCCGATGGATTGGTATGAATCGGTTGGAGTTGAACTTTCGGTTACGTGGGGCACGGTATCGAGATTCCAATGGGACGTTCGCCAAATGCGATACATTCGCGCTCAGACCTGTTGGCTCGAAGGTACGCAGGACGATTTGAGGGATAGGCGCAGGGCTGTTCTCGGAATTGCTCGCGGAGTAATAAGCGGGAATATGGACGCGGGTAATCTTGAGATCGATCGGCTCTGGCCGATGATCCCGCCCGATAGTATCTCGCCGCATCTTGCGAATTTAATTTGCATCGCGTACAAAGACAAGCCCGAACGGACATTCACGAAGGACGAAGGCGAAGGCAGGGACATCAACAAAGGATTTGATGATGTCTATGAGTCGCTGGATGTCGATGAAGTGATGGACGCGGCATACCGCGCCGCCCTGTTTGTCAATATCGTTCTGATTTTGTGGGATGACGATTCAAAGAAATTCCTGGTGCTCACGCCGGAATACTTTCGAATTACCGACGAAGCTATTTGGGTAGCACGTCGAACGAAGGGTCCGACCGATGCTGAGATGAAGATGTTTAAGCTCAGCCCCGATTTGTGTCCACCTGGTGAGATCGTGTATGATGTTTGGAGTCACGACGGCAAGATGCATTATGTTCACAATCATAGTGGCGCTCAAATCGAAGAGGAGGAAAATATCTATGGCATGTTGCCCGGTGTTGTGATGAAGCTGAATAAATCAAATGATTTGTATGGCGCGGGTATCTCGGGAGCGGCGGAGATAAATGCCGCCACAAATCTACTTCGTCTGTTCGCAATGCGAACGGCACTGTACAATGGATTTCCGGTCGCGGTCGGTACAAACATGCGCGACGATTCAGGCGGTGCGGCTGCCAAGGACGGTGTGACGATAGCACCGGGTAAGTTGCTCAACCTGCAGGATCTGGACGGCACAGCGCATCCAGATTTCAAATATGTATCGCCCGGAATTTATTTTGATAAGATTGAAGAATTTCGGCAGTCACTGATCAAGAGTTTTGAGCGCACCGAAGATTTACCCGCGTATCTCATTGATGAATCACTCTCTCCGCCGTCCGGTGTATCGCTCCAAGTGATGGAGCAACCTCTCCGGCGCAGGCGAGAGAAGCACTTACCTGCACTTCGAAGAACCGAACGAACGCTGGCGAAGTTTATTCAAGTGCTCAAGAAAAAAACAAACCCTACGCTCAAATGCGATGCCTTTGAAATTAATTATGCTGAGGTACAAGAGTTTACCGATAAGAGCGAGGAGCTTGAATACGATCTCAGCAAGGCATCGAATGGACTAACAACTGCATCTGAGCTTGCTCGTAAATATTTGAATGTTCAACGCGGAATAACCGACGAAGAGGCGATTGCGCTGTTCTTGAAAAACAAACAAAGTCTCTCGTTCCTAACCGCACCCGAAGCAAAAATTTCTATCTCTGACTAATGGCAAAAATTAAAATTCCAGCGGATGTTTCCGCTCTTCGTAAAAAATTTGCAGAAGCGGCGGCGCGTCGTAAAATGCAGGGAAAACCGAAAGAGGAAGTGAAGGTTGGCGACCGTAAGGCCGGACAGGAAGCCGCTGATGCTCGCAAGAAAGCACGGTTGGCCGAGCAGACGGTAGCGGAAAAAGATTTGCGCATCAAAGAGTTGGAAGATGCCATCGCCGACCGCGAGAAAAAATTAGCGGAAGCGGAACCGCTTGCGAAACGGTATTCCGATCTGGATCACAAACGCCGGGAGCGTGAGATAGCGAAATTCCCGAAAGAAGAACAGGCGAAAGTTCGCAAGCTCGAATGGGATGCAATTGAAATGCTCGTGCAAGCTCGTGGCTTCGATACCAACGGTGCGGGCGCGACGGGTACGAACGGTAAGGTTGTCGGTCCCAAATGGACGAACATGGAGGAGCTGTCCGCGCTTGCGAAGACCGATCCTACCGCGTATAACAAAGGCATAGACGATGTGGCGAAAGGGGTTATCAAAATGGATAAAGAAGGCAGGGTCGTATAACATGAAATACAAATGACAATCAAAGAGCATCGGAGGCTCCAGCGATTATTCGACACCGCGCGACCGGCGTTTTGCCGTGAGTGCGGTGTCCTCATTTGTATCGTTCCATCAAAAAACGGTGTACAAACTAAATGCGACGTGGACGATGAATCGAATCCGACGTTCAATCCGCACAAGTGCGTAATGTCGAAAAAGAAGCAGGAGTTAAAAAAGATTCTACGGTCGGGAACAAAGAGAAAGAAATTGCGTTTCTGATATTAATTGAACGGCTCTCCCCGCGTGACGCGGCTCGTTACCGAAGGTAACTTTGGGGTGTGATACCCGCCAATGCCGAGATAGAGAGTGTGGCAACACACTGGCATCCATCACACTTTTACAAACGAACCATGTCATATTCATTTTTAATCAATGAACAGAACTGGCGGGCGCGGTTGGAGCCATTGCTCACCCAGCCGGTCACGGTTTACAAGGAAGCCCTTACCAACAATCATTACGAAGGCGATATTAAGAGCAAGGCCGTTCTTAATATTATTACGCTCGGTGAGCTAACGTATGGCTCTTACACCGGTGCCGATATTACATATCAAACGCCGACCGAATCCGAGGTGCAGCTAACGATCGACCAGACTCCGATCGTACCGTTCTTCATCGACGATCCACAGCAGGTCACGACCGAAGTGCAGCTTCTGGATGTGTACTCCCAGCGAGCGGCCTATCAGATTCTTCGTGCCTATGATGATTATTTGGCTTCATTGTGGACCGAGATTACGACCAATATTTTAGGGGCAGGCTCCGGAGCATGGAGTGCTGGCGGTTATTCGGGTACTGGCCCGGTGGTCGTCGGCTTCGATGCAAGTGCGAATCAGATGCTACCGAGTACGGCGCTTGCTGCATTACGTCAGATCGCAGTGCAGAACAACGCATTCCAGGCCGGTAAGGGTATGCCGAATATTGTTATTCCGCCCTGGCTGGATTCCATGATTCGTCAGGAGCTTGGATTGCGCGTTGGCAATCTCGGCGATCAGATGAAGATGTCGGGAACCGGCACCGGCAAGAGCGAGGGTCTTTCGGGATTCGCGGGATGGGGCGATATTTATGTATCGAACCTCGTACCGAATGTTTCCGGCGCGGCCTATAAAGTGATGGGCGGCGTTCCCGATTCTTCGATTACATTTGCCTCGGCGTATGAGAAGACCGAAGCGTTGCGATCGACAACGAAGGTCGGAACGCTCGTTCGAATCCTTGCGATCTTCGGCGCGACGATCCCATTTGAAGGACACATGGCGTTGGGCACATTCAATCCCGGTTCCTATCTTACTAATCCACGTAGCTTTTAATCTGTAAACGACTATGGTAACCAATCCAGCAACACAACCGGCTGAGGCCGTGGACGGTGATAATCTCACCGTATTACAAGCGAGTTATTTACTTGCATTCCTTCAGGACGATCCAGACGATGCTTTGAGTGTCGCGGAAAAATATCTTGCCGAGCAAGGTCAAACGGCGGACGCGGAATCATTCCTCGATGATCTCGTAACGTTCCTATCGGACGCGGCGGGCGAAGAGGACGACGATGAAGCCGCCGAGGAAGAGGACGAAGCGGACCCGTCAGAAATGGAGGCGCAATAATAATGGCAAACCCAAAGAACAATCCTCCGGCTAACGAGCCGGAGGAGCAAAACGAAGAGATCGCTCCGGTCGTGGCTGCAAAAGCTCCGGTCTATCTCTTCACGCACAAAGAGCCGAAAGGCGCACCTCGCACATTCGAAGTGGACGCCGAGCGCGTTCAAACGTTTATGGGACGTGCCGATCTAAAGTACATTGGTGACATTCCTTTACCGAAAAAGAGATAATGAAAACATTTGTAGTTCTTACGTTATGTTTATTGGCCGCGCCTTTGTTCGCGCAGTCAACGCAGGTAAACACGTTCACGAACAAAGCGGTGGACACACTTACGAGCCGAACCGATACCAGTATTATGGTGACGGTCGGCGGGTATGGTAACGTTGATGTTCTTACTACCGGCATCAATGCGGACTCGATCGCAGTGACCGTGACGGTGGATGCGTATCTCAATGGCGCATGGTTCAATGCCGTTGCAAGCGGAGTGCTCACAAAGGGGCATCCATCATTGCATACACCGGCATCGACCAAAGGCCAGAATTCCGATCTGGTATTGCGGGACCAGGGGCGAATAGCAGACCTATTGCAAGGCGCATCGCAGATACGAATTCGGAATGTAATTACGGGCGCGGGGTTCGCTCCATACACAAATCAGAAGTACACTCAAAACGTAGTGCTTCGAAAAACCACCAATTGGTAAACAAGTGGGCAGTCGGGCATCCGCACGTCTCTTAGGGGCAAGTGCATTGAGCACGGGGATTGGTGGATGCCTGGCATTATACAATGATAATCCCCGTAAGTATCGACCTCGCAACATCGACGTTCACTGCGAACGATCGGTTTCCTTTTGCGAACGGGCAGCAGGTATCGGTTGACTCACGAATACCGAAACAAGTGCCCGTTCCGCTTGAGGACTTCGATGCTCAAGGCCAGCGTGTTCTTTATTATTTGGTGAATGTTAGCGGGAATAATTTCCAGCTTTCAAAAACATTCAATGGAGCGCCGGTTGCTCTAACGGCAAACGGAATCGGCCAGATTACGGTGTCAGAGTTTCCGCCGCTCACGTGGGATGCACTCATTCGTTTACCGCTTATTGAAATATCGGAGTTACGCGATCGGTTCAATACGCCGGAGTCGCTTATCAATCTGAGTGCAGCCAACGATCAGCCGAAAGGCGTTAGCGTAGCTTCCAGCGTATTCACGAGCGGTATTCCGCATCAGTTGTTGGACTGGGGCGAGGTCAGGTTTACAAGCACCGGGACGATTCCAGCGCCGTTGCAAGCGGGAGTGAGTTATTATGCGCGTGATATTGCGAGTGATTCTACATTCAAGGTTGCTTCGGTCATTGGCGGTTCGCCTATTATGATTACCAATTCCGGCACCGGACAAGTTAGCGTGCAAAACTACGCGTTGAATTCGGTGCTCGAAAAGAAGCGAGACATCGCGGGACGCTGGCTCTACGATGCGTTACTTCTAAAGGTATCGAATCACATGAAGTTTATTAGTCGCTCCTGGTGGTGGTGGTTTGCGCCTTCCATTGATCCGATCGACCCAATGCTCTATCCCGTGATGAATCGAGCATTGATCGTTCTCGATAATCTTCTCAATCCGGAAAAGTTAATCGACGCATGGATTGACTATACGGCATGGGCGATGGTCCAGGATGCACAATGGCGCAATGTCGCTGTCGATGCTCAATTCTTCCAACGGTATGGTGATACTTCGGAATCGACAGCAAAGAAGCGTGCGGAACAGCGCTTGAATTCGCTCGCTCCGTTGCTTCTTGTTAGCGGGTATCAAGGCGCACGGAAAATATTCGACTTCGATCAAACGACCGCTTCGATTTCCGTTTCGCTCATTTGATGTATAACACGTTATACAATGGCACTCTTAACGTTTCGCTTTCATACGCAAGAGATCGAACATTACGCGCGAGGTTTCGGCCTGTTCGCGGATGATGTTCCTGAAGTTGCTATCGGGGAGCTTGTTCGCCAGGTGCGCGAGTTCGCGGAAAGCGGAGTCGATCCGAACGGGCGGAAGTGGCCGGTATTAACGACGGCATACGCTCGAAAGAAAAAAGCAATGGGATTACCGCCGATACCGAACAAGCGTGTCACGGGAGCATTCCTTGCGAGCGTGAAGGGACGGGATGGAATCGTTGCGCCAGATGCGGCGCATGAGAAGATCGGTGAAGGTCTTGAGCGTAAAAGAATTTCATTTCAGCCCGCGCCGATTAGTGTGGGGAATGTAGAGCGAATTTTGTTCAGACGATTTTTGCAGATTTAAGATGCCCGAATTAGACCCAAATAATCTTCCCGTTTCGCCAGTGCCGAAGGCGATCGAGATTATTCGCGCCCAACTTCACGGAGCGCGGGGGATTCGTGCAAAGTTAAATCAGTCCTGTAAGATCGCAACGGATGCTATCCTTGCGGATGCAATTAATGGGAAGTTACAAGAACGTGACCTGCCATTTATCATGCTGACCTACGGCACTTCGGCAGACACGATGGCCTCCAACGCCGGAGTAATTTTACATCGAAGAGTAAACATCAATCTCTTCTTCGTGTTCTATACGGGCATGAAGGGCGGCTCCGTGCTTCCGCAGCGGTTCACAGAGTTGCGTGATCGTCACATAGATGCAACGCTGGAATATTTGAGAGACCGGCAAAAGCCTCCCGCGCCGATTACGGTCGGCATGACGCCGGAACAGCACTTGGATGATTCTACGCCGAAGCGACATGTGTTCTGGTGGTGGCCCGATGGTTTGCAGGACGTTCATCGTGAGCATGAGACGCCGTTCGATATTTTCGGCGTGAATCTTCCGGGCGATCCATCTTCGGGCAAAGCATGTTCGCGCGTTGACATTCAAATCATGGTTAAGAACCATGCAACGTTCAACGATAACCCACCGATCATTTTACCAGGGGAACCCATGATAACGAATTTTAGCATGAACGGAGGCGGCTCGGATAATTTCTTAATGCCGCTCTTCCCAACGCTGAACTTTACGAAGAGCAATGTTGGGCAGGTTGGGAGCGTGACTTATTTCAACGTGCCCGGCACGATCTCACGGCAACGAATCGACATCGCCTCGGCAGCGACCGGCGATAACACATTCACGCTTTACGTCAACGGTGTTGCCAAAAGCGTGCAATCGACTATTGCAAGCGGCAACCTTACAGCCGGGGACATCCTTCATTCCGAACACGTCAACGCTGGCGATTGGGCGGCGACACTTTTTGTGGGCGTCGATCAATCGGCAGACATGAGCATCGATTATTTATTCGTGCCCGATGCGTAAACCGAAAAAATTAAATGCAAAGACTATTCGTGCCGCGAAAGAGCGCGACTGGTTAAAACGTGCAAAAAAGTTAGTGAAGAAAAAATGATCTATCCACACCAAGCATATCGGTATTCCGGCACGGGCCCAAGGGGCTTTGTGTCGATTATTGGCTGGATGGGAATTGGGGATAACATCTGCATGATTCCGGCGCTCACAAAATTAGCGGAGACAAAAACGATCACGCTCTATACCGAGCGCCCGGAAATGTTTTCTGCGTTGCCGATTAAGGCCGTGAAGCTTGATAAAAATTATCGCCGGTGTGAGGACGGGCGAACACTCGATCCAATGTGGGATGCAGGCGAGCTTGCAAAATGCGAGATGCTCTACAAGGTCGATGGCGATTTGATTTGGCGCTGGCCGGAATCATTCACGGACGTATCGCCGCAGCAACGAATGGCTCTCGCGTTTGGTGTGGAAATCGACGCGGATTTCGATTACGCGGAGGCGCTGAATGCTTCGAAAAAAGATGTCGGGGACTTGTGCTTGTTCGCGCCGAAGAGCACGGACAAATTGCGCTCGATCCCCGAAGAGCAAGCAGAGGTTATTTACCGCGCACTTCCCGATAGATATATTCGAATCTCGAACGACAGTAAGGGCTGGCTTGCTCCAACAATTCAGGAAATGGTCGATCTGATTTATTCGGTGGAGCATGTTATCTCGGTTGACACTGGAATTGCTCACATTGCTGCGGCATTGCAAGTGCCGCTCACTGTTATCGGCGGCTGTAGTGATGCAAAGGGATTTTACAAGCACTATCTCGGCCCGGTACGAGTAATTCAGCGAGAGTGTAACAAGGACACCTGCAAATGCAAAGAAAGCGCAGAATGTATGAATATCACAACCGAAGAAATTTTACTTAACACGGAGGCAACATGCCAACAATAGGCGGACAAAACTCTTTTGATATTATTGCCGCGAATCCTTTCGTAACGGTATCGACGCGAGGGCACGCGATGAACGATGCGACACAATCGACCATTTTCGGTATTCGTAAAATGGTCGAACTCGATATGCCGGGTATCTCGCGTTCGGATTCGCAAATGGAACCGTACAAAGATGCTCAGGAAATCAAAATCAAGTATGAAGCATGGCAGGATAATTACGACGCAATCAAGCGGGCGTATTATCAATGTATGGCTTTGCTTCAGGTGATATTTCAGTACGATACGGAATATTACAACTTCATGGATTACACCGGCAACGGGGAAGGGTTGCTCGGTTTAGAAATGACGCTGGACGTAACCGAAACGGATATTACGCTGACGCTCAACCTTCACGGTAAGGTGCGGCCAACCGTATGGGCGCAAATCCTGGCGGCTGCGGCTTCGGCGGCGGCTGGCGGTTCTGGCGGAACGAGCATTTCCGGGCTTACTCAAGGCACATTCAATGATGATGAATATGGCATACCGGGATTTGAGGCAATCTACGTTGGCACCGGCGATCTTTCGACCGACGATAACGTAGGTCTGTTGGAAACTGGCGGCACAAAGTTCTCCTGGACGCTGGTTAAGATCGGAGACACAACGCTGTTACAGCCGATCACACGTCGTAACGAATTCAAGAACACGTTTGCGATGTATCAAAATACCGCGAGCGATCTTTTGGCGCTTCACGCATTCACGAATAAAGAAGAAGTTATTACGTGGGTTCTGAAGAACGGCGTTACGGTCGTATTCGACAAATGCACGAAGCTCATCGAAGGTCCGAAGATTAACGACCAACTCGGTATCATTGAGGTCCGCAATGAAGGCATGGTATTCGCGGACAGGCCGAATCATGCGGCAAGCAGGGTTACCTGGGACGATACGAACAAGAAGATCACATTCCATCGAAGCTAAAATATAAATTCTCATATTTCAAGTTAGCTTCCCAAAGTAAAATATGATTCTTGAGCAAGTGAACGGCGAGACACGCCAGGTGTTCGATTTTTCGAAGCCTGGCGTGATCGCCAAATTTTATGCCCCGGTCTCCATTGGGGCCGGGTACAGAAAGGAAGTTGAGCAGGGCAAGGTTAAGAATACGGTAATTGACCCGAAGTGGGTATCGCTTGCAACCTCCTTCCTGAAGAGCAAAAAGAAACCTCCGGCGATTCCCGAAAAAGCATGGCAAGCGCAAATGCAACAGGAGCTTCAGGCGCTTATCCTGGAACAAGTTCAGGGGGAAGATTTGCTGGAAACAACGACGCCGGATGAGGACTTGATAATTCTTAAAACGTTGTTGACCCCGGCTTCCGACTCCATCTCGGTGAAGAAATGGTATAAGGAAAAATCGACCGATGAGGAGGTTAAACAGGTGACGGATTTTTTTTATGGAGTTGCCGAGAGCAAGATCGAGAGCGAGCCGTCGACGCGTATCTCTGGCAAGGCAAGGAGCAAAAAGGCGGGAGGTCGCTAAAGCAGTATATCCCGCCAGCCTTTCAGGGATTGGCGATACTGATTTCGAATGCGGGCGGCGATAACTACGATGAATTTTTGGAAGGGTATCGCGCCGCGTTCGAAACAGAGTTGCCAGATCTCGAAAACTTCATGCGTATTCGAAACGCCTTAGCTCAAAAAGCGAAGGACGAAGCGAAGGACGAAGCGGCCAAAAAATAATGTATTTCATGTTATACAATGCCAACGACCGCTAAATTTGGAATTCAGACGGACGCCGATCTCAAGGGATTACAGTCCCTTATATCGGCTTTGCAGTCTATTCCGGGCATGGCAAAGAACATTGAAGCGGCGATTAAATCCGCGTTCGATGTTTCGGAGGCGGCGGCAGTTAAGGCCAGCACAACCGTTGAGAAAACCGAAAAGGCAATTCAAGCGGCGAAAGCCGATACCTCAAAAAAGACCGATGAGAAATACGAACGCGACTTCCAGAAGTTAGTTGAGGCGGAAGCGCGCGAAAAGGAAAAGGTAAATGAAGCGGAGTTTGCAAAGCTTCAGGCTTCAGAGAATGCGGATAAGGCCGCCGCGGAATCCGCGCAAAAGTACGCCAAGCTAAAAGCGGAATACGAAGGCCGGTCCCTTGATGATATTCGCTCTAAGATCATGGCGTTCGAAGAGCAAACCCGGACTCTTCGAAGGGCGCGAGCGAATGAAGATGATGTTGCCGTTCAAAAAGAACTTCAGCGACGGACCAACGCGGTAAACACCGAACTTCAATTATACCGATCGCTCGAAAAGGAAAAGACGGGGCGCACCTTCACGGAAATTTTGGAGCGGCTGAAGTTGGATGAAAAGTCCAACGCGGATATAAAGGCGCTTCTCGTTCAACAGGAAAAAGAATTCGAAGAGCTTGAGCATAAAAAAACCATTACTCAAAATGAGGAAGAAAAGAAGCGGTTCAATCAAGAGTTAGAAAACCTCAAGGCAGAAAACGCCGCGACAAAAAAGGCAGCCGAAGAACGCCATATCGCCCAGCCCCATGAAGGCG
>Ga0070717_10003198_pt1 | contig 11701 bp, 6 predicted proteins | sample LARL113metaG_FD_71366 | JGI IMG/M metagenome (GOLD analysis project Ga0070717, IMG submission 71366) | Corn, switchgrass and miscanthus rhizosphere microbial communities from Kellogg Biological Station, Michigan, USA - LAR L11-3 metaG | ecosystem: Host-associated > Plants > Roots > Rhizosphere ...
CGCGGATTTTCGTTTCGAATTCGTCCCGTAACGTCGCAATCGCTTCCGGTTTTCCTTGCATCAACAGCTTGATCATCTCCTCGAGAAAAACGCGCTGGAATTTCTCGAGGCCGCGCGACTTCAACGCCCCGCCTTTGATGATTACGTCGCCGTCTTTGGTCAGAAGCGCGTAATTCTTCGCCTTGTAGCTGAACATCGCCTCGAACTGCTCGTCGAACTCGACTTCAATCCCTGGTGGCAATTCCTTGGCCAACCCTTTTTGTAATTCTTGGATTTCGTTTTCTGTGGCGGCAGGTCCGAGCCGACCTGGCACTGTCCCGGCTGCATTGCGTTTGGTTTTTGCAGGCGAGACGGTCCGAACCGGACTGGCATTTGCCTCCGTAGAAGAAGGTGGCACAAAATATATTCCGTCGGTATCGACCTCGATGACCTGAGCACCCTGTTTGCCTAACCAATCGATCATTTTCTTGAGCAAATCCCGCCCGATTTGAGTCACGCGCGCGGCGGCATCGAAATCCGCGAAATGTCCCTGCGCGAATCCGAGATATCCGTAGAAGCTGTTAATCAGAATCTTGAATGTGTTTTGAAAAGCTTCGAGGTGTCGCTGCTCAGTCGGATTTTTTGCAGCGCGCATCTTCGCCTTTGCTTCCAATCGGAACTTCCGAAGATCGGTTAGCAAATGCCGGAAGATCTGGAGTCGATCGCTGGCCGGAAAGCAGTCGAACTGGAGCATGATCGACGGATAAAGCGATGCGACGTCGCAATGCCAGACGTTGCGGGCAACGCCGGTGAAAAAAATATCGGTGTAGCCGCCTTCGAAAGATTGCGGCAATGGCAATTCAGGAATCGAGTGGCGTTGGCGAAAGTATTCGCGCAGGAATAGGCCGTTGATCCGGGTCGCGTTGCCGCGAACGATCACGTCCTGGTAGTTATAGGGAAAGATCTGGGCTTGGATGAAATAGCTCGGACTAAGTAATTCCGAGACCGCACTCGTCTCACGCACGCCACAGAGCGCGCGTCGTCGAAATTTTTCGCCGTTGTCGACATAAGCGCGCTCCAATTCCTTACCAGTAAGCGCGGAGATTTCCTCGTCACAGAAACCAAAATGTCGCGCGACATCGGTTCTCTCGAAACCGGCCAGCGAGCGCATCCCGACATCGTAAAACTGCGCCAGCAAAAATGTGTCGACGAAATGCCGACCATCGATTGTAAACTTCGGATAATCGATCGTCTTCTCCGCGATTTGTAAGCGGGATGGCCGCGAGCGCAGAAACCCGCCGCTTCGTCCCCAATCGAGTTTGGTTTTCAGTTTCTTTGCTCGCGCGACGAGATAAGGCAGATCGGACCGAAATAAATTGTGACCTTCGATTACATCCGGGTCGAGCTCTTTAATTACACCGGTCAGGCGCTTGATCGCATTTCTTTCCGATTCGTCGGCCTTTTTTGGATCGACAACGATCAGTTGTTCCCAGCCGCTGTTGTCAGACACGGCGATGCTCATGATTTGATCTTCTTCGCCTTGTGAGAACGAGAGTACTTCGAGCTGCATTCGTTTCAGTTCTTCAAACGGCAAATCTTTGAAGAGTGTGCGGCCGGTCGCGGTCAGGTAATGCTGAACTGGATCGGTGAAGGCGAAGAAGTCGCGGCCCGCGTTTTTCAAACCGTTGCGGAGCGCAATCAGTTCCTTCCAGCTATCGACCGTGATTAGCCAGCCGAATTTGAGATCGCCTTTGAGCTTTTCGGCTTCGATCCCAAGATCGACAACGTCCGAGTCCGCCCAAACAAACGGATGAAACGGCTCAACATCCGTGGTTGTCGATCCATTTTTTTCGCGCCGGTGAACTTTAACGGTCCCAGTCTCGCCCAACTCGATCGCCACTATCCGCGGAGTCGGATCGGCGCCAAAGAGCATTGTGTTTTTCTCAAATTCCATCGACTGAAACCTAAATGGAGGGACGCGCTCCGTCGCGTCCGAAAAATTTGGGACGACACCGAGGTCGTCCCTCCATATAAATACGTCATGAAGATTCGGTCGTTGTTGATCTTGGTCCTGTCGATCCTGTACCTGCCATTCGCTGTCGCCCAAGAGACGCCAGTTGAAAAAGCTGCGATCAGCGAGCTGCCGTCTTTGCTCTCAATTTACAAAGACATTCACAGCCATCCGGAGTTATCCGGACACGAACAGAGCACGGCGGCTCTGGTTGCAAAAGAGCTGCGAGCAGCAGGCTGCGAAGTGACGGAAAATTTTGGGAGGTACGAAGAGCCGAACTTAAAGTGTTATGGCGTCGTCGGGGTGATGAAGAATGGCAATGGGCCAACTGTTCTGGTGCGAACCGACATGGACGCGCTTCCGGTGCATGAAGAAACGGGATTGCCGTATGCCAGCACCGTCACGACAAAGAACGACGAAGGCCGCGATGTTTCAGTGATGCACGCTTGCGGACACGACGCGCACATGGCGGCGTTCATCGGCACGGCCCGCGGGTTGCAGCGAATGAAAGATCAATGGTCCGGCACAATTATTTTTGTCGGGCAGCCGGCCGAAGAGGCAATCGGCGGCGCACGGGCAATGTTGAAGGCGGGTCTTTACAATCGATTCGGCAAACCCGATTTCGCTCTTGGTTTTCACGACAAAGCCGATCTGCAAACCGGACACATTGGCGTTACGCCCGGTTATACTTATGCCAATGTCGATTCCGTAAACTTGACCGTGCGCGGTGAAGGCGGTCACGGCGCATATCCACACAAAACCAAAGACCCAATTGTACTTTCGGCCGAGATCATCAACGCGCTCCAGACTATTGTCAGCCGGCAGAACAATCCGCTCGATCCAATCGTTGTGACCGTTGGCTCGATTCACGGCGGCACCAAGCACAACATCATTCCCGATGAAGTGAAGATGCAGCTGACGGTGCGCACTTATAAATCGGAAGTGCGCGATCGGGTTTTGGCAGACATTGATCGGATCGCGAAAGGTTGCGCAGCGGCCGCCGGAATTCCGGCGGACCGCATGCCGATCATGGAAGTCCAGAAAGACGGAACGCCCGCCACCTACAACAATCCGGAATTAACGAAGCGGCTCGTAGAAGTTTGGAAAAAGCAACTTGGCGCAGCAAACGTGGAGATTGTCGATCCAACGATGGGCGGCGAAGATTTTGCAGAATACAGCTTGCCAGACCATTCCATTCCGGCGGTCGATTTTCACATCGGCGCAGTCGATCCAGAAAAAATCGCGCAGTTCAAAAAAGAAGGGAAAGAATTGCCGAGCTTGCACTCGAGTAAATTCGCGCCGGTGCCTGAGCCGACGATTCGCGTCGGCATTGTCGGGATGGCCAGCGCCGTGCTCGAACTGATGAAAAAGTGAAGAACTAGACAGGATTAACTGGATTTCGTCGATTCAGTTTTCCGAACCATCCATTTAATCCTGTAAATCCTGTCTATTTTACCTTGATGTTTTTTCGGAGAAACGTCGGGATATCCAGGTCCTGACCTTCGACAATCGTCGGTTCGCTCTTCTCAAAACGGCCGCGCGTGACTGGCTCGAACTGCATCACTTCTTGTTTCGCCTGGACGTATTTTTCTTTCGGCGGCTTTACGGCTTCTTTCTCCAGAACTGCTTTTTTCTTCGGCGGAATCAGACGTGGTGCTGGTTTCTTGATCGGCGGCGGGGGCGGCGGCGTTTCGGGAGCAGCCGGTTGTTCGAACGGGATTAAATCGCCGGCAGTGGGCTGATGCACCGGCGCGATTTTAGGCTCGGGAACGATGTCGATCTTGGGTGGCGCTGGTGGTAGAGGCGGTTCCTCGACTTGCTCCAAAATTGCGGGCGGCGGCGCGAGGAACGGCTCTGGTTGTGCCGGCATTTGTTGCTCAACGCTCGAATCCTCCGAAGCGAGCGAGCTGATAATCGTGACACTGAGCCGATTTCCCATTTTTCCGTCAACGGCTGTTCCGAAAACAATCTGAGTGTGATCGCGCACATGGCGACCGAGCTCGCGCATTAGAATTTCAACTTCGGACAAAGTCATGCCCGGTCCGCCGGCCACTTGAACAAGAACGTGCGCCGCTTCGGAAAGCATTCGGCCTTTGTCCATTAATGGATTTTTCAGCGCCTGCGTCAGCGCGTCGTGCGCGCGGTTGTCAGAATCGGATTCGCCGAAACCGAATAGGCAACGTCCGTTCTGGCTGCGTAACGCCGTGAACAAATCATCGAAGCCAATCCGAATCAGACCCGGCCGTTGAATCAAATTCACGATCGAGCGCACACTTTGACTGATGGTCATGTCGGCGACGCCAAAGGCCTGATGAATTCCAGCTTTCGGCGCGACCATGTCGCCCATCCGGTCATTTTCGAAACAAATCACGGCGTTTGCGACTTCGTTCAGTCGAGCGAGCGCGTCTTGCGCCTGAACCGCGCGGCGTTTTCCTTCGAACGAGAACGGAAGCGTGGCAAAGGCGATGACGAGCGAACCGGCTTCATGCGCGAGCTGTGCGACAATCGGTGCTGCGCCGGAACCGGTGCCGCCGCCGAGTCCGGTACAAATAAAAATCATTCGCGCGCCTGCGATCGCTTGTCGGATCTCGTCTGCGGATTCAATCGCGGCCTGATAACCGAGCTCGGGATCGCCGCCCGTGCCGAGACCGCGCGTGCAGGTGCGGCCGAGCTGGACTTTGCGCGCCGCCACCGAGCTGGCGAGCGATTGCACGTCGGTGTTGATCGCGATGAGATCGCCCTTGTCCATTCCATCAAGCAAAACGCGATCGAGCGCGTTCGATCCTGCGCTCCCCACACCGACCACCTTGATGGGAATTGGTTCCTCCTGCCGTTCCGGCAAACTATAATTTTTACTGAGCTGGATCATGTCGATCTTTCTGTTGTCAACGCATTCCGCTGAAAAATCTTCCGAAAATTCGAGTGATCCCGCGCCGTGGCCGATCGATTTGCACCGCTTGCGCGTATTTGAGCAAACCGATCGCGGTCGAAAATTGCGGGTTTTCGGCGGCCGACGTCAGCCCCGACAGTTTTTGCGCGTGCGTGACGTGGGCCGGCATTTCAAAAATCTCACCGGCCAAATGATCGATCCCGTTCACCAGGCTGCAGCCGCCGGTGATGAAAATCCCGGCCCCGACGTAATTGATGAACGGTTCTTCCTCGATCGTGCGCTTGAGCAATTCAAAGATTTCGCGAAGGCGCAGATGAATGATCGTGTTCAGTGTCTCGCGCTCGATCTCTTTGCCGGCGAACCCGGAATCGTCTTTGAGCAAAATGGTTTCGCCGGGCAGGCAATTGCCCAGAATGCAGCCGCCTTCTTCAGTTTTCAATTTTTCGGCGCGCGCCATCGGGATGCGCAGCCCCATCGAAATGTCGTTGGTGATATGATCACCGCCGACTGCGAGCACGCCGCTCTGTTTCACTGCGCCATCGACGTACAAGATGTAATCGGTGGTGCCGCCGCCGATATCGACTACCAGCGCGCCAAGATTTTTTTGATGTTGCGTTAGCACGACTTGGGCAGACGCGAGTGCACTGAAAACAACGTCTTCCACTTCGAGTGGCAATTCTTTCACGCAGCGGATCGTGTTCTGGATCCGCGTCCGGACTCCATGAATGATGTGAAAGTCAGCTTCGAGTTTTTCCCCGAGCATTCCGACCGGATTGAGCACGCCGTCCTGGCCGTCGACGTGATAATGCTGAATGATCGAATGCAGGAACGCGTTCTGCGCGGGAATGCTGACTTCGCGTGCATTCACTTTGACATCTTCAACGTCCTGCTCATCGATCTCGTCGCGTTCCTCGGGCAACGTCACGCAGCCGCGGTTGTTAAAACTTTGAATGTGTCCGCCTGCGACGGCGACATAGACGCTTCGAATCATGACGTCGCTCTTTTGTTCGGCGTCAACCACCGCTTCATGGACGCATTTCATCGCCGTTTCAAAATCGACAATCTCGCCCTTGCGCACTCCGCGAGAGGGCGCCTGGCCGACCCCCAAGATTTTCAACGTTCCATCGGGTCGCGTTTCGCCAACGACAACGCAAATCTTCGAAGTCCCGATTTCCAAACCGACGATCAGATCACCACTTGCCATGTTGTTTAATTTTTCTTGAAAGGTTCCAATGGAATCGCGCGTTTTGTCGCCGGCGTCGCGGTTGGCGACCCACTTGAACGCGGTTTCGCGCTCGAAGCGGTGGCCGACGCTTTGGGCGCGGCGTGCACCGGAATCGCCTTCATCACTTTCGGCGATTCTTCCGGCTTAATTGTCTCGTTAATCACTTCCGTAGCCGGTTTCCCGAACGTGACCGGAATATTTCGTTGCACAAGCAAGTTCACGGTCGCCAATTCACGGTGTGCGTCGTCGGAGTAAATCAAAAATTGCTCTAATCGCTGCAATTGCGTGTCGAGATTATCGAAGCCGAACGTGACCCGGCTATGATTCTTGTCGGTTACAACCAGACAGTAGCCCTTCGAAACATCGATCTCGCGAATCTGGCAACGTGTCTGCATGAAGCTGCGCGTGCTCAGCCGCAAAAGCTCGAGGGCAGCCTTGGCTTCGGGTGATTCAACAATTTTTCCAGCACCGAGCGATTCGCTCCCACAACCCAAAATCAGCGGCAGTCCCAAATATTCCGGCAACAATTTCTTCTCTTTCATCAAAACTCCACGGGCGTCCACCAGAAAAGCGACCTCGGACGCAAACGGATCGGCGATTTGTTTCTCGCTCGTGATCCAGGCGATCGGTTTCCGCTCGACGATCCGAATGTCGATTTCCGCTGGAAGTTTTCGGACGACCTCGACTTCATCGACCTGCGGTAATTCCTGCAACCGCTCGTGCACGCGCGCGAGGTGCACTCGAAAGATGTTTTCGCCTTCCCGCAAATCCGCCACGCTTAAAATCTGCTCGCGTTGCAACGTGCCATCTGTCTGCACTTCGATTTCGCTCAATTTGTAATCCGGGTTGTCGATGAAGAAACGCTTGGCGGCGACGCGGGCGCCGATGTAAATCGCGCTGATCAATGCGATCACGAGAGCGATCTTCGAGAAAACAACGAGGAACTTGCGGTTGCGATGCTGGACCGCTTTCCGCGAGCGCACTTTGACGTCGAGCAAATGTTGCTGCCGCCGTTGGCGGAAACTGGAGACACGTTGATTACGCGCGCGGGGACGCTGCTGTCGCTTCATTTTCCCGCGCGCTCCCTTCTCGCGCGCGACAGTTCGATGATGCGAACGCAAAGATCGACATAGTTGATTCCGGCCGCGGCGGCCCCTTCCGGAAGGAGGCTCGCTTCGGTCATTCCCGGAATCGTATTTGCTTCGAGCACGAACGGATCGCCGGTTTCCGACAAGAGCACGTCGACCCGCGCGTAAACGACCAAGCCAAGGGCGCGAAACGCCTGCAGCGCCAGCTCCTGAATTTGTTTTGTTTTGCCGGGATCGATTTTCGCCGGACAGACATGCTGTGCGCTCGCGCCAGCCTGCGGATTCAGGAACGGGTACTTGGTATTGAAATCGTAAAAACCGCCCTTTGGAATTATTTCAAGAATCGGCAGGGCTTGATCACCGAGGATACCTATCGTCAATTCGCGGCCAGATACAAATTTTTCCACCAACAATTTGCGATCGTACTTGCCCGCTTCCACCATCGCCGAATCGAGCTCACTTTCCTTTTTCACAATCACCACACCGACGGTTGAACCTTGGCAGGGTGGCTTCAGCACCAGTGGCACGGAAATTTTCGGACGTTGGCCAAGCTCGATCACTTCCCACTCGGGCGTAACAACGTTGTGCTCGCGAAATTTTTCTTTCGACAAAAATTTGTCGAACGCGGCCCGGCTGCCCTCGACGCCATCGCCTGTGTAAGCGACGCCGCGGTCTTCGAGAATTTTCTGCAATTGGCCATCTTCGCCGAAGGTTCCGTGAATGGTCAGGAAGGCGAGATCTACATCCTTCGGCAGTGGAAAATTTTCGTCCCGAACATCGACATCAACGACGTCAACGCCTAACGAGCGCAGCGCCTTCGAGACCCCGCGGCCCGTCGCGAGCGAAACATCTCGCTCCGATCCCGGCCCGCCCATCAGCACCGCGATCTTTTTCGGTAAGCCTTTCTTCATAGTGCCAGTCCGGCTTGAAGTCACGAAGCCGGTTCTCCCACGATTTGTACTTCAGTTTCCAATTCGATTCCCCGTTTGGTTTTCGCCGCTTTCTTAATCCGATCAATCAACTCCAGCATGTCGGTCGCGGTCGCGCCGCCGTCGTTCACGATGAAATTGCCGTGCACTTCGGAGACGCGCGCGTTTCCGACCGCTGAATTTTTCAAACCCAACTCGTCGACCAGTTTTCCGGCCGGGCATTTGTCTGGGTTTTTGAAAATGCAGCCCGCGCTTTTCGCGATCGGTTGAGTCTTGCGCCGTTTTTCCTGCGACTCGTGTAAACGTGATTCGATTTGTTCGCGTTTTGCCGGCGTCGCGCGGAACGTCGCTGAAACGGCGAAGTTTTGTTCGAGCAAAGGAAAATGCCGGTAATGCACCTCAAGTTCGTCCCGGTTCTTGTCGTGAGCGTTGCCTTCCGCGTCCAGATAACGGACCCGCACCACGTTTTCAAAGGTTTGCGCGCCCATCGCGCCTGCGTTCATCCGCAAAGCGCCGCCGACCGCTCCCGGAATTCCTTCCATCCATTCCAGTCCGCCCAAATCTGCGCCGCGCCCCGCGTATGCGATCTCCTTCAGTTTCGCGCCGACACCCGCGGTGATTTCGTTTCCGTGGATGTCGATCTTATCGAAGTCGCCGCCGGAAGGATGAACCACTACGCCCCGAATGCCGCCGTCGCGGACCAACAAGTTCGAACCGCGACCGATGACAAAAAGCGGAAGATTTTCGCGTCGACAAAACCGGATCAGTTCGCTCAGTGCCTTTTCATTGCGCGGTTCGACCCAAAATTGCGCGGGGCCGCCGACTCGCAGGGTCGTGTGTTTTGAAAGCGGTTCGCAAAGGCGGACGTCGCCATCTTCGCCCACGATCTCTTTGATTTTTTCGGCGATGACAAGATCGGCGGCAAGGATCGACAATTGTTCGTGAATATTGCCGGCGCCGAGACTCAGAACGAGATCGCCGGACTCGAGCATGTTGCCGACGTCACGATGGACCCATTCCAGACGCGGCTGATAACTGACGCTGCGATGTCCGTGCGCCCCAATTTCGTCGGCAATTATCTGGCCGGTAACGCCGGGAATTGGCGCTTCGTTTGATCCATAAATATCGGTAATCACGACTCGGTCCGCTTGATCGAATGCACGACCGAATTCCTTGCGCAGCAGTTTTGTACGCGAATAGCGATGCGGCTGAAACATCGTTAATATCCGTTTGCGTCCGACTGACTTCGCTGCTTTCAACGTCGCTTGGATCTCGGTCGGGTGATGTCCGTAATCATCGACCAAAAGAAAACGCAGACTGTCGTATTTAATTTCAAAACGGCGCCGCGCGTGTTGAAACTTCGTTAGCGACTTCGCAATCTTTTCGAACGGAACATCGAGCTCGGTGGCAAGCGCGATGACACCGAGTGCGTTGCGGACATTATGCTCTCCCGGAACATTCAAGAGCGCATCGCCGAGTTTTTCTTTACCCCGATAAACGCAAAACCCTGAGCTAAAATTGCGTAATTGAATGTCCGTCGCGCGATAGTCGGCTTCGTCAGACAAGCCGTAGCAAATCGCACGATCCAAGGATCGACATATCCGCGCGGCGTGAGGATCATCCGCGCAAAGGAAGATCTTGCCGCTGGTCTGGTTGATTAGCTGATTGAAGACCCTCTCGATGGCCGCCAGATCAGCGTAAAAGTCGAGATGCTCCTCCTCTATATTAAGTACAAGGGTGTTTTCCGGATGAAAAAGAGCGATCGTGCCGTCGCTTTCATCGCCTTCGGCCACGAAATATTCGCCGCGCGCGTCCCAGTGCGAATTGGTCCCGAGAATCGGAATCTCTGCGCCGACGTAATGCGACGGATGCAATCCGCCCTCACGCAGAACATGCGCGGTCATCGCCGAAGTCGTGGTCTTGCCGTGCATCCCAACAACAAGAATTCCGCGCTTGGCCGACATAATCGCGGCCAGGGCTTCGGCGCGGCGGACAGTTTTCTTTCCCGCTTCCTTTGCGTTTTTCAAAATCGGATTGTCCGCTTTGATCGCGGACGAATAGATGATGAGCTCGGCATCGCGCGCGTCCGTGGCGCGATGTTGCTGATAAAATTTTAATCCCAGTCGTTGCAATCGGTCCGTTTCCAACGAATCCAGTTTGTCTGAGCCGCTGACTTTGTGGCCGAGCTGAAGAAGAAGCCCGGCAATTCCGCTCATCCCGCTCCCAGCGACGCCAATGAGATGAACGGCGTGACGTTCCTGCGTCAGGAATTTTGCAAGATCGACATCCGCTTTCGTCATCACTGAGTGTATTTCTCCATGGTGGCCGCGACACGGTTGGCCGCGTCACGGGGCGCGAGCCGCGCGCAATTTTCGGACATCCGCTGAAGCTGCTCCGGCCGATCGATCATCTCGCGGATTTTCTGATTAAGTAATTCGGGAGAAAGCTCGGATTCTTTCAAAACAAATGCGGCGCCGGCGCGCGCGAAGATTTCCGCGTTGCGAGTCTGGTGATCATCGGCTGCGTACGGAAACGGAATTAAAATGCTGGGTAACTCGAACGAAGCGATCTCGGCCAGGCTGGCCGCGCCGGCGCGGGCGACAGCGAAATCGGCGGCGCTATACGCTTCTTCCATGTGATGATGAAACGCCGCGACGAAAGCAGGGATTCGTTCCCGTCGATAATTTTCCGCGACAAGCCGTTCATCGCGTGAGCCGGAAAGATGGATGACTTGAAGCGCGGCTTCGCTCAGCAGCGGCAACGATTTAATGATCGCTTGATTGATCCCGCTTGCGCCCTGACTTCCGCCCATCACCAGCATCGTCGTCACATCCGGCTGCAACCCGAGTTTGAGCCGTGCCGATTGGCGGTCCAAACGTTTGAGCTCGGTCCGAATCGGCGTGCCGGTGAGTTCCGTGCGAACCTTGGGAAAGAAAGCGGCGCATTCCTTGAAGCCGAGCAAAACCGCGCGAACCATTTTCGCCGCGAGCCGGTTCGCCCTTCCTGGCACAGCGTTCGATTCATGGATCAGTGTAGAAATGCCGCGCAACCGGCCAGCCATAATCGGCGCAGTCGAAGTGAATCCGCCCATACCGAGCACAACCTGCGGGTTGAACTTTTGGTAGATTGAGCGGCAACGGGAAAAACTTTCGGTGAACCGTCGAACAAATCCGAAGATGGCCGGAGAATAAATCGAGGGAAGCCCGATCGTCGGCAGTTTTTCGAAGCGAAACTGGGAACGGGTGGAAAGCGCGAGACTATCGATCTCCTTTTCCGAGACGAACAAAAGCACTTCGTGTCCGCGCTCGCGCAGAACTTCGGCAACTGCAATCCCCGGAAACAGATGCCCACCCGTGCCTCCACATGCGATGACTGCGTTCATTTCCGTTATTTTCGATCTGGCAGTTAAATTCGCGGCGTCATGTGCACTTGGAGCGCGGTGCGCTTTTTGTTGGCGGGCTCCAAAACGGCCTGTCGATAAACATTCAACAACAACCCGACCCCAAATAGACAGGCGACGAGATTGGATCCGCCATAACTGATAAATGGTAGCGGCAGACCTTTGTTCGGCAGAAGCGA
>Ga0070717_10003199_pt1 | contig 11700 bp, 9 predicted proteins | sample LARL113metaG_FD_71366 | JGI IMG/M metagenome (GOLD analysis project Ga0070717, IMG submission 71366) | Corn, switchgrass and miscanthus rhizosphere microbial communities from Kellogg Biological Station, Michigan, USA - LAR L11-3 metaG | ecosystem: Host-associated > Plants > Roots > Rhizosphere ...
AAAAAAAAGGCCAACCATTTCTGGCTGGCCCATCCAGGGGAGAGAGAATGTTATTTCCCAGGCAGCGTGATAGTTCCAAACAAGCCATGAGATTCGCCGTTTGGTCCAGCGGTAAACAGGAGCGTATTGGTTGGTCCTGCCGCTGCTCCGTTTCCGAAGTGAAGTCCCCAAAGTCCGTTTATCTCAAGCGTCGCGCCGCTCGGCCGAATCATGTGTCCGAGAGGTGCTCCGGTCCAAGGATCAAAAGCATTGATGTGACCGTTGCCAAAGTTACCGATTAGAAGCGCGTTGCTGAACTGTCCGAAGTTAGCAGGCGCGATTGCCAGGCCCCACGGTGAATTGAGAGCGCCGTGAGAAGTCAACCTCTTGATCATGTTTCCATCCAGGTCGAAGATGTCAACGAAACCGTGGCCCTGGCCGCTCACGTCATCGTGTGCAGCGGCGTCCTGTAAGGCGAAGGTCACGTACAGCATGCCGTTCAGCATCCGAATTCCGAACGGCGCGTAACCGGCTGGCAGCGTCGTGTCCGTGAAGTTCTTTACCCATTTGAAGTTGGAGTCGTACATCTCCACCCAGCCGCTGTGAAAGTTAGTAGCGTAGATAAAAGAATTACCGTCAGCGTTGGTGCCGATTGCGAGCCCTTTGTAGACGGCGCCTTTATCGGAGTTATTTACAGCGATGATGGCCTTGTGCAGATTCACGTTGGGATTCCATCCACTGATGATCCCGTCTTCGGAATCGAAGATGAATACTGCGCTGCCAGACAGATCATGGGCTTTCACACTGAAAAGTCCGGTGCCGTTAAATACCAAACCTGTCGGCGCGGACGGATTGTCCGAACCTGAGGGGATTTTGACCACCAGCGGAACGATGCTGCCGGTACCGGTATAAAGCGTAGAGAGGCCGGTTCCATTGTCCGCAACCCAAGCTGGGCTGCCGCTGCTAAAGTCGAGTCCCCAAGCGTTGACTAGATTCGGGTCTAGGGTGACTGCCAACTTTGGGACATCAGAAACAAGATTCTTTTGTTCGTATTTTTGTGCTGTTGAAATTCCGCTGAGCGCAGCAATGGTAATCAGGCCAACTGCATAACGTCCTACCTGATGGCGTAAGTATCCGTGCAGAGACATGGGAGTGCTCCTGGGAGTAAACGATGTTCATGGACAGAGGTCGAACCATTCCGAGTGGGAAACAGCGAGCTACGGCTGGTTTTTTAAGGTCCCGGGACCTGCCACCAGGAACGGGCCGAAGCATCTACCCGTCCACGATAAACTCAGGCTAGGAGAGTCGTCATGGCTGATTGTCACCATGTCTTAAGCAGGATGTAAAAATCTTGTCAGGGTTGGTGCTGTTCGTAAGCCGGGCTGTCGGGTGCCGGGGGTTCATAGTCCATTCCATATTTGTTCTTGTGTGCGATCGTGTCGGGCCCGGCGGGTACCTGCAGCACTCCTAGAGTTGAACTGTTTTCTGTCACGTTGACCTCGCGGCTCATTGCTTCCAAGCTGTCCGGCGGTGCGGTCTCGTACCAGGTTTTCATCACGTAGCGCCCGACAGGAACGTCTGGGATGACGATCTCTCCCTTACGATTTGAGATTCCGAAATACGGCGTCTCCAACGCGATTACGACCGCGCTCATCTCCGCGTGAATGTTGCAGAAGATGTAAGAGATTCCCGGACGATCGAAGGTGACATTGCGGTTACTGCCCGCCTCATAGAGACCAAGATCGAATCGTTTGCCCTCAAACAGCGAAAACACGTTATGAAAGAAGGGATCACGATTCGGGAACTGGACCACGGCGCCGACCGGGACCACAAGGATGTGAGGGTCGAAACTTTTATGGTGCTGAGTAAGGCGCGGCGGATTTTTGGTGGAAGGCTCGAAACGAGCGGAAGATCCCAAGGGGCTCAGCCATACGACTACGTTTTCGGAGTGCGCAGATTCCTTCTTGCTGTCTCCATGAACGAGTTTGACTCGGGCTGAGAGGGTCACCGCCTGGCTTGAGCCAGCGGTTGCAACGCTGACAAGCGCGAACAACAAACTCGCATTAGCCAAAAATGTTGTCAGAACAGGACTCCCATCATCAGATTGACTTGATCGGCGTTGTTAATACCGAGAAGCTCTGATGTTTTTAGATGCCGGTACTCTCCCGAAAATAACAGGTCAGAACGCGGACGATAAATGATGTTGGCCATTGCACTGCGGTTGGCAGCCAGTACTGTGGGATAGTACCCAACGGGAGAGGCAAAGGCATGAATGTCAGCCGAGAAGGGATTGTCGATCCCGATAGCGCCATTGAACTCCAGCTTCGGACTCGCCAGAAATTTGAGCTGCGACCATCCTCCAGCTGAATTCAAGGCCCGAAACTCGGTGGTCGGATCGAACGGATTACCGCTGAACAGCACTGACTGTCCAATACCGCCGCCGATTCCTCCCACTGCACGACCGCGATAGAACTCGCCGGAAAGCTCTACTCGAGAGGCAAGCGGAATGCGCCAGTCAGCAGCAGCTGCCCAGCCATCCACGTTCCAATCGAATCCCCAGTTCTGGCGCGAATAGTAGGCGCTGGCTCCGAGGGTCAGCGGTCTTCCGTTCAGGTTTCCATTCCAAGCTGTTCGAACCGCATACGCAGGCAGGCCGGAGCTTTCACCAGCTTGCAACTGACGGTGACTGCCATATCCCGGCTCGCCGGTGAGATTATCTAGTATTCCTCCCTGCACGATGAGACTTTGGCCCTCACTCAGGTCGAATTTGTGCTCAATGCGTAATTGAGGTGTCCACGCCCACAGATTCCCTGAGTACCCCAGACTCGGAACAACCAGGGACGCGAATGAAGTCGGCGACTGCGGCGAGATGAATAAACTATCTTGCCCCGCCACGATGGAAGTATGCGACCAGTCAAGCCGCATGCTGGCGGTGCGCAGGCGAACCAATCCGGTATTGACACCATCCAAAGCGCCTGTAGGGAAGCCTCCGCCAAAATCAAACTGTATTTCGCCGCTGGTTTTGGCCCCGGCAAATTCCGGCCCGAACACTTCCAAACCTATCTCGGACTGGCGAAGTGTCGCTCCGAAGCTTTGACTCGTACCGTAGAGATTTGAAGCAGCCGCATAGCTGGGAAAATCCAAATTATCCACGTAGCCGCGATTGCTGAAGAGATTGAGCAGCACCAGTCCTGAAAGTCGCAAACGATACTTCGACGCGCTCTCGATCTTGGTTTGATATTGAGTTCGAATCTCGCTTTGCAGCAACTGGGTGGTCTCGTTGAGTGACGCCAATTTTTGGGAAACCGCAGTAGCAGAGTTCGCTTCCGCGGATGGTGATTCAGCGCCTTGAGTGGCGGCGGCCGCGTTGGCGCGCATCTTTTCGAGTTCTTTCCGAAGCTCGGCACTCTGGGCTCGGTACTCGGCTGCTTCAGACTTCATGTCCGTGACGGTCGCTCGCAATTCCCGCACTTGGGCGCGCAACTCCTGAATCGCCGTGGCGAGGTCCTGACTAGACGAGGATTGGCTTGCCGAGTCTCTGTCGCCGTCCGCTGGGGACTGGCCGAATGCTGGTACGGTTACCGCTGCCAGCACCAGCCAAATCAGTCGAGACTTCAAATCCCGCAAGGGGAGCATGCTTCGCTCTCTCATAGTTCCTCCCGAAACACAGCCATGCCTATTTACCGAGAGATGAATTTTTTCAGGGTTACCCCTGGTTTGTCGAGTTAGATGTTGCAGGCGCGACCGGGGTGGACACTTCCAGTGAGTCTCCGGTTCCCGCTACAGGAGCGGGTCGGGGCAGAGAAATGCGAAATGTGGTGCCCTCCGGAGAGGTGTGAAGCACGGCAATTTCTCCCCCGTGGTCCTGCACAAGTTTCTGGACAACCGTCAGGCCCAACCCAGTGCCGTTCTCCTTACCCTGACTCACAAATGGCTCGAATAGAGTTTGGCGGATGGATGCAGGAATACCCCGGCCATCGTCTGTGATGGTGATGTCGATATGGTCGCCGAGTTCCCGAAGTTCAATCTCAACATTGCCTTTCCCGGAATGAACGGACTCGCAGGCGTTAAGAAGCAGATTGAAAAAAGCCCGCTCGAGTTTCCGGTGGTCGAACCAGCCTTCCACGTTTCCAGTTTCCAGAATGCTGACAGTAACACCGTGAAACTGCGGATTTGACTTCACTGCATCCAGCGAACTCTTCATGGTTTTCTGCAAACTGCCATACGTCGGAGTCAGCGAGGCGCGCGTGCGGGAGAATTCAAGCAAAGAATCAATCAACTCCGTCATTCTTGAGACTGCGGCGCGCACTTCCTGGTAAAGCTCTTCACGCTGTCCCGGCGAAAGATGGGACTCGCAAAGGAACTCCGCGTTGGCTACGATTGCTGCGAGGGAGTGGCGTAAATCGTGGGAAATGGAGTTCGCCATTCTGCCAATCGTCGCCAGACGTTCCGACTCGAGCAGATTCTGCTGCGTGCGGGCAAGGCTCTCTCGCATTCTGTCGAATGCGAGCGCGAGTTGGGCGACTTCGTCGCCACCGCGAGTGTCCAGCCTGTAAGTGAAGTCGCCTCGCTCGAGGGCCGAGACTCCGGAGAGCAAGCTGGCAAGCGGGCGGGTAAAAGTGTGCGAGATCAAGAAAACCAACACGCTGCCAATCATTACCGCAATCAAACCCAGCGCCAACAGCAGGCGATTGATCTTACGCAAATAGGCGGTCGCCTCGTCATAGGACTTGAGTACCAGAAGTCTTACGTTGGGATTGCCTTGCGCGTCCAATTCAACTCGCGTAGCCAGGAATCGCTCATCGCCAAGTTGAAAAGAAGTGGAAGGCGAGGCGCCGATTTGTGAGACGTCACTCCGCTCCAATTGCTCGCGGTTCTCTGCTGGCAACGTGCTCGTAACCACAGCGTTCCCGTAGTAAAAAGCGATTTTGCTACTTGTGATCCGGCTGATCTGAGATGCCACGCGATCATCAATTTCGTAGCCGATGATGAGGAACCCGAGCAGCTTGTCAGCCGAAGCCGGACCAAAATAAATTGGTTTCAAAAAAACTGCATAAAGGTGTTGCGCGCCGAACCACCAGCGCTCCTGGCGCTCGAGGGACGCGCTCAATGAACTCTGCGCCATCTCCCGGGTGAAACCTGGAGTGTTGGTGTGCAGCGCCACCACCTTGCCGCTGGGATCTGCAAGCACGAATAGGTCGCTGTCAGTCAATTGCCACAGAGCAGTCGAACCATCTTGAATCGTGGCCTCATGGTTCGTGGTCATCAACGCGCGAAGATTGGGAAGGTCCGCAAGCAGATCGGCGGAATGGCTGAGGGTGATTTGTTGCTCGCGATGAAAGCTAAGGAAGGTGCTGACGGAGTTTCGCAGGTCCGAGACGATTTCCTGTCGTGCCTGTGACTGCACGCTCTGGCGCACAACCAGGAGACTTAGAGAAGAGAGACCGGCAGAGATCAGAACCATGGACAGCAAAAATTTGGTTCGTAACCGGACTCTGACCATACCGCTCCTGTAGAGGTTCAGCCGACGAATTTATAGCCTACACCGTGCACGGTCCGAAAATGTACAGGATTGGCAGGGTCCTTCTCCAACTTTTGACGCAGCTTGAGGATGTGATTGTCCACAGTGCGGGTTGAAGGATAATTGTGATATCCCCAAACCTCATTCAGAAGTTCATCGCGAGTTATGACGCGCTCAGGGTTTTGGACCATGAACTTGAGGGTCTTGAATTCTTGTGCCGTTAGCGCAATGGTTTTGCCCTCGCGAATAATTTCCATCTTGGTAAAGTCAATGCACGTATCGTCAAACGTAAATGTGTCGGTTATTGAAGGACGGTTGGTCCGCCGCAATGCTGCTCTTACTCTAGCGAGTAATTCGCGCGGGCTGAAAGGCTTCGTAACGTAGTCATCGGCGCCCAATTCCAGCAACAGGACCTTATCGGAAACGTCGCTGGTTGCACTGAGCACGATGATTGGAAGGCCGGGGAAGCGATGTTTGAATTCGCGGCACAGTTCCTGCCCCGGGATTCCCGGCAGACGCAGGTCGAGTACTACAGCGGCGGGCGGCGCGGCGCGAAACAGCTCGACCGCTGCGTTTCCATCGGAAGCGATTTGAACGTTGTAGCCGTCAGCTTCAAACAAACGCTTCAGGGCTTTCTGCACCGCGCGATCGTCTTCCACAACAAGGATTCGTTCGGTGGCAGCGCTTCCCATTCTCTGAGGAAATTTTGCCAACCCAGCCTGAGGTATAGGTGAATTCGTGTTCTCGGCAACCCGCAGCATACGGCCTCCCCTCCCGCGGCGTGCCTTACTTCCCGCAGAGTTGAGTTCAAGACTACTACTAAGTTTATCCGGATTTGCCGGTAGGCCATCCATTTACAATTTTTTTACAAGCTGAGTTTTCATCACTCGTCAGCCCGCTACGCGCAGTCGGATCACGCCAGATCCGTTATTCGAGAACACCGCGATTTTGGGAAATCCTGAGATCACAATATCTGCGCCTGCTTCGTCGAGCTCGGCGACCGGAGATGTGGTTGTCAGCGCGATGACGGTCGCGCCAGCCGCCTTCCCGGCGCGAATTCCAGCCGGCGCGTCTTCGAATACAGCGCAGTCTTGTGCTGGAATTCCCAGTAGCGCTGCGCCTTTTTCGTACGGCTCAGGATCCGGCTTTCCCCGTCGCACGTCGTCACTGGTAATCATCAGTTCGGGCATCGGCAAGCCGGCAGCCTTCAGGCGAACTTGTGCCAACGGTCTCGCGCATGAGGTCACGAGTGCCCACTGATGGTTTTTCAAAGAGCTGAGCAGTTCACGCGCGCCGGGCAAAGGAACCACTCCTCGCGTGTCTTCGATTTCTCCGCGCAGGATGATGTCGTTTTCCTTTTCTACGTCGGCAGCCGGAACAAGCTCGCGAATGGTGGTGACGCTGGGACGCCCGTGCGCGCGACGGACGGTTTCTTCGGGATCCAAACCGTGCTCGACAGCCCAGCTTGTCCAAACGCGCGCAACCGCTGGAGTGGAGTCAACCAGAACTCCATCAAGATCAAAGAGAAGTCCGCGACAGGAAACTTCAACCATGATTAAACATAACAGGAACCGTCAGTTGATCAAGACGCGCTCATCGATTGAAAAAGGGATTTCAGCGCCGGATAGAGTTGGCGATAGTTCTGATATTGCTTGCGGAGTGCATCGGCTCCATGCGCTTGTGGCTTAACCCGCTGCTGAACTTTTACAACCGCGTCGCAGGCTTCATCTACGGAATTCCAGAACTTCGCACCAACTCCGGCCAATAGGGCTGCTCCGTAAGCCGCTCCTTCTTCTGCTGCGAGAATTTCGACTTCATGAGCATAGGCATCGGCCTGAATCTGTCTCCAAAGGTCGGATCGAGCTCCACCGCCGCCCAGGCGAATGTTCGTCACCGGCACCCGCATCTCGTCGAAAAGAGAAAAGGTGTCCTTAAGGCTGAACGCAACCCCCTCGAGGACCGCGCGGGTAACGTGGGCCCGCGTGTGACTTGCGGCGAGGCCGGTCAAAGTGCCGCGAGCATTCGGATCAAGGTGCGGGGTTCGCTCACCCATCAAGTACGGCGCCCACAGAACACCGTCTGATCCCGGTTGGGCGGTTGCAGCCTCGCCGATGAGGTCATCGTAAGAAAGACCTGGAGAGGTCGTGCGCACCAGATCGCGCAGCCAACGGAAAGAGAGTCCTGCTGCTTGAGTGACGCCCATTACGTGCCAGCGTCCCGGAACGGCGTGACAGAAAGTGTGGACACGGCCTTTCTTGTCCATGGCGGGAGAGTCGGTAGCCGCAAAAACGACTCCTGAAGTGCCGATGGTCGCGCTTACGGCACCGGCACGAACGATCCCCATTCCCACCGCGCCGCCAGCTTGATCTCCAGCTCCGGCCACTACCGGTGTTCCCTCGTTGAGCCCAGTGTGCGTTGCCCCTGTGGCCGTGATTCGCCCGCATACTTCTGGTGACTCATACACTTTTGGCAAACAACTCATCGGAAGCTCAGCGGCCAACATCATTTCTTCGGACCAGCGGCGGTGAGCCACGTCCAGCATCAATGTTCCCGACGCGTCGGCGACATCTATTGCATGTTCGCCCGTCAGGCGAAGCCGAACATAGTCTTTCGGCAGGAGCACTCGCCGAAATCGCTTCCAGATTTCTGGTTCGTTGTCTCGCACCCACAGCAGCTTCGTGAGAGTGAAATTTGTAAGCGCTGGATTGCTGGTGAGTTCGATGATTCGCGCCTCGCCCAGCTTGGAATTGAGCCAATCGCATTGCGTCTGAGTGCGTTGGTCGCACCAGATCAGAGACGGCCTCAGCACCTCATCATTTTGATCGAGCAAAACCGCGCCGTGCATCTGCCCAGCCAGTCCGGCACATTTGATGTTTGCGGCAGAAATGCCCGCGGACGAAATTGCTTCCCGAATAGCTGAACCGGCGGCTTTGTGCCAATCATGCGGATCCTGCTCCGCCCAGCCAATCTTGGGAGAAGCGAACGGCTGATGTTCGGACGTCGCGGAGCTGACAATTGCGCCGGAGCGGTCAACCAATACAGCCCGTGTGCCACCGGTTCCAACATCAACGCCGAGAACGTAATCCATCGTCATGAAGAGAGCCGACCTCGAAGCGTGACAGTGTACCAGAACGAGTGTAGCTCCAGCGAAAACGAGCAACCTGCGGTAAAAGGCAGGCGTCTCACAGGCGCGAGTTTGTGAATTTCTATATTGAGGTGGAACTATGCGCGCGAGAATTCTTGGCCTTTGTAGCATTTTGGCATTGCTGGTTGGTCTTAGTGCCCAGACCGCACAGATGGCACGGAAAGAACCCCATATGAGCGCTGCCCTGGGTCATCTGCAGCAAGCGAAGAACGAACTGGAGAGGGCCACAGCCACCAAGGGTGGACACCGCGAAAACGCAATGCGGTTGGTCGATCAAGCGATGGCGGAAGTCCAACAGGGCGAGGCCTACGACATCACCCACTAATCGCTAGTCATACTCCACAGCAACCAGATACAAACCGCTCGCTGGCGCGGTCGCGCCAGCGGCAGAGCGGTTTTTTGCCTGCAAGATTCCGACCACATCTTCCGGTTTAAGCGTTCCTTTCCCCACAAGCAGGAAAGTCCCAATCAGGTTTCGCACCATGTGGTGCAGGAATCCGTTTCCCCGCACTTCATAAATCAATTCGTCGCCATCCCGGCGCCACATCGAAGAAAAAACCCGTCGCACGTTCGATCCTTGATCTCCTGATCCGCGTTCAGGGTCCACAGCCGCGAACGAGGTGAAATCGTGCTCGCCTTCGATCAAAGATGCGGCCGTACGCATCTCCTCTTCATTCAGCGGATAAGGATAGTGCCATACATAACGCGCCAAAAAGGGCAGGCAAATGCTGTTCCGGTACATGCGATAACGGTAAGTTTTGGCGCGGGCGGACTTTCGTGCATGAAAATCAGGCGGCACCTCCTGCACATCCAGAATTCGGATTGCCGGAGGAAGGGTGTCATTCAAGGCGATCACGAGATTTGCCGCCGGAATCACAGAGTTGGTTGTGAAGCTCGCGACCTGTGCAAGAGCATGAACTCCGGCGTCAGTCCGTCCGGAGCCCTGCGGCAAGACGTTTTCTCCGGTAATTCGTCCAATAGCGAAGGCCAATGTTGCCTGAATGGTCGGAGCGTCCGGCTGTACTTGCCAGCCCTTGAAATCGGTTCCATCGTAGGCCAGTGTCAACTTGAGATTGCGCATGCAGAAATCGAATCTTCGCGGATGGCAGAGCATCCAAGATTACATTGTTTGCACAATTCTGGAATGAAAACCAAGGCAGGGGACGTCAGCTATACTGTTGAATCTCTGCGTCGAACCTGTTTTGTCGATTTCTGCGCGTGGCCGCAGAAGTCAGGAACCCAGAACCATCTTTTTACGTAATAAAGCATTACAGCCTTGCGAGTTTGCGTTTGTACCACGTCATGATGGAGAGGATCGAATGTCTTTTTCTTGGTTGAAGTGTGCAGTGCGTTACACCATCGCCGTCTCGCTGATCGCGGCTTTGCCGGTTGGCATGTGGGCGCAAGACGCCGCCCCAGGCTCTCAGGCCCAAACATCGCAATCTCTGCCGCAAGCCCCTACGCCGACTGCGAAGAGTTTTACGCTTACCGATTACTCGAAGCCAAATCGTGCATTTCCCAACGTGCTTGCTTCCTACAAGAGCCGGGAAGTTCCTCCTCCTGACCTGGTAAACACACCGCGTTTGGATCAAATGATGCGCGATGGCAAGATTTACCTGTCCATGGATGACGCTATTGCTTTGTCGCTCGAAAACAACCTGGATATTGCGATTGCACGTTACAACCTGAACATCGCGGACACTGAAATTCTGCGCGCTAATGCAGGCGGCACTACGCTTGGCGTAAATTTCGGAGTAGTGCAAAACACCCCTGGCGGAGGCGTAGGTGGGTTGAGTGGCGCGGTCGGTTCAGGCACCGGCGGTACGAGCGCGGCGGCTGGCGGAGCAGGGGCGGGCGTTGGCGGACTAGTCAGTTCAACCCTCGGAAGTGGTCCGAACATTACCAGCTTCGATCCGGTCTTGACGGGCACTTTGCAGATGGACCGCGCATACAATCAATCAACGAGCGTCTTCAATCCTTTATCTGTCGGTAATCAGAATACGGGCACTGCGGACTTCAGTTATCTCCAGGGATTTAAAACCGGAACCAATCTCCTGGTCGGTTTCAATAACGTACATTCCACTACAAACAATCCAACCACGACCTACACTCCTCTGATCAGCTCAGGTTTCCAGTTCAGGGTTACTCAACACCTGTTGCAAGGTTTCGGATTTGCCCCCAACACACGATTCATTCGGATCGCCAGGAACAATCGCGAGATTTCCGACGTGGCGTTCCGGTTGCAGATCATAACCACAGTTGATCAAATCGAGAACCTTTACTGGAATTTGGTTTTTGCATACGAAAACGTGCGTGTGGCCAATGAATCGCTCGCGTTTGCGCAAAAGACTTTGTCAGACAATAAGAAGCAGGTTGAGATTGGATCCCTTGCGCCGATCGAAGTAGTACGGGCGCAAAGCACGGTTTCAACCGATATGCAGCAGTTGACGCTGGCCCAGACTAACTTACAACTGCAGCAGCTGCTGATGAAGAATGCGCTCAGCCGCACGCTGGTTGATCCCAAGCTCGCCGATGCGGAAGTGATCCCGACCTCCACCATGCAGTTACCGGAAAAAGAGCCGGTTGTGCCCACTCAAGACCTGGTGAACGATGCGCTCAGCCACCGAGCGGAGCTTTCGGAAGCGCGTATTAATTTGACGAACCAGGAAATCAGCATGAAGGCAGTTCGCAGCTCATTGCTGCCAAGCCTGGATCTGTTTGGCTACTACGGAGGCACAGGCGTCGGGGGCTCAATCAGCCCGGCGGTGATTAATGCGCCTGCGTGTTCGCCAACAAATCAATTCAGCTGTTTTGATCCGAACCGGCTTGCTCCCGGGTTCCAGAGGCCGGGAACTCCGTCGGGCTTCGTGAGCCAGGTTGGATATGGTGACTCGCTAAGCCAGCTCGTGAACTCTACATCTCCGGATAAAGGCGTTGGTTTGACGCTCAGCATTCCTTTGCGTAACCGCGTGGCCCAGGCCACACAAGTGCGGTCAGAGTTGGAATATCGCCAGGCACAAATGCGACTGCAGCAAACGGAAAATCAAATTCGCAT
>Ga0070717_10003203_pt1 | contig 11692 bp, 11 predicted proteins | sample LARL113metaG_FD_71366 | JGI IMG/M metagenome (GOLD analysis project Ga0070717, IMG submission 71366) | Corn, switchgrass and miscanthus rhizosphere microbial communities from Kellogg Biological Station, Michigan, USA - LAR L11-3 metaG | ecosystem: Host-associated > Plants > Roots > Rhizosphere ...
ATGCGCTCGTAACCGCCCCAGACGTTGTTGACGAGAATGTCGACAGTGCCCGCCTCACGCACGATCTGCGCGAACGCCGCGTCAACTTGGGCGTCGTCTCGATGATCGCAGCGAATGGCGGTAATTGGTGTGTCAGCGCGTTGCTGGCCCTGGGAGCGAACGGTGATATATACTCGGGCACCATGGCGAGCGAGCTCGCTCGCGATGCCGCGACCAATCCCCTGCGAGGCGCCGGTCACGACGGCGATGCTGTCCCTGATCGTCATTGAGCCGAGTCTCCCGGAGGTCCTTCAGCGCGTGCAAGCTTCACTCCCATGCTGGCGATCCCCTTCGAAGGTCGGCGCCGCGCTTCCGGCCCGCAGGCTCGAGGGGGATGCGAATAATATTGGTGGCGAATTCACTTCCGAGAATAGCCTATGACCGCCCAACATGATCGCGACGACCGCAACACACGAGCTCTCTCGATCCTTCGCATTGCCGTGGGCGCATTGTTTCTGATCTTCGGGGAGTACAAGGTGTTCGGCACGCAGTTCACGTTAGGCGGCGGCTTCCAGGGATGGATCGACCGCTTTCTCGCCGGCGGCGCAACGTACCCATTCATGGCGCCGATACTCCGAGGCTTCGTGCTCCCACACAAGACGGCGATCGCATTTCTCGTCGCTTACGGTGAGTTGGCCATCGGGCTCGCTCTCTTCCTCGGCGTGCTCGTGCGGATCGCGAGCATTGCGGGACTGGTCTACATGCTCGCCTTGCTCTTTTCTTCAAATTATCCAGGGCCGGCCGCTGCGCCCTGGCAGTATTTCGGCGCCTCCCTCGATCATCTAGTGCTCGCGATGTGCTTCGCTACGTTCGCAATCAGCGAACCGAGCGCGTACGCGTTCGGCGCGCTAGCGTCTAACGTGGTTGCTGGGAAGCGGCAAGCATAACGAGCGAAGCCTTCAGACCGCCGTCGGGCTGCCTGGTTGCAGGGACGATCACCTGCGTGCCGGGCGTCAGCTTCGCCGACGTTGGCGCAATCACGGTGACGGTCACGCCGGCGGGCACGGTGATGGTCTGGGAGCCGCCATTGTAGTCGACGGTCATCGTGCCTCCGGCTGTACCGCGACTCGTGCCGTTCGTCATCCGCGCCGCACCATTGGTCATTCGTGAGTTCGCGACGCTGCCATTGGTCATCGTGCTTCGACCACCGGTGGCTGGAGACGCCATTGGACGGCTACCCTCGCCAAGACCACGAAGCTCCTCGGGGAAAACGTGAATCTCCGTCGCGCGCTGCGTTCCGTCCGGTTGCGGCACTGATGTCACCCCGACGAAGGAATGCTCCGTGACGCGAGAGAGGTCGCCAGCTTCACGGGTGTAGACCTTCATCGGCTGAGCCACGGCGAAGCGCACGGGACCGCTCTGCGTCGACAGAACAAGGGCGCTATCGCTCACGCTCGTTATGGTGCCGCGGACGATGCTGTCGGGGGATGCCCTGTCACCTGTCGACACGGGGGAAGCGTTTCCCGAGGAGGCGGCCGCCGAGTCCTTCGCGATGGAACCATTCGCCGCCTCGGGCTTCGAGCAGCCGAGCGTAATGACGATCGCGGTAGCGGTCGCTGCCGTGCAGAGTCTCTTCGTTCGCATGGTGACGCTCCCGAGCTAGCAGGTGATGAGGCTTGGAATATATGCCGCTGGAATTCCGGGAACCGCGACGGCAGTCGACTAATTAGTAAAGAAAGATATGGACTAAATGTGACTGCACTGCCGGAGGCTGCCATGCCGTCGTCTGATCGCCGCTCGAGCTGGGTTGGTGTCGCCGTCCTCATCGCCTTTGGATGCGCCGTTGCCGTTGTGCTCGTGAGTTGCCACAGCGATCGCGTCACCGGTATCAACAACGGTCCGCTAGACCCCGTATTGGTCGCCCAAGGTCAGACCGTATTTCGCCTCGACACATACGGTGACGAGACCTTCTGGACGGACACGCTGCAACTCAATCAGGTGATCCAAGGTGGCGTGAGCCCGAAGACGGCGCTCTCCGTGGGACTCAAAGTCGACGTCGATACTCTACCGGCGTCGGTGAAAACAGCGCTCCAGGCCGGTCAGGTCAACCTCGACGATCCGGCGACGACCGTCACCCTCCTCAAGCTCGGCGCGGTGGTGGGCGTCATCGGCAAGGTCGACGCGAACAACAACCTGACGAGCGTCGGCATCACGTGCGCGCTCTGTCATTCGACGGTCGACAACTCATTCGCTCCCGGCATCGGCCATCGTCTGGACGGCTGGCCCAATCATGACCTCAACGTCGGCGCTATCGTCGCACTGTCACCGGTACTCCCGGCGTCGGCCAAAGCCGTGTACAACTCGTGGGGACCGGGCAGGTACGATCCGCGCTTCAACTTCGACGGACAGAACATGCCGGTGGTGATCCCACCCGCGTTCGGCCTTCGTCACGTCGCGAAGGAGATCTATACCGGCGATGATACAATTTCGTACTGGAACAAGTACGTCGCCGTGACGCAGATGCACGGCCACGGTTCCTTCGCTGACCCGCGCATCTCCGTCAACGTCAACAACCCGCCGGAGAACGTCACGACGGCGAAGCTGGCGGCGCTGCGGGAGTATCAGTTCAGCCTAACGACGCCGCCCTCGGCGTCGGGACTCGACGCGGCCGCCGTGACTCGGGGCAGGGCGGTCTTCACCGGCGACGGCAAATGCGCCAGCTGCCATGTCGGGGACCAGTTGACGGATGTCAACAGCGGCAAGCTTCACACGCCGAGCGAAGTGGGTCAGAGTGCGGCGTACGCTCAGCGCAGCGCCACGAAGCTGTACCGCACGACGCCATTGCGCGGTCTGTATCATCCGCCGCAGCTGCAGGGGCCGTACTTCCATGATGGGGGTGCAGCAACGCTCGATGATGTCGTCAGCCATTACGTCAGCGTTCTTGGTCTCACGCTGACGGCGCAGCAGAGAGCGGACCTGGTCACCTACTTGAAATCACTCTAGGAGTGATTCTGACGTCAGCTTCGCTTCGAGTTCGTGTGCCCGAGTGCCGCATGCAAGCCCGTCGCGAGCTTCGTCGCATCGTCGTTCGCCCAGAAATGCATGAAGTAAAGGCGCGGTGACTCCTGCAGCATGTGGCTGTGTACGGCCGTCACCTGAATTCCATTCTCGCGCAGCGTACGCATCACTGAATTCACCTCGCTGCCGAGGAGGACGAAGTCACCAGTGATTGCTGCCCTGCCGCCGCCCGTAGGCTGGAAGTTGATTGACGTCGCGACCCCCATCGAGGGTAGGATCTCGTTCCCCATGTCCACGACGCGCTCGGCGCGCGGCACCGCCACCTGGTAGACGCCGCCATTCACTTTACCGGCATAGCCCAGTGCGTGCACGACGGCGGCCGTATCGAGATCGATCGCCGCGTTAGGCGCCGCGGGCGGAGCGACAGTCATCGGCGTCTTTGTTTCTCCGAGGGCCGCGTGCAGCGCCTCGGCCAGCTTCACCGGATCACCTTCGCCCATGATGTGCATGTACATCACCCGCGGGGCCTCGCCGAGGAGATGGTTGTGGACGGCCGTCTGTGAGATTCCAGCCTGCTGTAGCCGCTGCATCACCGGTCCGACCTCGTCGGGCGTAAGCACCAGGTCGCCGAGTGCGAGCGCCTTGCCGCCGGCCAGGGGCTTGAACGCGACCCAGCCGCCTAACGCGAGCGCCGGCTTGATCTGGACGTCGCCGACCGTCACCTGCAGGTCGCTTCGGGGAAAGCCGAACTTCATCACCCCGCCTGGATTCGGCGCGCCCTTGCGGCCGAGCGTCTGCTCGACGGCCGTCCAGCTCTGTGCCGATGCGGGCGGTGCGGACACGCTGAGGGATAGCCCGGCCACGACGAGTGTGGAGCAGAGGAGCGAGGTTGACGGCCGACAGCGCATCGATGCCTCCAGCTTTGATGTTTGACCCGGGCTATCAGTGATCCTACAGGGGATTCAACTGCGATACAAGACGCCTGCGTATTGCGATGATTCAGTTGTGATACTACGATAGTGGCGATGCCGGCCACGACGTTGATCCTCGGCGCGCGCGACATCGCGCGCCTCCTCTCGATGGAGGATTGCATTACCGCCGTCGAAGAGGCCTTCGCACGGCATGCGCGCGGCGAAACGATTGCACCTGGCGTGCTCGGCACCCATGTCGACGGCGGCGGCTTTCACGTGAAGGCAGCGGGATTTCGGGGAGGTGCCGGAGCTCGCGACATCTACGCCGCGAAGATCAACGCCAACTTTCCGGGCAATCCTCGTCAACACGGCCTGCCGACGATCCAGGGTGTCATCGCCTTGTCCGATGCCACGAACGGGCGCCTACTTGCCCTCATGGATTCAGTGGTAATCACAAGTCTGCGCACCGCCGCTGCGACGGCGGTGGCGGCAAAGTATCTCGCGCCGGCCGTGGCGAGCGTGACGCTCTGCGGCTGCGGTGAGCAGGGTCGGCACCAACTGGAGGCGCTGGCTTGCGTGCGGACGCTGGATCGCGTTTGGGTGTACGACATCGACACCGACCGCGCTCGACAGTTCGCCACGCGAATGTCGGCTTCGCTTCACAGGGATGTCATCGCCGTTGACGATATACTGAACGTCGCTGCCGACACGTCCGCCTGGATCACGTGCACCCCGTCGCAGCGCTGGTTCCTCGGACGGGAGCACGTCGTCCCCGGTGCGTTCGTCGCGGCAGTCGGCGCCGACAATCCCGACAAGCAGGAGATCGAGCCGAAGCTACTGGCGGCGAGCGCGGTCGTCGCCGATGTCATCGAGCAGTGTGCGGCCATCGGCGACCTGCACCACGCAATCGATGCGAGGCTCATGAGGCGACAGGACGTTCGCGCCGATCTCGCGGATGTCGTTTCCAGGCGGAAGGACGTGCGTCGGTCAATTGACGAAATTGTCATCTTCGACAGCACCGGAACGGCGGTCGAGGATGTCGCGGCGGCGGTGATGGCGTACGACCGCGCGATGGAGTGTAACGCCGGCGCTCGGGTGGAGCTGAGCGGTTCGATTCGTATATGAGTGCTCCGGGCGCGAACAGCTGGCTGCTGCTCATTCATCAGATTCCGCCCAAGCCGGACTATCTGCGGGTCAAAATCGGCCGGCGGTTGCAGCGGGTGGGCGCCGTTCCGATCAAGAACTCCGTGTATGTTTTGCCCGCGCGGCCTCAGTCGCTCGAGGATTTTCAGTGGATACGAACGGAGATCGTGGATGGCGGCGGTGAGGCTTCCATATGCGAGGCGGCGTTTGTCGATGGGCTCACTGATGGAGAACTCGAGGGGCTGCTGCGTGAGGCTCGCGCTCGTGACTACGAAGAGGTCGCGCAAAGGGCTCGCGTCTTGCTGCGTAAGACTCCGTCGGGAAAGCCGGCGAGCGACGAACGCCGAGCGCGGATCGAGTCGGATGTCAAGCGATTGCGCGAGCGCATCGAGGCCATCGAGCGCATCGACTTTTTTGGTAGCGGTGCGTCGAGCGCGGCGAGCTCGCTCGTGCAGAGCATCGCGGAACGACTCGATGCCACGCCAAAACCCATCGTCGAACAGCCGGCGGTGAATCCGCGCGCGGATGTGCAAAATCGCGTATGGGTAACGCGCGAGGGAATCTTCGTCGATCGGATCGCGAGCGCGTGGCTCATTCGGCGCTTCATCGATCCGCAGGCGCGCTTCAAGTTCGTCGCCCCGAAGGGCTACCGGCCGCAGAAAGGTGAGCTGCGGTTCGACATGTTCGAGGCGGAGTTCACGCACGAGAGCGATCGCTGCACCTTCGAAACGCTGCTTCGCCGCTTCGCTCTCGACGATCCCGCGCTGTTGGAGATCGCTGAGGTCGTGCACGAGATCGATCTACGCGACGACAAGTTCGATCGACGTGATGCGAAAGGAATCGAGCGGGTCCTCGCCGGCATCGCCGCGGCGCATTCCGACGATCCATCACGACTCGAGCGTGGCGCCGCGGTTTTCGACGATCTCTATGCGCTCGCCTCGGCGGAAATCCTCAAATGACCGCGGAGCGTTCGGCGGGGATACGGTCTTCCTCCGCTACTTTCTCTATCTCGGGACAGTCGGATTCGGCGAAGTGTGATCGTGAAGTCGCTCGCACGATGATGAAGCACCCAAATGCGGGAATGCCGTGACGATCTGCTCGAGACACTGAGCAATGCGGAGCCTTCCCAATGTTCTCTCTCTATCCCGACTCGCGCTGGCGGTCCTGTTCGTTCCAGCGGGCCATGGCGCTCGCATCGTTCTGATCTGCCTCGCCGGCGCGACGGACTTCCTCGACGGATGGCTCGCGCGCCGGACCCACTCCACGACACGATGGGGGGCGCTGGTGGACCCGATCGCGGACCGGCTGTTCGTGCTGGTCGCGATCGTCATGTATGTGCTGAACGGCGAGCTGTCTGTGGGTGAGATGCTCCTGTTACTTCCCCGAGACATCGCGACCGCGCTCGCGTTTGTCATCGCTCGTGCTGTACCTTCACTTCGAGCCCTGGAGTTCAAGGCTCGCTTTCCGGGAAAAGTCGTGACGGTGTTTCAGCTAGTGACGCTGCTCGCCGTAGCAATCGGCGTGCGGCCGCTGAGTCCACTCATCGCCGTGGTTGCGCTCGCATCGATCGTCGCAATCGTGGATTACACGCGCGTGCTTTGGGAGGCGAAATGAGCCAGCATCCGTGTATTCTTTGCGCCGCCACCGCGGAGCGTCGACGGCCCGATTCCGATCGGGATCGCTACGAATACGATTGCCCCGACTGCGGACGCTATGCAACCAATCATGCTGGCACGCTGACCTGGCCTATGGCCCTGGACAGCGATCGCCAGGAGCAGATCAGAGCTATAAGAAAGGAAAACGCGGCCGGACGCAGGCCGATGATTTGAGGGAGAACTGCGGCCTACTCACTTCGCGCATCTGCGCGATGGCGAGACGATTGTTGAGCGCGCAGACGGACCAGAGTGCGTTCTCGTTAGGTCGTCGGCCTTCATGACCATGCTATGGAGCGTGCTCGTGTACCGTACGCGTGAACACCACGACGCCGATGGCACCGATCGCGGCAGCGACGTAGAAGGGCAGCTGCGGTGAAGTCCGCCACAACAGCCCGCCCACGAATGCCGCCGGCGCAATGGCGAGGCTGCGAACGAGATAATACAGGCCAACGACGCGCGCGCGAAGCGACGGAGCGGCGAGATCGATGATCAACGCTTTGCGTGCCGGCTCCCCCACTTCGCGCAAGCCACCGACAACGAAGGCGACGACGAGCCACGCAAAGTTGGCCGCCCAGACGATAGCGAGCGGCAGGAGCGCAAAGCAGCAGAAGGTCGCGATCACGAATGGCTTCTTGCCCGTGTACTCGGCGATGCGGGCCGCCGGGACATAGACGAGCATCGCGCTTGCTGCCTGCACCGCGAGGAGGATACCAAATTCCGGCGCGCTGATACCCACAACATTGATGGCGTAGATGACGAGGAACACGTCCACCATGCCTTCACACGTGCGGATGAAGATATCGGAAGCCAACAGCCAGCGGAGCGCATCGGGGAACGACTGCCAGACGTGCCGCATGTTGATGATCTTTTCATCGCCAAGCACCGGAATGCGAACGCGGGATGCGACAAGCAGTGTGGCGAGCGCCAACAGTATCGAGAGGAGGAGCCCGATTCGCACGCCTCCGCGCAAGCCGAGGGCGGCGATGGCGAAGCCGCCGAGCGTCGGTGCGATGACGATCGGGACGCGTCGCAGAATCGCCTGCACGGTGAATCCCATCGTCCGCTTCTCGCTCGGCAGGGCATCACCGACGACAGCGAACAGCGTCGGGCTGGCCATCGCGTCCCACGCCATGATGAACCCGAGCGCGAGAAACGCCAACAGCCAATTCCGCAGAACGGCAAAGAGGCCGTAGCCAATCATCGTCAGCGACACGAAGAGCAGCAACGCCGCGCGGCGGCCATACCGGTCGGCGATCCAGCCGCCGGGATACTGATAGACGCCATCGAGGAAGTCTTCGGCGGTTCCAAATAGGCCGATTGCAGTAATAGGCGCGCCGAGGCTCTGCAGGAATTTCGGGAGGAACCGTCGCCAGAGATTTTCGCCGAGGTTCATGAGCAGCATCGCCGTCGAGACCGCGATGATCTCTGGCGTCAGACCAAAGAAAGCCCGTGCTCGTGCGCGACGATTCACCCCGCGGATGCTACCGATGATTCAGTTGGGATACAAGGTTGATCGCCGCTCGCTCCGTCACTGCGTTTGGCTAGTGGGCTGCCAGCCGGCGCGGTAAGATTCATCTGTGACAACCTTGCCCATGTTGCTGCTCGTTGCGTCGGCGGCGCAACTCGAGGCGCAGTCGGCGAGCTGCGTGGCGAGTAGGTCCTCGCTCACACCCGCCGGCTGGTCAGCCAACATCACCCCGTCTTCGGGTGCCGTGCGCGGGCCGCTTCGTCTGGTGCGAGACATTCCTCTGCCGGGCCCCGCGAATCGCTTCGATTACCAGAGCATCGATCCGACGAGAGGCCGCCTCTATCTCAGCCACATGAACGCCGGCCGAGTGGTGGTGTTCGACATCGATTCGTCGCGGGTGGTTGCCGAAGTGGCTGGAACGCCGCGGGTGACAGGGATCTGGGCGGTTCCCGCGCGTCATGAGATCTATGCATCGGTAGCGGGCAATCACGAGGTGGCGGCCATCGATGAGCAAACACTCAAGATCGTGGCGCGCGTCGGCGACATTCGCTTTCCCGACGGCATCGCGTACGCGCCAGTGGAGCAGAAGATCTTCGTCTCCGACGAATCGGGCGGCACCGACGTCGTCATCGACGCACGGACCAATCGGAAGCTCGCGACCATCGAACTCGGCGGCGAGGCAGGGAACACCCATTACGACTCCGTGTCGCACTGCATTCTCGTCGCCGTGCAGACGCGCAACCAACTGGTCGCGATCGATCCGGCGAGCGAGAAGATCGTCGCGCGCTACGATCTCCCCGGTTCCGACCACCCGCACGGCTTCACGCTCGACGAGGCGGGACGACTCGCGTTCATCTCCTGCGAGGGGAATGGCGAGTTGCTCGTGGTGGACCTGCGGACGATGAAGGTGCTCTCGGCGCACACCGTCGGAGACGATCCGGACGTGCTGGCGTGGGACCCCACCTGGCGGCGATTGTACGTGGCGGCGGAGTCCGGCGTCCTCAGCTCGTTCGTCGCGGACGGCGCGATACTCCATCCCGCCGGCGAGATCAGAGCGCCGCATGCGCATACGGTGTCCGTCGATCCACGGACGCATCGCGTGTATCTCCCGCTCGAGAACGTCGATGGGCATCCCGTGCTTCGGATTCTGAGGCCATGAGCTACAGTGAGCGCGCTACCCGCTCCTTTCGCGCATAGCTCACGCTGGCCGTTAGGCGTCGCCGGGACGTTCGCGCTCGCGCTCTGTGTCCCCGGTGAACTTCTGGGCCAGGCCGATACCAGCTCTCGCGTCATGCAGGCATCGTCGAGCACCGTGAGTGTCGGCCGCGTCAGCCGCAATCCGCGATTCGATGCATCGATGACGGCACCGTTCTGGTCGGCCGCGGACTCGATCACCGATTTCCGGCAGCGTGAGCCGCGCGAGGGTGCGGCATCGAGTGAGCGCACGGTGGTCAAGGTCGTGCGCGACAGCGAGGCGCTCTATGTCGCCGTGCACGCGTACGATCGCGAGCCGGGCGCCATTCGTGCCGCTCAGCTCCGGCGCGACGCCGATCTGAGCTCGGACGACAACATCACGCTGCTCATCGACAGCTTTCACGACCGTCGGTCGGCTTTCCTCTTTCAGACCAACCCGAACGGTGCGATGTGGGACGCGCAGTTCAGCGGCGTAGATGTATTGAACTCCGACTGGAACGGGATCTGGGACGTGGCCGTCAGGCGGGACTCGACGGGCTGGACCGCCGAGTTTCGCATTCCATTTCGAACGCTGCGGTTCGAGTCCGGCGCAGGCGCCGCATTCGGGTTCAACGTCCGCCGCTTCATTCGGCGGAAGAACGAGGAGTCGCTCTGGCGTGGGTGGGGACGAACGCAGGGTATCTATCATCTGCTCGCGGAGGGGGATCTCGTCGGTCTTGGTGTGTTGGAAAGGGGCCGCAACATCGCCCTCATGCCATACGTGCTCGGCCGCGCTGTGTCGCCGGAACACGATGCGATCGGCACGCGCCTCAGTGACGGGTTTGTCGGCGCAAAGGGCGGGCTGGACGCGAAAATGGCGCTCACACCGACGCTGACGGCCGACCTCACCATCAACACTGATTTCGCGCAAGTCGAGGCTGATTCGCAAGTGATAAACCTCACGCGCTTTCCATTGTTCTTTCCGGAAAAGCGTGAGTTCTTTCTGGAGTCGAGCGGGATCTTCGCGTTCGGCACCGAAGGACGAGCGCAGCTCTTTTACTCGCGGCGTATCGGCCTCGATACGCTCGGCACACCATATCCCATACTCGGCGGTGTACGCGTGACCGGCAGGGAAGGGCCGTGGACCCTTGGCATGATCGACGCGCGGACGGGCGGACTGGATCAGGCCAACGACGCGGTCGTTCGTGTGAAGCACGATATCTTCGCCCGCTCGTATGTGGGCGTGATGTGGGTAGACCGCGCGGGTCCAAACGTAGGCGGCAATCAGCGGGCGGGCGGACTGGATGTCGATCTGCCGCTTCTGGTTCGCGGTTACAATATCGAGCCGTCATTCTGGATTGCCGGTACGCAGACGCCTGGCGTTTCAGGAACTCCGCTGGCGTGGCGCTACGGCACCGACTTCCCCAACGATCTCTTCGACAACTTCGTCTCGCTCTATCGCATCGATTCCGGCTACGCGCCGCCGCTCGGATTCGTGCGCCGCACGGGCATCTGGGAAACGACGGGGCACATCGACTACATGCCGCGTCCCGGCGCGTTAGGCATTCGCCAGCTTGACTTCGAGGCGCCGATTCCGAGCTGGGACATCATCGCGAATGTATCGAGTTCGCCGAGCACGCTCGTCGACAGTCGCAGCTGGCAGACAGCGAATCTGACCTGGCAGGTGCTGGGTGTCACACTGCAATCCGGCGACCAGTTCTCGGCGAGCGTCGTGCGGTCGATGGATGCACCGACGGAGTCGTTCGACATCTTCAGGACGATCAGCGTCGGCGCGGGCCGGTACTGGTGGACGCGTGGTCAGGCGCAGTATCGGACATCCATGGGCAGGCCGTTCAGCCTCGGCAGCACCCTCGGCTTCGGCGGCTTTTATGATGGCAGCAGCGTCGACGCGTCGTTGAGCGGCACCTGGCGCGGAGGAGGACACGTCATCCTCGGTGTCGATGCATCGCGGACGGAAGCAAGGCTCTCGAGTGGAAGCTTCGTCGCGACCGCCCTCGCGGGCCGAATGGAGTACGCCGTCAACACCCGAACGGTGTTTCTCACCTTCGTACAATTCAATAACGAGAACCGCCGCGTCGATTTTAACCTTCGCTTCCACTGGATCCCGCAGATCGGCGACGATGTCTATCTGGTGTGGAACTCCGGCTACACGACCGATCCCGCGGCGCCATATCGATTCCCGACGCGCGGTGCTCTTTCGCGTTCACTCAATGGCGCGTTTGTTGTGAAGGCTGTCCATCGCCTGACGCCATGAAGGACCTGAGGCATCGTTCGGTCCGCGCGCGAACGAGTCTTGCGGCTACTGGCGTCCATGAAGACGCTTA
>Ga0070717_10003204_pt1 | contig 11690 bp, 9 predicted proteins | sample LARL113metaG_FD_71366 | JGI IMG/M metagenome (GOLD analysis project Ga0070717, IMG submission 71366) | Corn, switchgrass and miscanthus rhizosphere microbial communities from Kellogg Biological Station, Michigan, USA - LAR L11-3 metaG | ecosystem: Host-associated > Plants > Roots > Rhizosphere ...
GAAGGCAATGTTGGTATTACGCCAGATAATTATCAAATTTTGCCGCCATCAAGTAATCACATTTACACTCATTCCCTCAAAGATTATCGCTCCTGCTGAAGAGAAACATCAAGCGAGGCAGCAGTTGCTCAATGAGTTGTTCCATGATGGGTAGGATGCCTCCACGAGCGTCGGGGTTTTCCTTCTGGTCGAGTTCAAAGCAACAAGTGTGTAACACAGATGTAGCCTTTGTGGTTAGAGAAGCCGATTTGTGAAGGGGTTGATGCCCGGAGAAGTCTATTTCACCAAAGCACGCACTGTCGGAAAGACATTGTTCTGCTTATTTTTGGCGACTACGCGCGAGACGCCGCTGGTCTGGAAGCCTACGCGAGACTGACGGCAGATCTGATTCAGCACACAGCCCTTCCGGCATATGTGATCGCTCCCCCCAGCGATCCTGGCGACCTGGATAGCCCCGCATTGCTGCTCAAAGTGTATCCAAGCCAGGGGGAGCCAGGCTTTACGACCCCTCCAGAATGGGAAGAACTGATCAGGATGTTGAGCGATGAGCATTGTCAACGGCAGTGACGACTCCCCAAGCATGAATGCAGGGGCTTCTCAGGGGCGCGTCCCCTGAAGGCTCCGTCCGAACCTGGCAGTTCGTTGGCACTCACACAAACGGCTGGTAGGCTCTAGACTTACGTATCGAGAGGAAACTGGAAAGGAGACTGCCTGCGGGCAGCGCGCCTTATATTCCCGGTGCTTCAGCACGGGGTCTTACGGCCTGGTTCGATAACAAGAAGAGGAAGGCCCAGGATACATGGAAAAATCTCTCATAGCCGTCCAGGACGTGAGTGAAAAACCGCATAACTCTTCATGACCAGAGTTTCAGCGATGATCCGCCCGCCACTTTTCATAGGCAGTGCAGTCGCCGTTAAATGCCCCCAGTCCCGCCAGCTCGTCAGCGCGGTCATTATGCGGGTGCCCAGTATGTCCAGCCACCCAGAGAAACAGCGGCGTCTCTCTCCTCGAACGCTCAAGCTTGCGATAGATCTCCCACAGGTCAGGATTCTTTGTCATCTTATACTCCCCCTGCGCCACTTTGATCACATACTCACTATCACTGTAAATCGTGAGCGGAAGCGCTGGTGGGGCAAGGGAGAGAGCAGCCAGGACAGCAGCAATTTCAGCTCGATTATTGGTAGTTGTGGGAGCGAGCGGTATATACCCGTAGCATTCAATACAGGGGGCACCCTTGCGCACGTGACCATCGGCACTATCGAGAGCCGACCACAGGAGAGCCGACCAGCCTGCCGGACCGCCAGGGTTGTTGAGACAAGCTCCATCGGTATACGCAACAAATCCCTTGTGCGTTCGCGTCGGAGGAATGGCGCGAATATCTATGCCCTGTACTACTGTCAAGACTGAGCGCCATTCTTCTGAGTTAGGCAAATCGGTTTCGCTTCTCTTCATAAGAACCTTTCCATGATGAGGCTTATGAATCCATTTCGCGCGCATTATACCATGCACATAGACGCTGTGAGAGATTTTTCCATGTATCCTGGGCCTTCCTCAAGAAGCGTATGTACGCTTTTGTAACAGCCAGGCGCCGATCTGGTGACGTTCCGATTGACCCTTTATTCCCCCAGATCCTCAAGGGTGAGGTCGATGACGGGGATCTTGAGTGGGCCTGGTGTCAACCCGTGGAGCATGAGGAGCGCCCGCGTTGCGCGCAAGCGTACCTGGGCGACAGGATCGCTCCCGGACATCGCCTGGAGCATGGGATATAGCTTTGCTGGAACACGTTCTCCCATCGTGCTCAGTGTCTCTAACGCAGCGCAACGCACATAGTACAAGGGATCAGCGAGGGCGGCGATAATCGGTTCGAGTGGCGCACGAGCAGGAGCCTTGCCCAGGGCATCGACGATATTTTCTCGCACGGACGGGTAGTCATCGTTCAGCGCTTGCAGGAGCGGTTCGAGTGGGATCTGATCCCCGAAGCGTTCCACCAGTTGAATGCAGCCATGGGCAGCCGCATCGCGCACATGGTCATCAGGATCGCTGAGCGCCGCCAGGATCGCGTCGATGGGTACACGATCCTCCGTTGCCAGCAGCGTTTTGATGGCGGCCTCGCGCACGTACCACGCCTCATGGATGCAATAGGGCAACACGGTAGCAATGGGGATGGTCTGGGACGGGTGCGCCCCCCACACATGCAGCGCGGCGGCGCATATCGCTGGCTCAGAATTGGCCAGCAGGGCAAGCAACGTCTCATCGGAGATGCGCTCGCCCCAGGTGGCCAGAGATTCGACCAGCATCTCGCGCAGACACACCTCTTCATCGGGGTCCTGGATCAAACGAAGCACCGGGTCGAGGGATTCCTCTGCTTTCACGAAAGCCAGCGTGCTGGCAACTTCCATCCGCAGATACACAGAGGTCGTCTCCCGGTCAGCGAGGATAGCCATCAGGGCCTCGACAGGCAACGGTTTCTTGATCTGGCACATCAGCCCCAGAATGGCCCGCTGCTCCTGCCAATGGCCCGTCGAGTTGAGACGGTCCAGCAGAAATTGGGCCTCCACCAGGTTCAGGTACTCGTGTCTGCGCAGATCTTCCAGGGCCTCCAGGCGGTGCTGGAGGTCTGCGGATTGGCACTCTTGCAGCAAATGACGATAGAAACTATCATTCTTTCGCATGGATGGAGCCCTTTCTCTTCATCCCACGCAATTTCTTTCGAGCAAATACGCGCTCTTATTCTACCATATAAGCGGGGTGGCTCAGGGCATGAGCAATGTAGAACTCGGATTGCGCGCATTCCTGGATGATCTGCCTGGTAGTAAGCGCGAAGAGTGGTCAGATTTTGGGGCGACGAGTGATCAATCGGCGCGAAGCGTGAGCACTGCTGCTTTACCGACTTGGAAACCCGCTTCCCCTCTGGTACCCTTCCACTAAACGTTGTAAGTTGCGTTCCTCTGTCTCGGGCTGGCTGACCATTGGAACGATTCAGAGGAGCTAGCAATGTCCTTAAAGGGAAAATATATGATGAAAAGCAAACACCGCGCACACGATGTTGAGCGCTTCGACCGCTGGGGATCTACGTACGAACGTTCCTGGATGCAGCAACGCCTGTTTGATCCGGTTCACTCTGCAGTATTAAGTCAAGCCGCCAGCAGGTTCAAACCGGCGAGTGTGCTGGATATCGGCTGTGGTAGCGGGAGGCTCTTGCGGAAAGTGCACGACTATTGGCCGGAGGCACAACTTTCTGGGGTCGATCCGGCGCAAGGAATGCTGGAAGTTGCACGCCAACTCACACCAGAGGATCGCTTCTACATGGGTTCCGGTGAGGCATTGCCACTGGAGGATGCCTCGGTCGATCTGGCGCTGAGCACCATCTCTTTTCATCACTGGCAAGATCAGGCTGCCGGTGTGCGTGAGGTCGCCCGAGTTTTGCGACCTGGTGGCTACTTTCTTCTTGCTGATTTCACATTACCCACCTGGCTTGCATGGCTGCTTCCACGTTCTCGTTTTCACAGTGCAGCGCAGATGCGTGCGCTTTTTGAACAGGCGGGCCTGGATGTACAGGCGCAGCCAGCTACTGTTTCGCGCTTTGTGCGTATCACCATCGGTACGAAGCCAGCATATGATTGACGCCTATTTCTTCCATGGCTCCTCAACATCAGTCGAAGTCGCATCCAATTTACCAGCTCCCTCGTGAGCCAAGATGCGAATGGGACTCCCTTCCAAAGCCGAGCCAATTTACAAAACGCTGATGGAAAAAGCAAGGTGGGAAGCAGCTTCTCAAGCAGTCAATGGCTGAGCTGCTCACGCTTCGCGCCGATTGATCACTCGTCGCCCCAAAATCTGACCACTCTTCGCGCTTACTACCAACACCATCAGTCGCCATAATAGCGCTGGTGGTAGGGCATGTCGCCTGGCGGCGGGTACTTCCCTGCGCGAGCAGCAATGGCCCGCATGACGCGGAGCGCATTCAGCGCATCGCCGATCGCCCGGTGATATCCACCCTCTTCAATCCCCAGTTCGGTGCAGGCCCATTCGAGCGGCTGATAGCGATAATCGTTCTTGCCGTTGCTCCACTCCCCGTACCATCTGGCGTGAAGTTTCATGGCACAGCGCCAGCGATTCTTGTCGCTGATCTCCGCCGGAACAAGGAGCCCAAAGCGTTTCGCGGTCAGCAGGAGCGCCTGGCGGTCAAAGTCGGTATTCCAGGCATAAATAGGAGCGTCGGTTGATGTGAGCACCTGCACTACATCGGGCCAGATCTGAGTGAACGGTGGCGCAGCGATGAGCTGGGCATCGGTGATGCCGGAGACTTCAGAGGCCTCGCCGGGCATGGCGATATCCGGTTTGCAGAGCGAGTGATACACTACCTGGCCGTCCTGATTTACGACGGCGACTTCAACGATCTGAAAGCCTCGGTGCTCCAGCTTTCCTGTCGTTTCCGTATCCAGCAGCAAGAAAGGCGTCTGTTGTTCAAAGAGCGCCTGCAACTGAGCTTCTATCTGAAGCCTCGCGTCGATCCAGCGGAAATAAATGCGGCAGGAAATGCAATAGCGATGCTTCACGCCATCGCGGAGTGCATCATAGATTCGGTAATCACTGTGTTTCTGAAGCCCTCGCGCAGGATCTTCCGAGCCGCAGCGCTCGCAGGTATGCTTCTTCGCCAGGGCTGCACGCGCTTTGGCAAGCGAGGCCAGCTGCTTCTCGCTGGCTTGACGGTGGCGAGGTGACATGCTTCTTTCCTTCCTCGTGTTGGTACCTGTGGACACGCTACTGCTTCTCTGATTTTGTGAGCTGGAGCTGCACGAGTTGAGTGCGCAGTTCGTCGGCCAATGCTCCCAATTGGTCAGCACGTTTCCTGGTGGTCGAGAGTTCTTCCCGGAGTCTGTCCACTTCGCTCCGCTCGCGCTCCAGGGTGGTGTGGAATTCATTTCGCTCCGCCTCGGCTAGCTTGCGAGTCTCTGCGACTTCTTGCCGCAGCCGATCCACTTCGCTCCGCTCGCGCTCCAAGCTGGCACGGGCTTCATTGACGAGCCGTTCAGCCGTCTCTCTCTGGGTACGCGCATGTGTTTCGGCGTCATGTGCGCGGGTCTCGGCTTCTCTCGCCTGGGTCTGGGCCTGAGCAGTCTGGGCCTCCGCCTGAGCAATGGCTTCCTGAGCCCGCTTTTTGGCCTCCTCTATTTGGCGCTTCGCCTCGGCTTGCACCTGGGCGATCGCGCTTTCTTTCTCCGCCTGGATCTCCGTCATTTGTTGCTCGGCTTCCTCGATCTGGCGGAGACGTCTCGCCTCGGCCTCCTCCATCTGCTGGATGGCCAGTTCGGCGGCCTCATGCTCGGCCTGGGCGTTTTGCAAAGCCGTTTGGTGGGCGCCTTCAGCAGCGAGGCGGAGTGATCGTTCCATACTGAGGCTTTGCTGGACTTCAGCTATCTTGGTTTCGGCCTGGGCCTGCGCAGCCTGGATCTGCGCAACAGAAATGTCGGGATCGGCAATTTCTGTGAGCATGGTCACGTAGCGTTCCAGGTTGCCCTGGAGCTGGAGCATGCCCCCGACGACAGATTGCCGCAACGACTCCACTTGGACAACTCCAGCGAGGGTGTCTCGTTTCGATGGAGCCTCTGGCGTTACACCTGCGGCAATGTCTTTGAGTTGCCGGCGTACTCGATGATTGTTTACAGCATTGTGCTCGGTGTTCGAGCAGTAGGCTGATGGTCTGCCCGTTCCTGTTGCTATTTGCCGCGGTTCGTGACAGGTTGGGTAACGGCATACGGTTTCGTCGGCATCTTTTTGCTGCAGGTCAGCAAGGATCGCCGCTGCAGTCCCTGGATCTTTCGGTAATTCGCTCATGGTTCTCGCGTTTCTGGGTGTGCACTCTCTTATGAGAGTATACTATCATTTCATTTTCATTGTCAAGAATGAAATGATATGAAATAATGAAATGAAATGATATGAAAATGAGAAGCCGTGCTAGCGCACCTGGGCGAGTGGTAACTTGTACGAAACTTTGAACGTTCTTTGTGTGAATTCATGAATGTTTGCATGAATCTTTAAACAAGCAAACAAGCGCTGTCGATGTCGATGACGAAGCAGAAAGGGACCGACTTCCCGCAAGGTTGACTCTTCGCCATCCACCCTCCCGTTGGAATGCGTATCTGAAGTCCGAACGAAGAAGTGTGAGAGGAATGTGATGATTGCGTGGTGTTTTGTGATGGTGTCGTGAGTTCCATATATTACTCTCTATTGTGGGAAACTGTTGTCTTGATAGACCACATGATCCTACCACGTGCAGGGAGGCAAGAGCGCTGAGCCCACCTGGAAGCGATCGTGGGGAGGAGGAACGACTATGGCTACAACGACACAGCAGACGACGAGTGCATCCCGCCGCCCAACATTCATCACGGCATGGATGCACCCCCGAGATCGGCTTTCCTATCTCTGGCTCGTGCTTGCCATCGTGCTCTTGCCCTTCGGCACTGCCAGATGGACGATTCCCCTGGCCGCCTGGTTGTACCCTGTTTTCTTACTTCGTTTCGTCCGTACACAGCCCTTGTGGCGAGGCATCCTGCTAGCCCTCCTGGCAACCACGCTGGTATTGGAAGTGGCATGGCCCGGGTTCCTTCCCATGACTGGAGCTTTGTATATTCTCATTGTCTTCGCCGTTAGTGTCATCATGACCCTGCCCTACCTGATCGACCGGGTGGTTGCTCCACGGCTGGGTGGGTTGCTTGGCATCCTCGTGTTTCCGCTCGCCATGACGACCGTGTGGTACCTGTATGCTTTGCTCAACCCAATAGAGGGGACCCAGTACAATCCGGCCTACACCCAGTATGGCAATTTGCCACTGCTGCAACTGCTGTCAGTGACCGGCCTGTGGGGCATCGTTTTTGTGATGAGCTGGCTCGCCTCGCTGGTCAACTGGGCCTGGGAGCGTGGGTTTGCCTGGCCCAGAGTGCGCGGCGGTGCAGCACTGTACGGCAGTCTCCTCGCCCTGGTCCTGTTGTTTGGGGGTGCGCGTCTGGCTCTTTTCCCCGCGCAGGGAAGCACAGTGCGGATCGCCGGGCTCACCCCTTCACACGCGGTGCTCGCAGCGTTTGGCAAGCAACTCTCCCTCCTCTCGCAGAACGACGTGCAGGCGATCATAACAGGGAAGGCAACGCAGGCTGATCGTGAGCTCTTCCGCCAGGCGGATGCCCCTATCTTCGATGAGTTGCTCGCGCGCAGCGAGCAAGAGGCCCGTGCCGGGGCGAAGATCATCCTCTGGCCCGAACAAAGCGGCGGGGCCGAGATCTTATTGCAAGAAGATGAGGCGGCTCTGCTGGCGCGGGCTAGCGCGCTGGCCCGCACGACGGGCACCTACCTGGATATAGGCATGGTCGTGATGTTGCAGCAGCCCGTGCATTCGTCATTCTTTACCGACGAGAGCATCCTGATTGACCCGACTGGGAACGTCGTCTGGCATTACGAGAAGGCCCACCCTGTTCCTGCTCCCGGGGAGGTGGAGGCGCCAGGAGATGGTCAGGTGCCGACCGTCCAGACGCCCTATGGTCGGCTGGCCACGGTGGTGTGCTTCGACATGGACTTCCCCGGCACGATCCGCCAGGCCGGGCAGGCGGGAGCCGATATGATGCTGGTGCCATCCAATGACTGGCAAGAGCTTGACCCCTACCATACCCAGATGGCGACGTTCCGAGCGATTGAGAATGGCTTCTCCCTGGTGCGCCAGACCAGCAATGGGCTTTCGATGGCAGTGGATTATGAAGGACATGTCCTGGCCGCATCAGACTACTTTACCACTGATCCCCAGGTGATGGTGGCCGACGTCCCCATGCAGGGCGTGCGCACGATCTATGCGACGATCGGCGACCTGTTCGCCTGGCTCAGTGTGGCGGGGCTGGTCGTGCTTCTCGGGGTCGCGATTGCACGCAGACGCACAGCCGGAGCGGGAGAGGCAGCAGCACCGATCGAAGCGGAGTTGACCGAGCATCCGCCCTCCTCACGGGAGCCCATTGAAGCGGTGCTCATCTCAGCGCAGCCTTCCTCAGGGGAGCCACCTGAAGCCCTGCCGACCTGAACGGCGCAACCGGCCTGACGAGTGGAGCACTGGAGGAGCAGACCACGTCACTCGAAGACGCAACGCTGGTTCATTAACGAAAATACTCCTCAGCAAAGAAGGAAGAGCAAACAGATGAGACAGGAACACCAGAATCACCTCTTTCGGTTAGCTGACGGGCGTGCTCTCGGCTATGCAGAATATGGCAGCCCGCAGGGCTCTCCTGTGTTGCATTTTCATTCTGCAGGCAGTTCCCGTCTGGAGCACCCTGTGAGAGACGATGATCCTCGCACCACCGCGGTGCGTTTAGTGGTGGTCGACCGTCCAGGTCATGGTTTGTCGTCTTTTCAGAAGCAGCGCACGTTGCTGGGCTGGGCTCGCGATGTGAACCAGTTGGCGGATCATTTGGGTCTGGAGCAGTTTGCCGTGACAGGATGGTCTTCAGGAGGCCCCTACGCCTTAGCCTGTGCCTATGCGTTGCCAGAGCGGATCTCCAAGGCGGCCACCATGGCAGGTGGCGCCCCCCTCACCTATCCAGGAGCGTTCCAGGGACTGCCTCTCCCCAACCGGATTCTGGCCTGGTCAGCACGCTCTGTGCCGTGGCTGGTCTATCAACAGCGACGTATCTTGGGCAAGATCATTACTGGCGAGCCATCGCGAGCCCTGCGACTGCTCACATCACCCTTGCCAGCGGTGGATCAAGCGTTTTTGGAGCAGGCAGAGGTGGCGGAGATGATCCTGAGGGCGTTGCGTGAGGGCTATCGACAGGGAACGCGCGGTCCTGCGCAGGATGATGTCATCACACGGCAAGGGTGGGGATTTGAGCTGAGGGAGATTCGTGTGCGCGTGGATATCTGGCAGGGCGGACAGGACCTGAATGTGCCCAGGCATGCCGGGGAGTATTTGCGAGCAACGCTGCCGACCACGCGCTCTTTCTTCCGGCCCGAGGAAGGACACTTCTCGCTGTTGAAGCACTGGAACGAGATGCTGACGAGCCTCCTGGAGTGAAACCCGAGGTGGCTCTCTGTGCGCGCGCGTGAGCGCAGTGAGCAAGGGAAAAGCAGGGGAAAAGAGCATGAAATCAGGGATTGAAATAGCACAGACGACTGGTCAACTCGACACGAAGACCGGAGTCAGCCGTGGCACACTGGGAGCAGTCCTGCGGAGACGCAACTTCCGCCTGTTGTGGATGGGACAGGGCATCTCGGCGCTCGGCGACCAGTTCTACCTGATCGCCCTGCCCTGGCTGGTGCTGCACTTGACCAGGGATGCCCTCGCGGTCGGAACCGTCCTGGCCCTGGCTGCTTTTCCGCGCGCCCTCTTCATGTTGGTCGGAGGGGCGCTGATTGATCGCTTCTCGCCGCGGAGAGTCATGCTCGCCTCGAACACGCTGCGCCTGGTGCTCGTGACTCTGTTAACGCTCCTGATCCTGACCGACCTCGTTCAGATGTGGATGCTCTATGGCTTTGCCCTGCTCTTCGGGCTGGTGGATGCCTTCTTCTATCCGGCCCAGCCCGCGCTCATTCCGCAACTGGTAGAGAAGGAGCAGCTCCAGATCGGTAATGTGCTCATCCAGGGAACGGCCATGCTCAGCCTCTTCGCCGGGCCGGTGCTTGCCGGGGGCTTGATCGCCCTGCTCGACGCCGGAAGCGTGCAAGGAGAGGCCGCAGCTGCCCACACGCTCGGCATCGCCATCGCCTTCGGCCTCGATGCCGCCAGCTTCCTGGCTTCGCTCCTGACCCTGTGGATGATACGCATCACAGCCGCCAAAGAAGCTGGTGAGGAGGCGGAGCAGCAGGAAGGCATGTTCTCCTCCATTCGTGCCGGACTGGAGCATGCCTGGAACGATTACCCCCTGCGGTTGCTCGGCCTGAATGCCGTCGCGATTACCCTGCTGATCAATGGCCCCCTTGCCGTGAGCATCCCGGTGCTCTCTGCCACACGCTTTGCGGGAGGGGCGGCGGCCTTTGGCACCATCATGTCGGCTTTCGGCGGCGGCGCGCTGCTCGGGATGGTGCTGTCGAGTGTGTTGCCCAAACCGGCCCCTCGTCGTACCATTGCCACACTCCTGGTCGTGGTGAGTTGCGAGGGGATCGCCCTGGCGCTGATGGGGCTGGTCGCCTCCACGCTGCTCGCGGCGCTCCTGGCCGTGGCGCTGGGGACGGCAGACGGCTATAGCAGTATTACGCTGCTCACCTGGGTGCAAAAGCGCACGCCGCCTGAGATGCGGGGTCGCACGATGAGCCTGGTGCAGTTCGTAGGCATTGGCCTGGTCCCTGTTTCCACTCCCATCGCCGGCGCCTTGCTCAAACTGAACCCCACGCTGTTTCTCCTCCTCGCCGGTGGGCTGATGACCGCGCTTTCGCTGCTGAGCGCGCTGAATTTCCTGGCGCGCGAGAAGGACATGGCGGAGCCAGCCACCCCGCAGGCCGGAGGTGTCTAGCGAGGGAGAGAGAGTGCTCCACAAGCGATGATCAGCTTGAGAACCATGACCGGTTCGATTAAGCTGGACCAGAGGTGAGTGGAGCGCAGCGGTTGCTGCCCAGAAAAACGGGTGCGGCCGCTTGTGCCAGGTCCGGCGGGCCTCGTGCGAGCAGATCCCGCGGTCGATCCCGACTTACAAATTGTGACGGGCTTGTGATGGTAAAGCTCCCTTTTGTGACAAGAGTGTGAAGCCACTCCCTTATACTCATAGAAAATGGGATTGCTGTGTCTGAAAGGCTGGCGAGGAGCGCTTCCAGGTGAGGGAGCACGCCACACTAAGGAGATGCAGGATGGTTCTGCTTGAAAAGGAGGACAGCAATGCAGAAGATGAAGGAAGCCGCATCCGAGTTCCTCGCCAAGAAGCGAGTCGCGGTGACCGGCGTGTCGAGGAACCCCCAGGGACACGGCAGCAACGTCGTGTACCAGCGTCTGCGGCAGCGGGGCTACCAGGTCTTCGCCGTCAACCCCAATGCCGACAACGTCGCGGGTGATCCCTGCTACCACGATCTGCACTCGATCCCCGGTGGTGTTGACTGGGTCGTGATCGGGACGAGACCCGAGACCGCCGAGGCGACCATGCGCGAGTGCGTGGATCTCGGCATCAAGTACGTGTGGATGCATCGGGGTCCTGGCGCGGGGAGCGTCTCCGAGGCAGCGACCGAGTACGGCCGGCAACACGGTATCAAGGTGATCGATGGCGGTTGCCCGTGTATGTTCGATCCCACCGCCGACGCCGGGCACAAGGCGATGCGTTTCGTGTTCACCCTGACAGGCAACGTGCCAAAGCGGGTGTAGAACCTTTTCGTCGTTCTTGCATAAGCAGGGTGGTTTATCAATCGGCGACACAGGCATGAGCAAAGGAGGAACCTTCCATGTTCAAAAAAATAGGGATAGGAGTAGCTGCCCTGGGAGCCGTGTTGTTTGGAGTGTACATGTGCTTCATCCGTCCCTGGCACCTACGCTGGGGCGCAACAGATGAGGAAGTCCAGCGGTCTCTGCCCGGCGACGACCAGGTTCCCAACCCGTTCGTGACGGCAACGCGGGCCGTCGCCATCGACGCGCCGCCTGAACAGGTCTGGCCGTGGCTGGTGCAGATGGGCTACAGGCGTGCTGGCTGGTACGCGTTCGAGCGTTTCGACAACGACAACATCCCGAGCGCCGAGGA
>Ga0070717_10003205_pt1 | contig 11688 bp, 9 predicted proteins | sample LARL113metaG_FD_71366 | JGI IMG/M metagenome (GOLD analysis project Ga0070717, IMG submission 71366) | Corn, switchgrass and miscanthus rhizosphere microbial communities from Kellogg Biological Station, Michigan, USA - LAR L11-3 metaG | ecosystem: Host-associated > Plants > Roots > Rhizosphere ...
ACTAACCGCACGCTGATCATCGACGGCATCCTGATGATCCGCGACTCCAAGAGCCCGGCATTGGTCCGCGAGATGCTGCTCGCCTACCTGCCGGAAAAGCACCGCCATGAAGAGGGCGAGCCGGTCCCGGCCTGATCGGCTGGCGGCGGTTCGGATTTAAACCATGGCGAAGAAGAAACGCGGCGATGCACACGGAGGCGGTCACGGCTGGTTCGTGACCTTCGCCGACCTGATGGGTTTGATGATGAGCTTCTTCGTGATGCTCGTCGCATTCTCCACCATGGACAACAACAAGCTCAAGATCGTCGCCGGCTCGATGCGCGACGCGTTCGGCGTTCAGACCGACGTACGCTACTCCGGCATCATCGAATCCGACGGCCTACCGACGCGCCCCAAGCTGAAGAACGCCGCGCACATTCCGCCCGAGGAAGCGTCCAATACGCCGACCCCCGATGAAAAGGAGCGCAGCCGCATCGATGGCGAGCGGCTCAAGGTCGACCGCGAGTTCGCGCTCGCCTCGGCCTCGCTGCGCCAGGCCCTGCAGGACATGCCGGAACTGACCGAAATCTCCAAGCACATCATGTTCGAGGAGACCAAGCAGGGGCTCAACCTGGAAATCGTCGACCAAGATGGCCGCTCGATGTTCGCCGATGGTTCCAAGGTGCCGTATGACCGCACGCGCCGGCTGATCGAGAAGCTGGCCATCCCGCTCAAGGCCACGCCGCTGCGCGTATCGATCGTCGGCCACACGTCGGCCGGCTTCGTGCCGAGCCGCGGCGACTACGGCCCATTCGATCTGTCGGCAGACCGGGCCAACGCGGTACGCCAGATTCTCGAGCATGAAGGCCTGCCGGCGGCCCATATCTTTGCCGTCTCCGGCAAGGCCGACTCCCAGCCACTATTTCCCGACGATCCCTCGCTGGCGGCGAACCGCCGTGTGACCATCACGCTGATGCGCGAGGATCCGGCGCTCCCGCCAGACCTGAAGCCGTAAGCCCGTTTAGAACTACTATTGTACCGCGGCTGCTGTATAACGGCGGCTGGGCTTCGCGGCTACATCCGGCGTCATCGGACGCTGCTATGGTGGCTCGATTGACGGGCTTTCAGGACCCTCGCTAGCCGTTCGGATCAAATCAATCGGGAGGGCATTTCCCCACACCATGGCTGTCACCGCCACATCCTCCGACGCTCAAGAAGGCCAGGTCACATCAGGCTTTTGGGCCCTGACGCTCGGAAGTATCGGTGTGGTGTTCGGCGATATCGGGACCTCGCCGCTCTATGCATTTAGAGAGGCCGTCGCGGGTGCCGCGCAAGGCGGGCCGGTCACCCGCATCATGGTGCTTGGCGTTCTCTCGCTGATCCTGTGGGCACTGCTGATCGTTGTCACCGCGAAATATGTCCTGCTGCTGCTGCGTGCCGACAACAACGGCGAGGGCGGCACGCTATCGCTGATGGCACTGGGCCAGCGTGCGCTGGGTTACAGGAGCTGGCCGCTGCTCGGCCTGGGCGTTGTCGGCGCGTCGATGTTTATCGGCGATTCCATGATCACGCCGGCAATCTCAGTCTTGTCCGCGGTCGAGGGTCTCAAACTCGCGACACCTGCGCTCGAGCATTATGTCGTGCCGCTGACGGTTTTCATCCTGGTCGTGCTGTTCTCGGTTCAAAGCAGCGGCACCGCGCGTGTGGCCTCCGCTTTTGGCCCGGTCATGGTTGTCTGGTTCGGCACTCTGGCGGCGCTGGGTATCGTTCATATCAGCGACGATCTAACGGTGCTCGCCGCCATCAATCCCTGGTATGCGGTCCAATTCCTGCTCTCGCACGGAACGATCGGCATGGTGACGCTGGGCGCGGTGTTTCTCGCGGTCACCGGCGGGGAGGCGCTCTACGCGGATCTGGGTCACTTCGGGCGCAAGCCGATCCAGGCGGGATGGCTCTATTTCGTGCTGCCGGCGCTCTTGATCAATTATTTCGGTCAGGGAGCTCTGGTGCTTGCCCATCCCGCAGCGATCGAAAACTCCTTCTACCGGATGGTTCCGGAGTTGTTGTTGCTGCCGCTGGTGGTGCTGGCGACCGCCGCGACCGTGATTGCGAGTCAGGCCGTGATCACGGGCGCCTATTCGCTGATCCGCCAAGCGGTGCAACTCGGTCTGCTGCCGCGCTTCGAGGTCCGCTATACCTCTGAGACCCACGCCGGGCAGATCTATCTGCCGCGCGTGAACAGGCTCCTCCTCATCGGTGTGTTGCTGCTCGTGCTGTTGTTCCGGAGCTCGAGCGGCTTGGCGTCCGCCTATGGTATTGCCGTTTCCACGACCATGGTCGCCGATGGTATCATGGGATTTGTGGTGATCTGGAAGTTGTGGAATTGGCGCGCGGCGACTGCTGCGGCGCTTATCATGCCGTTTGTCGTTGTCGACACCACCTTCTTCACCGCCAATCTGTTGAAGCTTCTGGAGGGCGCCTGGGTTCCGCTGCTGTTCGGCGCGACGGTTGCGGTGACGATCTGGACTTGGCTCCGGGGCACGGCAATCCTCATGGCCAAGACCCGCCGCACGGAAGTGCCGCTGCAAGATCTGATCAAGAGTCTCGAAAAACGTCCGCCGCACATAGTGACCGGCACCGCCGTGTTTCTAACCAGCGATCCGGGTTTTACGCCGACGGCGTTGTTGCACAATCTCAAGCACAACAAGGTGATTCACGTGCATAATGTGATCTTGACGATCGAGACGGCGCAGACGCCCCGCGTCGACCTGGCCGGGCGCGTCTCCATGGAGACCGTCAGCGACCATTTCACCAAGGTGCGGCTTCGCTTCGGTTTTATGGAATCGCCGAACGTCCCCAAGGCGCTGGCCATTGCGCGCAAGCTCGGCTGGCAATTCGACATCATGTCGACGTCCTTTTTTGTCTCACGGCGATCGCTCAAGCCATCGACACAGTCGGGAATGCCCCGCTGGCAGGACCACCTTTTCATCGCCATGAGTCGTTCGGCCAACGACGCGACGGATTATTTCCAGATTCCCACCGGACGGGTGGTTGAAGTCGGGACCCAAGTCACCATCTGAAAAGGAATCTGGCGGGCTATGCGTTTTTGCATGGAGTGGGCCCAAAATCGGTCTAGGCTATGCTGTGAGCGCAGGACTATAAGCCGCCTCGCTTTGCTATTGTGCAGTGAAGCATTTTTGAGGCTAAACGCTTCCCCATGACCAGTGAAGTTGCAGCTCCGGCCCCGGAAACGACGGCGGCCAATGGGCATGCTGATACCCATTCCACCGCCGGTTTTGCCGCGTTGACGCTCGGCAGCATCGGCGTCGTCTATGGCGATATTGGCACCAGCCCCCTTTATGCGTTGCGCGAGGCCGTGATCGCCGCCAGCACAGGAGGGGCCGTCACCTCGCAGGCGGTGCTCGGCGTCCTCTCCCTGATCCTGTGGGCGCTGATCATCGTGGTGACCCTGAAATATGTGGTGATCCTGCTGCGCGCCGATAATAACGGCGAGGGTGGGACGCTGGCGCTGATGGCGCTGGCGCAGCGCGGTGTTACCCGTGGAGCAGCCACGATCGTGCTGCTCGGCATCATCAGCGGCGCGTTGTTTTACGGTGACGCGGTGATCACTCCGGCTTTGTCGGTGCTGTCGGCGATCGAAGGCATCAAGCTCGTCACCGCCGCGCTCGATCCCTATGTGGTGCCGCTGACCGTGCTGATCCTGCTGGCGCTGTTCGCCGTGCAGTCCCGCGGCACGGCGCGTGTGGCTTCGTTCTTCGGCCCGATCATGCTGGTCTGGTTCGCAATCATCGCCATCGCGGCGGTTCCTGCCGTCGCACGACAGCCGGAAGTGCTGCTGTCGCTCAATCCGCTCTATGCCGTGTCGTTCATGCTCCACCATGGCATCATCGGTTTCGTCACGCTGGGTGCCGTCTTCCTCGCCGTCACCGGCGCCGAAGCGCTCTATGCCGACCTCGGTCATTTCGGCAAACGGCCGATCCAGACAGCCTGGCTCTTCATCGTGCTGCCGTCGCTGGCGCTGAACTATCTCGGCCAGGGCGCGCTCGTCATCGCCGATCCCAAGGCGGTCGAGAACCCGTTCTTCCTGATGTTTCCGGATTGGGCGCTGATCCCGATGGTGGCTCTGGCGACGGCGGCAACCGTGATCGCGAGCCAGGCGGTGATCACCGGCGCCTATTCGTTGACGCGCCAGGCCATACAACTCGGCCTGTTGCCGCGATTTGAAATCCGCCATACCTCGGAAACCCATTCCGGCCAGATCTTCATGCCGCGCGTCAACCGGATGCTGCTGATTGCGGTGGTGCTGCTGGTGCTGATGTTCAAATCGTCGAGCGCGCTGGCCTCGGCCTATGGCATCTCCGTCACCGGGACCATGGTGGTCACCGCGATGATGGGCTTTGTCGTGATCTGGAAGGTCTGGAAATGGTCGGCGCTCGCGGCCGCCGCGCTGATCGCGCCGTTCCTGTTCCTCGATCTCACCTTCCTGGCGGCAAACCTCCTGAAGGTCTTCGAGGGCGGCTGGGTGCCGTTGGCGCTCGGCGCCTGGGTGATGCTGTTGATGTATACTTGGCGGCGGGGCAGCCGGCTGTTGTTCGAGAAGTCGCGCAAGCTGGAGTTCCCGTTGGCCGACCTGGTGGCGATGCTGGAAAAGCGCCCGCCGCAGCGGGTGTCGGGCACCGCCGTGTTCCTGACCAGCGATCCCATCAGCGCCCCGACGGCGCTGATGCACAGCCTCAAGCACTACAAGGTGCTGCACGAGAAGAACGTCATCCTCACCATCGAGTCCGCTGCCACGCCGCGCGTCGACCCGTCGGAGCGGGTGAGACTGGAGCAGATCAGCCCGACCTTCACCAAGGTGACGCTGCGGTTCGGCTTCATGGAATCGCCCAATGTGCCCAAGGCGCTGGCGATAGCGCGCAAGCTCGGCTGGCAGTTCGACATCATGTCGACGTCGTTCTTCCTGTCCCGCCGCGCGCTTAAACCCGCCGCGCATTCCGGCATGCCGCGCTGGCAGGATCACCTCTTCATCGCGCTGAGCCGCACCGCCAATGATGCGACCGACTATTTCCAGATCCCGAGCGGGCGCGTGGTCGAGGTCGGAACGCAGGTGACCGTTTAGGTTTACCTTGTCTCCCTAACCGGCTTGCGGCGCTTGATTTTCGCCGCGCGAGGGGTGAGGTTGGCGCCGGATGGCGGGCTGCCGGCCGAGCCGGGGTTACCGGCCCAGATTTGATCGTTGGGAGGATATGCGTGGTCATGGTGCACGATTTGACGCCGGAAGAGGTGTCGAAGGGGATGGCGGAGGGTCGCTATCTTCTCGTTGACGTCCGCGAGCCCAACGAGGTTGCGGTCGAAGCCTATCCGGGCGGCGTCGTCGTTCCGCTTTCGAGCTTCGACCCGCAAGCCATTCCGGACCCACAAGGCAAGCAGGTGGTCTTTGCCTGTCGCTCGGGCAAGCGCTCGGTGACGGCCTCGCTCGCCGCCCAGTCCGCCGGCCTGCCCTATGACAGCCATCTCGCGGGCGGCATGCTCGGCTGGAAGGCCGCAGGCCTACCGACAAAGACCGGCGGCTGACGCCCGTCATGACCTCCATGAACAAGGTCTTTGCCGATCTGCCCGTCACCGTGTTCGAGGCGATGTCGCAGGCCGCGCGCGACAACAACGCCATCAATCTCGGCCAGGGCTTTCCCGACGATCCGGGCCCGGAGGATATCAGGCGCGCCGCGGCCGACGCCGTGCTGAACGGCTACAATCAATACCCCTCGATGATGGGCATCCCCGAATTGCGGCAGGCGATCGCGGCCCATTACGGACATTGGCATGGGCTCAAGCTCGATCCGATGACCGAGGTGATGGTGACGTCGGGCGGCACCGAGGCGCTGACGTCCGCGATCCTCGCGGTCGTCGAGCCCGGCGACGAAGTCGTGGCGTTCCAGCCGGTCTACGATTCCTATCTGCCGATCATCCGCCAGGCCGGCGGCATCCCGCGCTTGCTGCGCCTCGAACCGCCGCATTGGCGGCTATCGGAGGAGATGCTGCACAGTGTCTTCAACGCCAGGACCAAGGCGGTGCTATTCAACAATCCGCTCAATCCGGCCGCGGTGGTCTACCCGCGCGAGGACCTCGAGCTGCTCGCCCGCTTCTGCCGGGAGTTCGACACGGTTGCGATCTGTGACGAGGTTTGGGAGCATGTGACCTTCGACGGACGCGAGCATATCCCGCTGATCACGATTCCGGGCATGCGCGAGCGCACCATCAAGGTCGGCTCCGCGGGCAAGATCTTCTCCCTCACCGGATGGAAGATCGGCTTTGTCTGCGCGGCGCCGCCGCTGCTGCGCGTCGCCGCCAAGGTGCACCAGTTCCTGGCGTTTACCACCGCGCCCAATCTGCAGGCCGCGGTGGCTTACGGGCTTGCCAAGCCGGACGATTATTTCCTGAACATGCGCAAGGAGCTGGCGAAGAGCCGCGACCGCCTGACCGCGGGACTGGAAAGCATCGGCTTTCCGGTGCTGCGTTCGCAGGGCACCTATTTCCTCACCGTCGACCTGTCGCCGCTCGGATTGAACGAAACCGACGAGGCGTTCTGCAAGCGCATCGTCCACGACTACAAGGTCGCCGCGATCCCGGTGTCGGCGTTCTATGAGCAGGACGCCGTGACCTCGGTGGTGCGGTTCTGTTTTGCAAAAAAGGATGCCACGCTCGACACCGCACTGGAGCGGCTGTCGGACGCGGTGCATCGCCGAAGGAAGGTGGGTTGACGATGTGGGGCAGGGGCCGATCCGGTTTCATTGCGGCGCTCGCCGCCACCTTGGCTCTGCTTGCGGCTCCAGCAAGGCCTGAGGAACGCGTCGTCAATTTCTACAACTGGTCGAACTATATCGCGCCGGACGTCCTTGAGAATTTCACCAGGGAGACCGGCATCAAGGTGGTCTACGACACTTTTGACGCCAACGAGACGCTGGAGACGCGGCTGCTAGCCGGCAAATCGGGCTACGACGTCGTCGTTCCCACCGCCTATTTCCTGCAGCGCCAGATCAAGGCGAACGTATTCCAGAAGCTCGACAAGTCGAAATTGCCGAACGTCGCCAATGCCTGGCCGATGGTGGTGCAGCACCTCGCCACCTACGATCCCGGCAATCTCTACGCGGCCAATTACATGTGGGGCACGACCGGCATCGGCTACAATGTCAAGATGGTGCAGAAGATCCTCGGACCTGATGCCAGGATCGACAGTTGGGACATCGTCTTCAAGCCGGAGAACCTCGCAAAGTTCAAGGATTGCGGCGTCCACATGCTGGATTCCGCCGACGATATTTTTCCGGCCGCGCTCGGCTATCTCGGCCTCGACCCCAACTCGACCAAGCCAGCCGATCTGGAAAAGGCCGCCGACCTCGTCAGCCAGGTCAGGCCCTATGTCCGCAAGTTTCACTCGTCCGAATATTTGAGCGCGCTTGCGACCGGCGAGATCTGCCTTGTGGTCGGCTGGTCGGGCGACGTCATGCAGGCGCGCAGCCGCGCGGCGGAAGCCAAAGTAGATGCGAAGAGCGATGTCGAGATCGGTTATGCGATCCCGAAAGAAGGCGCGCAGATGTTCTTCGACAATCTGGCGATCCCGGCCGACGCCCAGCACGTCGCGGAAGCCTACGAGCTGATCAACTATCTCTACCGGCCCGAAATTGCCGCCAAGAATTCCGACTTCCTGTCCTACGCCAACGGCAATCTGGCGAGCCAGAAGCTGGTCGATCCGAAGATTCTGGGCGACAAGAACATCTATCCGGACGAAGCGACGCTCTCAAAACTGTTCGTGATCACCTCCCGCGACCCGGCCGCCCAGCGCATCATCAACCGCCTGTGGACAAGGGTGAAGACGGGGAGGTGAGGTCGTCATTCCGGGATGGTGCGCAAGCACCAGACCCGGAATCTCGAGATTCCGGGTTCGATGCTTCGCATCGCCCCGGAATGACTTCGCTGAACTGCTACCGCCACCGCCGGTGCAGCCAGAGCCATTGATCCGGATATTCGCGGATCCAGCCCTCGACCACCGAGGTGATTGCCTGCGTCGTGCCCTGGATGTCGATCTGGCCTGAGGCATCGCGCACCGGCGGGACCTCTTCCGACAGTTCGGCACGAAAGCGGTTGTCTGGCAGGCGGATGATGCGCACGCCATGAACGGGGCATTCGACCTGCCGCAACAATCGCGCCAGCATCGGATTGGCCCGGGTCTTGCGGCCGAAAAAGGTGACCTCGACGCCGCCGGTCAGGTACTGGTCGACCAGCATCGCGACATGCTGGCCCTTTTGCAGCGCCTCGGCGAGCCGCAAGGGTGCGTCGCGCCCGGCCGGAATCAGCGTTCCCATCTTGACCTGCCGTATCTCCTGGATGATGCGGTCGGCGGAGGCGATGTTGGGCCGGCGATAGAGGATCGCGGCATCGAGCCCATGGGCGACCGCGGCGAGCGCCGGCAATTCCCAATTGCCGAGGTGGCTCGCAAAAATCAGCGCCGGCTTGCCGTCGAGCCGAAGTTTTGCGAACAGCTCATGCGTGCGCAGCTGAATTTCGATGCGGCTGAGCTCGGGGTGCGCCGGGTCGTGTTCCCAGATGTGATCGAGATGGGCGAACTCGGCGCCGACCCGGCCGAGATTGTCCCAGACGCCAGCTAGAATGGCCTCGATTTCTTCCGGCGACTTTTCCGGGAAGGCGGCGGTCAGGTTGGCGCGGCCGATCCGCTGCTCGCGCAGCATCGGCCCGATCAGGCGGGTGATCCGGCCGAACCGATCGGCGGTCTTGATCGGATCGAAGTAGCGGGTGGCGCGCAGCATGCCGATGGTCAGCGCGCCGACTGCAGCTTCGCCGAGCGGCTTGGCGGCGTCGCGAATCCGGGCCTTGGTTCGAGCGATCGGCGGATGCATCAGGCTGCGGCCGGTCAGGCTGGCTCACGCGTGAGGATCAGCGAGGCGTTCTGGCCGCCAAAACCGAACGAATTGGACATCACGGCGGTCACCCGCGCATCGCGCGCCTTGTTGCCGACCACGTCGAACGGGATCGCCGGATCCGGGATGTCATAGTTGATCGTCGGCGGAATCCGCTGATGTTCGAGCGTGAGTAGCGAGAAGATCGCTTCGACCGCGCCTGCCGCCGAGATGGTGTGGCCGACCATCGACTTGTTCGACGATACTGGAATCTGCTTGGCGCGCTCGCCGAACACCGTGGAAATCCCGAGATATTCCATCTTGTCGTTTTCCGGGGTCGCGGTGCCGTGGGCGTTGATATGGTCGATCTGCTCCGGCGTCATGCCGGCATCCGCCAGCGTCTTCAGCACGCAGCCGATGATCGGCTTGCCGTCGGGACTCGAGCGGGTGCGGTGAAAGGAATCGGTGAGTTCGCCGCAACCGGCCACGACACCGAGGATCGTCGCGCCGCGCGCAACCGCGGCTTCATAGCTTTCCAGCACCAGCGCGCCTGCGCCTTCCGCCATGACGAAACCGTCGCGGTTCTTGGAAAACGGCCTGGAGGCGGCCTCCGGTGGTTCGTTGTGGGTCGACAGCGCCGACAACAGCGAGAACCGGACCAGCCCCTCGGGATTGACCGAGCCCTCGGTCGCGACGCAAAGCGCGGCATCGGTGTCGCCGCGGCGGATCGCTTCGACGCCAAGCTGGATCGAGGTCGCGCCCGACGCGCAGGCCGTCGACAGCGATATCGGCGAGCCCTTGGTGCCGAGGGTCGCGGCAAGATGCGCCGCGATCGAACCGAACATGAACCGGTTATGATAGGGCGCGAATTTTCCGCCGCCGCTGATGCGCAGCAGGTCATCGTAGTCGACGTCCGGCTTGCCGACCACACGGCCCAATTCCATCCGTTGCGGCCACTCGACCTCGACCGGCGCGACCGCAAGAAACAGCGGTCCCGGAAAATCACCCTTGTGACCTATGCCCGACTGTTCGAGCGCTTCTTCGGTCGCCATTTCCGCAAGGCGTTCGCTGAGGCCGGTCGAGGTGAACGGATCGACGGTAACGAAATCCACGGTCCCGGCCATCGTGGTCTTCAGCGCGTCGATCGGAAACCGGGTGATCGTGCGAATTCCCGACTCGCCAGCGGTCAGCTTCGCCCAATTGTCGGTCTTGCCGGCGCCCAGCGAGGTCACGATACCCATCCCGGTAACGACGACGATCGGCCTGCCGAATTTGTCGCGTGGTGTTGCCATGTTATCCCCGCCCGTCAGATCGTTGATGTCACTCGACCGCTTCGACCAGGGCCATGCCTTCGCCCCGCCAGTGACCGGCCCCAACCACGACAATCTGGGACGGCGGCTTGGTCATTTCAATCTCTACGCCCGACGAATCGACCGGCGGAAACAGCGCGTGGCGTGAAATCGACAGCGCGGCCAGCCCGAGCCCCAGCGGAAACTGGGTCTCCAAGGTGTGACCGAACCGCGTACCGGTCGCACGGATAGCAAGATCGCCGTGCTTTTGCAGAAAGGCGCGCTCTTCCGAGGTGACCGGTTCGGCGCCCGTCGCGCCCGTGATGATCGCGCCATCGCCCTCGATCCGGCCGAGCTTGGACCATAACCTGTCCAGTGTCGCGGTGACGTCGCCGGCACGCTTGCGCTGGCAGAGATCGGCCACCACGCTGGTCAGCCGCGCGAATGGCTTTGCGCCGCGGGCGGTCGCATGAGCCTTGGACTCGATGACGAGAAAAGCTCCGGCCGAACCGAGCGCGAAGCCGGCATGCCGTTCGCGTTCAAAGACCGGCGCGAACTTTTCCTTGAGGTTGAAATCGCCGAACTCGTAGAGCACCAGCAGGTCCTTGCGTTCGCCGTTGTGCGAACCGCCGATCAGCGCGATGTCGCTTTCTCCGGCGGCTATCCTGGCCAGCGCGATCCGCGCCGCATCGACGCCTGCGACTTCCTCGCCCATGAACGTTCGCGAGGTTCCGCAAACGCCATGCACGATGGCGATATTGCCGGCCAGGAGATTGGAGAGCTGGGCCAGGAACAGCGTCGGGCGCAGGTCGCTCATCAGCCGTTCGTTGAGGAAGCCCGGGGCGTCATTGCCCTTGGCCACGGCGCTGAGAATGCCGGTGTCGACGGCGATGTCGCGCTCGCCGCCGCCGGCCGCGATGACCATATCCATCCGGCTCAGGATGTCCTTGTTGCCCTTGACGCCGGCGGAATCCAGCGCAAGGCCGGCAGCATAGGTGCCGATGCGTTGCCAGGCCTCCATCTGCCGCTGATCGCCCTTTTTCGGAATCTGCGTATCGAGATTGACCGGCGCAAAGGGATGAACGATGTAGGGCGCAAACGCCTTTTCATCGACATTGATGCGCCGCTGATTGAGGGCGTCCCAATTGGCCTCGAGCCCTTCGCCGAGCGAAGTGGCAAGCCCGATGCCGGTGATCCAGACTTCCGCCGGCTCCGACTTCGAAGACACCGTATCGGTCATGGCAGAAGAACCTGTTGCGGAAAACCGACGCGCTTGGCGACGGCGTCCATGAACCCGCGCATCTCCGGGTTAGGGAAGGGCACCAGGGTGAGCGTGATGGTCGCGTTGCTGCGGAGCTTGCCGCCGACCTTAACCCTTGCTTCGGTCATGGCGTAACCCGAGCCTTCGTGAAGGATATTGGCCTCGACCGTCAGCACTTCTCCGGGCGACACGAAGCCGCGCATCTTGGCTTCCTTGACCGCGGCCAGGA
>Ga0070717_10003206_pt1 | contig 11685 bp, 12 predicted proteins | sample LARL113metaG_FD_71366 | JGI IMG/M metagenome (GOLD analysis project Ga0070717, IMG submission 71366) | Corn, switchgrass and miscanthus rhizosphere microbial communities from Kellogg Biological Station, Michigan, USA - LAR L11-3 metaG | ecosystem: Host-associated > Plants > Roots > Rhizosphere ...
AGGGCGTGATGTTCGCAGGCGCGACGACATTTATCGCCGTCGTCGCGACCATCGTTTTTCTTTGTGCGGCGCAGTACTTGGTTTTTCCGCGCTACTTCTTGCCGGCAATGGGTGTCGCTGTTTTAAGTATGCACGTTTTTTGGGGCGCGCTCCCGAATCGGATTGCGACTCGGGCCGTCAGTTTAATTCTCGCAACATTTATTGCGGTTTTATCAGTCCCGTCGCTTTATGCGCGCGCAAACATGCGAATGACTAATTGCGACAAGATCGCAATCGCGGTCGAGCAACGCGCAAGCCCGGAAGATTTGATCATCGTGACCTCATTTTTCTACGGCGTGAGCTTTCAACGTTATTATCATGGCCAAGCGAGCTGGATGGCCGTGCCACAAGTCGCAGATTTCTCTTTGCACCGCTGGGATTTGTTAAGGGAAGCGATGGCGCGGCCGGATCCCATGCCCGATTTGCTCTCGCATGCCGAAACTGTTCTCCGAAACGGCCACAGACTTTTTCTCGTCGGCAAACTTGGACCGCCGCTGCCAGAGGAACCGGAATCGCTTCCACCGGCGCCGCAGACTGAGTTCGGCTGGCAGATGGAACCGTACGTTCAGAGCTGGAAAGCCGAACTCACCTACTGGATCAAGCATCACACGATTCACGGAAATGAGTTGTCGATGGACGATTTGCAGTCGGTGAATTGGTTCGAGCGTTTGGGCGTGTTCGAAGCTTCCGGCTGGCGCGAACCGTAGATCGCAGGAGTTTCCACTGTCATCAGCGCGCAAAAGCGGATCTTGATCGCGCGCGAATTGAAGCGGTGGTTCATAACCGCCGGAAATCAAAATAATTCTGCGCTCACAGAGCGCCACTACAGTAGATGTGACTAATAAACGTCGCGCTTGTAGCGTTTGTCGTTTTTGAGCTTCTCAACGTAAGCGTTCGCTTCGTCGACTGATTTGCCGCCTTGTTCTTGAACGATCTTGCGCAGCGCGGCATCGACATCCTTCGCCATTCGTCGAGCGTCACCGCAAACAAAGAACTGCGCGCCATCGCCATCGATCCATTCCCAAATCTCGGCTGCATTCTCCAACATTTTGTGCTGGACGTAGATTTTGTGCGCTTGATCGCGCGACCACGCGCAATCGAGTTTCGTGAGAAGACCGTCGCGGGTGAATTTTTCCCAATCTTCTTTGTAGGCGTAATCGCATCTCTCACGTTGTGCTCCGAAGAAAAGCCAGTTCTTTCCTTTTGCGCCCATCGCCTGTCGATCTTGCAGGAACGCGCGGAACGGTGCGATACCCGTGCCAGGACCGATCATAATGAGCGGCGTGTTCAAATCTTCCGGCATGTGAAAATGTTTGGCCGACGTAGGATAAACCGGTACCGGAACTCCGTCGGCGCGCTCGGCCAGGAACGTAGACGCCACGCCTTTTCGCACGCGGCCACGACTCTCGTACAGCACGACATCGACGATCAGGTGCACTTGGTTCGGGAAAACTCGAAGACTCGATGCGACCGAGTAAAGCCGCGGCTGCAGTTTCGTGAGAAAGGTGACGAATTCCTCCGGTTTGAACTTCACCGACGGATGATCGAGCAAAAAATCGATTACTTCCGCGCCCCAAAGGTAATTTTCGAGATCATGTTTACGTGCCGGGTGCAGCAGCTCGGTCAGCATTGGTGCGGCCGAAGCGCGTTCGGCGACCGCCTTCAAAAACTTCGGGGTCGGTTGAGTGATGGAGAAGTCCCGCAGTAACGCCTGGCGAAGTGGTTTCTGAATTTTCGCCGCTATGACCGGCTCATTACCTTTGAATCCGAGTGCGCGAATAATTTGCTCCACTAAATTCGGATCGTTGGTCGGATAAACCGCGACCGAATCGCCCGGCTCGAAATTTAATCCCCAACCAGTGAGATCGATCTCGAAATGGCGCGTGTCCTTCTCCGAGTCTTCACTGCTCATGCGGCGGTTAACGACGAGCTTTCCTGGAAACGGATTTTGTCGCGTCCATTGCACAGCAGTTTTTAATGTTGTAGCTGCTGCCGTCTCTGGCGGCAGAACTTTGATTGATCCTTCCGACATGTGAATGAAGATGACGAATGACTAATGACGAAGCACGAACGAAGTCCGAATAGATAGAATGACAAGAATATTATCGCAAGTTCGTCATTCCTTCGTCATTTGTCATTAGGGGTGTCGTCATTGCCTTAACATGCCTAACGAATTCGACTCACCAATCGGCCAGCGGCCGGAAATTTCCGGAGTGGTCATTCCGCCGCCGCCCCGGCACGATCCTTACGCCGCATTTCGTTCGCGCGGCTTTCGTTTTTTCACTACCGGTAATTTGTTATCGATCCTCGGTCGGCAAATGCTCGCGGTCGCGGTCGAATGGGAGATTTATCGGCGCACTCATTCGGCGACGGCACTTGGACTGGTCGGCCTTGTCTTTGCGATTCCGATTGTCGGTTTGTCTTTGCCGGCCGGACATCTGGCCGACCGGATCAGCCGCAAACATATCATTCTTGTTTCGCAGGTCTTCAGCGCGATCACGTCCGCATTGCTCGCGCTCGTCTCCTGGGAGCATCTCGCCATCCCTCAACTATCGATCTTGCGCGCGTGCAATGGTGGCTTGAGCGCGATCGCTGCAATTTTTGAGAAACACGACCAAACGTTCCATTTCGATGACGCTTCGATTCCGCTGATTTATCTCCTGCTTTTCCTCGGTGCGATTGCGCGAACATTCTCTTGGGCGGCGCGGAGCTCGTTTTTTCCAACGCTGGTTCCCCGCGATGCGTTTTCCAACGCCGTAACCTGGAACAACAGCGTGTTTCAAATCGGTTCGGTTGTTGGACCCGCGTTAAGCGGTTTCGTCGTCTTTCATCTCGGTTTTCCGATCGTTTATGCCATCGACGCGATCACTTCTTCGTTATTTTTTCTTCTCACACTGCCGATCCCGCGCGCAAAGACGCACGAACGAAAGGAACAAAGCACGTGGCGAAGTCTGGCCGCGGGCGCGAAATTCGTGTTCAGCAAAAAAGTAATTCTGGCGACGATCACGCTAGACCTTTTCGCGGTTTTATTGGGCGGCTCGGTCGCATTACTTCCGATTTTTGCTGATCAAATCTTACATTGTGATGCCAGAGGTCTCGGGTGGTTGCGCGCGGCGCCGGCGATCGGCGCGTTCGCAATGGCGTTGACGGTTGCTTATCTGCCGCCGATGCGACAGGCGGGCAAAGCGCTTCTTTGGTGCGTTGCCGGATTTGGGATCGCAACCATTATCTTCGGTTTATCGAAAGCACTTTGGTTGTCGTTGTCGATGTTGTTTATCGCCGGTGCGCTCGACAGCGTGAGCGTAATCATCCGCGGCTCGATCGTACAACTGGTGACGCCGGATGAAATGCGCGGCCGCGTTTCGGCGGTGAACAATATTTTCATTGGCACCTCCAACGAGTTCGGCGCGCTCGAGTCTGGGTTGACAGCGGCGTTGTTCGGCCCGGTGATTTCTGTCGTTGCGGGCGGAATAGGGACCATCCTGGTCGTGATCGGCTCCGCGTTAAGATGGCCAGACATCCGCAAGATTGGCGCGCTCGATCGAAATTTGAAATAAACGGTGGCGGCAGATCCGAGCCGGACAGGCGTTATCCTCGGCTGCACGCGAAGAATGTTGCAGGCGCGACGCCTGCGACCACAGAATGGAGCTATGAAAGTTGCAGCCGCCCAAATTTCCTGCGCGCTTGGAGATTTCGGTACGAATCTGCGCAAGGTTCGCGAGTTCGTCGCTCTTGCGAAAAAATCCGGCGCGGAGCTGATTGTTTTCCCAGAAATGGTCGACACCGGTTATTCGATGCCGGTGATTCAGAAGTACGCGCGACCATGGAAGGAGGGCGCAGTCAGTGAACTGCAAAACATAGCGAAGGAAAATTCGATCGCCGTTGTGGCAGGAATTTCAGACCGCGACAGCAATTCAATCTTCAACGCGCAGGTTATAGGAAATGCAAAAGGCCAAGTGCTTGCGAAATACCGCAAGACTCATCTGGTCACGGCCGCGCCGCTTGATGAGCGCGTCTGTCTTTCCCCGGGAAGTGAATTCGTCACGACCAAAATGGGCGACTTCAATGTCGGTCTCAGCATTTGTTACGATCTACGTTTTCCCGAAATGGCCCGCACGCTGGTGGTGAAGCATGGCGCGAACGTGATCGTCAATTCTTCAGCATGGCCGATGGCGCGCGCGGAACACTTAAGAATTCTGGCGTTGGCGCGCGCCGTTGAAAATCAAAGCTACTTCATCATCGCCAACCGCGTTGGCACCGACGACGGCGTCACGTTCTGCGGCGGCTCGATGATTGTCGATCCTTCCGGCAAAGTAATTGCGTCTGCCTCAGCCGATCGGGAAGAATTGATTGAGGGCGAGATTTCCGCTGACGTTATCGCGCAAGTGCGGGATCTGGTCCGCGTCTTCGATCACCGTCGGCCAGAATTGTACAAGTGAATTGAAACCGAGAATATTCCGTCAAACGATTTAGTATTGGATGAAAACGAAAACCGCGTTGCTCACTCTGCTCCTCGCGATGCTTTGCTCAAGCCCGAGTTGGGCTGAAGAAAATTCCACGCCGCAGCAGGTGTTCGATGGGATGAAAGAAAGTTTCAAAGCCGATAAAGCGAAAGGCGTGCACGCGAAGTGGCAATGGGAGCTGAGCGGACCGAACGGCGGCCAATGGTGGATCGAAGTAAACGACGGCGCCTACAAAATGGGCAAGGGCAAGATCGACAATCCAAGCGTTACCTTTATCACCAGCGACAATGATTGGGTCGCGATGTGCAACGGCAAGCTCAAGGGCACCTGGGCGTTTATGACCGGGCGCTTAAAAGTGCACGGCAGTCAATCGATCGCGCGAAAGCTCGACGAAATTTTTCCCTAGAACTTCGCTTCGACCGCGAACCGGACGTACGGCGCTGGATCCGTCTTCACCGCTGCTTCGGCGCGGAAGAAATCGAACTCGCGTCTGAGCGTGGCGCCAACATCGAGAGTGATGTCGAACGGCTTAAAATGCGAATACGTCGCCTGTAGACCGACTCGGTCCTCGCTGTACTGCACGACTGGGTCGTGAACAACGAGCTTGGCGGCAGGCGTGTACACGTTGTCGGTTCGAAAGCTTTCGTAGTAAAGATTGCCGGCGATGCGAAATTCCCAGTCGTCGTTTGGATTGTAAACGAGCGCCGGTTTCGGAAACACCCCTTCGAGTCGCAAATGATCAGTAAAAAGCCAGATCAAACCGCCGCCAGGCGCCACGATTGGATTGGAATTGATTGCGCCGCCGGCGCCAATCACGCCGAAAATCTTGTCCTTCTTGAGCGGAAATGTAACCCACGCTTTCCACGGGACGTCGAACGCATCGCCACTTGCGTGGTCCTCAAAATAAATGCCGGGATCGAGCTCGATTCCCGCGCCCGCGTGATCTTTGAAAATGTATTCGTAAGCGACGAGCGCGTGAATCGTTTGCAAATGATCGGGTAATCCATTGTTGCTACCGATGATTCCGCAGGAAAGACACCCCGGGACGGCCAAACGATTAGACCCGTTGTCGCCGCCGAAATCGAACCGCTCATACTCGACGCCGAGACGCAGGTACCAATTGCCGGTGATCAAAAAGCGATGCGCGTAACTGATGTCATTGTAGAGGGAATCGCTGTCCCCGAATTTCCCGCGATAATCTTTGTAGTCGCTGTTGCCGGTGTAGGTGGTTTCGTAATCGAAGATCTCGGTTGAGTTCTTGTTTTCGTCCTCCCTCGGCGACGGCGCCGGCTCAAGTTCCGGCGCGCCCCCCAAAACCGGGGAAATGGCACTGAAGAAAAGGGCGGTTAAAGCGAGACGGAGGCTATTCATAGGTTTTGGCGTGAGCGATGGTTGTCGATCTTGTATTCGAATGAAGGAGGCAATTTCCGTGTATAGCATTTTCGGTTCCGGAGCAAGGCGCGTTTGACGGGATTGGATTAGACTTGATTTTTGGCATTTGACTGGCTTTAAATTGCCTTTACTGTGCACGGCCTTTTTGTGACAACCCCCACCTTGGCCATATCAAATCCTCTTGCCGGAATCGACCACGGCGCCGCCCTCTGGTTCCACGCTCATCTTACGCCCAGTGTCGTCAGCGTGCTGAAGGGTATTACCGAATTCGGCTCCAGCGAGTGGATCGCGATCGTCCTTTCGGCCGCGGTCTTATTTTTTGTTTTCAAACGCTGGTGGGCTTCGCTTCTGACCATGGTAATCGTGGTTCCGGGCGGAATGCTCCTGAACGAGTGGGTGAAAATCTTGGTGCATCGACATCGTCCGTTCGTGGACGGCTGGTTTGTGGATTGGTCCGGCTACAGTTTTGCCAGCGGTCATAGCATCGGTGCCACCTTGCTTTACGGGCAACTCGCCCTCTTTTTGATTCCGGTGATTAAGAGTCGTCGCGGCCGCGTTTTAATTTTTTCGGCAGCGAGCTTCATCGTTGCTCTCGTTGGTTTCAGCCGGATCGCCCTCGGCGCGCATTATTTCACTGATGTGCTCGGCGGAATCTTTTTCGGAATGATGTGGCTGACTCTTTGCTTGGTCGTCGCGCGTCCGTGGCGTCGCGCCACTCTGCCGCCGGTGATAGCGAATGTTCTTCCCGAACCGGAAGTGGCGCTTGTGCCAGTGCCGGTTGAAGAACCGGTCGTTTCCAGCAACACACTCTCCTAATTTTAGCGACGCCGCTCGCGCTCGCGCATTCGGCTCGGTTTCGTGCTAGCGTCACCTCCGCGCGCCATTCGTTAACGACGCTGCGCTTTGAAAATGAAAGCACCGCGGAAGATTCGCTTTGTTTTTTATTCGCTCGCCTTCGCCGGCGCTGCGCTTTTCACCCTACTGCTGATTCGCGAAGGCGCTCCGCAAGTTGGCAAAGCTCTCGCGACTGCGGGTTGGGCCATTCTTGCGGTGATTGCTTACCATCTTCTTGTGCCGGTGTTTCTGGACGCGCTGGCCTGGTGGACATTGTTTCCGAAAATTGAACGGCCGCAATTGCGAAGCATTTATTGGATGCGCTGGATCGGTGAATCAGTCAGCACGCTCGTGCCGTCGGCTGCAGTTGGTGGCGATATCGTTCGCGCACGTTTAGCCGCGATCCATGGTTCGCCAGTAACAGTCGCGGCCGGGACGGTGCTGGTCGATCTAACACTCGGCGTGTTCACGCAAGCAGTTTTCACGTTGCTCGGCGTTGTGCTGCTGGTGCAGGCAACCGGGCAACGAAGTCTTGTCGGTCCAACGGTAATGGGAACACTCATCGGTGTTGCGGCTGTTTGCGGTTTTTATTTTGTCCAACGGCTCGGCATGTTCGGTTTCCTCGCGCGGATGATCGCGAAGATCGCGAATTCGCCAGAATGGCAATCGCTCGTGCAAAGCGGTGAAACTCTCGACCTGACGGTTCGCACCCTTTACGCCAGGCGCAGCGCCGTTATCGGATGTTGTGCCTGGACAATCCTTTCCCTGATTTTGAATTCAGGAGAAATTTGGATCGCGCTACGCGCGCTCAATCTCAGTGCGACGATCATGAACGCCGTTATTCTGCAAAGCACTGTTTTGACGGTTCGTAATGTCGCCTTCGCCATTCCGAGTGGGCTTGGTGTGCAGGAAGGCGGTTACGTTTTGATCGGCAGCCTTCTCGGAATAGATGGAACCACTGCTTTAGCTCTCTCCTTGATCGCGAGAGTGCGCGAACTGGCTCTCGGCATTCCGGGTATTATTTCCTGGCAATTGATTGAAGGCCGACGTTTGTTACGCGCGCGGACGGTCGACGCGGCTTCGTAAGCTTTAGCTTCGCGATTGCCCGACTCAATTTTGCTAATCGCCGCTTCACTTTCGCGGGATTCGTGAAATTGGTGCGCACGCCCCACCAGATCCAGGCCAGTCCGCCAGGCAGATCGAGTTGTTTTCGAAGCTGCGCGACTACTTCGGCATCGCCATAAGCCGCGAGGAACGTCAGCGAAAACGGCAGCCATTGCCGGCTTGGTACCGTGCCCACCATGTCGAGCAAGAAGACAAGTAAATCGTCCGCCTGTCGCGCCGATGTCGGCAGCGATTTTTCGTGGACAATTTCGAAATCAATTAGTCGTGCGCGGTTGCAGCTCGGATCGTAGATTACGTTCTGGCTAGTGCCATCACCATGCGACCACCGGCCGTGGAACTTGTCGCTCCAGAATTGGTGGGCTCGGCGAAATTCAGCCGCCGCGGCGATCAACATTCGTCGCGTTAGCGTCCCGCGATTCAAGTGTTGCCATAAACTTTCGCCTGGCAATTTGTCGGCGACAACGCATCGCCTGCCGGAGGTACAAGCGTGGAAGCGATCACCATTGAGCATCTCGAAACATCCGGCTTCCCAGCGCTGCCAATCTTCCACTTTGCTCCAGAAGCGAATCGGAATCTCGGCCACCCGAAAATAAAGATTGGTCAGATCCGCGAGCTGTTCGCTGTGAATGTTTCGCCGCTTCACCACCACCGCGCGCTTCCGACGAACTTCTTCTGAGATTGAGTTGATCGCGATTGCTTCGACCAGTCGCGTAGCCACAGTTGCCGCCAGATCGCGGGGCGTTTCCACCAATTTGCTCGCCGCCGTGACCAGAGCGTTCGGCACCAGATTCTCAACCAAAGCAGTTCCGTTCTCCAAGAGACCCATTTTGCCCTTACCCTTCGACGATTTTAATCTCGATACCTTCAAATCTTTCTCGCCAAAGGGTCAGACTGCGATCGTTTCTCCGACGTTCATTGAGACCGGATTGGCCGCCAGGCGAGGTGCACCGGAATCTTGCCATTAAAGCGAAAAGACTTCGACGGGCAAACGCGAAAACCAATGACCAATGAGTATTTACGAAGCACGAAGGAATGACGAAATCCGATTGCGAGATCGTTATGCCGTGTATTCCAGCTCGATTCGTCATTAATTCGTCATTGGTCATTCGTGCTTCGTCCTTTTCCGTGTGTTAAGATCGATACGTGGATCATGAGGACGCAAATCGCCATCTCGCCGCCAGCGATCCGCGCTTTGCCGCGCTGATCGCGCGATCGCTCCGCTATAATATCAAGCCGGGCGCGTCAGTTCGTCCTTTCGATGCGCTGGCCGAATCGATCGCTTATCAACAATTGAGCGGCAAAGCCGCCGCCACCATTTGGAAGCGCGTCCGCGCGCTTTACCCGCGAAAGAAATATCTCGATCCGCAACGTGTTTTGGAAACTCCTGACGAAAAATTGCGCGGCGCTGGTCTTTCGCGGAGCAAAGTCGCCGCAATCAAAGATCTGGCCGCAAAAACGATCGACGGTACAGTGCCGAGCGCGCGAGCACTGGCGAAGATGACCGACGAAGAAATCATCGAGCGGCTAGTAACAATCCGCGGGATCGGCCGTTGGACTGTTGAGATGCTGCTCCTTTTTGATCTTGGGCGGCCCGATGTCTGGCCGGTGGACGATTACGGCGTGCGCAAGGGATTCGCCAAGACATTTGGTAAGCGAAAACTTCCGAAACCGAAACAGCTGATGAAGCTTGGCGAAAAATGGCGGCCCCACCGTTCGGTCGCAGCGTGGTATTTCTGGCGCGCGCTCGATAACGACGGCCGAGCCTAAGGGAAGTTGACTTTGGCGGCGGCGCTTACTAAAACGCCGGATTATGGCGATGATACACGTTAATCGGGGCGCAACGAGTCTGGGTGCATTTCCGGAGGAGCAAGTTCGCGAAGGAATTCGAGCCGGCCGCTTTCTGCCAAGCGATCTCGGTTGGCGCGAAGGGATGGCGAGCTGGCAGCCGCTCTCCCAATTTGCGGAGTTCGGCGGGGATTTCGAAGCTGCATCCAAACCCACGGCTGCGCCGCCGCCGCAAACTCCTACGCCTGCGCCAACAATTGCTCCAAGTACAGGATCGACAATGCCCGCGGCCGCGCCGCGTAGTGGACTGCCGTGGGAACAAAGGCACACCTTGGGTTTCGTCAGCGCATTCACACAAACAGTCGCAATGGTCCTTACTCGGCCAGCTGAGGCATTCACGGTCATGCGGACCGAAGGCGGTCTCGCGGATCCGCTTTTGTTCGGTGTTATCGGCGGTAGCATCGGTGCGATTGTGTGGATTTTGGTCTCAGCCGCGATTCACTCCCTCGGCTGGGCGGCTGCATTATCTCAGCAAAGTTCGTTGCAGAATTTGATGGGCGCGAGCGTCAGCGGGATGATGCTCATTGTCCGAGTAATTCTTACACCGATCCTTATCACGCTCGGATTATTCATCTGGGCGGGCCTGGTCCATCTGTTCCTGATGATGGCTGGAGGTGCGAACAAGACCTTCGAAGCGAGTTTTCGGGCCCTGAGTTTTGCTTATGGCGCGACGGCTCTGTTTGCGATTGTTCCGTGTTGCGGAGGTCTAATCGCGCTAATTTGGGGATTAATAGCTGATTGCATCGGGATCAGTCGAAGCCACGAGACGGACATTGGTCGCGCAATTATCGCGGTTCTCTTACCCGTCGTCATCTGTTGCGGCGGCATTGTCTTGCTGTGTCTGATGCTGGGGGTTGGTATTGGCGCGTTGATGCAACAGAGCGGCCAGTGATTCAGGTTCAATGCAGTTAGTTCGCCGGCCACTTGCTCCTGGTGAAACGGACCATGAGTTGGTCTGGCTATGCGTGAGCCTAGTCGGACTCATTTTGGTTGCGACCTGGTTTGCGCTGCGTTTGCCGTGGCCACACTGCATGTTTCTGGCGGTCACCGGACACCCGTGCCTGACTTGCGGAGCGACGCGCTGTGCAATCGCTTTTTTTAATCTCGATTTTTGGCGCGCTTGGAACTGGAACCCTCTCGTGTTTACCGTTCTCTGCGGGTTGTCGATCTTCGACGCTTACGCTTTCGCCGTTTTAGTTCTTCGCGCGCCGCGACTGCGTATTGTCCAGGTTAGCACCGAGGAGAAAAATCTGATTCGTGTGATCGCGATCATCCTGCTTCTGTCGAACTGGATTTACCTGCTCTCGCGACCGCCGAGTTTGTTTTGAGCTCTGTTTAAATCGGCGAGCTCCGATTTTGCTAAAGGACGCCACTGTCCACGCGCCAAATCTCCCAGTCGCAGATTTCCAATTCGAACCCGCACCAGCCGTGTTACTTCGTAGCCCACGGCATAAAACATCCGCCGAATCTGCTGATTAATTCCTTGACGGAGGACGACCCGGACTCGTGTCGGTCCAATCGAATTTAGCCGCGTGATTTGGGCGCGCTGACCACCGAGAAAAACTCCGCGTAAGAGTTTCTGGGTGTGTTCCTTGTCCCAATGTCGATCTAACGTGACTTCGTATTCTTTTTCGATTTTGAAACGCGGATGAGTGAGCCGTTGCGCGAGGTCGCCATCGTTTGTCAACAGCAGCAGGCCTTCACTTTGGGCGTCGAGTCGGCCGATATTGAATAGGCGAGGGAACTTTGACGGGAGTAACTCGAAAATCGTGTCGCGAGTGTGGGGATCCCTCCGGGTTGAAACGAATCCGGCCGGTTTATGCAACGCAATCGTCATTGCGCGCTCGAGATGAACGAGCTTGCCATCAACTTTGACATGGTCGCGCTCGTTTGGTTGCGCGCTGAAATTTGTGCAGACGCTACCGTTGATAATGACGCGTCCCGCTACGATCAGTTCGTCACACTTGCGACGGGAGCCGATGCCTGC
>Ga0070717_10003207_pt1 | contig 11685 bp, 12 predicted proteins | sample LARL113metaG_FD_71366 | JGI IMG/M metagenome (GOLD analysis project Ga0070717, IMG submission 71366) | Corn, switchgrass and miscanthus rhizosphere microbial communities from Kellogg Biological Station, Michigan, USA - LAR L11-3 metaG | ecosystem: Host-associated > Plants > Roots > Rhizosphere ...
GAGAAAAGCCGCGCCGACGCTCTCGTCCACGCCAAGCGCTTCCCTGAAGCAGCGGATGCTTACCGCGATTTACTTCGGAAAGCAACTCCCACCGACAAGCCTGAAATTCAACTCGCGCTGGCCGAGGCGCTGCACCACTCCGGACAAGACCGCGAAGTTAAGGCGCTGCTGAACTCGGTTGACACGACATCGCCTGAAATCGCCGCTCGACGTCTCTGGGACATTGGCGAGCTGCAACGCGCTGCCCACGATGACGATGGCTTCCTGCGGACCGTCGATCAAATTCGCCAAGCCGCTCCCACCAGCCCGTGGCTTGAACAGGCGCTGCTCTACGTTGGTAATATTTATCTTCTCCGCAACGACTACGACAAAGCTATCGACGCATACCGCGAAATCGAAACTCGATTTCCTGGCGGCGCTCGTGCCCCATATTCGCACTGGAAAGCGGCATGGCTTAGTTTGCGAAAAGGACGAAACGACGAGGCCAAAGCTGAATTCGAACAGCAGATCGCGATTTACCCTGATTCTTCTGAGGTCCCGGCGGCGCTCTACTGGCGCGGACGTCTGGCAGAAGAGGATGGCGACGCCGCCATGGCCAGCGCCTTCTATCAAAAAATTTCTGACCGCTTCCGCAATTACTATTACGGTCCCCTCGCCCGCGAACGGCAAAGCAAGCTGAATGTCGGCAGCGATCCTCCGCATTACGCTGTCCTGGATCATGTTCCACCAATTAATGGCATTCGGACGATTACAGACGACACGCCGCCCGAGGATGATCTTCGAGTCGAGAAAGCGCACCTGCTTGAAAACGGCGGGTTATTGGATTTCGCAATTCGCGAACTGAAGGCTGCCGCCGAGGAAGACCAAGGCAACTGGTTGCCTGCAGAGATGGCCCGCATGTACCAGGACGCCGGGCGCTACGACGCTTCCGTCGAAACTTTAAAACGTGCAATACCCAATTATTTCGCGGTGGATATAAGCGCCCTGCCACGTTCCTATTGGGAAGCGCTTTTTCCAAAACCTTATTGGCCAGATCTGAAACGGTTTGCGGATGCGAATGGGCTCGATCCTTATCTGGTGGCCTCGTTGGTGCGCCAGGAATCCGAATTTAATCCCGCGGCCGTCTCTAATAAGAACGCGATGGGGCTCATGCAGCTTCTGCCGCAAGTAGGAAAAAGCATGGCCAAGCAAGTGAAGCTGAAGCATTTTTCTCCGCCACAGCTCTTTATTCCTGCGATTAACTTACAACTGGGAACTCGCTACTTCCGTTCTATGGTCGATCAGTTCGGCGGATTCGAGTATGCCCTTGCCGCTTACGACGCCGGCGATGATCGTGTAAAAGATTGGCAAGCGGCGGGGAAGTATCGCGACGTCCAGGAATTCGTCGAATCTATTCCATTCACCGAGACTCGCGAATACGTACAGGCCATCATGCGAAATGCTAATGTCTATCGCCAACTGTATGGCACCCCGTAGCCGTGTGGGCCGAACACTCCTGCCCGACAAAACTCCTATTGATGACTTCGTTATCATGATCGTCTATGTTTTCCCGCCGTACCGAGTGGAATCTTTCGCCCAATAGGCTGACCGTCGCGCATCAGGAAGCGCTTTCCTCCGGCAGCAAAATAATTGATCTGACGATTTCCAATCCCACGCGTGCGGGAATTGAATACGACGAATCGGCCATCCTTAATGCGCTCGCCAATCCGAAAGCGCTCGAGTATGACCCGCAACCCAAGGGGCTACGCAGCGCACGCGAAGCAGTTGCCCGGTACTACGAATCGATCGTCGATCCAGAATCTCTCATCCTCACCACTAGCACCAGCGAAGGTTATTCTTTTGTCTTTCGCCTGCTTTGTAATCCTACCGACGAAGTCTTAGTTCCGAAGCCCAGTTATCCGCTGTTTGAATTTCTGGCTGATCTCCAAGACGTGAAGCTGGTTCCGTATTCACTGATTTACGATCACGGCTGGCAAATCGATTTCCATTCACTAGAGACGGCGCTCACGGGGAAGTCGCGGGCCATCGTTCTGGTGCATCCCAATAATCCGACTGGGTCCTACATTAGCGGGCAAGAGCGAAAGCGCCTGAATGAACTGTGCCACCAGCACCATCTTGCGCTGGTAGTGGACGAAGTTTTTCTCGATTATGCGCACCATGGCGAGCACAAAACAACCTTCGCCCAAAACAATGATGTTCTTACTTTCACGCTCAGCGGCGTTTCAAAAATCTCGGCTCTGCCACAAATGAAGCTGGCGTGGATCGCGATTAGCGGCCCGCAGGTGAACGTTGACGCCGCCATGCAGCGACTGGAAATAATTGCTGATACTTATCTTTCTTTGAATGCTCCCGTCCAGCTCGCCGCGCCCGCTCTGCTTGACCAGCGAAAGACTATCCAGCTGCAACTCACGCGCCGGGTCCGCGCCAATTTGTCCGAGCTCGATCGCCAGCTCGCCCGCCAGAAGGCCTGCTCACGCCTGGAAATTCAAGGCGGCTGGTACGCCGTGCTGCGAATCCCGGTGATCCGCTCGGACGAAGAGTTCGCAATCGAATTGCTGCAGAACTCTGACGTGCTCGTCCATCCCGGTCATTTTTACGATTTTCCCACTGATGGGTATCTTGTACTGAGTCTGATCACTCCCGAAGAAGAATTCCGTGACGGAATCGCTCGGCTGCTGGATTTAGCTAGTTTGCTCTAGCTCGAACAGTTTGTTTTCTCTGCGCCCTCTGCGCCGATCTCCGCGTCCTCTGCGGTTAAAAACTTGAACAGAACCCGGCAGACAATCTCCCCACATCGCAGTAAAATGCACTCCGGCACCCTAATCTGGACCCGAGGCCTTTGAATGGCAGACAAGGCACCCATTCCTGTCCCCAGCACTAATATCGATTCTGTTCTTCAAGAAGCGCGCAAGTTCGAGCCATCGGACGAGTTTCGCCGGGCCGCGCATATAAAGAGCGAAGCGGAGTACGAACGTATTTATCGTGAATCGGTCGAGCACCCGGAGAAGTTTTGGGGTCGCATTGCTGCCGAGCTGCACTGGTTCAAAGAATGGGACAAAGTCCTCGAGTGGAAAAATCCCTGGGCGAAGTGGTTTGTCGGCGGCCAAATCAATCTTTCCTATAACTGCCTCGACCGACATGTGAAAAGCCATCGCAAGAACAAAGCCGCGATCATCTGGGAGAGCGAACCTGGCGAGGTGCGGACTCTCACTTACCAGCAACTGCATCGCGAGGTGCAGAAGTTCGCCAACGTTCTCAAATCGCTTGGCGTACAGAAAGGCGACCGCGTCGCTATTTACATGGGCATGACCCCCGAGCTGCCAGTTGCCATGTTGGCGTGCGCGCGGATTGGTGCGCCGCATACCGTAGTTTTTGGCGGATTCTCTTCCCACGCGCTTATCGATCGCATTCACGACTCGCAAGCCACCGCCGTCATAACCCAGGATGGTTCTTTCCGACGCGGCGCCGAGGTCAAGCTCTTTCCCGCCGTAGAGGAAGCGTTGAAGTCATGTCCATCAGTAAAAAACGTCGTCGTTTATAAGCGAACGGGCACGGCGATCAACATGCAGTCCGGCCGCGACCATTGGTGGCATGAATTGATGGCCGATGCTTCGGACGAATCTCCTGCCGAGCCGCTTGACTCGGAACACCCGCTCTATATTCTCTACACCTCGGGAACGACCGGAAAACCCAAGGGCGTCGTGCATACGACCGGCGGCTATTCCGTCGGAACCTATATCACCACTAAATGGGTGTTCGATCTTCACGAGGAAGATACGTACTGGTGCACCGCCGACATCGGCTGGGTCACCGGCCATAGCTACATCGTCTATGGCCCATTGCAAAACGGCGCCACCAGCGTGATGTATGAGGGCTCTCCAAACTTTCCTGAGCCCGATCGCTTTTGGCGCATCATCGACCGCCACAAAGTGAACATCTTCTACACCGCGCCCACTGCAATCCGCACCTTCCTGCGCTGGGGAGACCAGTGGCCGAAGAAGCACAAACTCGACAGCCTGCGCCTGCTTGGGACTGTAGGCGAGCCGATCAATCCCGAGGCGTGGATGTGGTACCGCGAAATGATCGGCCACAATCGCTGCCCTATCGTTGACACCTGGTGGCAGACCGAAACCGGGCACATTATGATCACGCCTATTCCTGGCGCAATCGCAACCAAGCCGGGCTCCGGAACGAAGCCGTTTCCGGGAGTTGTACCTGAAGTCGTGACCATGCAGGGGGAGCCCGTCCCAGCCGGCTCCGGCGGGTTTCTTGTTCTGAAGCAGCCCTGGCCGGGGATGCTCCGCACTATATATGGCGACCCCGACCGCTACGTAAAGCAATACTGGTCGCAAATTCCCGGGACCTATTTCACCGGCGACGGCGCCCGCAAAGATAAGGACGGCTACTTCTGGATCATGGGCCGGGTGGATGACGTCATCAACGTCTCCGGCCACCGCCTGAGCACAATGGAAGTGGAGTCAGCCCTGGTTGCCCACCAATATGTTGCGGAAGCTGCGGTGGTTGCGCGTCCGGATGAAGTCAAAGGGCAGGCCATTTCGGCATTCGTGACCCTCGAAGGCGGCCGCAAGCCCACACCCGACCTGAAGGAAGAGCTGCGCAAATGGGTGACCAAAGAGATCGGCGCCTTGGCCAAACCTGATGACATCCGCTTCACTGATTCCTTACCCAAAACCCGCAGCGGCAAAATCATGCGCCGCCTATTGCGCGAACTGGCCACAAACGGCGAGGTGAAAGGTGACACCACCACGCTCGAAGACTTCAGCGTCCTAGCTAAACTGAAGGAGCAAGAGGAAGCATGAGGTAGCTGGGCTTGGGCCGACCATAAGTGATTCATCTACCTGATCAACAGAATTCCTGGTCTAGGTCATGGCCAGGCAATGCACCTTCTGCTCGAATCAGGCGAAAAGCCGCCAGGCCATTTACCCAAAGTGGTTGCTGCAAGAATTGGAACCAGCTTGATCCTCCTTACGAGTCCACCACGAAATCCCACATTGGATTAAGGCTCTAGACCCGGAAAGATCGGTGCTTTTCTGCACTCAGTAATCCTTCGTAGGCCAATTCATCATCCAATTTGCGCTTGCCTGAATCAGAGGAGGATTTTGATGAAAGCTAAACTGCTCGTGTTTCCAGCTGTCCTGCTATTGGCCTCCGCTTGGGGACAAGCCAACCAAGCCAAGGCTCCCCCGCAAGCCGAAGAACGGATTCAGCGAGAGGTGCGGCACCAGCTCTTATTGCTGCCCTACTTGACCGTATTCGACAATCTTGCGTACAAGGTCGAGGGTTACAACGTGACATTGCTGGGCCAGGTGACCCGACCGGTTTTGAAATCCGACGCTGAAAATGTCGTAAAGCACATAGAAGGGGTCGAAAAGGTCGATAACCAGATCGAAGTCCTCCCAACCTCGCCTATGGACGACGGGTTACGGCGCAGACTTTTCATCGCAATTTACGGGTACCCGGGTTTTCAAAAATATGCCATGCCAGTGATCAAACCCATTCGGATCATCGTCAAGAATGGTCATGTGACTCTCGAAGGAGTGGTGGATAGCGAAGCGGACAAAAACACAGCTGGTATCCGGGCCAACAGCGTTTCTGGAATCTTCTCGGTGACCAACAATTTGCAGGTTGTAAAGCCATAAGTGCCTGCGACGCGGCTGCGGGTTTTCGAAGTTCGTAGGTCCGCGGCCGCGCCCACCGAAGAATTTCGGATCAGGCCTTTGGTTCGGTTGCTGGAGACCCAAAGCCTCCGCAGCGTGCCCTCATCCCCGCCCGGAATTTCTCACGCTCTTCGGGTGTCATTTTCACCCAACGCTGCCCCATATAACGGCCTCGCCCCCTGTATGGCCTCATCCATCCCCTTTGTCCGCCAAAAAGGATCCAGCACAGACCCAGCAGCCCCAGAGCCTGCCAGTAAGTTATAGGCCGCAGTCCGAAAAGCGCCGGCATCAGCCAATTCCATAAGTGCAGGACGGCCTCTCCGAAGCCTACCGCGAAAATTGATATAGCAATGATCCCGATGACGAACAGCTTCACAGATCGGACTGCTCTGTTAACACTCATATGCTTCTTCTCCTCCTAGTTCAGGAATTCTTCGTAAACCGACTGCAATCGTTGTCGCAGGTGCAGCACCGCATATCGTTTACGCGAAAGCAGCGTGTTGAGGCTGACTCCGCTCTCGGCTGCCAGTTCCTTAAAACTTCGTCCCTCGATCTCGTTTGCGATAAACACCGCGCGCTGTTCCTTGGGCAACTCGTCAAGAGCGGCTTCGAGTTCCTCGATCACGACGGTTCGGATGTAGGCCGCTTCTGGACCAGCATCCGCGGAGGGCAGGAATTCTTCGATGGATAGCATTTCCCCGTCTTCGGAGGTTATGCTTAAGTCCGCCAGCGGTTCTGGCTTCTTCTTCCGAAACCGGTCGATAATTCGGTTCCTCGCCACCCGAAATAACCATGCGCCCGCCATCTCGACCGGCTTCATCAGCCGATACGCCTCGACCAGCTCGAAGAAAACTTCCTGCAGAATGTCCTCGGCATCGCTCGGATCCGCCACGCGCCGGCGAATAAAGTTTAGTAGCCGAAACCGCTGTTGCTCGACCACGTCAGAGATCTGCCGATCCTGTTCGCGCGTCATGTCGATGGCCAGCGCTTTCATCTAGAAGTAAAGACGATTGAGAAGCGGAAATATTGTAGAGAGATCAGCGGCCTGCAGGGAACGATGACAGGCAAAGCAGCGAACTCGCATAGTCAGTGCTATTTGCTCGCGGAGTGGGACCGCAAATCCTTGAAGGCGCGACTGTCTTTTAAATGTGAAGGGAACTTCTTTTCGTAGGATTCAAGCGACGGGCAAACCATGCGATGGAACCCGAATTTGTCCATTTCCTTTCGGGCTTCTTCCGGTGTCCACCCTTCATCCGCCATGCGATAGGCTGCGATCATCATCCCGGTGCGGTCATCGCCATAGCGGCAATGCACGAAGATTTTGTTGTCCGGATTGTCGTGAATTACCTTCAGAAATTTCGCGAACACCTCGTCTCTGGGAAATAAGCAGTGCCAGGGCACAGATACGAACTTCATGCCTGCTTCTGTGACATCCCTCTTTTCCTTGTTTTTTCCAGTGAGCCGGCCGTCAATCACGATGTCGATCCCCATTTCTTTCAGATGTTCATATCCGGCTCCCTTCGGTTGTCCGCCGCGATACAGGTGGGGAGTTACTTCACCAAAATTTCCAACACCGATCACCGTCATTTTGCGCGCCATGGCGTGATTATGAGTGGCATGGATTTCAGTATTCGCGGCAGGGTGGTCAGAAGCGGCGGCAACGCATGTAGCAAGCACGAAAAGCGCTGCGCACTTGTGACGCCAAAGCATAGCGGATACAAGTGTATCTCGGGCTCGAAGGGGGCAAAAGAAGAGCGCGCCCAATCCCGCCTTCGTGCGCACGCCATAACGAACGCGTATTTGTGAGAGGCAACCTTGTTAGTTATTGGCCGGTTGTAGTTGCCAGTTGCTTTTCCTGCGGGGTCATCTGCCGCCAGAGCACCTGCAAATCAGCTGAGATGCGGCTGTTCTGCGGCTCCTCGTGCAACGCCCGCGCGAACCAACGATAAGCCGAAGGCAGATCGCGGCCTACGCAATGCCCAGTGGCATACATTGTTCCAAGTACCGTCTGTGCCTTCGAGTTGCCATGCATCGCGGCATTGCGCAAACTGCTTTCCGCTCTCACGCAGTTCTGCGGCACGCCATTTCCGTAAAGATAACGTTCGCCCGCGAGTTCTAAATCTGCGTCAGGAGAAGTCGCAACTTGTGGCGGGTTTACTGGTGAAGGCTTCGTTGCGCGAATCCTCGCAGGCTCTTTGGCCACTCGCGACGCCTTGTCCACGCCCGGAGGTGGAGTGGCGTTCGCCTCTTCTGTTTTCTCTGGCGTGGTATCCGAAGCGGCATTTTGCTTCTCCGCGGCGTTCTCATTTGTGGAGGCTGTCGCGCCCGTATTCTCATTTGCCTTGGCATTCTGCGGCGAGGCTTGGTTCTGCTGATTACCCGTGTTCTGCGCAGTGCCGGCGTTCTGTGGCGGAATATCCGTTTCAGTGGGCCCAGTCTTCGTTTGATTCTGTCCCTTCTGGTCAGGCTGGGTAGGCAGCACCTCGCCCATGCCTGTCATCGGCTTGTCGATATGCGTCTCTTGATCCGAATTAGAAGCCGGCGCGACCTCCGAGGGAGAAGCCGAGGCTTGTTGTCCGGAACCGGCCCCGATTCGATTAAAAGGAAATCCATTGTGTTTCCACTGCCAACCTAGATAACCGGCAGCACCGAACGCAATGAACAACAGAAGGATCAAGCCCACACGGCTCTTCGGTTGCTCGTCTTCGTATAGATAATGGAACTCGACCTTTGGGTCTTCGGCTAGTCCGAGGAAGGAAGGCCCATGCACAGGTTCGGTTTGGCCATTGTCGCTTTTTGGTGAGCGCGGCGTCTCTTTCACCGGCGTCGCTTCTGCTGCAGGCGGATGCGCCAGCGAAGCCCCACACATCCCGCAAAAGCGGTATTCAGGGCTATTGTCGTACCCGCAGTGGGTACATCTCACGTACATAGTTTCAAGCATATCTTAATATTTGGATGGCAGAAAGGCTGCTGCTGTTGGAAGCTGCTGGAGTGAGCAGTACAAGCAGCTAACTTCCACAAATCGAAGTTCTTAAGGCAAACTGTGCGGGCTCAAACAGCTAAGTTGTAGATGACGAAGCTGTGGCTATTCGTGCGAGCTTCGGTCTCTGACTGGGGCCACCCTGAGATGGGTCCACATCTCGCATAACAACGTGAACACCGTTTGCACAAGGAGGTGGCCATTTGTAATTGACGTAGGACAAACCGGCGATGGTCACAATCGATAAGACAAGACCTGGAAGGAAGACGAAGGCGCTAATCGGCGATTCTCTGAGGGGCACATATGCGTTGCTCTCAGCCAAGGCAGCAGTCGAGTGGGTCCCTTCCAGCCAGCAGCGCACGATGGCAACGCTCGTATCCCCAAATATCAGTGGCCATTCACTTGGTTCAGCCGCCGCCGCCAACTCCAGCATTTCTCCTGCAAAACGTCTTCTGAACGACGGGGGATAGAGCACAAGCAGAAGTCGGTAAGCATACAGCACGCAGCTTTGGATATTCATGCTCCCCTCTCACCCAATTTACCTAAGCGCGTTCGCGCGACATTGATAACTTGTCGCAGTCGCCGAACTTCAAGCCGCAGCACTCGCTCTCCACTGGAAGTAAGGAAGTATTCGCGCCTGCTCTCGCCGTCTTTCAGTTTACGCTCGGTCTCGCCGACCAAGCCGCCAGCCAGCAGTCGGTCTAAATTCGCGTACAGTGTGCCCGGTCCCAGCTTGAACGTCCCTTCGGACTGTCGCTTCACCGACTGCATGATGCCATAGCCGTGCAAGTCGGATTCGGCAAGCGCAAGAAGAATATGAAGCGCCGCGGACGAGAGCGGCCGGTCGTCTTCGTTCTCGCTATCCTTGTCCTTGACTTCCATATCGCACTCTGATATATCACGTTTCGATATATTGCGCAACTGAGAGGACACATTCCAGCATGAACCCACAACACATAAAGGGGAAGTTGAAGGTACGGTCGTTCTCACATCCTTGTGTACTTTTAGCCGCGTATTCCTTGTTGACCGCTCTCGTTTTCGTGACGTGCACTGTCGTTGCGAAGGCGCAAACGGATGCAGGCAAGGCGCAGGCTCCTTCACCCACAATTGCCTCGGCTGTGGACCGCGAGATCAGCAATGCCGAACAGCAAATTGTAGAAGTTTCGGAGGCCATGCCGGAAGATCGGTTTAATTTTTCTCCCGAAAGCCTGAACATTTCCGGCAGCGATTACAAGGGCGTGCGCACATTCGCTTTGGAGGTCAAACACATCGCCGCTTCCAACTATGCCATTTGGTCCCCGCTTACCGGCGATAAATTGCCCAAAGACTTCATTGGCGGGAACGGTCCCGAAAACTTGAAAACGAAAGCCGAGATAATTCAATTCCTGAAGGATTCTTTTGCTCTTGGCCACAGAGCTGCGGCTACGCTGACGATCGAAAACATGTTGCAGGCTCCTGAGGGCAGCAAGTCTTCGAGGCTGCGGCTGGCAGAATTTGCCATTTCTCATGCATACGATCACTACGGACAGATGGTTGAGTACTTGCGCATGAACGGAATAGTGCCGCCAGCCAGCCGGCAAAAGTAAGACTGACTAACTGGAAATGGAATACAGGTACGCGAATGAAACAAATCCAAATGTTCTTGCTGTTGGCAGTGCTTATCTCGACGCTCGCCGTTTCAGGCCAGCAGGCAGCGAGCGGCGGCAGCGCTCCCGCGGACATCGTTTACGCGCGGCCGGGCCAGCTCGTGAATGCGGGGGGATTTCGGCTGAATCTCTACTGCATGGGGAGCGGCTCGCCCGCGGTGGTCTTCGATTCCGGATGGGGAGACTGGGCGCCGGCGTGGTCGAAGGTGCAGCCAGAGATCGCCAAATGGACGCGCGCCTGCAGCTATGACCGTGCGGGCACCGGGTTCAGCGATCCCGGTCCCATGCCGCGCACCAGCGTGCGCATCGCCGAGGAGCTACGCACTGCGCTTCACCTCGCCGGTATTAGCGGGCCTTACATTCTGGTGGGATCCGCCTTCGGCGGCGACAACGTGCGCACGTTTGCGGACCTGTACATGGACGAGGTTGCCGGACTGGTATTGGATGACGCCGATCCCACTGACGTCGAACCGAAGGCGATGCAAGAAGAGGAACATCGAGGACTCGCTGGGCTTCCCAAGGGCATGCGCGAGTGTCGAGACCTGATTGCCGAGCACAAGCCGTTGCCGGTAACGTCTCGTCCTGGCCGGGCACAACAGACCTGTGCTCAGCAATTTTTCTTTAGGGGTTTGCCGGAGGCAGCGTGGTCTCCGGAATTGAACGCCAAAGTGTTGGAGATCGCACAAACCAAAGTCGCCATGTATGACGCTTATGCTTCGGAAATGGAAGAAACACCGGCGGACGAGACCTATCTGCAACAGCACCGCCGGTCATTCGGCTCGCGCCCCATCCGCGTCCTCACCTCGGGAAACCACGCTGTCGGCCACCTGGAGAGGAAGCCTCCGGACACGCCGAAGCACCTCAAGTATGAGAAAGAGATTACGCTCGCACAGGCACGCTGGCTCACACTATCTTCCAACGCTAAACAGATCTTCACCCGCAATAGCTCGGAATACATCCAGTTTGATGAGCCCGAGACCCTGATCAACGCCGTTCGCGAAGTGTATGACCACATTAGGGGATCCGTAGCTGCTCACGATGATTGAAAATCGGGTCAACCCAATTCCGGTAATTCGAGCCGATTTGCTGTTAATTGGGACTCCAAGGCCGTGGGCGGAAAGGTTACGTCGGAATTAGCAAGGCGTTGATCCAGCAGTAGATTGCGCGTCTTAAGAGGACTGTCGATCTCACCAGATGAGAAGTGATTTAGATATTACGTACTAAGACTTGTTGTCGTTGGTGAGTGCCGTTTCGGATCCCCGCATAATACGACCACTCTCATTCGGACGCGGTAAGGCAGGGCCCGCGAAGGCAGGCCCTAGGCCTTAGCGTTACATTTTCATGTTCTTCTTCATCCCTTTCTTCATCGGCGTTTTCATTG
>Ga0070717_10003208_pt1 | contig 11685 bp, 14 predicted proteins | sample LARL113metaG_FD_71366 | JGI IMG/M metagenome (GOLD analysis project Ga0070717, IMG submission 71366) | Corn, switchgrass and miscanthus rhizosphere microbial communities from Kellogg Biological Station, Michigan, USA - LAR L11-3 metaG | ecosystem: Host-associated > Plants > Roots > Rhizosphere ...
TGAAGCCATTTAACAACTCCTCGATTGACCAGACCGCCACCATGCTCGACCAAAAACTCGACATGTTGACGCACATGGTCGCCCAGTAGCCAATCGAACTGTGAAGGAGCCAGAGGAGGACCCAGATGAAAAGATTACTAACCATTCTCGGATTGCTTGGAGCGGCGTCGGTTTCGCCGCTCATTTTTCCCATCGCGGAAGCAGGACACAGCAGCATGGACGTGCTCGCGATCTACGCACTTCTGCCGGCGATGGCAGTCACAATCATACTCATCTGGCTCCTTCATCGGTTTAACGATTCCTGGGCGAAACAAGCGCTCGTGGGACTTGGCGCGGGAGCCATCGCGACCATTGGGCTCGAAGTAATCCGCATTGCGGGATTCCGGCTAGGATTCATGCCCGGTAACCTCCCACGGCTTATTGGCGTGCTATTGCTGAACCAATTCTCTACCGGGCCGACGTTGACTTCTGACATTGCGGGTTGGGGATATCACTTCTGGAATGGCGCCAGCTTCGGACTGATTTACGTGTTGCTTCTCGGGACTTGCCGCCGTTGGGCCGGTGTGCTCTTCGGCATTTTCATCGGACTCGGGTTCATGCTGGGTCCGGTGGTCTCATCTTTGGGAGTAGGATTCCTGGGACTGGCTTTTTCGAAGGGATTCCCCGTGACAGTCATGTTGGCACATCTTGCCTTTGGCGGAATCCTTGGTTGGCTAACAGCACGTTGGCTCGGGTTCTTAGAAAGCTCGTTGCTGGAAGCCCTTGCCGATAGCGTTAGAACTTGTCTACCAAGGCATCATCCGGCACAATCGCCTCGGCTGCACAAGCCCTTGTAACCGTCTCGATTCTCGCGCATCGTTGCTTTTAGGAGCTCATGATCGCCGAGCGCACTCAATCGCAACAGGGGCAGGATCGGTCAGCTGAACCGTTGCTCATCCAACGAATCCTTGCGGGTGAGGTCAACGTCTTTCATGATCTGATCCGACCATACGAACGCGGTGCGTTCATCGTGGCTTATTCGATCCTTCGCAACCGGGATGATGCCGAAGAGGCGGTGCAACAGGCGATGCTGAACATCTTCACGCATCTGAATCAGCTTGCGGAGGCAGATAAGTTCAAGGCATGGGCCATGCGTGTAGTTGAAAACGAATCCAAGATGTACAGACGCAAGCGCCGAGAGCATCTATACGAGACGATTCCAGAGGCCGGGGACATTGCTGAAGATGACAGGCCGATTCGCCCACGCCAGTTCGCCGATTGGCGCGATCTCCCGAGCGATGTAGTCGAGCAAAAGGAAGTGCGCGAAGTGATTGCCAGTGCGTTGGGCGGACTTCCAGAGATATATCGCGAAGTTTTCGTACTTCGGGATATGCAGCACTTAGACGTCGCCGAAACTGCGCAAGTACTGGGATTGGGCGAGTCGGCGGTGAAAACCCGGCTGCACCGGGCACGCCTCATGATGCGGGAATCGCTGACGCCACTGTTCGCAAAACCGAAGACCTCGTTCTGGGACCGATTGAAGGGAACAAATCCATGGTTAGCTGCAAAACGGTAATCGCCAATCTATCGAACTATCTCGACGGAGATGCTCCGCCCGAAATGCGGCAGAAGATCGAGAAACACCTGCGTGGCTGCCACCGTTGCTCGGCGGTGTACGACAGCACGCGAAAGATGTTGGTAATTACCGGAGATGAACGCGTTTTCGAGATTCCGGCCGGTTATAGCGAGCGGCTACACGCGTTCCTCGATGCGGCGATGGCCAAGGGCTCCTCTACCTAGGAGGACCTTCTTCAGCGAACCTGTGCGCTGATGGTGAGTTGTTTCGCCAATTCAGGAGTGGCCCGAACCACAGGCCCGCCAAAGGAAGCTGGAGTGGAATCCCATTTGGTATCTTTCTGAAAAACCGCGACGACGTCCCACAGGATTTTGCTACGCTCCGCAACTTGAGAATCCGCGAGATGCGCCCTCAATTCTTTTGCAACCAGATGGTTCTTGTCCCAGAACTGTATGGCTCGGCGGTCTGAAATTCGTTGTTGGATAAAGCGACTCGGTGGGAACCAGTCTGTGGGCAGTATCGGCTCCCAGACCACAAACAGTTTCAGGTTCTCGATGTGGTTGCCTTTCAACACTTGCTCGATTGCGGAAGCCCCCCGCAGGCAAACTGGTCACGTTGGAGAAAGGAGCAACAGGACGCGCTCATCATTCCTCGCGCAGTCAAATTGCGCCGTGAACTGAGCGGCGAAGTTGCCCTGATTGAGCGAAGTCAGGTTGCCGCCCGATGGGCCATACAGATATCACCCGCCCATCAACCCGAGAGCGACCACTGCGAAGAATAAGACTCTCTTTTTTATCGTAATCGCCATAAATCACGCGGCTAGGAGGCTTGCGAGTATCTGTGGAAACAGGGCCAATACGAGGACAATTGCGTTCGCAATCCAGAAGATAACGATACTCAACTGGCTCCGTCTCTCGCATTTATTGCGGCGAAAGTACAACTGTACAAACCCTTCGCCGACACAAGCATCCTTGATTTGTGTCTAACATCGAAGAAAAGATGAATTAGGGCACGACTCGAATCCGTGCCCTAAGTAACTGAAACGTTTGGTTGACTAGTAATGCGATGACAAGTATCGATCGCCCTTGCCATCACTGTTCGTAAGCGCCAATGTTAATCTGCCCGCTGCTGTTTACTCTTGGATTGCCGGCGAAATCCAAGACTCCGACAGTGTTCACGCCGAGATTTGTACCGGCATTCACCGCCGGCGAAGTGGACATCACATCCAGATTCGGCGGCAGCGTTGATATATTGTCGAACTGCGGATTGGCGAATGGAGAGTGGGCATCCTGCCCGGAAGCGGCCTGATAATTGGTATAGCCGGTAATAGATTTGCTCTGCCAGTTCCATAAGCTGCTGGCCGCGCCTACGGTCGCGAAATACAGGTTGTGGTCCAGTGCCGCCGGATTTGGCACGCTGGTAGTAAAGTCATCAATCAGCACATTCGTCGGGCCTGCGTACATGATGTTGTTCATGATTGTGTTATTGGTCGCATTGTATTGAATTTGTAACTCGCCGGCTGCCCCCGAGGCGGTGCCATCCGCCCAGAGCGTATTGTTGACAATTGTGCAATGGTCGGTTCCGCCCACGCTCTTGGAGAACCCACCGATCGACATACCGACAAATTGCGCGTGGTAGATAACGTTGTTGCGAACGACGACGAAACTCGAGACATGGCCGGAATGCTCACTGGCAACCTCGACAGGAATATCAGAATCGTGAATCAGGTTGCGCTCGATAATTACCCGTGTGCAGCCGTCACAGTACTGCCCGTTGGCGCCCAGCTGGCCGTGGTAGACGGGGTTGTTCGCGGCGGTGATGTTGAAGATAGTGTTCTGAAAATCCCATCCGTCGCGGGCCTGGTCGAAACTCACGTTGGGCGAGACTCCTTCGAAACCGATGTTATCTATTCCGATGTTGTCGTTGTCATGGACAAGGTTCTTCGTCGTGACAAAGAACTGAACGTTGCCATCGAGCGACATGTTTTCACTGCAGCCGGTGGTGTTGTGATCAAGTTCATTCCCGCTAACCGTAATGTTGCTGATCGCTGCTGGCGCCTGCGTGCCATAGATCGCCATGGCCAGCGCATTGGCGCTATTACAGCTGCCCAATGTCTGGACAATGTTGTGGATGTGGTTATTCAAAATCTCGACGTTGCTGCCTGATCCCTCGAAATCAATTCCGACTGGCACCGCACCGCCGGTTGAGCTTTGGAAATTTCGGATCTCGAATCCCTGAATAACGATGTAACTATTGGTTCTAAGCGTAAATAGGCCGAACTGCTGGCCCTTGGCAACCTTTATTCCCGTGCCGTCAAGCGTTGCGGTTTGACCGGGCGCACTTTCGAAGGTGATGTAACCTGCAGTCGCGTTACCTGAACCCGGAATAGTGACGCTCTCGTTGTAAACGCCGCCAAGCACCTGCACCGTGTCTCCCGCATGGACCGTGTTCGCCGCGTGTTGAATGGTCCTCCACGGCGCACTGGATGTACCTGCGTTGGCATCGTTGCCAGTTGTGGACACAAAAAATGTCGATCCCGATCTTGATGGCACTTGAAGGGTGACCGTGGCCGAAGCCGATTTGGTCGGGTCTGCCTGGGAAACCGCTGTGACCGACACGGTCGCCGGGCTCGGCACACCAGACGGACCGAGATAAAGGGCCTCATTCGAGGTGCCCGGAATCGTTGTTGAAACCAGGCCAACGGTCGAGTTGCCGCCACTTACCCCATTGACCTGCCAGGTCACTGCTGTATTAGTGCTCCCGCTGACTGTTGCCGTGAACGGTTGGTTGGCTAAGGTTGCTAAGGTCGCAGTAGTCGGAGAGATGGTCACGCTCACTTGCGCTTGAGCGTAATCCTGTAGCACCACGAACAAAAACGGCAAAACCGCGAGGTACACCCTCACGGTGCTTCTGGAGATTCCTGACTGAGGTACAAAAAACATATTCGTCATTGATTTAGCTCCTTTTGGATTGGCCGCACATTTCCGCAACTCTCTTAGAGAGCTACGAAGCATGGCGGCCGTTTGCTCGTAACGTGAGTGAGCCGTCATCGTTCAATTTCTGATGGCAGGCCCATCGCACCGGATAGCGCATACCTTTCACTTGAATTTCTGCTTTAAGCCTTAGTCCCTGCCATTTGGTTCCCCGGGGCAGAATAAATTGCGCCTGCCGCACTTTGCCCGGCAACGGATATCCAGCATCGAGGCAGCCGCTCTTCAATGCCTTACCGTCTTCGCTCTCTACCGTGACGCGCAACACGCCAGGGACTCCGGCAATGCCGTCATTTGCAAAACCGACAATCAGTCCCTGGTAGCCGTTATCTTCATAGCTCCAGATAAACGACGGCCTAACGCGATAACCGATTCGGCGGTTGATCCGGTCAAACCACGTCGGAAACGCCTGGTAGTAGCTTGCAAGGTTTTGCGCGCTGATTTGGTGGAAATTCCACAGCGACCAGTAATTCGCACCCACATCCATGACGTGAATAATCATGTCATCCGAGGGCGAAATTCCCTCATGCGAAGTGAGCTTATCTGGAGTTTGACTCGGCAATCCCTGTTCGATCAATACTGCCGTCCAGGGCGGTCGATTGCTCAAGGCTTCGATCTGTTCGTTCTCGATGAAGATCGTGTCGCTTCGAATCCAGTTATTGCTGCGAACCGTGCGATCAAGAACTTCTGAATTTCCCACTCGGCTGTAATCGGGTTGGGTGTTGGTCAGCAGAGGAGTCTTGGTAAAGTGTTCCTGCTGGATCTCCCACATTTGAATCCAGGTCCGTTCCGCAGTTTGATAGTCAGGAAAAGGACTGTTAGCAAAGGGCCAAGTGTGGCCTTCGCCCCAAAACCCATACATAAACGTGTCGATGAACTCAATCGACGAATTTCCGTCGAATTCCGCCGCCAGTTGCTCAACCAGTTCCTTGAACGACTGCTGAAAGAAAGGATGGTCAAATCGCGGTTGAGAGCGAGAATAAGGATTCTTCAGGAATCGTGCCCCTTGCGCGGCTGGCTCGTGAGGGTCCATGACCAAATCCACCATTGGCACTTTGTCGAGGACAAACTGCGGCAGAGCCGGAGCGTGCCAATAGTCTGGAGCGCTCATTTGAACGCGCATACCCACGCGCTTGTCATTTTTCTTTGCGAGATCAAAAACCAGCTTCAGATAATCCGGGAGCTGCAGGCGCCCTGGTTGCGGCTGAATCTCGCGCCAGGTTGGGCGGATGTAAAGCTGTTGTCCTAAAGGAAATCGAACCAGGTCTTCAATCGCTTGCGGAATGTTGTCTGACTTGATCTCCTGTGTTCCCATGTCCGCGGTGATGTAAGTGACCAATCCCTTCCCGTAATTCGGCACCACCTCTTCCGACGGAGTTGTGGTCATCACCACTTCGTCCGTGGAGATAACTGCATCTGGCGGATATTGCGGGAATGGCCCTTGGTTCAGACGATCTGCCACCGGCGGGCCGGAGCCGAAGTCGTACTTGCCCCAATTGTGCGCGGACACGAACGCATGCGCTTTCTTGCTTGCCAAGTCGGCAGCCGCCGCCAGCGCAACGCCAGTTTTTAGAAAATCTCTGCGGCGCATTGAGATGTTGGCCTCCGCCGAAAAGACTAGAAGTGCAACTTCACGGCAAACTGAACCTGGCGCTGCGGAATGGTCAGATCAATGTGCGTCTCGCTCAGGCGCGGAACATACCGGTGTAACCAGGTTGGATCAACCTGCCGCTCCTGAGCGGGCAGCTCACGCGGAATCAGCAGCAGTGGGAATAGGATTTTCAGCATCGTTCTGACGCGAGTTGGGCCGCGACGTGATCGCGCGAATCCGGTATACACCACCGGATGCTTATGACGCAATCGAATTGTTTCGTTTTATTGTCTTTTGTTTCGTATGCCAGGAGGGGGGCGGAGTAAGCGGTTCTGCGAAAAACGCGTCCGCGTGTCAGATGAAGGATAGGCGCGGCGATAATCAGCGTTCCTTGAGCGGAGAGCACGGTTGTGGTTTCAGGCGAGGCACCCGACTCTCCGCCCGCTCCCGTGTAGGTAAGCTTGGTGAAATAAGTCCCTGCTGCTAGGGTTCCGCTGGCGGTATTGGTGATCACTCCAGGAAGGACTAAAGGATCAGGGACGCCAACGATATTCCCTGCGGTCGAGGTGTAACAGGAAGCTGGGGTGGTAGAGAGGGTTGCGGTACCGACTAACACCGCCGGCTGGGGAGTGTAGTGCTTTCGTTCCATGCGTTATGCATTCGCGGCCGGGGCCGGGAGTTTGGATTCTATAATTGGACTCGCGATGACGCTCTCACAGTGTGTGGATATTAAAACCGCCGCTTGAAGCAAAATTGGTCGGCCCTAGCAGACGATTTTCGAACTTTTCTGGAAAATGGCGCAAGTTTTGAACTCGCCTTTTTGACGGCTTAGGGCTTAATCGGGCCTGATGGGCAGACGCTGGCAGACGTTTTTGGAACTTCCATCGCGTCAATGCCGGCCTCAATGAGTGAAATAGAGATTTTTCGCCAGTTGACATTCGCCGACCCGTCCGCTGGCCGTCCATGCAAGTAGGTGGCAGGCGCATGTAAGCGGCTATCGTTGCATCGAGATTGGAAAGGAGTTATCTTCGACACCGCGACGGAGAGGAATCTTATGGCTTACGCGAAAGCGATCTTGAGCGGAATGACCGCCGTCATCGCAACGGAGCTTCTGACAATTTGGTGGGTGCTTAGGCCGTGGTCCTCCCAGAAAGCAACTGGAATGGAGTTGCACTTTTCGGTACTGAGGGCAAGCCTTGTTCATCCCCAGCCGTGGATATTGGCAATTTTTCTGTTTGCGACTTTCTTCGCAGCCAGCAGGCTAGACAGCAAGACATTGAGGGTAGTCCTCTTCTGGATTCCAACGGTCACGATTTCTTGCATTGGAATTACCCTTGTGACATTAGTCGCTTACGTGATAACACAATTCAGGAATTCTTGAGACGAACATCACCGACCCACGTACTAGCCAGTATTTGATCTAACCAGGTCACCACCGCGCCGCTAAAAGTCCACGTTCTCAGGGTCGATTGGCGATTGCGCGCAAGCCAAGGCGATCTCATCTGCGAACTCGTAAAGCACGTTCCCTTTTACTTCGCGCTCTGGCACGACAAACTCGAACTCGTCCGCATTTGACAGATCAACTGTAAGCGGCAGGAGTGGGTGCGCTGAAAACTCGAGCGCGCTCCTCTGCGACGCCGCACGAAAGGTCACGACAAACCCGCGGCTGATTTCGCCCGTATGGAGACAGACTGCACACGAAGAGTCACGCCAACTCTCAATGCCTGTAAAGAACTCGCTTCTGGAGCACTTCATGGAGTTATCTCTACGCGTGATTTAACTAACAGGAGAGGATTTAAAGATACCCCTGTTAGTAGTGAAAAGCAATGGTTGACGCTATCAGGCGATAGCACTCAAAACCCCTCGAAGAGTCAATGAGCGTAACCGCGATGTTTCAACAGTTGACCCGCTCACTTTGGCCCGTTTCGATAGAATGACCTAATGTTCGCTGCGCTGCTACATGGTGGATGGAACACCATCATTGCTGCCATCCTCTTCTGGCTATCTCCGTTCATCGTCTTATTCTTGGTTGTGAACTAGGTGATGAGGTGGAGACGCAAACGAAGGCATTCCCGCTCGCAACACGGGCGTGTCGATGAGTGCTATAGCGATTTTTCGACAATTGAGCAACAAACCTGCGCCTGCCCGGCATCCCTTTTAAGCATTGGAGGCTGACAAATGGCAAATCCTCTCCGGGTGGCCTGCGCAGTTATGGCGGTCCTCATTCTGGTGGGCGTCGCTGACGCAGAAATCACAGAGTTCCGAAAAGTCGGAAACAAAACAATTGAGTGCATGCACAGCGGTTTAATGAGTGATCTGAACGATTGTGGATTTCGGTCTGACTGGTACGCCTATGTTTTCGTGGGCTCAATTTCGGCAATAACACCCACTCAAAATGACGAAAGCATTATCCAAATCATGCCAGAGGAAATCTTTTTCGGAGTGCCGACAACGCCGCTGACCGTGTTCACGTCCCAAGGAGCCTGCTTACCGGCGTTGGTGGTCGGGGATCACTGGCTCTTTTACCTCAGAAAGGAGAATGGTAAGCCGATCGTTCTCGATTACTACGGCAACGACAGTCGCCCTGTACAGGAAGCTGAAAAGGAGATAGAAACACTTCGCCAATTGAAGGCTAACGGCGTCTTCGGGATCGTGCGTGGGAGTGTCGAACGAGGGAGATTCGACGACAGGGAGGGTATCCCTGGTGCGCAGGTCACCGCTACTAAAAAGTCGGACAGGTCTCAATCCTTCGCAGCTACAGACTCCGATGGGCATTTCCAATTTGCGCCGCTGTCGCCCGGGACCTACAAGCTCACAGTAGATCCGATCGGATCCTTTCGTCCGGACGACGATAGTGTTGATGTGAAGGCGGGATCCTGTTGGGATGTAACGATGTCGAAATCGCCGCACGGTCTAATAAGTGGACACTTGAGGTACCCCGACGGCTCACCCGCTGCGGGAGTTCTCGTCCTCATCATTGATGCAGATGGATCAGGGTATAACACAGAGAAATCCGACGAACGCGGCCATTTCATTTCGGAAGATATGTCTGCAGGGAAATACCTGGTAGCGGTTCGATCGCCGGATGCGCCACCGTGGCAGATCAGCAGTTGTGGAGGAGCCTGCGAGATTCCGCCAGGGGACTTGTACTATCCATTCATGCACGATCGTTCCGACGCTCTCGTCATTCAGTTATCTGAGGACGAAAAGCGGAAGAATATCGACTTCACAATTCCAATGAAATAAGCCCTTAGTTCAGCCACGAGTAGTGCAAAAACTAAGCACCCTAAGCACGAGTATTCACTAAATTCAGAAAGGAATTGCAGCCAAGGAGCGAGATGCGAGACTTGCAAGTGATTGAAAGTATGGTGGCCAGGGACGGAGTTGAACCGCCGACGCCAGCCTTTTCAGGGCTGCGCTCTACCACCTGAGCTACCTGGCCACTTGTCCGCTAATCCGGCTTCGGTTAGGGCGCTTGCCGGGTCGCAGAAATTCACGACAAACTTACTAAAGGTGAGCGTGTCATGAGGTCCTTTTAAGGGACTCATTATAACAATGCGATGAGTCGCGCTCCAACCAGGTGTTTGTCGAACATCACACTGACGCTAACAATCCTCCCGCTTGCGAGTGCATGACTTTGCTGCTCGCCAACACGGTTTCGCATCGGTTCGCTGCAACCCAGTAGGAAATTTCTCGATAGTCGTGAACGTTGAAAACAGCGATGTCGGCGTCTTTACCTGGCTCGATCGAACCCTTACTCTCTTGAAGCCGTAGTGCAGATGCAGCGTTGATGGTGGCTGCAGCAATCGCCTCAGCAGGAGACATCTTCATCTGAGTGCAGGCGAGCGAGAGGACAAACGGCATGCTTGCGGTGGGAGACGAGCCCGGATTAAAGTCGGTGGCGAGTGCAACGGCCACCCCGGCATCTATTAATTTGCGGGCCGGCGGATAAAGTTCGAGTCCGAGAAAATAGTTAGCTCCGGGAACCAGGGTTGCGACCGTGCTGCTTCGCGCCAAAAGCGAGATGTCGTTTTCATCGACATGATCCATGTGGTCGAGTGAGACAGGATTTAGGGCAAGCAGATTCGCCAATGGAGTGCGGGTGAGCTGCGAGACATGGGCACGAACTTGCAACCCATGTTCTTTGGCCGCGGCAAGAATCTTTAGCGAATCTTCTTCGCCAAAGGCGCGTCGATCGCAGAACACATCCACAAACTGTGCCAGTCCACGTTTTGAGACCTGCGGAATCATCTGTTCGCAGATCAAATCGACATATTTCTGCGGATGACTCTTGAATTCGGCGGGGACCACATGGGCGCCAAGTAGAGTAGGAACTACGGTGCCAGGCCATTGCGTCGCAGCGAGTTGGATAGCTTCGAGGGACTTGAATTCGGAATCCAAAGTCAACCCATATCCGGATTTCGCCTCGACTGTGGTGGCGCCATGCGACATCATCTGTTGCAGCGCCCAAAGAATTTTTCGTGCAAGCTCAGGCTTGCTCGCGGCGCGTACGCCCTCGACACTGGAACGTATTCCACCGCCAGCTTCTGCTATTTCCTCATAAGTTGCACCCGCACTGCGCTCTTCGAAATCGACCAATCGCGGCGAGATAAAAGCGGGGTGAGTGTGGGAATCGACGAAGCCAGGCAAAGCTACTTTGCCGGCGCAATCAATTTCAACCAGTTGCTTCCGATTCTTCTTGATCCATTGATCACGCAAGGCTTCGCGCGTAGTGCCTACCGAAGCAATTTTTCCGGCTACGCAAAGTACGGCTCCGTCCTCGAGGATTCCAAGCTCGTGAAGCGCTGCTCCGCGCCGCGGCCCGGGTCTGCCGGATGAGGACCGGAGCGTAATCAACTGCCCTATGTTCACGAGCAGAACGGGCGTGCCCGGTTTGTCTGATCGTTTTTGCAAATCTTGGCCTGGCTAATCAGTTTCTTGGCGGCTTGGAACGCGACTAGTAGTCTGAGTGGGTGCACGGCGCCGCATGGCCACTCTTCGCCCCTTAAGTACATGGCCGCTTCTTACAAGATCGTTCTTACGAGCGGTCCATGGGTACCCGTATTCCGTTGCCGCGAGCGAACTTTTTTGCATCGTCATAACCGGCGTCAGCGTGGCGGAGGATGCCCGTACCTGGATCGGTGGTCAACACGCGCTCGATGCGTTTAGCCATCGCCTCGGTGCCGTCGGCGACCGTGACTTGTCCAGCGTGCAGTGAGTAACCAATACCGACTCCGCCGCCATTGTGAATCGAAACCCACGATGCGCCCGCGGTCGTGTTCAGCAGAGCATTCAGTAGCGGCCAGTCGGCGACAGCGTCACTGCCATCTTTCATGCTTTCCGTCTCGCGGAAGGGAGATGCAACTGAACCGCAATCCAGGTGATCGCGCCCCATCACAATGGGAGCTTTGATTCTGCCTTTCTTGACTAGGTCATTCATGGCCAGCCCAAACTGCGCTCGCTCTCCGTAGCCCAGCCAGCAGATACGCGCTGGCAAACCTTGAAACTTGATTCGCTTGCGCGCGAGATCAATCCAGCGACGGAGAATG
>Ga0070717_10003209_pt1 | contig 11683 bp, 5 predicted proteins | sample LARL113metaG_FD_71366 | JGI IMG/M metagenome (GOLD analysis project Ga0070717, IMG submission 71366) | Corn, switchgrass and miscanthus rhizosphere microbial communities from Kellogg Biological Station, Michigan, USA - LAR L11-3 metaG | ecosystem: Host-associated > Plants > Roots > Rhizosphere ...
ATGGACGGCTACTCGGGCAGCGAGCACACGCTCCCCATCGCGCCGCTCTATAAAGACGCCGTTCAGCTCTTTGCGCAGAGCGGCACGACGTACACGCCGACGCTGATCGTCGAATATGGCGGCCCGTGGGCCGAGAATTATTGGTATGAAAACACTAATGTCATCGACGATCCCAAGCTCAATCGGTTCACGCCACGTCACGAGCTGGAGAAGAAGGCGCTCCGCCGGCCCGGCTGGTGGGCGCCGTCGGCGTGGAGCTTCCCGCTGTTTGCCGCGCAGGCCGCGAAGATCGTCGCCGCCGGGGGACGCGTCGGCCTCGGCAGTCATGGGCAGCTCCAGGGACTCGGTGCCCAGTGGGAGATCTGGAACATCGCGTCCGGCGGAATGCCTCGGCACGATGTGCTGCGTGTCGCGACCATCTTTGGCGCCGAAGCAATTGGTCTGGGTAAGTACGTCGGCTCGCTCGAGCCGGGGAAATTCGCCGACCTGCAGGTACTCGACGCCAATCCGCTGGACGACATCAGGAACACCAATACCATTCGCTATGTGATGAAGAACGGTCGCCTGTACGACGGCAACACCCTCGCCGAGATCTGGCCGCGGCAGAAGGACGTCGCGCGGCTCTGGTGGCAGGAGTCCGAGATTTCAACGCAAGGCACGAGTCGCAAGTAAGCGTGCAGCGAAATCAAGGACGTAGCCGTTTACTGGACGGTCCCCAACCCCCGCCTCGTTTATGAAAAGAGCCGTTGTGATTCTGTTTGCGGCCGGTCTTGCCCTGCCGCCAGCACTGAGTGCCCAGAAGGCCCCTGCCCAACGTCAGGACTCCGCATACACGGCGAAGATCCACGAGTACCTCCAGGATCCTCGCATTACGACCGAGCTCGTCGATCACCTCCCGGCCTCGAGCACCGTGCCGACGCCGTTGAAATTTCTCGGGCGTATCGTCGGTACGCCGGGTGAGCTGACCCACGCGCGCGACATTCACCGGTACATGGAAGCGATCGCCAAGGCCGCGCCGAACCGGGCGCGATTCTGGACGATCGGGAAGACCGAGGAAGGGCGCGACATGGTCCTCCTCGCGATCGCCGACGAGCAGACGATCAAGCAGCTCGACCGCTATAAAGGGATGCTCAACGCGCTGACGGATCCACGGAAGACGAGCGAGGCGGATGCTCAGCGTCTGCTCCACACGGCAAAGCCGGTCTACTACATCACGAGCGGAATACACTCTCCAGAGTTTGGCGGCCCGGAGATGCTCATGGAGCTCGCCTACCGTCTCGTGGTCGAGGAGACGCCGCTCATTCAGAATATACGAAACAACGTCATTACGCTCATCACGCCGGTCGTCGAAGTCGATGGGCGCGAGAAGGCGGTCGATACCTATTACTGGAACAAGAAGTACCGTCAGACTGTCGGTCAATTGCCGCTCATGTACTGGGGCAAGTACGTCCAGCACGACAACAACCGCGACGGCATGGGCCAGTACCTCGACCTCACGAAGAACATCACCAGAGTCACGCTCGACTGGACGCCGACGATCCTCCATGATCTCCACGAGGCCGTGACCTACCTGTACGCGTCGACAGGCACCGGGCCCTACAACGAACAGATCGACCCCATCACGATCGACGAGTGGTGGATGTTGGCCAAGAACGATGTGATGGAGATGACGAAGCGGGGCGTACCCGGCGTGTGGACTTACGGGTTCTACGACGGCTGGGTGCCTAACTATCTGTTCTTCATCGCCCACACGCACAACGCGGTCGGCCGCTTCTACGAGGTGCAGAGTTACGGGCCGGACAACTACGAGGTGAAGCCACCGGTCACGACGACCAGCCGCGAATGGTTCCGGCCCAATCCGCCCCTGCCGTACATCAAATGGGGCGCGCGCAACAACACGAACATTCAGGAGTCGGCGATCCTATTCGCGCTCAATCACGTCGCGAAGAACAAGGAGATGTACCTCGAGAACTACTGGCTGAAGAACAAGCGCGCCGTCGCCAAGGGCGCGACGGGCCCGATCTATGGTTGGGTGATCCCGGCGGTTCAGCATGCGAAGCAGAATGCCGCGGAAGCCGTCAACGATCTGCGGCGACAGGGACTCGAGTTTGACGTCGCGACGAGTGCATTCACGGCGGGCAAGGTGCAGATCAAGCCGGGCGACTACATCGTCCGCGGGGACCAGCCGTATCGCACGATCGCCGACATGTACTTCGCCCTGCAGAACTTCTCGCCGGCGAACCCCGCCCCATACGATGACACGGGCTGGACCTTCCCCCTGATGCGCAATCTCACGGTGCTCGAGGCGACCGATAAGAGTCTGCTCAATGCGCCGATGAAGAAGGTGACCGCCGATGTCACGGCGCCGGGCGGCATCACGGGCTCGGGGAGCGTCATCGTCGTCGACAACACGAGCGACAACAATCTCGTGACGTTCCGATTCAGGCTCGCCAGCGTGAAGATGCAAGCCGCGGAGGACGAGTTCGAGGCCGATGGCCATCATTTCTCCCCGGGGGCCTTCGTCATCGCCGATGCGAATCGTGCGCAGGTCGAGCCAGTTCTGCGGCAGCTCGGTCTGTCCGGATATGCGATGGCGAGCGTGCCGAGCGTGAAGACCCATGATCTCGATGTCCCGCGCATCGGCTATGTCCATAGCTGGACGCGCACTCAGGACGAAGGCTGGGTACGCGCCGCGCTCGATCACTATGGCGTGCCGTACGCCTATTTCGGCGAGCCAAAGCTGAAGGAAGGCAATCTGCGCGCGAAGTACGATGTCATCATCTGGCCGCATGGTGGAACGCCGAATGGCGCGCCGAACGCGGGCGGCTTCGGCGGCGGTCGCGGCGCTGCCGCCGACTCGGGCAAGCCGGCGCCTAACGTGCCGATTCCATACAGGCGGACGGCGGAGTTCCAGGCGTTAGGCTACCCCGACTCGACGGACGACATTCGCGGCGCCGTCGGTGCCGACGGTTACAAGGCGCTGTACGAGTTCATACAGCAGGGCGGCACCCTGATTACCGAGGGGAGCACGGCCGCGATTCTGCCCCAGATGAAGCTCACGCCGGGCGTTTCGTTCGAGGACCCGGCAACGCTCTTCGCGCGCGGAACCATTCTTCGCGGTGTGATCACCGATCGGCGCAGCCCGCTCGTGTACGGCTACGACCGCGGTGAGGTCCCGGTGTACTTCAACGCCGGCCCCGTTCTGAATGCCGGCGCGGGCGCGCCGCCACCAGTCGAAGTCGCCGGTGCTCCGGCCGCGCCTAACGGTGGTCAGGCCGCTCGTCCCGCTGCACGCCCGCAGGGACAGAATACGACCCCGATGGCGACGCAGCTCAAGCTGTCGCCCTGGGATCCAGAGCACACGGGCGAGGGATACGGCATGCTCCCCTCGACCGACAGCGCGGCTGGCCGTGGCGGACGCGGCGGCGCGAGTGGGGGCGGCGGTGGGGGCTTCGGCGGCAACTTCACGGCACAGCCAGTTCCTGGTCTCACCGCGGATCCGGCAGCCCGCACGCGCGTCGTCATGCAATTCCCCGCGAACCCGGCGGACATGTTGCTCTCCGGCACGCTCGAGGGTGGCCAGACACTCGTGAACCGCGCGCAACTGGTGGACGAGGCGATTGGTCAGGGTCACGTCGTGATGTTCGCCATCCGTCCTTTCTGGCGCTGGCAGACTCAGGGCACGTTCGCGATGGGATTCAACGCCATTCTGAATTGGAACGATCTCGATGCCGGTCGTGCGGGGAAGACGACGAGTGATCGGTAATTCCGGACTCCGCGCACTCTGCGTTATGACTGACTGAATCTCAAATCCTGCTTCAGTGCCCTTCTATTTCCAGAAGGGAATCTCCCACGGCGGCAACGGCGACGCGTTAGGCGCAAGTGGTAGGGCCGGCACCTGATTGACGGTGATCTCGTGCTGGCCCGGAGAAAGCTGGTCGATGGGGATGTAGGCGAGAATGCCCTTCATGCCCGACCCGGGATGCTCGTAGAAGCGAAAGTGCAGGTCGGTGCGCGGCGCACCATCGAGCGTCACCGCATCGATGCGCGCAAGGCAGTCGAGTGCCGGAACAGCGAGACTGTCCGCGGTTGGCGCATCAGGGCCTACTTGCAATCCCCGGCCCTCGATCGGACGCAGGGCGGGGCAACGCTGGGCCATCGCCGCGTTGTGGCGCCGTGGAATGTAGGGGATGAACAGCTTCACGTACGGTCCAGTGACGATATCTGACTGTATGGACGGTAGTCGGCTATAGATATCGTCCCCTTCGCGCTGATTCTCGTAGAAGCGATAGTCGGTTCCGTAGCGATTCGAGCGGGCGAAATAGTCGTAGCTGTTGATCGACAGTTGATCCTGCCGGGCGAAGCGTTCGGCGATCACGAACGCGAGGATGCCGAAGAGCGAAACGAAGAAGATCGCTCGCACCTTCTTTTGTCCCACGTTCGTGAGCAGGGGGACGAAGATCGGACTGATCACCCCCTGCACCGTGCCGCGATAGGTGACGATGATCACGCGACGGAGCACGCCTTGCGCAGCGGGGCCGAGGCGGCTGCCAAGCCGCCGGTCGACCTGCGAGGTGACTACCGGCACGACCGCGGTGATCACGGCGAGAGTCAGCAGGATTGTCTCGCCGTGCTGCCCGTGCAGAAGGAGATGGGACAGCAGATAGGCGACCGAGCTATAGACGCTGACGACGACGATCGTGAACCCGAACAGCAGCACCAGCAGAAACGCGAACGAGAAGATCATGCTGCAGAAGTTGTCCGTCCGCGCAATGATCTCGGGCAGCGATATGAGTCGCGTCCGATAGACGTCCAGCGTCACCGGTCCGGATTTGAAGTTCTCCCAGCGCACTCCTTTAGGAAATACTGAATGCAGGCCGACGAGGCCGACCCAGTATGCGCGCGCCACGAGATGTACCACGAACGAGGCGATGAGTGCGTACAGGATCGCCTTCATGTAAAGTTGCCCGAGCAGGAGCACGGACATCATCGTCGAAGTCGCGTGCGGCTCCAGTCGCGCGAAGAAGGCCGTGAGCTGGGTGGGGATCTGGAAGAGTGCGAAGAGCACGGCGCCGGAGATGAGGAGCTCGAGCTCCCAGGTTGGACTCGTGTCCGGCACGCCGGACGCCGCAAGCTCGGCGTCGCTCGGGCCGGCCTCCAGCGGTCGGGAGGAGAAGACGGGCATGGGCTCGAAGGGTGAGGGTGAGAGTCGGCCATGAGAATGCACGGCCGAACTGCATCCGGCGAGACCGGCGGGCCTACCCAACCATTTCCCGGACTCCTGCTGTCGGATGGTCATGCTCGACTCGACCATATGGCAAGACCTGCGCTATGCCTGGCGCTCCCTGTGGCACGCCCGCTCTTTCGCGGCGACGGCGCTCCTGACCCTCGCCCTCGGCATTGGTGGCACGTCGGCAATTTTCAGTGTCGTCGATGCCGTGCTGCTCGAGCCATTGCCGTTAGGCAATGCCGACCGCATCGTCGCGATTCTCCACCACAAAGCTGGGCCGGTTGCCCCTGCCAATTTCCTGGAGTGGAAGCGTCAGAGCACCGCCTTCTCGCGCATCGGGGCCACGGAGTACTGGACACCTAACGTGACGCGCGACGGACCGGCCGAAAAGGTTCAGGCCCTCCACGTCACCACGGACGCCTTCGCGCTCGCCGAAGTAGCGCCAGCGCTCGGGCGTCTCTTCGCCCCTGGCGAGGACGAATCGGGACATGAGCACGTCGCCATTCTCGCGTGGAGCTTCTGGCAGAGTCGCTTCGCGGGCGACCAGGCGATCGTCGGAAAGTCGATCGTCCTCGACGGCGTGCCATATGGCATCATCGGGGTGATGCCTGCCCACTTCGATTTCCCGATGTTCTGGGCGCACGACGTGCAGCTGTGGGCGCCGCTGGCGTTAGGCAGCCGGGCTGCCAATCGTGACGGGCAGAGCTTGCGGGTCCTGGCCCGGTTGAAGCCTGGTGTGGGCCTGGGGAGCGCCCGAGCCGAGATGGAGACAGTCACCAGGGCGTTGGAGCGGATCTATCCGGGGACCAATCGAGACGTCACGGTAACGCCACTTCGCGACCTCGTCGTCGGCGACGTGCGCCCAGCGCTCCTCGTGCTGCTCGGCGCCATGGCATTTGTGCTGCTGCTCGCCTGCGCCAACGTCGGCCACATGCTGCTTGCCCGCGGCGCCGTGCGTCAGCGGGAGATGACGATCCGCACGGCGCTGGGGGCGAGTCGGGGCAGAGTTGTTAGGCAACTTCTCACCGAAAGTTTGCTCCTTGGCGTTGGCGGGGGAATACTCGGGCTCGCGCTAGCGGGCGCCGGGGTACGCGCTCTTGTGGCGCTGGGCGGCGGGGGGCTGCCACGTGCCGATGAGATAGGGCTGGATGCGCGCGTGGTCTGCTTCACACTGCTCGTCTCCCTGGCGACGGGTCTCCTGTTCGGACTCGCACCGGCCGTCCGCGCCACCGGGACGACGGTGTCCGAATCCTTGCATGAGGGTGGACGCACTCTCACTGGGAGCGCGCGCCAGCATCGCATGCGAGACCTGCTGGTCGCCTCGGAGTTTGCCCTCGCTCTCGTGCTCCTTACAGGTGCAGGACTCGCGATTCGCACCTTCGTCGCCCTGCGCGACATCGATCCGGGGTTCAGTCCACGTGGCGTGGTATCAATGGTCATCTCATTCGCCGGCTCGGCGGAAGCTCCGCCGGGGCAGCGCGTCTCCTTCGTTGAGCAGCTCCTCGACCGGGTCCGTACGCTGCCGGGAGTCGAGCGGGTGAGCGCGATCAATCACGCGCCACTCGTCGGCGACCAGTGGGGCCTCTCCTTCTATATCGAGGGTCGGAGCGTGCCCAAAATTGGCGAGGCGCCGGCCGCCACGTATCGCGTCGTCGTGCCTGGCTATTTCGCGACGATGAGCATTCGGATGATCGCTGGACGCGACGTCGCGTGGACCGATCGAATGGACGCACCGGCCGTTGTCGTCATCGACGACTTCATGGCAAGGAAGTACTGGCCGGGCCAAAGCGCGGTCGGAAAGCGCATCAGCTTCGATCGACCAGACGCGGGAGTGAGGTGGTTCACCGTGATCGGTGTCGTCAGGAACACCGTGCGCTCGGACTGGGCCGCGCCGGCCGCGGAGGAGGTATACGTGCCCTGGCTTCAGGAGCGCGACTACATGACGAGCGGCGGCGGGCACGTCGGCTACATGACGTTGGTTGTGCGGGCACACTGCGCCGCGGCCTCGCCGTGTGACGCCGCGCCGCTCGTTCCACAGATACGTAACATCGTTTCGTCGATCGATCGGGACATTCCTGTTGCCAGCGTTCGGACGATGAACGACGCCCTTGCCACGGCCAATGCCCGGCCGCGGTTCACGCTCGTAGTGTTGGGGGTATTCGCCGGTGTCGCCCTATTTCTCGCGACGATCGGCGTCTACGGCGTGATGAGCTACGCCGTATCGCGTCGTACGCAAGAAATCGGTGTTCGTCTCGCGTTAGGCGCTGTTCCGAGCTCAGTCATTCGCATGGTCGTCGGCGAAGGGATGACCATCGCGCTCACCGGCGCCGCGGTCGGGATCGTCGGCGCGATGCTGCTGACACGAACGATGGCCAGCTTCCTGTACGGGGTGCGGCCGACAGATCCCTATACCTTCGGTGTCGTATCGGTGCTGCTCGCGGCGGCGGCGCTGGGCGCCACATATTTGCCTGCCCGACGGGCGTCGCGGACGGATCCACTGCGCGCGCTGCGCGCGGAGTGAAAATGCTGTGTCAACGATTTGTCCGGAGTACGTGTCCAATCGGACGGCTCGCACCATGCGAGCATGAGCGATGCAGGCTGGGCTCGGCACCTTCATGAGCCCTTTCTAATCCGTAAGCAGGTTGCTGCGCCGCTGTACGGACGTTAGGGTGGTCATGTTCGAGCGCGCCGGGCGAGAGACGGCGCGCCCGCGTTGTTTCCCAAGGGACCGCGAGTCGATATGGAACAGCTCCGTAAGCGCTGGCTGTTGCTGCTCGTCCTTTCTCTCTTCGTCGCCGGCCCGATCGCATGGTACAAATGGTCGGGACCCGCCAGCTCGGGAGACGAGAGTCTCATAATGGCGACGGTAAAGGAAGGCGCCTTTCACGTGACTGTGACGACCACCGGCGAACTGCGCGCACGCAAGTTCGTCCAGGTGACGGGACCGGCGAACGCCCAAGCCGCCAACGTCTATCAGACGAAAATCGCCTCCATCGTGCCTGAGGGGCAGCTCGTGAAGGAGGGAGACGTCATCGCCGAGCTCGATAAGGGCCCCGCCGCCACGAAGCTCGCTGACGTCACCCTCAATCTCCAGAAGGCAGAGGCGCAATACACGAGTGCTCAACTCGATTCGGCTCTCAATCTCGCGACGGCGCGCGAAGACATTCGCACCGCGGAATACACGCTCGAGGAGAAGAAGCTTGCGAAGGAGCAGGCACAGTTCGAGGCGCCGACGATCAAGCGGCAGGCCGAGATCGATTACGAGAAAGCGCAACGCGCCTTCGACCAGTCAAAGGTGAACTATCAGACGAAGTACAAGCAGGCGGTGGCGAAAATGGCCGAGGTGGGCGCCGACCGCGATCGCCAGGCGAATCAGCTCAAGATCATCCAGGACGTAATGTCGAGCTTCACCATCAAGGCGCCCTCGCCGGGAATGGTCATCTACGTGCGAGAATGGAATGGCAAGAAGAAAGGCGTCGGCTCGCAGTGGAGCCCCTGGGACCCGACGGTTGCCACGCTGCCCGATCTCACGCAGATGGAATCGGACACGTACATCAACGAAGTCGATGTGCGAAAGATTGCCGTGGGGCAGAAGGTGGGCATCGCGCTCGATGCCGATCCGACGAAGAAGCTGAGCGGCACCGTGACGTCGGTGGCCAACGTCGGCGAGCAGCGGCCAAACCAGGACTCGAAGGTCTTCGAGGTGAAGATCGTGGTCGAGCAGTCGGATACGACGCTGCGGCCGGGAATGACGACCTCGAACGCGATCGAGACGGCATCCCTCGCGCGAGCGCTCTCCATACCGCTCGAGGCGGCGACGACCGAAGGCGGCCTGTCCTTCGTCTATAAGCGCGATGGCAGCCGTGTCGTCAAGCAGCAGATCGAGACGGGTGTGCTGAACGACAATGACATCGTGGTCCGCCGCGGCTTGCAGAAGGGCGACAAGGTATTGCTCGTGCCGCCCGCGGACAAAGCAAGCTTGAAAGTCGAGCTGATACCGGGCCTGAAGCCGATGACTCCGGCACCGCCGGGCGGCGATACGGCAAAGCGCGTCACGCTGCCGGCGCGACAACCGGGGACATGATCAGCCACGTCGCTTTCAGTACGCGCACCGCGGCCGAGGCGGTGGCGCACAACAAGCTGCGAGCCGGACTCACATCGTTAGGCATCCTCTTCGGCGTCGCTTCGGTCATCGCCATGCTCGCCATTGGCAACGGCGCTGAACAGGAGATTCTCGAGCAAATGCGTTTGCTCGGAGCGAATAACATCGTCGTCACGCCCATCATCGAGCAGAAAGAAGGCAAGGTCGACAAGGATGACAAGAAGGAGTCCAAGCGATTCACGCCCGGACTCACCTATCTGGATGCGGAGAGCATCGCCGAAGTCATCCCCGACGTTGGCGCGACGAGCAGCGAGGTGGTGATCAATACCGTTCTCACCCGCGAGGGCCGCCATCGTTCGGGCAAGGTCGTCGGCGTCGACTCGTCGTACTTCCGCCTGATGAATCTGCGCCTCGCCAAGGGTGCCTCGTTCGCGGCGCCCCAGTTCGGCGACGCAGCGGCGGTCGCCATCATCGGTCAAGGCGTGAAGTCGCGATTCTTCGCCACCGAGGAGCCGATCGGAAGGACGATCAAGGTCGGAAGCCAGTGGCTCACGGTGGTCGGGGTGCTCGAGGATCGCAAAGTCTCCGCCGAGACCGCCCAGCGGTTAGGCATCCGCGACGCGAACATGGACGTGTACGTCCCGCTCCCGACGATGCTGCTCCGCTTCCGCAATCGCGCCGAAGTGACGCAGCAGGAGATGGAGCTGGCGGCTCGCGAGTTCAGCCAGAGCGACAGCTCGGAGACGGATGACCAGCGCGCCGAGAAACGCAACTACAATCAGCTCGACAAGGTCGTCGTCCAGGTGAATCGCGCGGCGGTCGTCCCGCAGGTCGCCGACGTCATGCGTCGCTTGTTGACGCGGCGACACAACGACGTCGTCGATTTCGAGATCACCGTACCCGAGCTCCTGCTCAAGCAGGAGCAGCGGACCAAGACGATCTTCAACATTGTCCTCGGCGCCATCGCGTCGATCTCACTGGTCGTCGGCGGCATCGGCATCATGAACATCATGCTCGCCTCGATTCTCGAGCGCATCCGCGAGATTGGCGTTCGACGCGCGGTTGGCGCGACGCAGAAGGATGTGCTCGCGCAGTTTCTGAGCGAGGCGGTGATGATCAGCCTTGCTGGTGGCATCGCCGGCATCCTGACTGGCGCAGTTCTGAGCATGATCATCGAGCGCGCAGCCGGGATCCACACGATTGTGTCGCCGCTCTCGGTCATCGTCGCCTTCGGCGTGTCCGTCGCCGTCGGCCTGCTGTTCGGCATCGTTCCCGCCTGGCGCGCGGCGCGCCAGGATCCCGTCGTGTGCCTGCGCTACGAGTAGCGCGGCCGTCTGTCTTCCAGGCCTAACGATTATGTGGTCGATCCGTCGCATTGCGCGCGAGGCGCCATCCATCGTCATCCTCGCACTTTGGTCTACTCCCGCGGTTGGGCAACAGCCGAACTGCCCGCCCGCGCGCCAGCACGAGATCGCGCAGGCCGGAGCCCCCTGTCCGGCGGGAGCGCTGACGCTCGCCGACGCCGTCGCGCTCGCACAGAAGAAAGGTCTGTCAGCCGAGGCCTCGCGCGAGGCGCTTGTCGCTGCACGAGCCCACGATCGCGCCTTCAATGCGCGCCTGATGCCGCAGGTGTCCGTCGGCGGCATGGCGGCGAATTACAACCACTCGATCATTCCGGTGGTGCAGCCCACCGGCGAGACACAATTCGTGTCGCAGAGTCAGAACGAGTCCACGATGGGCCTCACGGTGTCGCAGACACTTCCCTGGCTCGGCTCGACGCTCACCGTCGGCTCGTATCTGGACCGCGTCGACCTCTCGGGTACGGCGACCGCGCGAACGTATACGTCGACGCCGTTTCTCGTCTCCCTGAGTCAGGACCTGTTCAAGCCGCGGGAGCGGCTCTGGGACGCGCGCGCCCAGGATCTGCGTTCGACGCTGGCCGAGCGGCAGTACCTCGAGTCGCGTGAGGATGCGGCGCTGACGACGGCGTCCGCATTCTTCGATTACTACGCGGCGAACGTCGCGCTCAATAACGCGCTCACGAACGCCGCCGTGAACGACACCCTCTACACGCTCAACAAGGGGCGTTTCGAGGTTGGCAAGATCGGCGAGAACGAGCTGCTCCAAAGCGAGCTCCAACTGCTGCGGGCGCGGGCGTCGGTCGACGGCGCGAAGCTCGAGCGAGATCGGAGCGAGTCGGCGCTGCGGCGGCTCATCAATGTGCACAGTGCGGACACTCTGGTCGTGATTCCACCGCAGGAGGTGCCAACGGTCGACGTCGATCCGGAGAAGGCCGTCGCACAAGCGCTCAGCAACGCCAGCATCACCGAGCAGGCATCCCTCGATTCGGT
>Ga0070717_10003212_pt1 | contig 11668 bp, 7 predicted proteins | sample LARL113metaG_FD_71366 | JGI IMG/M metagenome (GOLD analysis project Ga0070717, IMG submission 71366) | Corn, switchgrass and miscanthus rhizosphere microbial communities from Kellogg Biological Station, Michigan, USA - LAR L11-3 metaG | ecosystem: Host-associated > Plants > Roots > Rhizosphere ...
GCAATTGGCGGAGGAGTCGAGCGCGCCCTCTTTGGACCGGTTGCGATCCGCGTCCAAGGTGATTATCAGCGTACGACGTATGGATACGCGGCCAATGCGATTCAGGGCCAAAACAACGTGCGGCTGACGACGAGCATCGTCTACCGCTTTGGCGGCTCTGAATAGGACTTTCGCAGAACCGACGCCCAGTTTCTTTCGAAGCCATTCACGTTAGACAAAACTGGGCCTCTACCCCGCAGAGGCCCAGGAAAACAACCCGTTGAATTACTTAGCGGTTGGCGGCGCCACCACCTCATGCAGTTTCGGGTTCTCCCGCATTCGGCTGAAGTCTTCATCTTTATAGACGTTCGCCAGATCGCGATAGCCCTCTTCCTTGGCCTTCCTCAGGCACTGCAGGCATCCATCCACGTCACCGCGCTTGGCGTAAATCTTCGCCAGCATGTACGAGAATCGCGCGCGCTCTTCCGGACTGGAGATCTGAGCAACGACGCCCGCCCGAGACTCTTGCTTGAGCGCCTCCGGATCCAACTCCAAGGCCCGCGTGTACTCGGCGAGGGCGCGGTCCAGTTTCTTCTGGCTAAACCACGCCACGCCCAGATTCACGTGAAATGAAGCCCGTGTTTCGTCGAGAGCAACCGCCTTCTTGAAGTGCTTGGCCGCGACTCCATAGTTCTTGTTCATGTAGTCAACGGCGCCAACGTTGTTGACTGCATCTGCGAATTTCGAATTCAGCTTAACCGCGCTCTCGAAACTCGATCGAGCACCGCGAAGGTCATTATTCTTGAGTTGGGCCAAACCCAGCTTGTTATACACCACCGAATTCTTGCGGTCCTTGCGCAGCGCTGTCTGAAAATACAGGATTGCCTGGTCATAATCCTTACGCGCTCTCGCCAGGTCAGCAGCCTTTTCCAGGTCGGCCACAGTCATCGATTGCATGTTGGCCTTGTCCTGGCTCTGCTGCGGAGCCGGCGCAGCGGCGCTATATCCAGACAGCATCAAAACCATCGCTGCCAATGCGATTCTCTCTGTTATGTTTTTCATATTGAGCCTCCCTCTTCCGGAGTTGCCTCTATTCCGGTTTGGGCTGTGCCCCTGTCCCGGCGATCTGCTCTCCGCGTACGATCCAGTTATCGCGTCCATCCTCGCAATCCACAACGCTACAACAGCTACCTCAGGGCTATGTGCGCCAAAGTAACCTCTGTCGCAAATTCATCTCTTGATTCGACAAGCACTTAGGACACAGCCGTCGGCCCGCAAATCGCGATTCCAAATTGGAGCGATGCAGCCGTTACAGGGGGTTACGTAACCGTTTGGAAGCTGTCCAGACGCGACTGGCGGGTGTATAAAGGAATGTTAGAAGGCGCCTAAGACGGGAGGTCCACAGTGCCTTCGATCACGACAGAGCCTGTAAGCTGGGAAGCAGAACGCGCGGAATTGCAAGCGGTACTGCAATCTCGCCTTTTTACACGTTCCCCGACGCTGACCCATCTGCTTTCCTACTTGTGCGAAAAGACATTCGCTGGCGAGAGCGCCCAGATCAAGGAATATTCCGTGGGCCTCGACGTCTTTGACCGGCGCGACTCCTTCGACCAGGATACGGATTCGATCGTCCGGGTTCAGGCCAACCGCCTGCGCAAACGTCTCAGCGAATACTACGCCTCAGAAGGCGAGAAGCATCCTGTCCACATTACGATTCCGGTAGGCCAGTACATCCCAGTGTTTAAGACAATGGCTGATGCGGAAGCAGCTGCCGAGTCTACAACAGCGCAGACACGAGCCCCAGGCGGCACGCGAAAAGCTGGGTGGCGCCCGACCCGTCAACAAGTCTGGGTGCGAGGCACTGCTGTGATCCTCGCTGTAGTGGCGTTAGTTCTCGCGGCGTTTCTTCCCCGCAGCCGATCAACACAACAAGCAACCATTCGCTCTTCACATTTTCCGCAAGCCTCCGCCGAACCCGCGGTTGGACTGCCCGTTGGCGAAGAGATTCGCATCCTCGCCGGGGCCAGCCGCAAATATGTGGATCATGCTGGCAAACTTTGGAGTCCGGATTTTTATTTCTCTGGCGGCGACTCCGTTCAAAGCGCGGTCCAGCACATCTGGCGTACCCAGGATCCCATCATTTATCGCAGCAGCCGTCAGGGCGACTTTACATACAACATTCCGCTTAGGCCCGGAACATACGAACTGCGCCTGCATTTCGCCGAGACTTTCTACGGCCCTGAAAACGCTGGTGGTGGCGGCGAGGGCAGCCGCATCATGGCAGTGCTTGCCAACGGCCGGCCTTTGCTCCAGGATTTCGACGTGCTCGCCGATTCTGGCGGCGACCGCATTGCCGAAGTGAAGGTTTTCCCCGACATCTCTCCGGCAGCGGACGGACAGCTTCATCTCAGTTTTTCCTCAGTGAAAGGCGACAGCGCAATGCTTTCCGCCATTGAGATTCTGCCCGGAATCGCTGGCCACGTGCGGCCGTTACGCATCGTCGCCCGCGATGTCCCTTATTACTCGAACGACAGCCACTGGTGGAGTCCGGACGTTTACTTCAAAGGTGGACAGCTCAGCACCAGCCAGGAGCCCGCCATTGGCACCGAGGATCCGGAGTTCTACGAGACCGAGCGCTGGGGACACTTCTCTTACGCAATCCCCGTTCCTCCCGGCAAGTACTCCGTGACTCTGCATTTCATCGAACATCGCGCGGCTGCGGAAGCGTCCGCCCGCAAGTCTGTGTTGGACCGAAATTCCAGCGCCGCTCAGGGCCGCGTGTTCAACGTCTTCTGCAATGGCAAAACAATTCTGACCGATCTGAACATCCTCGAACAGGCCGGGGAGAATCGCCCCCTGGTTCGCAGGATCAAAGGGCTTGAGCCGAACGCCCAAGGCAAGCTGCTTCTGGAATTCGTGCCTGTGAGCCGCTATGCCACGGTCTCGGCAATCGAGGTTGTGCCGGACTGAACGGCGTACGACTTCATTTCCGAGTACCGTTCTGACTCGACTTCGCTGGTCCGACGGTGAAAATCCACCGCTCCCACTTCATATAAACTTGCATATTGGCCTGCTCTGCCGAGCGGTAAATGGACGCGCGCCAGGAGAAAGCGGTTTGCCACTAAACACGGATGTCCTTTGGTACAAGGACGCAATCATCTATCAAGTTCACGTCCGTACCTTTCACGACAGCAACGGCGATGGCATTGGCGATTTCCCGGGACTTGAACAGAGGCTTGATTACCTCCAGGAACTCGGGGTTAGTGCGATTTGGCTCATGCCGTTCTTCCCTTCTCCGCTGCGCGACGATGGCTACGACATCTCCGATTACCAGACCGTTCATCCCAGCTACGGAACATTAGAAGATTTCCGCAAGCTTCTGGAATCAGCTCACGAGCGCGGCATCCGAGTCATCATCGAAATGGTGCTGAATCATACCTCCGATCAGCACCCGTGGTTTCAAGAGGCGCGCAGTTCGCAGGACAATCGCCGCCGCGATTGGTATGTCTGGAGCGATACCGACACCCGGTACAAAGGCACTCGCATCATTTTCCTGGATACAGAGAAGTCCAACTGGGCGTGGGATCCGGTTTCGAAATCGTTCTACTGGCATCGCTTCTTTAGCCACCAGCCCGATCTCAACTGGGACAATCCTGCCGTCCGCGACCAGATGTGGAACGTGATGAAGTTCTGGCTGGACATGGGGGTGGATGCCTTCCGCCTCGACGCGGTGCCGTACCTGATGGAGCGTGAGGGCACAAACTGCGAGAACTTGCCGGAGACCCACGAGATTCTGAAAGCGCTGCGTCGGAAAGTCGACGAGCAATTCAGCGGAAGAATGCTGCTAGCGGAGGCCAATCAGTGGCCCGCCGATCTTCGCCCTTACTTCGGGGATGGAGACGAGTTCCATATGGCGTTTCATTTTCCCCTGATGCCCCGCATGTTCATGGGGCTGAAGTTGGAAGACCGAAAACCCATCACCGAAATCCTGCAGCAGACTCCGGAAATCCCGCCTTCGTGCCAGTGGTCCTTGTTTCTGCGCAACCATGACGAGTTGACCCTGGAAATGGTGACCGACATGGAACGCGACTACATGTATGACATGTACGCCGCCAGCAAGTCCATGCGGCTAAACCTGGGAATTCGAAGGCGGCTTGCTCCGTTGCTGAACAACGATCGCCGCCGCATCGAGTTGATGAACGGAATGCTGATGTCGTTGCCGGGCACTCCGATCATTTATTACGGCGACGAAATCGGAATGGGAGATAACATTCTCCTGGGAGACCGCAACGGAGTTAGGACTCCGATGCAGTGGAATGGTGGATGGAACGCGGGCTTTTCGATCGCGGAGCCGCAACGCTTGTACGCTCCGCTGATTCAGGATCCGGTCTACGGATATCCTGCCGTGAACGTCGCGGCTCAAAAAGAAAGCGAACACTCGCTCCTCCATTGGATGCAGCGCATCATAACTGTCCGCAGGTCGACCGCAGTGTTTGGCAGAGGATCGATTGAGTTTCTCCATCCCGCCAATCACAGAATCCTGGCCTATTTGCGGCGACAGGGCAAGGACACCGTGCTCGTGGTTAACAATCTTTCGGGCACCGCGCAGGCGGTCGAACTGGATTTGCGGCGCTACAAAGGAAACATCCTCATCGAGATGTTTGGCAATAATATTTTTCCGCGTGTGGGCGATCTGCCCTACCTGCTCACGCTGGGACCTTACCAGTTTTATTGGTTCCGGCTGCGACGGGTGTGACGAAATGTAGATAATGGAAGCAATGTCGTACGGCCCGTCTGGGGCAGAGCTGAAATTGGAAGATGAATCTTTTCTTTCGGATGATTTTCTTCGCCAGCTGATCAATGTCGGCGAGGTAGACATCCTCGTAGGCCTGCCCACTCATAACAATGCCAAGACTGTCGGTTCAGTCGTAACTACGATTCGAAGCGGCATTCTTCGCGGCTTTCCCCGCGAGCGAGCCGTCATCATTAATGCCGACGGCGGATCGCGCGACGGGACTCCCGAACTGGTCACGGGCGTTTCGATCGACGACATGCGCCCAGCCTCTAATCTGTACGCACTCCGCACGCTGCACTCCATCAGCACGAAATACGACGGCGGCGCGGGCAGTGGGGGCGCATTGCGGACCATCCTGGCTGCGGCCGAACTGCTCCGCGCCAAGGCCTGTCTCGTGATGTCGCCCGAGGCGGCTCACCTTCAACCCGAGTGGATTTCCAATCTTCTACGCCCCATCTATCGCGATGGTTTCGATCTGGTAGCCCCCACGTATCGCCGACACAAGTTCGACGGACTGTTGACGACGAACCTGCTTTACCCGATGCTCCGTGCACTCTACGGCGTAAGAATCCGCGAGGCATACCTGCCTGAGTTCGGATTCTCGGGGCGCCTCGGAAGCCAATTCCTGGGCCAAAATGGCTGGCATGATGGAAACGATCAGGCCGGTGTTGAACTGCGCCTGACCTTGGCAGCGATCACGGGTGGATACCGCATCTGCCAATCTTTCCTGGGAGAAAAAGAGCACATCGAGCGCCGTTCCTCGGACCTGGTGCGGGCACTGCGACAAACGGTGGGCGCTCTGTTCTCGGCGTTAGAGACAGACTTCCCCCTGTGGAGCACGGTGACCGGTTCGAAGCCGGTTCCCACTACGGGGAGCGAACAGGAACTGCTGCTGGACCCGATCCGCGTGAATCGGAAACGACTGCGCGAGAGGTTCTCGACCGGAGTTGCCGAATTGCAGTCCGTCTTTCAGTCCATTCTCTCCACGTCCACCCTGGCGGAACTCCAGCGCATTGCGCGATTAGGCGAGGAAGAATTTCATTACCCGGCAGAATTGTGGGTTCGCACGGTTTACGAGTTTGCCGCGTCCTATCGGAAATCTGTGATCAGTCGGGACCATATCATTCAGGCCCTGGCGCCGCTTTTCCGCGGGAGAGTGTTCACCTTTCTGGTCGAAAACCGCAACGCTTCTGCGACCGAAGTCGAAAACAATATCGAAGGCTTATGCCTTGAGTTCGAGCGATTGAAACCGTATCTGCTGCAGATGTGGAAATCGAGAGAGTGAGGTAACTATGCGGGAAATGATTGTAAGCGAATTGTCTCAGGCGATGCACGAAATGGCCAGGGGTTTCGCCCACTACCTTCCTCGTCTGATCGTAATGCTGATCCTCGCATTCGCCGGCTGGGCGATCGCCTACGTCGTGAAAGTGATTCTGCGCAGCATTTTGCAACTCATCAAGTTCGACAAGCTTTCAGAAAACGCAGGCGCCTCGCAACTGCTTAACAAAGCTGCTCTGCCGACAGCGACGGAAATGCTGAGCCGCTTCGTTTTCTGGGTGACATGGCTCGGCTTCATTTTGCTGGGTGTGAGTGTGCTTGGGATCCTGGGCCTGCAGGAGCAGATCGCAAGTTTCTTTCTGTTCTTGCCGCGCCTGTTCGTCGCGATGTTTATCCTCTTTTTCGGACTGCTGGCCGCCAGCTTCTTTTCACGTGCTGCACTGTTGGCGGCAGTGAATGCGAACGTGCCGTCCCCCCGACTGCTGAGTCTTGCGATCCGCAGCTTGATTATCGTTTTCGTATTGTCCATTGTCTTTGAAGAGCTGGGCTTGGCAGAACAGACCATGTTGGTTGCCTTTGGAATCGCTTTCGGAGCGCTTATGCTCGGCTTGGCAATCGCATTCGGAATCGGCGGAAGAGACCTGGCGCAGCGTTTCCTGGAAGAGAAATTTGTTCGCAACAAGAAAGAGGAAAACGAGGACGAACTGTCGCCGCTCTAGTTCGGGGAAGCGACGGCCCTTTGCGTACATCGCGTTGCCCCTGCGTACTCCGCGGTTAAACGCTTTTGACCGCGGAGATCGCAAAGAAGTTCGGCAGAGTTCGCGGAGAATAAACCTTCAACGATCGTACAGAACTCTAAACTCACGCAGCCGATCACTCATCTCCTTGGTTAGAGCCTTGGGTCGGTACCGCCATCTCCAGTTTCCACTGGTTGTGCCCGGTAAATTCATTCGGGCGTCACTGCCCAGACCCAACACATCTTGCAAGGGAATCATGGCGACGTTTGCCACCGACGCCATCACGGCACGAATGAATACCCAATTGATCGGCTCGTTTTTAAATCCTAGGTATGCCCGGGTGAACTCATGTTCCTGGCGAATGTCTTCCGCAGTTCTGGTGCTCTCTCCTACACCCGCGCTGGTCCACCAACCAACCGTGGTGTCATTGTCGTGCCCGCCCGTGTAGGCCACGAGTTCGCGGGAATAATTATGCGGCCGGAAGCTGGGCCCCTGCGGATCGTTTCCGAATGCAAACTGCAGCAGGCTCATCCCCGGAAAGCCGAACTGCTTGCGAAGACTTTCTACTTCGGGAGTAATCACGCCCAGGTTTTCGGCAACAAATGGCAGTTCCTTCAATTCATTTTGCAGCGTCAGGAAAAATTCTGTGCCCGGACCCTTCACCCACTTGCCCCCCGCGGCGGTCGAGGCGCCGGCCGGAATCTCCCAGTAAGCCTCGAAGCCACGGAAGTGATCCAGTCGCACGAGATCGAATAGCTTGAGGGATGCCCGGACGCGCTCAATCCACCATCGGTGACCAGAAGCAGCAGACACATCCCAGCGATAAAGCGGGTTTCCCCAGAGTTGACCGGTCGCGCTGAAATAGTCCGGCGGAACTCCTGAAACGGCGCTGGGCTGACCTTGCTCATCCAAACGAAACAATTCCGCATGAGCCCACACATCCGCGCTGTCGTGAGCCACGTAGATCGGGATGTCGCCCATAATTCTTACGCCGCGACGATTGCAATGAGCTCTGAGCTTCTCCCATTGACGGAAGAATTCGAACTGCGCAAATTTGTGGATCTCGATCTCGAAAGACAAGCGGTGCCGCCACTCCGTTAGCGCGTCGGGATTCCGCTGGCGTATTCCCGCGTCCCAATACGCCCAAGCCACGTCCTTGTGCACTTTCTTGCACGCCATGAAGAGTGCGTAATCGTCCAGCCAATCGCTGTTGCTTTGGCAAAAGGTCTCAAAGGCGCGACCGTCCTCAGCGGCACCGTCCTGAAGAAAAGCATGCCCGGCTTTCCGCAGCAGACTCTGTTTGAAGTCGATCACATGGGCGTATTCGACGCGCTCCTCCGGAAAGCTCGGGGCGTTGGCCAAATCCCGCTCGGACAAAATGCCCTGGTCACGAAGAGCTTTCAGATCGATGAAAAGAGGATGGCCGGCGAACGCCGAAAAACACTGATATGGCGAATCGCCGTATCCCGTCGGGCTTAATGGCAATACTTGCCAGATCTTCTGTCCGGACTCGGCGAGAAAATCCACAAACTCGTGGGCGGATTCTCCGAGATCGCCGATACCGTGACCACCAGGCAGAGATGTAAGGTGGAGAAGGATTCCACTGCAGCGAGGAAAGATCACCCGATTAAAGTTATCCTCCTCCGAGCAGTCAAGCAAGAGGGACTAAAACAATTGAGGGATCGAAGCAAATTCGATCCCTCGTAGAAACCGCAAAGCGCGCCAGTTGGCTCAGAACTGCAGCTTCAAGGCGAACTGAATCTGCCGCGAAGAGCCAAAGTCGCCCGTCGGAAAGCGTGTACCCGTGATCGTTCCGAAGCTGCTATTGCCAACCGTCAGGTTCGGATTACCGAAATTCGCGTGATTGAACAAGTCGAACAGTTCTGCACGGAATTGCAGATTGATCCGTTCCGTAAGCTTCGTGTTCTTGACTGCTGAGAAGTCCAGGTTCATGAAACCCGGTCCGGTAACTGCATTACGGCCCAAATCGCCGAAGTGACAACTCGTCGGCACCGTCGCTGATGTACAGGGCACCTGGAAGCTGGCGACGTTAGAGAACCACTCCGTCGGTCGGCCCGTGGTGGTCACCGGGCCCACGACATCAGGCCGCAGCGCGCCCAGGCCGGTTGTTCCTGTAAAGCCAGCTACCGAAGTGATCACATTCAGCGGGTTGCCAGTCTGCATCTGGTTGATCAAGCCCAATTGCCAGCCCTCTACAAGTCGATTCTTTTGAAATGGCAGCTCGTAGAATCCACTGATCACAAAGCGATGCCGAACGTCGAAATCCGACAGACCGCGATTGTTGTTTACATTCAGACTATTCTGCAGAATGACGACCTGACTGTTGAGCGAGTTGTCGTCGATCGATTTGGAAAACGTATAGGAACCCAGGAACTGGAGTCCGTGGGAAAGGTGCTTGTTGACGGTCACCCACAGCCCGTTGTAAGTCGAGTTGGCCGCGCTATCCACTTCGGTGATGTTTCCCAGCTTCGCACCCGGACGAAATGGACTGGACGCCGCCAGAGCCGGAAACGGCCGCACCAGGTTGCCCCCCACTAATTCAAGCTGGTTCATATTGCGGGCGATACGCAGGTGCGTGCCCTTGGAGCCGACGTAGGCAACCGTGAGTCCCAGGGTTGGAGTGATCTCCTGCTCGACGTTCATGTTCCAGGACTGCACGTAGGGATCCTTGAAATTTGAGTTGATGGTCGCGGGAGCGAGTCCCGAAGGTCCGGCCAAGGTAGCAGCGTTCCTCAGTGAGAGACCGGCAGCGGTAGAAACCAGCGGCGTTGAAAACGGAGGATTGGAATTCAGCCCCGTGACAATGCCGGTCACTGGTTGATCCGTAAGAATCGCATAGCCCGACCGAATTACCGTCTTGCGGTTGTTGAATGGATCCCAGACAAAACCCAAGCGCGGCTGGAAGTTCTTATTGCTGGTCGGGTAAGGCTGGCCGAATCCTGACGATCCAATCTGGTTCAGGGTCACAGTCGCGGGGCTGAAGACCACGAACCGGTTGCTCGCCTCCGAGGGATCCGAGTTCCAATCGTAGCGTAAGCCGAGTTGCAGGGTCAGATTCGGCCGCCACTTGAAACTGTCCTCGACGAACGCTCCATAGGCCGGATAGAGAATTCGATTCGCACTTGTGCCCACATAAGTGAAGGATGTGGCCGAGTCGTTGACAAAGGCCGCTGTGCTGGCGAATCGGAAGATTGTGGTATCCAGCGAGAAATTATTGTTGTATGCGCGCCGGATTTCGCCACCGATCGCCCAGGAATGCCGCCCATGCAGGTAGTTCAAGGTGTCGCTGAGCACAGCCGTCGTATCCCCTCGTCCTTGCGGGAACGCAGCGGGACCGCCGAAGTCCAGGGCAAAGCCTCCTACGTCAATCTGCGCCAGTCCGATCGCGGCATTGACTCCGTTGTTGATTCCATAAGTCGCGGAATTCAGCAGTCGATTGGGCTGAAACGTAATGTGGATCCGGTTGTAGCCCAGCCGAATCGTGTTGGCCAGGGTCGGCGAAAATACATGGTCCTCATTCACCGTTCCGATCTGGCGCCGCGACTGCCTCGTGTCGCCCCATCCCGGAAGGGTGTTTCCCTGCAGTGTGGGCTCTTGCCGCAGATCCTGCTGTAAAGCGATATACCCGTGCAGGCGATCTGAGTTACTTAACGAGACATCGATGTCAGCGGTTCCCTGATCAATGTTCACCGGGGCTGTGGCCGAACTGATGAAGAAGCTTCCGGTGGAATCGTTGGCAGCGGGAATGAACGCGGCCAGTTGCTGGATCGTCGCGTCGCTGGTGGCCGCAACTTGAGACCGCTGGAGGGCCGTCAGTACCAGGCTCTTGGTGTTAAGGCCCTGCCTCTGACGCAGTCCTTCGTAGCTCAAGAAGAAATGCGCCTTGTCCTTCTTGATCGGACCACCAAATGCCGCGCCAAAATTGTTCCGCTTGAAGGGTGCTTTGGTCAGGGCAAAATAATTCTTGGCGTCCAGTTTCTCGTTGCGCACCCACTCGAAGAGTTCACCATGATATTCGTTCGTCCCGGAGCGCGTCGCAATGTTCACGATGGAGCCTGAGTTCCGGCCATATTGCGCGCTGTAGGTTGAGTTATCGACCTTGAATTCCGACACCGTGTTGATGGAGGGCTGGAAGGTAATCTGGTTCTGAACGATATCGTTCAGATTGACCCCATTGATCATGAAGTTTATGGTGTCTTCGCGCTGCCCAGCCGTGTTAAATGCAAACGAACCCTGCCCTCGAAGAGGGGCGGTGAGAAAGCCGTTCGCCGGGGGAGTAACCGTGCCGGGCGTTAACAGGCTCAGGTCCACGAAATGGCGGCCGTTCAGTGGGATCTCCTGGGTGGTCTTCTGATCGATCACCTGTCCGACTTCGATGGTGCTGCTGTCGATTACCGGAGGCTCGGCCGAAACTGTCACCTCGGTAGTGGTCTGCCCTACGATGAGACGAAAGTCCTGGCGCACCGTTTGGCCCACGTCCAGCACCAGTCCGGTTACGGTTTCCGTCCGCATCCCCGAATTCCGTACCTGCACTTGATAGGTGCCGACTTGCAATGAGGGGACCTCGTACGCCCCGGCGCCATTGGTCTTCGCGGTGTACTCCGTTCCCGTGGCCTGGTTGCGCACTACCACGTCCGCTCCAGCGACGACCGCACCTGTCGAGTCCGTTACGGTGCCCTGAAGCTTCGCGTTGGATTGAGCAAATGCCGATCCTCCCAAGCACAGCAGCAAGATCGCGATAGGTAACCACAAGCGGCCAGCAGTCATTTTTGGCATTAGGGAAATCTCCACTGGAAGTTCCAGTCGACAACTTGAAATCGAGGAATATCAGTCGATACGGCTCAACATCCGCTGCTTG
>Ga0070717_10003213_pt1 | contig 11667 bp, 9 predicted proteins | sample LARL113metaG_FD_71366 | JGI IMG/M metagenome (GOLD analysis project Ga0070717, IMG submission 71366) | Corn, switchgrass and miscanthus rhizosphere microbial communities from Kellogg Biological Station, Michigan, USA - LAR L11-3 metaG | ecosystem: Host-associated > Plants > Roots > Rhizosphere ...
GTCCGGGCGCCGCAGACGCGGCAGCGGCCGATGGTGGGATCCTCGATCTCGGCGCGCAACTCACGGACGACGCGCGCGGCCGCGGCTTCTTCGAGCGCGGCGGCCCGCTCGATCGTGACCCCGGCGACGCCCGGGTACTGGAGCGCGAACCAGCGGAGGATCGACGCCTCGCGCGCCGCCTGCTCGGCCTCCTCCAGCCCGGCCGCGTCGAGGCGGCGCGGGTCGAGGATCCAGCCGAGCACCGTCTGCTGCGGCTTGTCTCCGGCGAGCGCCGCGGCGAGCGTGCCGAGGAGCGGCCCGTTGTCCTCGTCCACCGGTGCCTGCACGAGCTTCCAGATGTCGGCGAGCTCGAGCGTGCGGCGCGCGTGGTGGAGCGCATCGCGCACCGCGTCGAGCCGGGCGAGCAGCGGCTGGATCGACTCGACCTCGAGCCAGCCGTCGACGCTCCAGTAGCGCAGCGCCGCGTGCCGCCACGCGTGCAGCGCCGGCTCGAGCTCGTCCACGCGCGCGACGTTGAGGTCGGAGAGCTGCGGGCGCAGGCGGCCGCTGTCGACCACGCGGTAGCCGAGGTGGCCGTCCTCGATCGCGACGTGCGGGACGAGCGCCGCGCGGACGAGCTCCGGATCGGGATCCGCCCACGGCAGGCCGGTGAGGACACCGACGTGCCCGCGCTCGTGGAAGCCGAACCGGCCGGCACGGCCCGCGATCTGCGCGATCTCCCACGGCTCGAGGTCGCGCCGCTCCTTCCCGTCGAACTTCGTCGTCTCGGCGAAGAGCAGCGTCTCGCACGGCAGGTTCACGCCGTGCCCGAGGACGTCCGTCGCCGCGCAGACCTCTGCCCGTCCGTCGACGAAGCGGTCGATCTCCTCCCGCCGCGACGCGAGCGGCATCGCGCCGTAGAGGCAGGCGACTCGGCCGGGATGGAGCTGGTTCAGTTCCCCGGCGATCCCGATCACCGCGCGTCGGCTGAAGGCCACGACCACGGTGCCGGGGCCGAGTCCGTTGATGCCGCGGCGGCCGGCCCAGTCGAGCGGCGCCTTGCGCTCGAAGTAGCGGACCTCGACCTGCGGGAACGCGTGCCGGACGAGCGGCAACGCCTCGACGGCGCCGAGCAGGAGGATGTACCGGTACTCCCCGCCGAGCAGGAGCCTCGTCCACGCCGAGCCACGTTCTTCGTCCTCGGCCCACTGCACCTCGTCGAGCACGAGCGTCTCACCGCTCGCCGGCGCCATCTCGGCGGTGCAGCAGATGATCGGCGCGCCGGGATTGACCCGCTCTTCGCCCGTCACGAGGCCGACGCGCTCGTCGCCGATCTCCGCCGCGAGCCGCCGGTGCGCCTCCTGCGCGAGCATGCGCAGCGGCGCGGCGTAGACACCCTTCCCCGTCTCGATCAGGAAGCGGAGCGCGTCGTGCGTCTTTCCGGAGTTGGTCGGTCCGAGATGCGCGATCACGGTCTCCGGCTCGACGCGGCGCTGGGGCAGCCGCACGGTCAGCTCGGAGACAGGTCTCCGCGCCGGTGCGTGTCGCCGCCGATGCCGTTCGCTCCGGCTCGGGCGCTTCTGCCGCCCCCGCGCCATCAGCGAGTCACTAAACCTGGAGGAAGCGGCGCAGCGTCAACCCGGAGCCCATCGCACCGAGCAGCAGACCGCACCCGATGATCAGGAGCGCGTTCAGGCCGAAGGGCAGCGCATGGATGTCCGAGTTGTTGCCGCCGATATGCCCGAGGATCGCCGGCAGCGCGATCGTCTTCCCGAGCACGAGCAGGATCACGGCGAAGACCGACCCGACGAAACCGCAGACCAGCCCTTCCAGCACGAACGGCCCCCGGATGAACCAGTTCGTCGCACCGACGAGCTTCATCACCTCGATCTCGCGTCGGCGCGCGAAGATCGAGAGCCGGATCGTGTTCGCAATCAGCAGAGTCGCAGCGAACACGAGCAGGATGACCGCAGCGAGGAAGACGAGCGAGATCACTTTCGCGACCGTGAGGACGTGTTTCGTGATCGAGCTGCCCCACTGGACGCCGCCGGAATCGCCGATGCCCTTGGTCGGGCACGGAGCGACGCCGGGGTAGTGGGCCCTGCAGATCTGCTTGCCGATGGCGGCCGTGGACTTCGCGTGCTTCGGCGCCAGCACGTACTCGTCGGGGAACGGGTTCGACGGGACGATGCCCTCACCGAAATACCTCGGGTCCTTCTTCTCCATCTCCGCGTACGCCTGCTCCTTCGACTTGAAGCTGACGGTGTTGATGAGCGGGTTCTGGCGGAGGCTCACCGCAACGGCATCTTCCTGCTTCTTCGTCGCGCCGGTCTTGCAGCCGGCCTGCGGAACGACCGAGGTGCAGAAGAGAACCTTGACCTCGAGCTCATTCTGGATGTGGTTGCTCCAGGAGAGCACCCAGGTGCCGAGAGCGACCGTGAGCCCGAGCAGGCACATCCCGATCAGCACGGTCATCGTGGCCGCGAACGTGGTCGAGAGGTTCATCCTCATCGAGGCCCAGGCCTCGGCGAACAGGAGGCGGACGCGGCTCACTCGGAGGTGTAACCCCCGCGGCGCTCGTCACGAGCGAGCTTCCCGTCCTCGAGCGCGATCACGCGCTTGCGCATCTTGTCGACCATCTCGCGGTCGTGGGTGACCATGAGGATCGTCGTGCCGGCGCGGTTGATGCGGTAGAGAAGCTGCATGATCCCGACGCTCGTGTCGGGGTCGAGGTTCCCGGTCGGCTCGTCGCAGACGAGCAGCGGCGGGTGGTTGACCACGGCGCGCGCGATCGAGACGCGCTGCTGCTCGCCGCCCGAGAGCTCGTCGGGGAGCGAGTTCATCTTGCTCGCGAGCCCGACCAGGGTCATCACCTCGGGCACCTTGCGCCGGATCGACGAGCTGCTCTCACCCTGCACCTTGAGCGCGTAGGCGACGTTGTCGGCGGCCGTCCGGCTCGGCAGGAGCTTGAAGTCCTGGAAGACACAGCCGATGTTGCGGCGCAGGCGCGGCACCTTCGAGTGCCCCAGCCGGCCGAGGTCGCGGCCGCCCATGACGATCCGCCCGTCGGTGGGCTCGAGCTCCTTCAGCAGGAGCCGTACGAGCGTCGTCTTGCCCGAGCCCGACGCGCCGACGATGAAGACGAACTCACCCTTGTCGATCGCGAAGTTGACGTGGTCGAGCGCGGTCACGTCCGGCTCGTAGACCTTGGTCACGTTCTCGAACAGAATCATCGACCCCGTGGAGGGCTTGGCCGGCTGCTCGACGCCGTTCACCTGACCGTTGGTCTCAGGCTGTGCGTGTGTGTTCGGCTGCTCTATCTGTACGTCAGTCACGTCTACCGGTTCAGGTTGGGGCGGGCGGGATCGCCCGGCGCCGGTCGAGTCGTGCGAAGCGGCCTCCACTCTAGCGCAGCTTTCGGCGCATCAGGACGCCTCTCCTGCCGTTTGCAGGAGATACGCGCGGATGAACCCGTCGAGATCGCCGTCGAGGACTCCCTGGGCGTTGCCGACCTCGAAGCCGGTGCGCGCGTCCTTGACCTGCGTGTACGGATGGAGGACGTAGCTGCGAATCGCGTTGCCGCCGAAGCCCATGTTCACGCCGCCCCGCTCGCGCGCGAGCTCGGCCTCCCGCTCCTCCTCGGCCTTCTCGGCGAGCCGCGAGCGGAGGATCTTCATCGCCGTGTCCTTGTTCGCCGACTGGCTGCGCTCGTTCTGGACTGCGACGACGATGCCGCTCGGCATGTGGGTGATCCGGACGGCCGAGTCGGTCTTGTTGACGTGCTGGCCGCCGGCGCCCGACGAGCGGTACGTGTCGATGCGGATGTCGTCGTCGACGATCTCGATGGCGCCGGCGTCCTCGAGCAGCGGCGCGACGATCACCTGCGCGAAGCTCGTGTGACGGCGATGGGCCGAGTCGAAGGGGCTGAGCCGGACGAGGCGGTGCTTGCCGCGCTCGGCCTTGAGGATCCCGTAGGCGTTCTCCCCCCGCACGGTGAAGGTCGCCGACTTGAGCCCGTACTCCTCCCCCGCGCTCGACTCGATCACCTCGGTCTTGAGCCCGCGCTGCTCGGCCCAGCGGAGGTACATGCGAAGCAGGATCTCGGCCCAGTCCTGCGCGTCGGTGCCGCCCGCGTCGGACTGGATGGTGACGACGGCGTCGCCCGAGTCGTACTCGCCGGAGAAGAGCGCGTCCTCCTGCAGCCGGGCGAGCTCGGCGCGCACGCCGCGCAGCACCGGCCCGAGCTCCTCGTCCGGGAACACGCCCACGCCGTCGCGCAGGAAGTCGACGTTGGAGACGAGCTCGTCGTAGCGCTGGAGCTTCTGCTGTTTGCGCTGGTGCTCGGCCGAGAGCGTGGCGGCACGCTGCTGGTCGTTCCAGAAATCGGGTTGTGCGAGCTCCTCTTCGAGCTCGGCGAGACGGGTCCTCAGCGCGTCGGGGTCAAAGGTAACCACGGACCCAGTCGAGCTGGGCCCCGATCTGTGCGAGCTCCTCGTCGAGCGGGATCTGAGTCTCGTCGGCCATCGCGCGAGCCATCGTATCCCGCGTAGCCTGGATCGCATGGACGAGGCCGACCGCTTCAACTCGACGCTGTCGGAGCTCGCGTCGACCGGCGGCTTTCGAGGCGCGGTGCGACTCGAGTCCGGCGGCTCGACGCTGCTCGACGCTGCGTTCGGCGCGGACGGCGCCGGTACTCCCCTGACGACCGATACGGCGTTTCAGCTCTGCTCGATCTCGAAGTCGTTCACGGCGGCGTGCGTCCTTCGGCTCGTCGAGAGCGAGCGCCTGTCTCTCGACGATTCGTTGGCGTCGTTCACCGACCTCGGGCCGCCCGCCTGGCACGAGATCACGCTCCACATGCTGCTGACGCACACGAGCGGGCTCGCGCACTGGAAGGACACCGGGCTCGACCTCCATGAACCGCGTCCTCGCGAGGAGCTGATCGCCCGCTTCGCGGCCACGCCCCCCAAGTTCGAGCCCGGCAAGGGCTGGGCGTACAGCAGCCTCGGCTACGTCCTGCTTGCCCACGTCGTCGAGACCGCAACGCGTGAGCCATACCCGTCGGTTCTCGAGAGAGAGGTCTTGAGCCCGCTCGGTCTGCGGCAGACACGCGCCGAGGAACCTGCAGCCCACGTTGCGGCGGCACACGGCAGTCGCGGCGGTGAGCCTGTCCCCTCCTTCGACCTCAGGGTCAACATCGGCACCGGTGACGTCTGGTCGACGACCGGCGATCTCGTGCGCTGGCCCGATGCGCTCGCCTCACTCGCACCGTCGGCCTTCTCGCGACAAGCTGCCGTGGCCGACGAGGAAGACGGCCTCACGGACGTCGGCTACGGCTACGGCTGGTTCACGGCCTCCTTGGACGGGAAGCCGATCGTCTTCCACCCCGGCGACAACGCAGGCTTCGTGTCGCTTCTGGTGTGGGCGCCCGACCGAGACCTCGTCCTGGCGATGCTCGCGGCGGATCAGATCGATCTCGCAGCGCTCGCGCTGCCCGCGTTCCGCGGCCTGATTCAAGGGAAGGAAGCTGCCGGTGGCTGACAGGGAGAAGCTGAGCGCCTACGCTCGTGGTGCGGGTGCTGCCACGCTGAAGTCGGGCAACGCCCTCGTGGACGCCGTCGGGCGGCTCGTACACGCGGCGGTCGATCGTGTGCTCCTCAGCGACGACCGCGTGACCTCGGCCGCCGAGGGGAGACGCCGGCTGTCCGGGCAGGAGGGAACCGAGGAGCTTGCCGACAAGGTGCAACGGGTCGTCGTGCTCGCGACCCCGGTTGTCCGCATTGCCGCCCGCGGCGCGAAGTTCACCCGCCTGCCGTGGGCGATGGTCGCCTCGAGCTCGGTCTCCGTCGGGCTCGCCGTCCGTACCGGCGTCCGGGAGATCCAGGTGCTGTCGTCGCTCGTCGCTCACCGGATCGAGCAGGCGACCGGACAACCTGCAGACCCACGGCTCGTCGAGAAGGTCGCCGTCGATCTCTACCTCGACCCGAAGCGGAAGCCCGACCTCACGAACGACCGCCTTCGGCTGGTGCGGCTCACCCGGAAGTGGGTGCTGCTGGGAGCGCTCGGCCGAAGCACCTCGAAGCGAGCCGGAAAGGCGCTCGACGCCGCCGACAAGCTCGACGGTGGCGAGCTGGCGGCACGCTGGGTAGCCTCCGCGTAAGGTCGGCTGAGGGAGGAGAGCTTGCCGAGATTTCGTCTTCTTCTCGCTGCTGCGGCGGGAATGCTCGTGCTTCTGTTCGGGGTCGGGCTCGCGGGGGCCGCCCGGACCGCGAAGGTCGTGCTGGTGAGCCGGTGTGGCGGCGTCAACGCCGAGGTGGAGCAGGCCGTCGACGGGCGGTACGTGTACGAGGCCTGGATCGGCTGCCTCGGGATCGGGTTCGCCCGTTCCACCGACGGGGGCCGGACGTTCGGGGCGACCAAGCATGTCCCCGACACGGGGCACCTCTGGGACCCGGCCGTGGCGGTCGCGCCGGATGGAACGGTCTACGTCGCGTACATGATCGGCTCGCGGCTCGCCACCGGCGAGGCCGAGATGACCCCGGCCGTGGCCGTATCGGTCAACCACGGGCGCTCGTTCGCGCGAGTCTCACACCTGCCGGTGGCGACTCCGCCGGACTCGACCGGCAACTGGGGCGACCGCGACTTCATGGCAGTCGGGCCGGACGGAACGGTCTACGTCACGTGGGACTACGGACCGAGCGCCGCCGAGGTGTCCGTGCAGTGCTACCCGGGCGGCAGCTGCGCGTTCTCCGGCGGAGACTTCAACGCGGTCCTTCAGAAGTCGACCGACGGCGGCAAGACGTGGACGATGCCCAAGCCGATCAGCACCGGCTACCCGCTCGGCGGCGCGTACGCCGCGCCGATCGTGGTGGAGCCCGACGGGACGCTCGGCGTTCTCTATCTGGGCCACCCGACAGACCCGTCCACGCTCGCCGTCGGCCCCGGAACGCAGTACTTCACCCGCTCGAGCGACGGAGGCGCAACCTGGTCCGATCCCGTCGCGGTCGATCCCGGGGCAGGCACCGTCGCTCTGACCACGTGGTGGATCGACGGATCGCTCGCGGTCGACTCCGCCGGAACCCTGTACGCGACCTGGGACACGCAGGCCGGCAAGAGCGACACGGCCTGGCTCGCCACGTCGACGGACGGCGGGCAGACCTGGTCTGCACCTCGACGCATGACGTCCGGATCGACCGAGCGTCTTCCCGAGGTCGCCGCAGCGGGGCCAGGGAACATCTACGTCGGCTGGCAGACCCGCGTCCCCCATCGGGGCTACGCCACGTATCTGCGTCGGCTCGCCGTCGCCAACGGTTGGACCGGGCCCGCCAAGAGGATCTCCCACAAGTACGGGAGCAAGACGATCTGGCCCGGTGACACGTTCGGCCTCTCGACCACCGGCAGCTCCGCGATCGTCAGCTGGGGTAGCTCCGCAGAGATCTACGCGACGCGTGCCAGGCTGCCGAGTAAGTAAGAGCTCTCCCTGACGGCGCGCTAGGCGCCGTGGCACTTCTTGAACTTCTTGCCCGAGCCGCACCAGCACGGGTCGTTGCGGCCGAGCTTCTCGTGCTCGCTCGACTGCACGGTCCGGGTCGCAACGCCGCCCGCCGACGGGACTCCCCCGGCGACCGCAGCTCCGCCGCCCGCCTCAGCGATCGCGGCGGCCCCGGCAGTGGTCTCGTGCTCGTACTGGATGTTTCCGTTCGTGGTCTGTGACTGCTGGAGCTGCTGCTCGGCCTGCTCCGGCGCGATCTCGGCGTGGAAGAGGTGGAGCACGACCTCGCTGCGGATGATGCGCCCGAGCTCGGTGAACATCCGCTCGCCCTCGGCGGTGTACTCGACGAGCGGGTCCTTCTGCGCCATCTGCCGCAGGTGGACGCCCTCGCGCAGCACCTCCATGTTCTCGAGGTGCTCGCGCCAGCGCATGTCGACGACCTGGAGGACGATGTAGCGCTCGAGCTCGCGCATGAGCTCCGCGCCGAACTCCTCCTCCTTCGCCTCGTACTCGTCGCGCGCGTCGGTCTGGAACTCCTCGATCAACGCGTCGCGGGAGATCTCGCCGAGGTCCTCGCGCAGCTCCTTCGCCGTGATCTCGGTCTGGTAGAGCTGAGACATCGCCTGGGTGAGCGCCTCGAGGTCCCACTCGAGCTCCGACTCCTCCTGGGTGAATAGGTGAACCGTGTCCTCGACGACCTCCTCGATCCAGAGCTTGATCTGCTCGGACAGGTCGTCGCCGTCGAGCACCTGGCGCCGCTGCTCGTAGATTCGTCCGCGGTGCCGGTTGAGGACGTCGTCGTACTTGAGCGTGTTCTTGCGGATGACGAAGTTCTGCTCCTCGACCTTCTTCTGCGCGCCCTCGATCTGCCGGGAGAGGATCTTCGCCTCCATGGGCTGGTCGTCCGGGATCTTGAAGCGCTCCATGATCCCCTTGATGCGATCGCCGGCGAAGAGCCGCACGAGGTCGTCCTCGCCGGAGAGATAGAAACGCGTCTCGCCGGGGTCGCCCTGGCGGCCTGAGCGGCCGCGAAGCTGGTTGTCGATGCGCCGCGACTCGTGCCGCTCGGTGCCGAGCACGTAGAGACCGCCGGCCTCCAGCACTCCTTCGCCGAGCTTGATGTCGACGCCGCGACCGGCCATGTTCGTCGCGATCGTGACCGCGCCCTTCTGGCCCGCGTCCTTGATGATCTCGGCCTCGCGAGCGTGCTCCTTCGCGTTGAGGACGTTGTGCTTGATGCCCTTGCGCGTGAGGAGCTGCGAGAGGTACTCGGACGTCTCGACCGCGATCGTGCCGACGAGGACCGGCTGGCCGGTGTGCGAGCGCTCCTCGATGTCGCGAGCGACAGCCGCGAACTTCCCTTCCTTGGTCCGGAAGACCAAGTCGTTCTCGTCGGCGCGGGCGACGTCGACGTTGGTGGGGATCTCGACGACGTTGAGGTTGTAGATCTCGACGAACTCCTTCTCCTCTGTCTTGGCCGTACCGGTCATGCCGGCGAGCTTCTCGTAGAGGCGGAAGTAGTTCTGCAGCGTGATCGTGGCGAGCGTCTGGTGCTCCTCCTGGATCTTGACGCCTTCCTTGGCCTCGACCGCCTGGTGGAGGCCCTCGCTCCAGCGGCGCCCCTCCATGATCCGCCCGGTGAACTCGTCGACGATCTTCACCTCGCCGTCCTGGATCACGTACTCGACGTCGAGGTTGTAGAGCGACTCGGCCTTGAGCGCCTGGTACAGGTGGTTGACGAGCTGCGTGTTCTCGGGCGAGTAGAGGTTCTCGATCCGAAGCGCGCGCTCGACCTTCGTCACACCCTGAGGCGTGACGCCGACCGTCTTGTGCTTCTCGTCGAACTCGAAGTCGGCGCCTGCTTCCTCGGCCGCTCCCTTGGGATCGCCGGCCGAGGCGCGGAAGGGAATCAGCTGCTTCGCGACGCGCGCGAAGTCGTAGTAGAGCTGGGCGGCCGTTTCCGGCTCGCCGGAAATGATGAGGGGCGTCCTGGCCTCGTCGATCAGGATGGAGTCGACCTCGTCGACGATCCCGTAGGGATGACCGCGCTGGACGAGCCCGTCGAGCGAGACGGCCATGTTGTCGCGCAGGTAGTCGAAGCCGAACTCGGAATTCGTGCCGTACGTGACATCGGCGGCGTAGGCGGCCTTGCGCGCGTCGAACGGCATCATGGTCTCGATGTACGCGACGCTCATCCCGAGCGACTCGAACACGGGCCGGTTCCACTCGGCATCGCGCTGGGCGAGGTAGTCGTTGACCGTGATGAGGTGCGCCCCGCGGCCGCTGAGTCCGTTGAGATAGAGCGCCAGGCTGGCGACGAACGTCTTGCCCTCGCCGGTCTTCATCTCGGCGATGTCGCCTTCGTGGAGGACGATCCCGCCCATCAGCTGGACGTCGAACATGCGCTGGTCCGACTCGCGCTTGCGGGCCTCGCGGACGGCCGCGAACGCCTCGAAGACGAGGTCGTCGAGGCTCTCGCCGTTCTCGATCCGCTGCCGGAAGTCGGCCGTCTTGCCCTGCAGCTCGGCGGTGGACAGCTGCTCGAACTCGGGCTCGAGCGACGTGATGTAGGCGGCCTGCTCCTGGAGGCGCTTGAGCCGGCGGCCTTCGCCGACGCGAAGGACCTTCTCGAGGTTGCCGATCTCCACGGGTCAAGGGTAGCGACCTAGAAGGCTGTGGCCCGGACCTCCCAGAGGTCGCCGTCGATGCGCAGAGCCTCGACGAAGTAGCTCATGCCCGCTCCCTCGCCGACCGCCTCGAGCTCGGGCGGAATTGCCTCGTCGCTCTCCTCGCCGTCGACGCGGAGCGTCTCGTCCTCGCCGTTCCACGAGAGCTCGAGCTTCTCGCCGGCCGGGAACGCAACCCGGGCTACCTGGATACGCCTCGCGCAGACCGCCCAGAGAGCGCCGTCCTGCCGCGCGGCGACTGCCCGGTACGGCGGGCCGATCTTCTTCTCGACCGCGTCGGCAAGCGGCGAAAGGTCGGCGTCACCGCTTTCCTCGCTCACGATGACGTCGCCGTTCGGGATCGTCGCGAACTTGACCTCGTCGCCCGCGAGGTCGGGCGCGGTGACCGTGACTGCGGCGTCCCAATCCCTTGGCTGGAGGGTCGACCCGTCGGGCACTCCGCGCCGGAGCCGCATCGGCTCCAGGGGGTCGAGCGACGGAGGCGGCGGCGCCGCCGGTGCCGGATCGCCGAGCATCTGTGCCGGGTCGAGCCCCGCCTCCCGCAGGAGCTGCTCGTTCAGCGTCTCTTGCCTGCGGCGGAAGAACCCCACTAGCTCTCGGTGATCTCCGCCTCGAGCGTGTCTCCGAGCTCCGGTGCGGTGAAGTGCTTACGGCCGTCGACGCGCTTGTCATGGAGCTCCTTGACCTGCCGGGCGAGCTTGTCGACGAGCTCGTCGATGGCGGCCTTCATGTCGCTCGCGGCCTCTCGCACGCGCAGCGTGTGCCCCTTCAGGTGGACGGTGGCCTCCGCGACCTGCGACTCGGCGATCCGAGGATTGTGCTCGACCGCGAGCTCGATCTCGACCTCCGTCAACTCGTGCACGCGACGGTCGAGCTTCTGAAGCTTTCGCTCGACGTAGGTGCGCATGGAATCGGTCACGTCGAGGTTCTTGCCTTTGACCTGAAGCTGCATCGCGGCCTCCCCTGTCGCTCGTCTGTGACTCGGGTCTAACCCTACTGCCGGCGAACGTAACTATCCGCGGCGGAGGGCACGCGCGAAGGCGATCGCCTCGACGCGCCGCGCTCCCGCCGCCCGGAGGGCGGTCGAGGAGGCCGCCGCCGTGGAACCCGTCGTGTAGACGTCGTCAATCAGCGCCACCCGGTGTGGTGCGGCGCGAGTCGCGCGGAAGGCGCCGCGCACGGAGCGCCGCTCGGCTGCCGAGCTGCCGCGCTGGCGGCCGCTTCGCGTGCGCTCGAGCAAGGAAAGGCACGGCAGCTCCCAGAGCACGCCGAGCTCGCGTGCGAGCCGCTCCGCCGGATTGTGTCCTCGCTCGAGCCGCCGACCCTGGTCGGCGGGGACGAACACGAGCGCGTCGACCTCGGGCGCGGGCACCCGCTCGGCGACCAGCTGCGCTGTCTCCACGGCGAGGCGGCGCAGTCCGCGCTCCTTCCAGGCGTGGACGAGCCGGCGCGCCGCGGCGTCGTAGCCCACCGCGCCGCGGGCGCTCGCGAACGCGAGCCGGCGGCCTG
>Ga0070717_10003214_pt1 | contig 11665 bp, 11 predicted proteins | sample LARL113metaG_FD_71366 | JGI IMG/M metagenome (GOLD analysis project Ga0070717, IMG submission 71366) | Corn, switchgrass and miscanthus rhizosphere microbial communities from Kellogg Biological Station, Michigan, USA - LAR L11-3 metaG | ecosystem: Host-associated > Plants > Roots > Rhizosphere ...
GACAGCGCTTCCGTGAGGTGGCCGATGCCGAGGTCCATGTTGTCGCCCTGGGTGGTGTACGCGGCGCCCAGGCTGGTCAGCATCACGCAGCGGTCGTACCCCATGTCGGGGCCCGTGGCCTCCAGCGCCGCCTCCAGGTGGCGGATGGCCTCTTCGGGCCGGCCGCCAAGCCGCGCCACTGTACCGCGGTACGCGGAGTGCCAGTACATGTCCCAGCCGGTGGGCAGTAGATCGCCCTCGAAGCGGGGACCGGCACCGAGGATGCGCTCGGCGGTGTCGAGCTCGTGCAGCGCCGCGCCGTACTGGCCGTCGGCGGCCAGCTCCTCGGCCAGGCGCTCGTGGAGCCAGCTCGTGAGCCGCGGCGCGCCCAGTGGGCCGGCGCGGCGGATCGCCTCGCGGAGCATCTCCAGCACGAGCGGCATGGTGCCGGGCTCGGCACCGTTGCTCTGGCTGACGGTCGAGACCGTCAAGGACCGCGAGACGAGCACGCGGGCGACGAGGGTGTCGTCGCCCGCCTCCACCGCGAGCGCGCCGGCTCGGGCGTACTCCGCTTCGGCGGCGCTGCGGTTGTCGAGCAGGAAGTCGAGCCAGCCGGCTAGCCGGCCAGCCTGCGCGGCCTGTCCCTGAAGGGCCCGCTCGACAGAGGGCGTCTGGTGCTCGCGCAGCAGGGTCAGGATCGTTGCCTGGTGCGTGCGCACGGTGGGCAGGAGCAGGGCGGGCGCGTCGGTATGGCTGCGGAGGGAAAGAGAATCCATGATCCCCTGCAAGTCCTCGATCGCCTGGCCGTCCACGCGCATACTGCTCAGCGCGGCGGTGAAGCGGTCGAAGTCCCCGCCGAGCGCACCGAGCCCGAGCAGCCCCGCGAGCTGAAGGACTTGACGTCGGTTGGCGTTCACGTCCTCATCGTCGCGCTCCAGGTCCGTCATAGCCACGTCAAAGAGACGACAAATGGCGGCAAGTTGGTTCGGCCGAGGCTTGTTCGCGCCGCTCTCCCAGCGCTGCCAGGTGCGGGCCGCCACTCCCACCGACTCCGCCGCGCCCTCCTGGGAAAGGCAGCGCAGATCCCGCAGGCGACCGATGTTGACCGCCCAGCGGGGCCGGGGTGACGTCTCCCTCTCTGCCGTCATGCCCCGCCCCGATTTGTCGTCTCTTCGTCGTGCGTGCGTCGTGGTTCGGGCGAGACGAGCGCGGCAGGATAGACCCATGCCGCGCTCGCCACGACCGCGAACACTCTCACCGCTCTCCCTCGACAACACGGCGCCGACCAGCGCTTCTCGTTGCCTCCAGGGCGAGCGCGGCAGCTCCGCCGGCTGCGTACCACGGCCACAGCGCCGCCCCCTTCTTCCACTCACTGGAGCGCTCGAAGTTGCGTAGGCGGTTGAGGTTGTGGTCTACCAGCAGGAGCACGCCAACCGCGTAGATCACCGCCGCGGCGGCCAGGAAGGCGCCAACCACCTCCGCCGCGAGCGGTCCGTTCATGTCCACCTCGGACCTCCTTGTTGGATTCTCCAACCCCGCCTGCTCAGCGCAGTCTATCAGCCTGACGTATCTCTGAGAAGGCAAGAAAGTCACTCCGCGAGGTCTTCTCTCGGCGTGGCGGCGTCTTCTTGGCGCAGCGCGATCTCCTCATCGATCCGCCGGCCCATGAGTTCCATGGTCCAGCCGGCCGCTTTGGCGATCCCGTACAGCCGGGTGATGCCCGGATCTTGGCCGCCGCCCGAGATGTTGGCGAGGGTGCTGCGATCGATGCCGGCGGCCCGCGCGAACGGGTCCTTCTCCAATCCGGAACGCGCCACCGCCTGGCGGACGGCGGCGCCCACCGCCTCCTTGACCACGTCCTTGGAGGGCTGCGTCACGGGCTTGACAGGGGAGATCGATCGCTGGTCACGCCGGCATAGTACACGATCGCCGGGGCCTTGGGGGCATAAATCCGTCTTGGCGTGGTATAAACGCCGCGCCATAAGGTATAGTGGCCGCGTGAAGCGGCAAGTATGCCGGTCCGGCCGGCGCAACCACCAAAGGAGGTGTGTCTCTCGATGAACCACGTGCTGGCGGCGCAACCGCTGGCGGTCTACTTGGCGTTCGACCTGAGCTTCAAGGTGCTCATCCAGACGATCCTGAGCGCGGCGATGGCCTTCGTCACCATCGCGATCGCCAGGAACGCCATCCCGGCTGTCTGGAAGCAGGAGTACATGGCCCTGGTCCCCCTGGGGATCGCGGCCATCCTGGCGGTCTCGCTGATGACCGAGTTCCAGCTCTACGTCGATCTGTGGAACGGCCTCGCCCACCTGGTCGATCCGACCGCCGGTGGAGTCTCCCCGGTCCCGGTCCCGAGCGTGACGCCGTAATGGAGGAGCTTCCGGTCTTCACCACGCGCCTGTCCGTGGAGCGGCGCTTCTTCGGCTTCTGGGGCAAGACGTTCTTCTTCGGCCCGGTCACCTGGCTCCAGCTCGTCGTCTTCGTGGGGTCGTTCCTGTTCCTACTCCTGCCGGAGATCGCGCTGAACTTCCCGGGCGGCGTCTTCTGGGCGATCATCGTTCTCGTCGGCGGTCCGATGGGCGTGGCGAGCTTCGCCAGCTCGGGGCTGGAGCAGACCGACCGGAAGCGTCCCCACCTCTACCTGCTGAGCCAGTTCCGCTACCTGCTGGTCGAGAACCGCACGCTGGTGCGCTTCCAGGGCCAGCATGAGCCACGGCGATTCCGCGTCAGGTTCCGCGTGTGGCAGCCCCGGCCGGCGCCGGTCCGCATGAGCTGGCCAGTGTCCAAGAACGAACTGCCGGCGGCGGAGATCACCTTCCGCCCGGTGCCGACGCTCCAGCCGGCCGCACCTGCGCGGCCACCGGAGGATCACCCGTTGGCGGCGTTCAGCAACTTCCGCTGGACGCGCGCGGAGAAGCGAGCGGCAGTTGGCGGCATCGTCCGCCTCTACCTCCTCCTCTTCGGGTTCATGGGCGGGTCGGGCGTTCTGATCGGGCTCTACGTGCTGCTCACGGGGAGGGCGATTTGAACACCTACCGGCCGACGTACATCGAAGACGGGCTGCTGCTCGGCAGCGGGGGGAACTGGGCTTGGTTTCGCCTTGGCACCCATCCCTACGACCTCCTTTCAGAGGGGCAGCGCCTGACCCTGCTCTCGCAGTCCACTCGGCTGCTGGAGGGGCTGGGTGATGCGGAGGCGCACCTGCTGGTGGTGCCGCGCGTCTACCCGGCTGAGGCGCAGATGAGTGCGCTCGACTACCGCACGCCGCACCCCGAGGAGGGATGGCCCGACTATCTGGAGCAGCTCACCGCGCATGTGGCGGGCCAGCGTCTGGAGCAGCGAGAGGTCTACCTCGGCGTGGCGCTCGCAGCGCGATCTGGGGCTGGCGTCCCAGGGCTGCTGCGCTCGCTCTCCGGAATGCGGCGTGGAGTTCGTCCGCACGCGAACGAGCTGTCCCGGCTGCGCAAAGGAGTCACGGCGGTGCTGCGCAAGCTGTCGGCGCCCGGTCTGGGCGTTCGGCTGGCGGCTGCCTCGGAGCTGCGCTGGCTGGTGCAGCGGGCCCAGATCCGCGGGCTGATGGAGGACGTCGAGCTGCCGGAGCCGCCGAACCGCCCGGCCGCGGACGGCGAGATGATCGCTCTCCTGGAGGGCGTCATCGAGAACGGACACCGACACCTGTGTCTGGGCACAGGCCGGCGGCGCAGCCACCTCTCCACCCTGGCGTTCGCGTTCATGCCCGACGAGCTGGGATTCCCCGGCAACGCCGAGTGGCTCAGCCGCCTCGGCGAGCTGGACTTCCCGGTGGAAGCGTCGGTCCGCTTCCAGGTGGTCCCGCCGCGAGCGGCGGCTCACGACGTCGAGGAGACGGTCCTGGCCGCCGAGGACATGCGGAAGCACACCCAGGAGCTCGGCATCGACGAGCCACGGGACGTCGAGGAGGCGCTGGCCGTGGGCCAGCAGCTTCGGCATGAGCTGACGCGACACCAGCAGCGGATGGTCTACGCCTGGCCGCGGCTGCTGGTCGCCGCTGGCACGGAGGAGGAGCTGGAGGAGCGGGTGGACGTGGTGGAGGCCATGTTCGCGGACATGGGAATGGAACTCACTCGTCCGTCCGGAGATCAGCTCTCCCTCTTCCTGGAGGCGATGCCGGGCGATCACGTCCGCGCGGTCGGCGCGCGGCGGAAGGATGGCCGCTGGAAGGGCGGCGCGTACGAGCAGCGCATGGCCACGGTCACGCTGGCCGGCACCATGTGGGGCGCGTCTGGCGAGCTCGGCGATAACGAGGGCTGCCCCATCGGCTACACCCTCGGCGGCAGCCACAACATCGTCCGGCTGGACCTCATGCGGGCCGCGCGCGAGGACCGGCCCACCGCGGTCGCCTACACCGGAACGCTCGGCAGTGGGAAGTCGCTGGCGGCCGGCATGAAGACGTACCAGGCGCGCCTCCGCGGAGCGACAGGTGTCGTCATCGACCCGGCAGCGCGCACTGAGGGCGGCGGTGGCTGGGAGCGCCTCCTGGCCCTGCCCGGTCTCGGCCGGGTACAGCACATCAAGCTGGACCCTTCGTACGCGGGCCTGTTGGATCCGTGGCACATCGAGCCGGACACCGACAAGGCCAGCCTCCTGGCCATGGACCTCCTGATGAGCTTCCTACCGCCGACGGAGGCGACGAGGGACCTGGAGGTGGAGATCACGGCGGCGGCCGCGGAGGAAGCGCACTCCGCCCAACCCAGCATGGGCGGCCTGGTGGCTCGACTGGCCGGCTCGGAAGACGCGCGCACGCGGCGCGCGTCCGTCGCGCTCGAAGCGATGGGCAAGATGCCGCTCGCGCGGATGGTGTTCTCGCGGGAGCCGGGCCGCGAGCTGCGTCTCGACGGTGCTCTGACCCTCTTCCAGTTCGACGGCCTGAACCTGCCGGCGGCCGCTGCGCGGCGGGAGGACTACACGATCGAGCAGCGCCTGGCCGTGGGCCTGATGCTGGCGATCACCGCCCTGGCGAGTCAGCTCGTCCGGAGCGGCGGCCCCGAGCAGGAGAAGCTGCTGGTCATCGACGAGGCGTGGGTGCTCACGGGGAACGCCCGGGCCCAGCGGATGATCGAGGAGGCGGTCCGCGCCGGCCGGAAGCACAACATGGCCGTGCTGCTGATCTCGCAGAGCGCCTTCGACTTCTCCGACGAGCGGATTCGCAACTGCCTGGGCGCCATCCTGGCGTACAGCAGCCAGAGCGAGGCGGAGCTGGTGGAGGTCTGCCGGCTGCTGGGTGTCGAGCCCACGGCCGAGCTGATCTCCGCGGCGCGCGCCTTCGAGGCGGGCGACTGCCTCATCCGGGACCTGGACGGCCGAGTCGGGCGGATCCACATCGATCCCACCCCCGAGCTGCTCGCCGTCCTCAGCACCACACCCGCCGACCGTTCGGCGGAGAGGGAGAACGTCGCGTGAAGACAGACCCTGGCACCCGCTTCGTGTTCGTCGAGCCGCCTGAGCGCCGCTACCTGGCCGCGCTGCTGGTGGCGACCGCGATGATCCTCGGCGCCTTCGTGCTGTTCGTTTCGGGCTCGCTGGGAAGGGCGGGCCAGGGTCTCAGCCAGCTCGCGGATCCGGACGGCGCTGCGAAGGGACTCGCCCTTCGCAGCGCCCAGGACGTGGCCGAGCTGGACTTCAGCTCCGACTGGGAGCTGTACTCGCCCTGCTACCAGCAGGTGAATCCCAAGCCTGAATGGGTCGCCCTGAAGCAGAGCGAGGCCAATGGGCAGGCGAAGGCGCTGCCGGGCACGAAGTACGGGGTGCTGGCCGTCGAGCGCGACGGCATCTACACGCGCGTCGAGGTGCAGATCACCGAGCCCGGCCGGCCTACTTCGACGCAGTACGAGATCGACGTTCGCCAGTACGGCGGTCGCTGGGTCCTGGTGGACACCGGCGAGTTCGGACACCACATCGGCGACAACTGCGCACAGGGAGGTGGCTCATGAAGCGAGCGTGGCTGTACGGGATTCGGTTCCTGCTCGTGGTGGTGCTCGCGGGCATCGCCCTGGCGGGTGCCGGGGTCGTCTCGGCCGACAGCGGTAGCCCGCAAGGGGGTGGCGACGCCCAGGGCATGGACGCCCTGATGCCGGCGCCCAAGGGACTCCAGGGGCAGAACCAGCCGACGATGAGCGAAAAGTTCCCCGTGACGGCGTACACGCCGTTCAACGTGGACAACACGATCCCGATCACCGATCCGGCGAGCGCCTTCTGGTCCTACATGGCGACCGGAGTGGCGTCGGCGTTGGTGGTCGTCGCGGCTCTGGTGCTGCGGCTGATCGAGTGGATCTTCACGATCGACATCATCTCGGCCGCTGCGCCCGCAACGAACAGCGTGGTTGCCAACCTCGTGATCCAGGTCTACCGGCCGGCCCTGGCCGGGCTCTACGCCCTGCTGGCGATCTGGTTCACCTGGCGGCACGTCTGGAAGGCGCAGTGGGTGGGACTACTGGAGCGCCTTGGGTGGGTGGTTGGTGTCGGCGTCCTGGCCGTTCTCTACTTCGCGCAGCCGGGAACCGCGCTCCAGGCGACCGCTGACTTCTCGGCGTCCGTAAGCCGCCTTGTGTTCGGCGCCATCGCGACCGTGAACCCGAACGTCGGGCCCGGTTCGAGCGACCCACGTTTCAACCAGGGCGATGTGACGAACGCCGAGCTGCGGGCGGCGACCGACGACTACTGGCAGACCTACGTCTTCCTGCCGTGGGCGATCGCGGCCCTGGGCGGAGAGGACACCGCCCGGCAGTGCGGGGAGCAGCTCCTGGCCAAGAACGCGGGGATGTCGAACACCTTCGACGACTGCCTCAGCAAGGCGCCGCAGAAGGACAAGGACTGGTACTCGGGGAAGCGTGGCTGGGACCGCTTCTCGACCATGGCCGAGGCGCTCGTGGTGGCGGCTCTCTCGGGTGGGCTGATGCTGCTGGTCGCGGCCAGCATCGTCCTCGCCCAGGTCTCCCTCACCTTCATTGCGATGGCGGCGCCGCTGATCTTCCTGGTCGGAGCGTTCCCGGGCCGCGGACGCCGGTTCATGCTGGGTTGGCTCGACAAGGCGGGGGCGGCTCTGCTGAAGCGGATCGCCGCGTCGTTCCTGCTCGGGCTCGTCCTCCTGATGAGCACGGTCGTGGGGAAGACCTTCCCCTGGGGAGTGGCGGCTTTCCTCGACATCGTCATCATCGTGGCCGCTGCCCTGAAGTGGCACTGGCTCTGGAGCACCTTCCAGAGCTGGACCCAGCCGAGCCAGATCGTCGAGCGGGTGGTGTCCCAGCAGGAGCGGGTGAAGCTCACTCGCCAGTGGCTCGGCGCCGACACGCCCGTGATGCGGAAGCACCGCAGGGCGGCCGGCAAGGCGGCCAATCAGGTGCTCACGGGCACTGCCGACAAGGCAGCTCGGCACCTGGAGCGCGGCCGCTCGGTGCGCGTGCCGGCGGTGGCGCCCAACGGCGGTCTGATGCACACGACCGTCCAGCAGCCGGCCTCGGCGGTCAATCAGGCCGCGGCCGACATCATCCGCGAGGCGGGACGTGCAGCGGGTGCGTCGGTCCAGGAGAGCGGCAACCGGTCCAGGGCGACCGTCAAGGAGGTCGGCAAGCAGGCGGGCCTGGCAGTGGCCGGCGCAGCGGCCAAGAAGGCGGTGGTGCTGGGGGTGGCGGCCGTCGCGGGCCCCGAGACGATCCCTGTCACCGAAGGCGCGCTGCGCATCGGCAAGGGTGCGGTGAAGGCGGTGAGGCGCCGCCGCGGTGCTCCCGCGCCGCCGGCCCCCGTCACGAGGGTGCGGTCATGAGGTGGCTGATGGAGCGGCCTCTGCCCCGTCTGAGCATCGTGGCGGCCGCGGTCGCACTCGTGGTCCTCGTGGTGGTGCTCCTGCGCTCCCACGAGATCGGGAGCGGGGGGCGGCCCGCGTCGGACGGACGAACAACGCCAGCCAGCGTGCCATCGGCATCCCCGCCTCCCCCGGCATCGCCAACCGCCACGCCCTCCCCCCAGCAACTCGCGCCGGTTCCGACCATCACGCCGGAGCTGCCGAGCGACGAGGCGCAGGCGGAGGCGACGACGATCAAGTTCCTCGCCGTGTACCTGACGGACCCGGCGGGTGACACGCCGGCCCAGCTTCAGGCGCGGGTTCGTCCGTTCGATACGGACGCGCTCGACACGCGGATGGGGCAGGGCGGGGGTTCCGGCACTCCAGGCGCTGCATCCACTGGGGTCGTCAACTCCCTCCTGTCTACCGGCTTGGCGCCGGATGGACGCCTCGTGCTGGTGGCCAACGTGTCGATCACGCAGAGCGGCGTCAGCTCGTCGCGCTACGTGGAGCTTTACCTCGCCCGCCAGCACGGGGCGTGGCGAGTCGATGAGGTTTCGCTGTGAAGGGAAAGCATCTCGCGGTCGGCTGTGGAATCGTCTCCGTCGCCATCAGCGCGATGGCATTCCTCGTGTTCGGGCTGGCCTTCGGCTTCATCGTCTCCATTCCCGGCGGCCTCTTCGGTGCGGCGCAGCAGGCCGTGGGGGCCAGCGAGCTCGCGCTGAAATCCATCCCTCCCGCGGCCCTCAAGGACTACCAGGACGCCGCCAAGCAGATGTGCCCGGGCCTTTCGTGGACGGTGCTTGCGGGCATCGGCGAGGTGGAGAGCGACCACGGGCGGCTGAAGGATCCGAAGACCGGCCAGCCGGCGGCGGGCGTTCTCAGCGGTGCCAACTTCGCCGGGGCAGAGGGCCCAATGCAGTTCGAGCCGCCCACCTGGGCGATGTGGCTCGCCTGGGCCGCCGTGCACGGCTTCGCCGACCTGGTGAACGTGTACGACCACCACGCGGCGACGTTCGGCGCCGCGTGGCTGCTTTGCCACAACGGGGCGAACCTGGCCGGCAACCTGCGCCAGGCGATCTGGGACTACAACCACTCGTGGGCCTACGTGGACAGCGTCCTGAGTTGGGCCGCGAAGTACCAGGCAGACGCCACGCAGGCGGCGCCGGTGCCGGTCGCCTCCCTGCGCACGGGAGATCCGTTCGCGGGCGCGTGCCGACCGGTCATCACGCAGCCGTACGGCCCGACGGACTTCAAGCTGGAGCCCATCATCGGCGGCATCCACTTCCACACGGGCATCGATATGTCGTGTGCCGGTGGCACGCCCATCCACTCGGTGACCGATGGGGTGGCGCACGTGGCCAACGGCTACAACGGGGGCTTCGGAAACTACGTCGCTGTCGAGGTGCAGCTACAGCTTCCCGGCGATGCTCAGCCTCAGCGCTACTTCGTCCGGTACCAGCACCTGGAGCAGACGCTGGTGGCGGACGGAGCGATGGTCCACGCGGGCGAGATCGTCGGCCTGGAAGGCAGCACGGGCCTTTCCACGGGAGCGCACCTCCACTTCGAGGTGGACCGCGGGGCCAACAACATCCTGCGAAGCGTCTCCCCTGCCCCACTGCTCGCGGTGGGATGAGCGCATCGTCAGCAATATTGTTAAAATTGGCGGCGTGAACGCCATCATGAATCGAGAAGGAGGTGCAAGATGACGGTGACCGTTCCCCAGCCGACTCTGGTTCTCGGGGCCCTGGTCACCGTGGCCGTGATCGTCATGCTGGTCGTCGCCTACCGCCTCGGCAGGCTGCTGGTGACGGAGCTGAAGCACGACCCCGTAATGGTCGTCATCATGGAGTCGATCGGCGGCATCGGCCTCGTCGGCTGGGTGCAGTCGTTCGTCTCGCTGCGGACGCTTGCGTTCACGGCCTCGCTCCCCGAGTGGGAGGCCGACTCCAGCCCGGCGCTGCTCGACACCTTCGCCCTTGCCATGGGCCTGGCTGCCCTGCGTGCGCGCCACCTCCGCGGCAAGGGCGACCTTCACGCCGACATCCTCGCGATCGGCTACAGCCTGGTCGCGGTGGTCGGCAACCTGGCGACCGCTGTGGTGGTGCTGCATGAGGCTCACCAGACGGACCCGTTCATCATCGTGGTCACCCTCGCCTACCGCATGTTCCCGCCACTGACCATGCTGGTCGGCTTCCACTGGCTCATGGGCAACGTGAGCCCGAAGCCGGCGGCGCCCACCGTCGTGGTCACCCGCGTGGAGCAGATCGAGCAGGCGCTGATGGTCGCTGTGCGCGCCGGCCTGGTCGCCCTGCACGCCGATGTCGTGCCTCTGCTACCGGCCCTGACGACGCCCGAGATTCGTCGCGTTGACGAGGCCGAAATCCGTCACGGCGACGACCTCCTGGGGTGTCGGGTTGACGAGCCCGGTGACGAGCCGCGTGACGACCGTCGGCTCGTCACGGTGACGAACGACGTGACGAGCCGCGTGACGAATGACGAGGCTGACGACGACCGTCAGGGTGGCGACCCTGACGACGAGTCCGGCGACGAGCCGCGGCTCGTCAGGATGACGCCCCAGCCCCGTCAGGGTGACGACCAGCCGGTCGTCGTCGCGCTCCGCAAGACGACGATCACGACGACGGAGCTCCCCCCGGCCTCGGACGATCCGAGGATCCGGAAGATGGGCCGGGCGCTCCTGGCCGAGCCTCGCCTGAGCAACGAGGCGCTGGGCAAGAAGGTCGGCTGCTCGGAGCCCACTGCGCGCCGCAACCGGGCGGCGGCGGAGCAGGAGGCTCTCCGCCTTCGGATGCTCCGCGAGGCGCGCGAGCCGCAGGAGGCCGAGGCGTGATCCTGAACTCGCCGGAGCCGTGTTCGGTTAGCCGTCCGATCGTCCGTCCGACGGTCGGACGGGTCTCTTTCAGTTCAGCCGGCCTGGCCGGCAGGAGGTAGCCATGGCCGCTCGCGGTCATCAGCAGATGGTCGCCGTTCCGGCAGGTGGAGTGGGTACCCACTCGTCAGGAGGCGCGAACTTGGGCAGGTTGATCTCGGCAGGACTCACCCTTGCCCTGGTCTTCGTCGGCGTCTACGTGGCGTTCCGCTACGGACTCGGAGCGCTTCTGAACTTTGCCGACCCCACCGGCATCGGTCAGCCGATCGTCGGCTACCCGGACGGTGGTCGGCTGCTGCACGTCGTCAGGAACCTGGCCGGAGTGGCCGCTCTCGTCGGCGGCGCGCTGTACCTGACGAGGTGGTCGAAGGAGCACGGCGCCCACATGGTCTTCTACGGCCTCGTCGTGCTCGCCTGCTGCATCCTCGGACCGCACATTCTGAGGTGGTTCGACACGAACGCGGGCGGTTGGGTGGACACACTCCTGAACCACCCCGGTTCGGTCTTCCCCTCGTCCGGCCAGTGAGCGCTGAAGGCCCCCGCCGAGCGGGGGCCTCTGCTCCGGCCTTGCCAACTGAAACGACTTAGGAACTAAAGCACTTGTCTGAAGAATGGCCAACTCGACTCCTTGACGGGCTGTCCGACCGGATCCACCCCTCGCGCGCGCGCGCGCGCGCCGCCGCGCGTGGTGGGCTCGTATACGCTCGCATGGACTCGGACGGACGAACGGACGGACGGGCCGACGCCCCCCACCTCCCCACCTTCCTGAGCTGGACGGGGATTCAGGGCCGAACACTCGTTCCGGCCATAGGGGCAATTGCCACTTTGGCAATCACCGAACTCGGCCACCTTCTGAGAGGGGCCTTGTGGTGGACCCCTCTCTTGGCGGGGGGGGCATTGGTCGCTGTGTCGTTGTGGCGATTCCGTGCACGCGAACGCTGGTTCATGGTGGGGGGCGCGGCGTTCGCCGCCGGATGGTC
>Ga0070717_10003218_pt1 | contig 11658 bp, 23 predicted proteins | sample LARL113metaG_FD_71366 | JGI IMG/M metagenome (GOLD analysis project Ga0070717, IMG submission 71366) | Corn, switchgrass and miscanthus rhizosphere microbial communities from Kellogg Biological Station, Michigan, USA - LAR L11-3 metaG | ecosystem: Host-associated > Plants > Roots > Rhizosphere ...
ATGACGATGTTTCGCCATTTTGCTTGTACCTCCTCTCTCGTCTTCGTCCGCGAAATAGCTGCGCGGAGTGTAGGACGGATTGAACACCCGAACTTGTGCCAAAGTCGTTTACCCCCGGATGAATCGCCCGGTGCGCTTTTAACAATTCTTCTTTTACGACTGCGGAGGCTGCACGTCTTCCGCGTCTTCTTCGGCCTGCTCGGCCGCTTCCCGCGTCGCCTCTTCGCTTGTCGTCTCTGGGCGCGCGGGCTTGTCCTCGATCCGCCGCTTGACGCCGGAGACCTTCACGTGCGCCGCATTCGCCCAGACGAGAACGCCATCCGGCTCGGTTTCAATCAGAACCTCATCGTCCCGCACTTCTTTCACGGAGCCAGTGATTGCGTGCTGCATATCGTGCGAGCGAAAAAACTCCACGCTCGCGCCCGCTTTAATTTCCGCCATAATCAAGCTCCTAATTGAAATCGTCCGCCCACGAAGTAAGCCTCAAGCTGCTCCGGGTTGGAATCGTCGATCAATAAACTCAAGTGCGTTCCGTCGCTCGGGTCCACCCCGCCGCGGATGCGCGCGAATCCGCCTTGCGCCCCGCCGAGCATGATGCAAAGCTCTGTCACGGGATGAATCACCCCATAGACGTGCCCGTCGCGCGCCGTGATCTTGTCGCGCACCCGGTCACCCACCACCGGACAGCCGCAAAGCAGCTGCGGAATCCGCGGGCATACGTCGGTTGCCCGTTTCGGCGCCCAGCGCGGGTCCGGAATATCTGGCAGCGGCGGCATGCCAAACGGCAGCAGCAGATCGCGCTGGTCACGCGACACCGCGAGCACTGGAGCGTTTTTGTGCGAGAGCCAGTCGAGCGTGATGCCCGCCCAGAGTTCGGCCTGCTTCTGCGAAAAAGGTTTCATCGCATCCGCCACCATGTGCGCCTGGTGCGAATTCTGGTAGCGCGGCTTCGACTGTGAAAGGCCCGTCGTCGAGCGCTGTGCCTCAAAGACCACGCTGGTCAGCCGGCCAATGACGATATAACCCTTGCTTCGCGACGCCGACTGCTGAATCTTCAGCCGATCCGCCAGGGTGAAAACGGGTTTCGTGATAACCGCTGCCGCTGCGCTCAATTGACAATCCCCTCTTCGCGAATTTCGTACTCTCCGCCTTCGAGTAGCAGGCGGCCAGCATTTCGGTCGTAAAGCACTACCGGGCGCACGCCCGTCTCTTCTCCAAACTCATGCCGCCAGGAGTCCGACTCCGGATGTGGCACGTGTTCTTTGCGCTGCTTGTAGTCGATCCGCCGCGCTTCGCCCAACTCATAGAGGCCTGCGCCGCGCTCGATCGCCCCAAAGACGCCGAGGCCTGCGCTCACATCCTGATCACCGCCCACGAAATAAATCTGCCGCGCCGTTTCATCCGATACCACGGTCACGCCCGTGGCCCGAATCTCCTGCACCTGTCCGCCTTTGCGCGGCTTGACGTAAAGCGAAAGCAGTTTGCCCAATTGCGCATAGTCACCAGCAGGCATGTGTGGTTCGTCCAGGATGCGGACACGTCCCACACGTGCGCCGGTGAACTTCTCCCGAAGCGCTTCTGCGCTCGGATTCTTGGCCCGCGGTTGCCAGTGATGCGGCAGTCGCGTGCGCGTGCGCATCGTCGCCCCCTGTGGCAGATGCGGCCCTTTGTGTCCGGGCTTGCGCGAGCAGCGATATCCGCCGATCATCGCGCCGCAAATCTCGACCGGATTGATCGGCAAGCCGTCTGCCCCGTAGCGCTGCTCTCCGTAAACTTCATGGAAGACCCGCGCCGTGCGACTCTGCCGCGCCGACTCTCGCGCCGATTTGCGCAGCCGCTTCATCTCCGCCCGCTCTTCCGCCGTCTTTGCGCGCACGTTCTGCTTAAAAGTTCGCCGCGATGCCGCCAGTTCTCTCTTGCTCGGCTTCGACGGCGCAAAGCCCAAGAACGTGGCAAGCGAGTTGGAGCGCGCATCGGCCGGATTGTTGCGAATCACCAGTCGTGAGCCGGACTGCAACACAATCTCCTGAATGTTTTCGTGCGGGTTGGCTCCGAGCACCAGCAACTCGGCGGGATTGCCGCGCGCGCGACTTGCCAATTCCTGATTCTTCAGGTGTTGCTGCTCGGCGGATAGCCGCTGCTTCAAAACTTCCGCCTTCGTCCCGCGCTTCTTGCGCTTTGCCGGGTTGGTGCGCGGCGACATGACGATGTGCCGGTAGCCCTGATTGGTGAGCGTCGACTTGATCCATGCTCCCTTGGTTTTCTTTTCCTTGGCCACCGCATCTGCCTTTTTGGAAAACGAACCATGGAACATGTAGCCGTAGCCCGCGCCCGCGTTTTTGCGCCGTCCGCTCATAACCTTCGCAACTCTCTCTTAAGCTGCTCCTTTCGCTCTCTGCGCTTTTCACGACGCGACTGATAGTGCTTCACCTTGCGCCCAGCCCCGCGAAACAGGAATGCCGTCAACAGAAGCCCGCCGCCGAGCAGCAATAAATTCGGGTCAAACGCCATGGTCGGCAGTGGCCCAAACATGCTGGTGTCCACACCAGACGAATCGTCCCCCAGCGTTACCCGGTTGTTATGCACTTTCGCCCACCATTCGAGGCACCAACGTGCCATTCCCAGACCATGCCCACGGGGAGACAATGCCTGCCCTATGCCACGCCGACGCATCACTACTACGGTCACCGATCTTGACGACGAGAAGCCGCGACGCAAGCGCGCCGACGATTCGACGCGCAAGGTGATTTTGTTTCTGATTCTCCTGGGTTGCGCCTACGGAGCGGCACAGTCGTGCAACCAGCAGCAGCACCCCGTGTACCAGCAGCAGCGCTGAAAGGAACGCATGACAAAACTTCTTCTGCTGTTTCTCTTTGCAACTTCGTGTGTCGCCCAGACCATGGAGCAAATGAGCGCCATGACGCAGGACGTTGCGCGCAGCCTGATAGATGGCGCTGCAAAACGAGGCATTCAGCAGTACGCCATGCCAGCGTTCACTGTGGTGATGGCTGAAAAGCCAGAATTTAATGCATACGCAGACCCGGTAAATCACATCATCACGGTCAATTCTCTGACGGTGCGAATCCTGTACGGTGATCGCGGTGAACTTGCTTTCGTGATCGCGCACGAACTCGGACACATCCAAGATGTCAACTGCCAAGCACGCGGGATTGCGCAAAGACTTAGCGGCACCGCACTGCAGCGGATGTGCGAGGCTGCAGCCGACCAGATCGGCATGCAGTACATTCTTGCGGCGGGATATAACCCGTTCGAGCCTGCTGGCCTCATGGGCAAACTCTTGATGGTCGATCCTAACCAAGGTTCCGTGTTCGGAATCGTGCTCGGTAGATTCGTCAGTGACCATCCGGTGGACGTTGACCGTATCCACCATCTGGCGCTCGCTGCAGCGCTCGCTTGCAAGGACCGCCCCGAAATTTGCCGTCAGTGAATTCATTTCAATAGCTGGTAACCAGCGACCGCGATAACAGCCCACACGTACCACGGAGTACTCGGCGCACCGGGAGGAAGTGAACCGTAGAATGCCGACGTGCTCGCCACATCCCCAGGCACTAGCGCCTCTTGCTGCGTCGCAAAGTCTTGAGCCACCTGCGCCGCACTAACCGCGGTTGCAGGTGCATTCGGCAGCGTCGCGTTGTAAGCCGCGTTATTTGCCACCGATTGAATCTGCTGTTGCGCACGCGCAATCTGACACGCCTGACTCGGAGAAAAAGGCCAGATGCCATCCCACCACGCGCACGGATCTGGCGGTGTCGTCATGGGGCTAGTGTTCGGATTCATCGCCAACGCGAGCGGCATCGCCTGCCCGCCCAAGCCGCGAGCCCCTGCCAGCGCAGGCTTGCGCCTCGTGAGAGGCCGATAGCCTTGCTGCACCCGGACATGTGCCACCGTTGGCATCAGGCATCGTCCTTTCGGTACTTCGCGAGCAGCCGCGTTAAATTCACACGCGAGACCCCGAGCCGCTTCGCAGCTTCCGACACATTGCCTTCACAAAGAATCATCGCCCGCTCGATCGCCTCTCGCTTCACCGTGGCGATCGGTCGCACCAGGTCACGTGCGATGCGCTGCAGAATCTCTTCGTCGGTGCGCGCCAGCAGTGTCATCGCCGTCGCCTCCCGCCGACGAGGCCAGGCAGAACCAAAAGCACCGCTCCAACTGCCAGCCATTCCCACACCGGCACTCCCAGCAAATTTCCGCTCGATAAAAACATCCCCACACTTGAGCTCGAAAGCGGAACGGAGACGCGCGGGGAAGGTCCGCCGGGAAGTGAGATCGTCAAAGGGAATTTGGTCACGGCCGGCTGAAGCGGCTGCGCCGCTGTGTGCTCGTAGCCCGCTGCCGTTGGAACCACACCAGGTGAGCCGTACTGAATGTCATAAACCGAAGCACCGCACGGGTTGCCGTTTGAGTCATACGGCATCCCACGCGCGCATTCGTCGATACATGGATTGCCACTCACATCGAAAGGCATCCCCGCTGCGCAGTTCGGGTCCATCGCGCCCATCCCGTGAATGATCGTGTGGTGTCTCATCGCTTCACTTCAAAAGAAAAAATGCAGCCGCAATCGCCAAAATTGGTAGCAGGCTTCCGCTTCCGCCGCTCCCGCCGCCGGTCAACGCGCTCTCGATGCTGGAAACTGCGCTCGCTGCTGCCGATGGCGGCGGAGGCGTCCAGTCGAGCGTGTATTCCGCGCGCGCAAGCCCGCCATACTTCGAAGCCGACACTGCAGCCACACGCCCCACGTACTTGCCCGCCGGGTTCGTCGAAATTCCTTGAATAGCTGGCAGGATTCCATCCGCCACCGTGAGGGTTGCAGCCAGGTCGAAGCAGCCGACGCAGCACGTCGCGCCGATGTTGCCCGTGCACGGATTCTTTCCCGCTGGTGCGGGCCCCGGACACGATGACCCACCGTTGCAGCCGTTGCGCCCGGGCTGAATGTGCGGCACCGTGACCGTCCAATAACCCTGCAGCGCCGTCTGCACGCCCTGTATCGCGCCCGCGGCATCGATCTGCCCAGCCTTATAGGCTGCTTGAATCGTCTTCAGGTCGGAATCGAATCCCTGCACGCCGATGTTCATGGCGGAGTTTTCATCCGTCGCCTGTTTCTTGCGCAACTCATGCTTCGCCAAAAGTCCTGCGATAATCGTCCCGATGGCAACCACCGCCAAGCCGACTGGACCTGCCCAGGAAGCTGCAGGCAAAAGCGTGGGCAGAAGTTTTCCACCCGCCGAGGACACAACCCCCACGACCGCTGCTGGATTGCCCATGTAGCCCATGCCCAGCTGGTACAGCGGAGTGTTTGGCGCAGAGATCGAGTGCCGGAAGCGTCGCCGATGAATGAGCGGATTCCAGCCCTGCTGGTAGAGCGGCGCCGTGGGCATCGCGATTGTGCTCACCGGCGGCCCCCTTTGGAAAACATCATCAAAGCCAGCACCGCACCAGCAGCTGCAATCGTCCAGTTGGGAACTCCGGAAATAATCGTCGACTCGCCAAACCACGCGGTGAAATCCAGCGGTGTCCCCGTTGCCGCGGCTACGGTCTGCCCCGGTTGCGCAAGACTCAGAGGCGTGGGAGCACCGATGACCGGAGAGGGTTGCGGAGACACCGGAGGAGTTGTTGGATTTGGAACGCTCAACGTGGTGCCGGAACTTGGGGGAGGCTGCGGCACGGAAGCCGTTGTGCCGTAGTACGGTGCGACGACCGGGTAAGCCGGACCTACCGGGCGAATCGGATAAGGCATCACCACGATCGGGTCGTACGCGATCGTCGGACGCCCGCCGCCACAATCCACGCATCCCCGATCGATCACCATCGAACTAATCGGCGCCATCGCGCCCAGCGTGATCACGTTCTGATTTCCCGATGCTGTGGCGCGGGGGGAAGGCTCGACCTCGGCGTGATAGACGTATCGCCTCATCGCTTGAACACCGCAATGGCCACAACCCCCATCAGGATCCACGGCAGCGCCGTGCCGAAAAGTGCGCCCGATGCAGACGGCAAGTTGTAGCCCGCCTGTGGAGACGCATAACCGGGAGTGTAGGGAGTGGCAAAACTTGCATAAGGCCCGGTCGAAACCACCGTGCCATTCGGACCGCGCATCATGGTGGATTGACCCTGTGCCGCCGCAATAATCTGCGGAGTCTCCTGGACCGTCTGCGAAATCAACGAGCCCCAATCAACGCCCGACCAGTCGTAGCCCAGGCCCGCCAGCCGCTCCGAAACGATCTTGTTGTAATTCGCCCCGTGGTAGGAGCCAAGCCCGCGCAGTCGCTTGCTTCCGCCGCTGAAATCCTGATAGCTGTCGTCCGTGAGTGACCACGCCCGCTTGCGGAAATAGCCCGGAGGTTGCGCGCCAAACTGCGCCCCCGGACGAGCTGCATCGAGTGGCAGCCAGCGCCCGGAACCGGCCGGTACTTCCGCTTCGGGGTACACGTGCGAAAACTCATTCGGGAAATCAGGATCTGCGCCGAGGGTGATCAGCCGGGCCGGATATCCAAGCGCCAAAGCCAGCGCCGCCAGCAGCATCGAGATGCAATCACAATCGCCGGCGCGCTTTTTCAAAAGCTCGAGAGGAGGGCAGAGAACTTCCTTGCTGACTGGATCCTTGGTGTACCGGATGTTGGACAAAACCCACGTATAGACCGCGGAAAGCTCCCCGGAATCGTCGTAGGCGGGTACGTTTCGTACCAAATCAACCGCAAAACGGACAAATTCGGCCTGCGTAAGCGCTTGATCGATCAGCTTGCGCATGATCTTGACGGTTTGCGCTGTGCCGCGCTCACCATCCTGCAAGGGCGCACGAAACCCGCCGATATCTCCACCAGACACGTCCAAGCGCATGAGCGGAAAAGCTCCAAAGTGACGCTGAAATGTACCGAAACCTAAGAATCTGGGAGTAGGAATGCGCCGGTTACGGGTCCGTGTGGCTGTTTTGCCACCCGTAACCGGAAAATCGTGCAGCAACAGTCCGAAAATGGAGGAGAAACAAAAAATCGTCAAGCACTTTGGTGCAGCACTGGTTGCTGCACTGAGTGCAGCACCACGGTGCACTGGCCTGCACTGGCCTGCACCTTTCCTCAAAAGCCTTGCTACCCTGTGGAAAACTGTTGTATTGTCATGAAACGCAGGCGGCCATCCGTGGGTGCGCCGGCAGAAACAGGTGATCCGTGAAGCCTGCTACCGCCGACAACCATCCCTCGACCGCATCTCAGGTGGTGAAGACCACTACCACCCGCATTGTCCCCGTTGCAGACTCCGAACGCCGTACCCCAGAGCTGTGGCCCTACCTTGAATCGCTCAACGCCAACCCCTCCGAGTGGGACCGCCACCTGATTTACATCTATCGCACCGACCCATCGCCATCGGTGCCAGTAGAAAAGTGCCAGCGCTACATTACGATGCCCGACGGGCAGCAGGTTTCAATGGGCGACGAAGACGCTGTGACGTTTGCCCTGATGCAGAAGTTTGGCGGGAAAGTATTTCGCGTGATCGTGAAGCGTGGCGCCGAGCGCGTTACCGAAGGCCGCGTGTACATCGACGCTCCACCGCGGCCCATTCTCGTGATGCCGGACACGCCAGGGCAGGGAACTCCGCGCACCGACGGCACCAGCGACGCCGCGCAGATCGCCAACAAAGCAATCGACACGATGGCCAATCAGGAGCACCAGGCCTTTTCAATTGGAGTGAGCGCACTCAATGCCGCAGCCAACGTAGTGGAGCGCTTCGCCAACAAAGGAAACGGCGGAGGCGAAAATTCCATGATGGATCGCATCATGGCGCTTGCCTTGGAGCGCTTGCTAAACCCGCCCGATCCGGTTGCGCAGTTCGTCGCCATCTTTACCGCCATGAAACAACTCTCGCCACCGCCATCGGCAGTCGAAGGCTCGCGCGATCCTCTGGTAAACAAGATCCTCGAGACCGGACTCGACCGCGTGCTGAACCCGGCGCCCACCGGTGCGCCCGTAAGTGCCAGCGCCGAACTGATGCGCCAGATTCCCCAGATCGCCTCGACCGCGGCCGACGCTTTGCGCGAATTTCGCATGGCCCGCGAAGCCGAGCTTGCAATCGTGACCACGCAGCGGGGCGGCCCGCCCGTAGCGCCATCGGCCCAGGTGATTCCGCCGGCCATTCCACAAACCGCAACCGCCGCGCCGCCTGCCAACGGAGCCCCGACGATGGAATTTATTGAAAAGAAAATCATCGAAATTTTGCACCAGCCCATCTCCGCCTCACAGGCAGCCGATGAAACCCTTGCCTTTCTCGACGCGCTCGACGACAAAGTCGTGCCCCAGCTGGCAGCCCTTGGTGAGCAGGGACTGGTCTCTCTCTTCCAGAATCGCCCCGTGCTGCGCCAGGCCATGAGCAACCCGCAGCGCCTGATTGAATTCATTCGCGAATTTTTGAAGATGCACAGCGAAGATCTGGCAGCAGCCGCGGCAGAAGCAAGCGCGACCGGAGTCCGCAAGCCCGACCCGCCGCCGCTCGCGAACTGAGGATTTTTAGCAAGGCAAGGAGAATCCGTTCAAATGGCGACCGACAAAACGCTCACCTGTTCCGACTGCGGAAATGACTTTGTTTTCACCGCCGGCGAGCAGGACTTCTACCGCTCCAAAGGATTCACCAACGAGCCCAAGCGCTGCATCGGATGCCGGAACAAAAAGCGCGAGCACCGCGAAAATGGCAGCGATCGTCCCCATCGCCGTAGCCGCTGATGAGCAGCCATCAAAGAAGCTGCGCCAGATTCAGAAAGACTTGCGCGCCGTCGTAGCGGAGGACCAGCAGAGCCCGGAGTTGGCCGCATCGACCTGTGAAGCACTGCACCGCATCGAAGACCAGTTGGACCGCGTGGCCGGACTGCAGGAGCTTTTCGAGTGGTACCTGAGAATGCCGTAGGAGGCTTCGATGACGTTCGAAGCATGGTGGGCCAAAAACCGCGACGAGTTCATGCATCTCGCTCAAGCTGCGCCCGAACTTGGGGATGACCTTGTGCGACGATATCAGGCCGCATGCTGGAATGCGGCGATTGCCGCAGTAGAGGAGCACGCCGGTACAATTCGCAGCGATCAGGCCGTTTTCTTTGGTCATCGCACGATTGCACCAGACCAGCTTTCGAAGCTTCGGGCGTGATTACTTCCGTAACTCAGGTAACACCCCGATGGTCATCTTGCAGCCCGCTGGCGCAGCATAATGAGAGTGTGCGCACCCATGGCAGCCAAGACCGCCAACCCGATCCGCTCCATCAAGAGCCCCGATGTGTTCCGCGGGCTCGACTCCCTCATTGACCGCGTCTCAAAGATCGTGACCAAGTGCAAGCCGAAAGCAGCGCCGCGGCCCGTCGCCAAATCCGCCTGATTTCCCACACCCCTGTGACCATCTGTGCAAAAGTGAAGCGCCGTCAGTAACGACGCGGCTTTCGAATCACGCCAAATTCTTGTTGACACATTGGCGCACTCTGCCATACAGTGTCGCTCATGGCAATTGCAACCGCAAAGCTGAAAGCAAACGGCGCCAGAATTAATATCCGGCCCACTTCAGAAGATCAGAAGCTTTTGGGCGCGCTGCACCGCAAGCTCGGCGTTGACACCTCGCAGATTTTTCGCCTCGCCATCCGCGCACTCGCGACCAAGGAAGGCGTCACCGCCTAAATGCTGCAACTGAACCTCATCCACGGCGGGCTGTCACATCGGATGTCACGTCCGATAACAGGTACAGTGTCGCCTGCTTTGTCGGTCGCTTGCCCGTGGTATCTGCTTCCGCTCGTAGTTCTTGTCGCCGCTCTCTTGTTTCCCGTCCCCTCCGGTGATTTCAGCGCTGCCGATGCCCGGCAGGATATAACACTCATCGCGCTTCCCCCCGGGAGCCAGAGCGTGAAATTAACCGACCGCGTGTTGCTCCGACTGGAGCACGCGGAGAAGAAAGAAATTGACCCATGGTTGCGTGACGACATCCGCATCGCGTGGCTTACTGTGTTGTGGTCTGCTCGCGGCGTTCCCGCATGGTCATGGCATCGCGACGCATCACCTTACGTTGCCGCGACCTACCAGGTGCTGCACTGCGCTCCCGATCAAGTATGGTCGCGCATCGTAGCACAAAGACGCGCCACGCTCGGCTCTGAGTATTCCAGCTGGTACGCCGAACCCTCATCCCCCAAAAAGCCAAGCGCCAGTGAGCGCAATCCGCGCTGGAGAAAAGCAGCATGAGCGAACCCACTTACACCATCGCCCTCACCGAGTCCGAGCGCACCGCCATGGCCCGCGTGCTGGGCGCACTCGTGACCAAGCTGATCAACGCTCCGCTGCAGATCGACGAAGCGCCAAACGGCGGCACCCAGGCAGCCCGCGCCGTGCTCGCGCCGCCGCCACAAAATCCCCTGTCGCCCAGCCCGGCAGCCGCGCACCCCCCAACCCCAGAACTGCGCGACCGCTGGGCCCGTGATCGCAAGGGCAACGACGTGCCGAACCCCGAAGGCTGCGAATCGGTTGAGCGCTACATCTCGAAGCTAGAAGACAAGCCGCTCGCCGACAAGCGCGCCCGCATGATCGTGGGTTGGCCGTCGCCCACCGGCAACGGTTTCGTCGAAGCCAGTTGCTTCGACTCGAAGCTTTTCCCGTGGCTGATTCTGCGCCAGAAGTCCGGCGAAAAAACCGTGCTGCACGTCGTGAAAAAAGGCAAGTACCTGAACATCGTAGGGGTGCGCGCATGACCGCACTTGCATTGCTCATAGTCGCGCTGGTGCTGATTGGAGCATGGAGTTTTGCGGCATCGCTAATCTGCTGCTCCTTCGCAGATGAGCGAGAGCACTGGTGGTGCCCGATCTGCCAACTGTTTGGCAAGCGGAGGATACCGTGAACCTCCCTCTGGGGATTCGCCGCCGCCACTCTCGTTTGCATGACGCACTCTGCGCGCTGGACGAAACGCAAAAGTTGCAGGCTGTCGAAGTACCGTCCGACCAGAAGCCGCGCTACTACCAGAAATACGCGCACACGTTGGCCGAGCGCTGGGGGTTTCGAGTTCGCACCGGTTTAAAAGTTCGCGGTGGCAACGCAATTTTAATTCTCCAACCGAAAAACTGAGGAAGGTTTCTCCCGTGAAGATCACCGTAGAGAACGCGGGAAAAGTGTGCCTTGTGGCAGTCGCCGGATACATTGCGGGAATTTTCGCCTTTTTAGTCTGGGCGATGGCCGAAGGGAGATAGCAAACCATGAATACGTTCGACTCACTCAAGGCCGCGCTCGACGCCTGGATTGCAGAAGATCCGAGCGCGCGCCGCTACACCAAGCTCACCGCCGGCGATATCTCAGAAATTCTGAGCCACGCCAAAACCTTGGAAACAGCAGGTCCGCAGCCCGTGGTGGATGCGCTCGACGCCGCAGAAGAAGACGAAGACGCAGGCCTCGACTTGCGCACGGCAAACACTTGGAACGAGGCCAGCTAAAAAAATGTTTGGAGCGCTCAACAACGAAATCATCGGCAGCCACACACGCGCAGAATTCAACGAACTTGTGGCCACGTGGGGATGGCGCTGTTACTACTGTGGAATTCCCGTCCACGAATGCGCTAAGCCAGCGCCAGACCAACTCACAGAGGACCATCTCCTACCGCTTTCCAGAGGGGGTGTGGATTTTATCTGGAATATTGTCC
>Ga0070717_10003220_pt1 | contig 11656 bp, 11 predicted proteins | sample LARL113metaG_FD_71366 | JGI IMG/M metagenome (GOLD analysis project Ga0070717, IMG submission 71366) | Corn, switchgrass and miscanthus rhizosphere microbial communities from Kellogg Biological Station, Michigan, USA - LAR L11-3 metaG | ecosystem: Host-associated > Plants > Roots > Rhizosphere ...
CGGCTTCTTCACCTTCCAGCCGTCGGAGTTCGGGAAGCTCCTGTTCGTCCTCGCGATCGCGGGCATGCTCGCCGAGCGCCAGCGCCTCGTCGGCACCTGGGACACGACGCTCAAGGTCGTGGGGATCGGCCTGATTCCCGCACTGCTCGTGTTCATCCAGCCCGACCTCGGCACGGCGCTCGTCTACATGGCGGCCCTCGCGGCGATGCTCTTCATCGCGGGGATCCCATGGCGCCACCTCGCAGTGCTCGGAGGGGTCGTCGTACTGATTGCGGTCGGAGTCCTCTGGGCGGGGCCGGCCGCCGGGGTGAACTTCCTGAAGGGGTACCAGCAGCAGCGCCTGACCTGCTTCACGCACCCGACCACCTGCTCGGTCGACGCGCGGTACAACCTCGAGCAGTCGCTCGCGGCGATCGGCTCGGGTCAGGTGCGCGGCCGTGGCCCGAACGGTGCGACCCAGGTCGCGCTCGGCTTCCTGCCGGAGAGCCAGACGGACTTCGTCTTCGCGGGCTTCGCCGAGCAGCGCGGCTTCGTCGGCGCGGCGCTCTTGCTCGGCCTCTATCTCCTCGTGCTCTGGCGCGGCCTGCGCGTGGTGACGGTCGCGCGCGATCTCTTCTCCGCGATCGTGGCCGGCGGAATCGTCGTCGCGCTCCTCTTCCAGATCTTCGTCAACGTGGGTATGACGATGGGGATCGCCCCGATCACGGGGATCCCCTTGCCCTTCGTCAGCGTCGGCGGCTCGTCGCTGATCGCGAACCTCGCGGCGATGGGCGTGCTGCTCGCGATCTACGCCCGAGGCCGCGTCGCGCGCTACTCGCGGCGCCGCTAGTGCCGACGTCGCCGATCTCGCTCGCGGCCCTCCGCCGGCTGCTGCTGGAGATCGACTCCTCGGGCCGCGGAGAGCACGTGCTCGCGGTCGGAGGGGCGCCCGATCTCGCGCCCGTGCTGCGGCAGCAGTTCCTGCGCGACGGTGCCGATCCGGCCGCGGTGCGACTCGGCGAGCCTGAGGGCGCCGACGTCTACGTGCACGTGTTCACCCGCGAGCCCGGCCCTGAGGACGAGACGGTGATGCGGCGGGCCCGGCGGGCTCACGTCCCGGTGATCGCCGTGGTGGTCGATCCCGCCGGGGACGAGCCGATCCCGTACGTGCTCGCGACCGACGTCGTGTCCGTTGCCGAGGGCCATGGCTTCCGGCTCGAGACGATCGCCCGGGCGATCGCGGCGCGGCTGGGGGAGCACGGCGCGCCTCTCGCGGGCCGGGTGCCGCTCCTGCGGCCGGCCGTGTCCGAGCAGCTCGTCGAGACCTTCGCGCGGAAGAACGGCCTGGTCGGCGCGGCCATCTTCGTCCCCGGAGCGGATCTGCCGGTGCTCGCACTGAACGAGATCCGGCTCGTGCTTCGGCTCGCGCAGGCCTACGGCGAGGAGAGCGGGCCGGTCCGGCTGCCGGAGCTCGTCGCAACGGTCGGCGCGGGTTTCGGGCTGCGCGCGCTCGCGCGCGAGCTGCTCGGCCTGATCACGATCGCAGGCTGGGCCGTGAAGGGTGCGGTCGCGTACGGCGGCACGCGCGCGCTCGGCGAGGCCGCCCGGCAGCGGTTCGAGCTTGCTCCTACGCGGCGGCCGGACGCAGACGCGCCCGCCGGGCCCTGATCGCCCGCAGCCGCTGTGTCAGGCGAGCCCAGGCCCACGGCTCGATCTCCCCGTAGCGGCCCTGCGCCTGGCTTCGGGTCGCCTCGAGGTACTCGAACCAAGCGTCAGCCTCCTCGATCATCAGGAGCTCTTCCGCCTCACGCTTCGCCACTACGGTTCACCTCCCGGTCGTGAATGGCCGGATCGTAGGTCCGGGCTCGGACGGACCTCGGCGGGGGCGGTTGCTACCCTTGGGCTGCAGGCCATGCCAAGCCTTTTCAATGACAACGAGCGCGCGCGCATCCCGCACGGGATCGGCAGCGCGCGCCCATCCGAAGGAGTTTCTACTTGCCCTGGTTCCGTTTCCGGAAGAAGTCTTCCGACGACCGGCGTCCTGAGGACGCCCCCGAGCTCGAGGCGAAGCCCGAGCCGCAACTGAACGAGCCGGCCGCAGAGACGGCCGACACAGAATCCACCGATCCGACTAAGCCCAAGCGCCGCCGCGGTAGCCGTGGCGGACGTGGACGCAAGAAGTCCGGCTCAGGCTCCACCGCCGAAGGCACGACGGCCCCCCAGCGGAAGGAGAAGAAGGACGAGGCGAAGCAGCCCCAGCGCCGCGAGCTCTCCCAGCGCCAGGAGCGTCGCCGCGACCAGTCGACCCGCCGGCGTCGCGAGCCGCAGCGCCGCGCACCGCTGCCGGCCGCGAAGCGCGAGCTGATCGTCTCCGTCGACGTCGGCGAGCGCGACGTCGCCGTCCTGGAGGACGGCCGCGTCGCGGAGGTCTACCTCGAGCGGCCGGAGCGCCGTTCGATCGCCGGCAACATCTACCTCGGGCGGGTCGACAACGTCCTGCCGGGGATGGAGGCCGCGTTCGTCGAGATCGGCCTCGAGAAGAACGGCTTCCTCTACGTCGACGAGATCGTCCGCCCGGAGCTCGAGAAGGGCCACGGCCGCAAGATCCAGGACCTTGTCTCGCGGGGCCAAACGATCCTCGTCCAGGCCGTCAAGGACCCGATGAAGACGAAGGGCGCGAGGCTGACCACGCAGATCTCGCTGCCGGGCCGCTTCGTCGTGTTCGTCCCGCAGGGCGAGGGCCTCGGCGTGTCGCGCCGGCTCGACGACGACGAGCGCAACCGCCTGAAGGACATCCTCAAGCGCCTCGACGTGAAGGAGGGCGGCGTCATCGTCCGCACCGCGGCCGAGGGCGCGTCGGAGGAGGACATCGAGCGCGACCTCGTCTTCTTGCAGCGGCTGTGGAAGTCGATCCAGGCCAAGGCGAAGGACGCAAAGCCGCCCGAGCTCGTCTACCAGGAGGCCGAGCTGCCGCTGCGCGTCGTCCGCGACCTCTTCACCGCCGACTTCGAGAAGGCCTACGTCGACGACGAGCGCACGTACCGGCGCATCGTCGGCTACCTGAAGAAGACGTCGCCACACATGGTCGAGCGCGTCGTCCGCTACAAGGAGAAGACGCCGCTCATGGAGGCGTTCGGCGTCGAGCAGGAGATCAAGTCCACGATCGGCCGCCGCGTCGACCTTCCCTCCGGCGGCTATCTCATCTTCGACTACGCCGAGGCGTTCACCGTCATCGACGTCAACACGGGGCGCTTCGTCGGCGGTCGCGGCAAGAACGCGGGCGGACGCCTCGAGGACACGATCACGAAGAACAACCTCGAGGCGGTGAAGGAGGTCGTGCGCCAGCTGCGCTTGCGCGACATCGGAGGGATCATCGTCATCGACTTCATCGACATGGCGAACCCGAAGAACCGCGCCACGGTCGAGGAGGCGCTGCGAACGGAGCTCGAGCGCGACCGGACGAAGACGTACGTCGTCGAGATCTCGCCGCTCGGTCTCGTCGAGATGACGCGCCAGAACGTGACCGACGGGCCGCGCGAGGTCATGACCCGCAAGTGCCCGACCTGCAAGGGAGACGGCATCGTCTACTCCGAGGCGTCGGCCGCCATCGACGTCGAGCGCCGGCTGCGCTCGCTCGCCACGGGCTCACGGGCTCAGGCTTTCCGGGTCGAGCTCGCCGACACGATCGCAAGCGCGCTCGTCGGCCCAGGCGCGCGGCGGCTGATCGAGCTCGAGGCGCTGACGAAGAAGCGCTTCTTCCTCGAAGGCAAGCCGCAGACCCACCTCGACCACTTCGTCGTCCTCGCCGAGGGCAAGCTCGCGGATCTCGCGCCGGCCGCGCCGGTCGGGGAGGAGTCCGAGATCATGCTGCAGCTCGTCGAGGTCGACCGCTACGACGGTGCGGCCGCCGTCGGGAAGCTCGACGGGCTCGACATCGTCGTCGCGGATGCGGCGCCGATGGTCGGGAAGCGCGTCAAGGTGCGGGTCGAGCGCGTGCTCGACGGTCGTGCCTACGCCGTCGCCGTCCGCAAGACGAAGGCGGTTCCCGAGCCGCTGACCGCGGAAGGCGAGGCCGAGAAGCCCACGCGCAAGCCGCCGGCACGCAAGGGCGCCGCGGCCGCGGTGGTCGAGGAGCCGCCTGTCGAGACGGAGACCGAAGCGAAGGTCGAGACCGAGGCGGAGGTCGCCGAGGAGGTCACCGACGGGGACGAGGCTCCGAAGCCGAAGAAGAAGACGAGGCGCGGCTCCCGCGGCGGCAGGAAGCGCAAGAAGACGCCGACGGCCCCGGAAGCAGCCGAGGGGACGCCGGAGACGAACGGTGCCTCCGAGGAGGCGCCCGAGCCGGCCCGCGGTGTCACCATCCACGTTCCCGGCGAGGAGCTCGGCCGCGACGGCGCTGCCGCCGCCGAGCCCGGCCAGCCGACCCAGCCGGAATCGGCCGAGCCGGAATCGGCCGAGCCGGAATCGCCTGAGCCGGAATCGCCTGAGCTCGAGGCCGCCGACGAGCCCGTCACGGCCGACGCCGCCGAAGAGGGCGAGGCGCCGAAGCCGAAGAAGAAGACGCGGCGGGGCACGCGCGGCGGGCGCAACCGGAAGAAGAAGCCCGCTGCCGCGACGAACGGCTCCGAGGCCGCCCCCGAGCCCCCACCCGAGCCCACACCCGAGCAGGAGCCGCAGTCCGAGAACGACGACTTCGACTATGTCCCGATGTCCGAGTGGGCGGACGATCTGGACACGAATCGTTAGCTACACTGCCGACTCGCGGGCGCCCAGCCCGCGTTTCCACGCCATGAGCTCCTACGCGATCATCAGTCTCGGCGGCAAGCAGTACCGCGTCCGTGAGGGCGAGCGGCTGCTCGTCGACCGCCTGCGCGAGGACGAGGGCGCGAAGCTTCAGCCGCGCGTCCTGCTCGTCGGCGGCAACGGCGCCCCCGATCTCGCGCCCTCGACGACGGTGACCGCACGCGTGGTCGGGCACGAGCTCGGCGAAAAGATCCGCATCGGCAAGTACCGCCGCCGCACCGGCTACAAGAAGCACACGGGCCACCGCAGCCGGCTCACGCGCATCGAGATCGAGGCGATCGGCGGCGCGAAGCGCACGGCCAAGGCTGCCGCGAAGCCGAAGCCGCAGGCCGAGAAGGCGGAGCCGAAGCAAACCGAAGCGGCACCGGCGGAGAAGACCGAGAAGGCGCTTCCCGAGGGCTACGCGTCGATGACGATCGCGGAGCTCTCGGAGGCCGCTGGCGGCTGGAGCCGCGAGCAGGTCGAGGCGGCGCTCGAGCACGAGCGCTCCGGCAAGGCCCGCAAGGGCGCGCTCGCGGCACTCGAAACGGCACTCGAGGAGAAGAACTAGATGGCACACAAAAAGGGACTCGGCTCCTCGCGGAACGGCCGCGACTCCAAGCCGAAGATGCTCGGCGTGAAGCTCTTTTCGGGCCAGGACGTGACGGCGGGGATGATCCTCGTCCGCCAGCGCGGAACGCGCTTCCGCCCCGGCCCCGGCGCCGGGATCGGCAAGGACGACACGATCTTCGCGATGCGCGACGGCAAGGTCGCCTTCCGGACAAGCGGCGAGAAGCGCTTCGTCTCGGTCGACGCAGCCGAATAGGTCATGTTCCACGACCGCGCGCGCCTCACGGCCGTTGCGGGCCGCGGCGGCGACGGATCGATCCATTTCCGGCGTGAGAAGTACGTCCCGCGCGGAGGCCCGGACGGCGGCGACGGAGGCGACGGCGGTGACGTCGTGCTCGTCGCCGACCCGCGGCGGCGGGATCTCTCGGGCTTCCGGCCGAACCAGAAGCTCCGTGCCGGCAACGGAGGAGTCGGCGGCGGCCGGCTCTCGAACGGGGCGCGGGGCGAGGACGCGCTGCTCCGGGTTCCGGTCGGGACGCAGGTGCTCGAGGGCGAGGAGCTCGTCGCCGACCTCGCGCACCCGGGTGCCCAGGTCGTCGTCGCGCAAGGCGGCAGCGGCGGCCGAGGGAACAAGCATTTCGCCGGCCCGCGCCGGCAGACGCCACGCTTTGCCGAGGTCGGGATCCCCGGGGAGGAGCGCGAGATCGAGCTGCGCCTCAAGCTCCTGGCCGATGCCGCCCTCGTCGGTCTCCCGAATGCGGGCAAGTCGTCGCTCCTGACGCGGATCTCGAACGCCCGCCCGAAGGTCGCCGAGTACCCGTTCACGACGCTCTCGCCCGTGCTCGGGACCGTGGAGTCGCCCGATGGACGGCAGCTCGTCGTCGCCGACGTTCCCGGGCTGATCGAAGGGGCGAGCGAGGGCGTCGGCCTCGGGCACGAGTTCCTGGCGCATCTCGAGCGCGCCCGGCTGCTGGTGCACGTGATCGACTCGTCGGAGGGCGACGCGGACGAGCGCTGGCGCACGATCGACGCCGAGCTCTCCGCGTACGGGGCGGGGCTCGACGAGCGACCGCAGGTCGTCGTCCTCAACAAGATCGACCTGAGCCCCGATCCGCCGGCCTTCGACGTGGAGGACGAGCGGATCGTCCGCGTCCTCCGCGTCTCCGCAGCCACGGGCGCGGGCCTCGACGAGCTCCGCAAGACGCTGTTCGAGCTCGTTCCGCCGGAGGACGAGGAAGCGACCGAGCCGGTCGAGGAGATGGTCGACTTCCTCGTCTACCGCCCGAAGCCGGCCAGGCGTCCCTTCCGCGTCTACCGGACCGACCGCGGCTTCCGCATCACGGGCACTCCGCCCGACGGGGACGAGCTGGAAGCGATCCTCCGCGCCGCGGGGGTCCGCACGGGCGACGAGGTCGAGGTGGGGGAGGAGGTGCTCGAGTGGGAGTAGTGCTGTACGGCGGCGCGTTCGATCCGCCGCACCTCGGCCACGTCGCGGTCGCCGACGCGGTGAGGGAGCGCTTCGGCGCCGACCGCCTCGTCGTCCTCGTGAGCGAGCGTCCCGCCCATCGAGACGTCCACGCCTCGGCCCAGGATCGCCTGGCGCTGGCGCAGGCGGCGTTCCCGCGCGACGATGTTCGCCTCGACCCGCACCCGCGCACGGTCGAGCTGCTGCGCGCCGAGCGCTTCGACGATCCCGTCTTCGTCGTGGGCGCCGACCAGTTCCGCGGCTTCCTCGACTGGCGCGAGCCGGAGGCGGTGCTCGAGCAGGCACGGCTCGCCGTCGCCACGAGGCCCGGCTATCCGCAGGGGGAGCTCGACGCCGTGCTCGCGCGGCTGCGACGTCCCGAGCGCGTCGTCTTCTTCGAGATCGAGCCGAATCCGGCTGCCGCGACCGACATCAGGGCTCGTCTGGCCGCAGGAGACCCACTCGACGGCGTCGTTCCGGCGGCCGTCGCGGAGGTGATCGAGGAGCGGGGCCTCTACCGCTCGTAGCGCCCGTCTGGACCTCCGGTGGCTGTCGTCTATCCGAACGGATATGTGCCGCCGCGCGCGACCGACCTACGACTGTCGTAGGGGGAAGCGATGGCACGTAAGGGAGGTAGGCGCGTGACGACAGCAACGAGGCCCGTCCTGCGGCTGGCGGTCCAGTCCGCGAACGGCGAGCTCGCGCGCGTCTTCCCGACGGGCCAGGCGTTGCTCGAGACCTTGGGCGATCTCAACTCGGATGTGCGCGAAGCGCTCGCGGGGGAGAGGGCCCGCCTCAGCCACCGCGGCTATCCGGAAGATCTCCCGCTGCCTGCCTTGTGGTGGGGGGCAAGCGCGTAGCGGCTCGGCTCCGTGCCGCTACGCGGTCTGTCCGCGAACCGGGGATACACTGCGGGAAAGCGATCCAAGGACACAGCAGACTCTGACCTCCCTCGAACAGGCCCGCCGCATTGCCGCTCTCGCCCGCGAGAAGCTGGCCGAGGACGTCGTGATCCTCGACATGCGGCCCGAGTGCTCCTTCACCGACTTCTTCGTGATCGCCACCGGGCGCAACCCGCGGCAGACCGCGGCGATCTGGGACGAGGTGCATACGCAGCTGAAGCAGGAAGAGCGCCTGCTGCCGCAGAGCGTCGCGGGCACACGCGAGGGCGCCTGGATCGTGGCCGACTACCTCGACGTCGTCCTGCACGTCTTCACGCCGGACGCCCGGGCGTTCTACCGGCTCGAGGAGCTCTGGAACGACGTGCCGGCCGTCGACGTGGACGCCGCCGCGGTCTGAAGCGGTATCGCTAGGCGGGCTGGATCCCCGAGCGGGTGAGGAGCACGTTGCCGACCTGTGTCGGCAGGCCGTGCATGAGCCTTCCGCCGAGGTGGACGTCGAGGTTGGGCGGATCGCCGACACGGATCCAGACCGGCCCGTTCGCGAGGCTCACGCGCAGCGTCTTGCCCTGCAGCAGCGTTCCCTCGTAGACCGTCGGCCCGCTCGCGCTGCCCGAGCGGACCCACAGCCACGAGGAGCCCCGGGACGCCACGACGAGCGCGCGGCTGCTCGTCACGGGGGCGACGACGTGCTTCTTGTGGCGCTTCTTCGGCGTCGTCGCCGGAGCGGTCGTGGTGGGAGGTGAAGTAGTCGTCGGGGGTGCCGCCCCCTGCTTGCCCGACGACCCGCTGAGCTGCCAGGCGGCGACCGCTGCGACGACGGCAACCACCGCGGCGACGACGACGAGCGGGCGCAGGAGCCCGCCGCCGCCCGGCTTTCGCCGCCGGCGCTCGAACCGCTCCGGCACGAGGGTCGGACCGTCCTCGTGCGCGTAGCGGCTGTTGTATTCGTCGACGTACAGGCTGCCGTCGAGGCCGAGGTAGTCGGCGTACGTGCGGAGGAAGCCCTTGACGTAGGCGTCGCCGGGCAGCAGCTCCCAGCGCTCCTCCTCCAGCGCCTGCAGGTAGCGGTCGCGGATCCGGATCGCCTTCTGGACGTCGGAGGGCGAGAGGCCGCGCTTGAGCCGTGCCTCGCGCAGGCTGCCCCCGATCTCGAACATGCCGGGATTGTCACCGAAACGGCCGCCCAGCGCTGGCCGCCGCCGGGGGCGGCTAAACTGGGTCGCCCAGGGGCCGTAGCTCAGCTGGGAGAGCGTCTGGCTGGCAGCCAGAAGGTCAGGGGTTCGAGCCCCCTCGGCTCCATAGACTCGGCGCCATGAGCCACGAGAGCGCCGACCTCCTCCTCCGCGGTTATCACGCCTTCGTCGCCGGCGACCTCGACGCGATCGAGGCGCTGCTCGACCCCGACGTCGAGTGGGTGGCGGCCGGCGAGTCGGACGCGATCCTCGTCAGCCGGGACCGCGTGCTCGAGCTGCTCGCAGAACGCGTCGCGGAGAAGTACCACGTCGTCGTCGATCGCGCGACCGGGCTCGGGGACCGTGTCGTGGTCAGCATGCGCTTCTCGCGGATCGAGCTCGACCCCTCCGACGAGCGACCTCTGCAGAGCCGCCGCTCCTACCTCCTCGGCCGCTGGGCCGCCGTCGTCTACACGCGCGACGGCCGCGTGGTGCGCGTCGAGGAGCACCCGCATCTCGAGGCCGCTCTCGAGGCTGCGGGACTCGAAGCTGAGTAGCTACAATTCCGATACCTACTACAGCTTGGAGTGTGATTTAGCCTTGACCGATCTTTTGCTCGTCCCGCTGGAGGACACCGTCGTCTTCCCGGGCATGAACGTCACCCTCACGGTGGACGTCGGCGACGAGGATCGTGTCGTGCTCGTGCCGCGGCACGAGAACGAGTACGCCGCCGTCGGCACCGTCGCCGAGGTCACCGAGCGCGTCCGCATCCGAGGCGGCATGCGCGCAGTCAGCCTCGAAGGTCTTCACCGCGGCGTCATCGGCGCCGCCCACACCGATTCCCAGGGCCGGCTCCGCGCCGAGGTCGAGGAGCGGGAGGACGAGAACCCGCCGCCCGTCCAGACGCGCGAGCTCGAGCGCGAGTATCGCGCCGTCGTCGAGGAGATCCTCGACCTGCGCGGCGCCGACGACCGCGTCCGGGAGTTCCTGCGGGCGATCTCGGACGCCGGCGCGCTCGCCGACACCTGCGCGTACGCGCCCGACGTGAACTTCGCCCAGCGGGTCGAGCTGCTCGAGACGGTCGACGTCGTCGAGCGGCTGGAGCTCTCGCTCGGCATCCAGAAGGAGCGGCTCGCCGAGCTGCAGGTGCGGCGCCGCATCCGCGACGACGTGGAGGAGGGCGCGCAGAAGCAGCAGCGCGAGTGGTTCCTCCGCCAGCAGATGAACTCGATCCGGAAGGAGCTCGGCGAGGACGAGGGCTCCGTCGTCGACGAGTACCGCACGAAGATCGAGGAGGCCGGGATGCCGGACGAGGTCCGCGCCCAGGCCGAGCGCGAGCTCAGGCGCCTCGAGACGATGGGCGACGCGAGCGGCGAGGCCTCGATGATCCGCACCTACCTCGACTGGCTCGTCTCCGTGCCGTGGTCGAAGCGGAGCGAGGAGACCCTCGATCCCGCCGGTGCGCGCGAGGTGCTCGACGCCGACCACGCGGGCCTCGAGGACGTCAAGGACCGCATCGTGGAGTACCTGGCCGTGCGGAAGCTCCGCGAGGACCGCGGGATCCCGAACGACAAGAAGAGCGGCGCGATCCTGACCCTGATCGGACCTCCCGGCACGGGCAAGACGTCGATCGGCGAGTCCGTCGCGCGGGCGCTCAACCGCGAGTTCGTCCGGATGTCGCTCGGCGGCGTCCGCGACGAGGCCGAGATCCGCGGCCACCGGCGCACCTACATCGGCTCGCTGCCGGGGCGGCTCGTCCGCGCCCTCAGGGACGCGGGGACGATGAACCCGGTCATCCTCCTCGACGAGGTCGACAAGGTCGGCGCCGACTGGCGCGGCGATCCGTCGGCCGCGTTGCTCGAGGTGCTCGATCCGGCGCAGAACCACTCCTTCCGCGACCACTACCTCGACGTCGAGCTCGACCTCTCGGAGGTCGTCTTCATCGCGACCGCGAACGTCGCGGACACGATCCCCGGCCCGCTGCTCGACCGGATGGAGGTCATCCGCTTCGACGGCTACACGGTCGACGAGAAGACCGCGATCGCTCGTGGCTACCTCTGGCCGCGCCAGGTCGAGCGGAACGGACTGCGCGAGGACGAGGTCACGATCTCGGACGAGACGATCGAGACCGTGGTCTCCGAGTACACGCGCGAGGCAGGCGTCCGCCAGCTCGAGCGCGAGCTCGGCACCGTCCTCCGCAAGACCGCGACGCGGATCGCTTCGGGACAGGTCGAGCCGCCGGTCGACGTAGACGTCGACGTCGTGCGCGACGCGCTCGGCCGCCAGAAGTTCTTCCAGGAGGCCGCGGAGCGGACCGCAGTTCCCGGCGTTGCGACCGGGCTCGCCGTGACCGGCACCGGAGGCGATGTCCTCTTCGTCGAGGCGACCTCGATGGAGGGCGGCAACGGCAACGAGCTCGTCCTCACAGGGCAGCTGGGTGACGTGATGAAGGAGTCGGCGCGGATCGCGCTCTCCTACGTCCACTCGCACGCCGACGAGCTCGGGATCGAGCCGGAGGCCTTCAAGGACCAGTCGTTCCACGTGCACGTCCCCGCGGGCGCGATCCCGAAGGACGGCCCGAGCGCGGGGATCACGATGAGCACCGCGCTCGCGTCGCTCCTCTCGGAGCGGCCCGTGAAGCACACGGTCGGCATGACCGGTGAGGTGACGCTGCAGGGACGCGTCCTGCCGATCGGCGGGCTCAAGCAGAAGGTGCTCGCGGCGCACGCCGCCGGCCTCACCGACGTGATCATCCCCGAGCGGAACCGCGCCGACCTCGACGACGT
>Ga0070717_10003222_pt1 | contig 11653 bp, 13 predicted proteins | sample LARL113metaG_FD_71366 | JGI IMG/M metagenome (GOLD analysis project Ga0070717, IMG submission 71366) | Corn, switchgrass and miscanthus rhizosphere microbial communities from Kellogg Biological Station, Michigan, USA - LAR L11-3 metaG | ecosystem: Host-associated > Plants > Roots > Rhizosphere ...
ACTTCCATCGGGCGAAACGGTAAACGGACGGCTTGAGCACATCGACGATTTCGATATTACTTTGATCGACGGCACCGGAGAGCGTCGGTCTTTTCCACGCGATGGCGAAACGCCGAAGGTAAAGCTTCACGATCCTCTTGCAGCGCACATCGAATTGTTGAAGAAATACAGTGACGACGATATTCACGATTTGACGGCTTACCTCATGACGCTGAAATAGAATTTACAGGTTGAGCTGTATCACGCGCCGGGGAGGCAGATGAAGACGAGACCGGAACCGGACATTTGTGTAATTGGCGGTGGACCCGCCGGACTGGCCGCGGCTATTGCATTGCGGCTTGAAGGATTTTCCGTTCAACTTTTCGAATGCGCCATTCCACCGATTGATAAAGCTTGCGGCGAGGGCTTGATGCCAGACAGTCTCCGCGCGTTACGGGAACTCGGCGTGAGCATACCGATGAACGCCGGGTTTCCTTTCCGTGGAGTTCGCTTTGCCGGCGCGGGGCACTCCGTGGTGGCGGATTTTCCGGCCCAGCTGGCGATAGGCCTGCGCAGAACGGTCCTACACAAATTGCTGGTGGACCGCGCCGAGGAGCTAGGAGTTGTGTTGCGTTGGGGCACGAAAGGTGCGCGCCTTATTCGAGGCGGTTTGAGCGTGAACGGCGAAACGATCCGACCGAAGTTCATCGTAGGCGCCGATGGCCAGCACTCATTGATCAGGCGACGCGGGGGGCTGGATAGAACCTGGCGCGAGACGCGACGATATGGTTTCCGGCGTCATTACCGGATCGCGCCGTCGTCGCCCTATATGGAAATGCATTGGGGAGCCCGCTCGCAGATCTACATCACTCCGGTTTCCGAGACGGAAATCTGTGTTGCCCTGACGAGCCGAGATCCCAGAGTCAGACTCGAACAAGAGCTGCGGGGTTTTCCGCGCATTCAATCGCGCCTTTCCTCCGCGCAGCCGTGCTCCTCAGAGGCGGGAGCAATTAGCGCTTCGCGTGCGCTGCGGAGTGTGTGGAAAGGAAGATTGGCATTGATAGGAGATGCCTCCGGTTCGGTGGACGCAATTGCCGGAGAAGGTCTGGGCCTGTCGTTCCGGCAAGCCTTGGCGCTCGCGCGGGCGTTTAAGGCGGGCGATCTCTCGCAGTATCAGGCGGCGCATAGAAAGCTGGCGCGGCGACCATCGTTGATGGCATCGCTTATGCTTATGCTGGAGAAGCATGGAGCCTTCCAAGCGCGAGTGCTGGCAAGCCTCGCGAAAAATCCTGACGTGTTCGCGTCGCTGCTTGCGATACACGCGGGCGACGGTTCGTTTCTGGATCTCTGCTCGCCGCGGCTGCTGAATTTTGGACTGGCATTTCTGGCGGCTCGAGGAGTGGCGTAATCAGACGCCATGCACTACTTGTATCTGTTTTTTGCCGGTTCCGCGATTGCCAGCCTCACGTCCATGGCCGCTACACAAGGAAAGCCTATCGACGTCCAACGCAGTTTTCTAATTATCCATGCCGGGAGAGCTGGGTTGTTTTCGGCGGCCGGGCATGAGCATTGGATCAGCGCACCAATTTTCAGCGGCGCGGTGGATGAGACGGGCGCGACTCCGAGCGTACGGTTTGTGGTCAAGGCGGCGAGGCTCGCGGTCAAGCCGGAAAAAACGCTCAGCGCCACGGACGAAGCCCAAGTGCAATCCAACATGCAGACCAAAGTTCTCGAATCGTCGCGATATCCCGACATTACCTTTCAGTCGACACGCGTGGTCAGAAGCGGCGGCGATACCTGGAAATTGGATGGCAATTTGACTTTACATGGCGTTACGAAGCCGTTGACTCTCGACGTCCGGCGCGAAAACAGCGCTTACGTGGGCACGATTCGTATCAAGCAGACTGAGTTTGGTATTCAGCCGATTCGGGTGGGAGGAGGCCTTGTGACGGTCAAGAATGAACTCGACATTCGATTCAAGGTGTACTGCTTAGAGTAGCCGGCGCGCCGCGCCATCTTAAAATCAAGAGAGTACTGGTCGAATGCAGTCCGACTGCGCCCGCGTCCCGTGCGAGTGCCGCCGAATCTCCATGGCGGTTTTGGCTTTGGCCCAATTTGTTAAGCTTCGATGCACCGGTTGTCGCGGTGCTTTGGCAGGTTCTATTGACGCGCGATCTTGCGGTACATGTCAAGCCCGGCGAGCCGCTGGTGCTTGCGCTGTGCGTGTGGCTGGTGTATGTCGCCGATCGAGTACTCGATGCGCTGCGGCCGCTCAAAGGCGATTGGGAGCCGGACCGAAAGAGATTCTACCGGCGTCACCGCGGATTGCGGGTGCGGCATGTGTCCGCGATGGGCGGACTGTTGGTTTTCAGAATTGTGGGGACGAGGGACATTTGGTGCGGATGAGAGGACTTGAACCTCCACGAAGTTTCCCCCACTAGAACCTGAATCTAGCGCGTCTGCCAATTCCGCCACATCCGCAAAATGTGTGACGTTTCTATTGTAATTCACTCGTGCTACCATCTCGCCCAAGTCTTATGTTGCGATCACTACTTTGCCTGTTGGCCGCCGTGCCGATCCTGAGCGCGCAAGCTCATTTGATTCTCGATACCGACATCGGCAACGATGTCGACGATGCGCTGGCGCTTGGCATGATTCATGGGTTTGAAAGCCGCGCGGAAGCGCGACTGCTGGCGGTGACGATTACCAAAGACAATCTCTATGCCGCTCCGTTTGTCTCGCTGGTGAACACGTTTTATGGGAGGCCGGAGATTCCCATCGGCGTGGTACATGACGGCAAAACTCCGGAAGATTCGCCGATGCTGAAGATTGCGCCGCTACAACGAGGCCGCACGTATCCGGAAGCCGTTGCATTGCTCACGCGCATTCTGGCTCACGAAGGCGATGGGGCCGTGAGTATTGCGCAAATCGGTTTCAGCACCAACCTGGCGCGGCTCGTGGCTACTCCGGCCGGGCGCCGTTTGGTGCAACAAAAAGTGAAGGCTCTGTACCTGATGGCCGGCAACTTCGCCCGACCGAAGCCGGAATACAACGTCTTTACCGACGCCGAGTCGTTCCGCGACCTGATGAAAAACTGGCCCACGCCGATCATCTTCAGTGGATTTGAAATCGGCCTCGAGATCCCGTTTCCTTATGAAGCCATCGCGAAAAATTTTCGCTATGCCGCCCGTCATCCGATTGTGGATGCCTATAAGCTCTATGTCGGTAAGCGGGAGGATCACCCCGATTGGGATTCGACGGCTGTGCTCGAAGCGATTCGCCCGGACCGCGGCTACTTCGCGTTTTCCGAGCCTGGGCACGTCAGCCTAGGTGAAAAGAATACGACGGTTTTCACGCGCGATCCAAAAGGAAACTGCCGCTATCTCATCCTGAAGCCCGATCGAGCGGGGGCTATTCGCGAGCTGATTGCGACACTCGTAAGCGAGCCGCCAGAGCGGCGGCAGTGAGCCAAGATAGAATTGAAGTAATGCCCGCCGCCTCTGTTCCGGTTGCTGCTCCCGCGCCTCTGCGGTCCCCGTTTTTGATCGTCGGGTTGGGATGGCTGATCCCCGGCGCGGGCCATCTGCTGCTTGGCCGTCGCGGGCGCGCAGCCATCATTTTTTTCACTGTGTTGGTCACGTTTATAGCGGGCATCCTGCTGCGCGGCCCGCTCTTTCAGCCGGGCGGCCCGGGCGATGTCCTCTCGCGCTTGATTCAATACGGAGGCTTCATCGGCGATCTTGCCGCCGGGCTTCCTTACCTTTTGGTGAAATGGCTGGGCTACTTCCCGCCCGATTTGGCTGGACACAACCCGGACTACGGCTCGAAGTTGATCGTCGCGGCGGGATTGCTGAACATTTTGGCGATGGTCGATGCATACGAAATCAACTCGCGGCAAAAAGATTAACCATTCCCTATGAATTTGAGCCTGAATCATTTTGAAATGTCGATTTTATTCGCGCTGGTGTGCAGCGCCATGTTAGGACTGGTCACCAAGCGGACCGACGAAGCTCGTTTGAAATACGGCGTGTATTGCTTCGGCTGCTTCATGGCTGCGCTGTTCGGCATAGGCTGGTTCATGCGGCTGTTGCACGGATAGGACCCGTTTCACGGGCCGGGCAGGCTATGAAAACTTTCTACATCGAAACCTTCGGCTGCCAGATGAACGTCCACGATTCGGAGAAGGTCATAGGCACTCTGGTCGAGAAAGGTTACCAGCAGGTGGCCAAGCCGGAGGATGCGGAATTGGTGTTATACAACACCTGCAGCATTCGCGATAAAGCCGAGCAGAAGGTCTTTCATCGGTTGCAGCAGTTCAAGTACGCGGCAAAAAACGGTCATTCGCAGAAGACTTTCGGAGTCCTCGGCTGCGTGGCGCAGCAGGAGGGCGAGCGAATCTTCGAACGCGCTCCGCACGTGAGCCTGGTGGCGGGCTCGGCCAGCTACACGAAGTTACCCGAATTGTTGATTCAGCTCGAGGCAGGGAACCGCCGCGTTACCGGGTTGAGCCTGGACACGAACGAAACTTTCGATACGCCGTTCACCCGGCGCGACAACCCGCACCGGGCCTACCTGACCATCATCGAGGGATGCGATAAGGCGTGCGCGTATTGCGTAGTGCCCTTCACGCGCGGACCAGAACGCAGCCGCACTAGCGAAAGCGTGCTGCGCGAGACGCAATCGCTCGCCGATTCGGGGTATACCGAAGTGCAGCTTCTTGGCCAGAATGTGAACAGCTATCGCGATCCCTCGCCCGCCGGCTGGGACTTTGCGCGCTTGCTTGCGGCCACAGGAAATGTTGCCGGTATCCGCCGCGTGCGTTTCACGACGTCCCACCCGCGGGATTTCGGACGGAGCATCGTGGAGGCGATTGACGAGCGGCCTACGCTCTGCAATCACGTGCATCTGCCGGTTCAATCCGGCTCGAGCGCGGTCCTTGCGCGGATGCAGCGTCTCTACACGCGCGACGATTACATGCGCCGCATCGAGTGGATGAAGAAGGCCAAGCGCGATATCGCGATCACGACCGATATCATCGTTGGATTTCCGGGCGAGACGGAAGCCGATTTCAACCAGACCATCGGTTTGATCGATGAAGTCGAGTACGATTCGATGTTTATTTTCAAATATTCGAAACGGCCGAATACTTCGGCGCTCGCCTATGAAGATCACATTCCGGAGGAAGAGACAACACGCCGCTTCCTGATCTTGCAAGAGCGGCAGCGTGTCATCCAAATGCGGCGGAATGGCGGATATGTGGGGAAGAGCGAAGAAGTACACGTGGAAGGCTACAATCTGGCCACGGGTCAATGGATTGGCAGAACGAGTCAAAATAAAACATTGAACTTTCACGATGTGGAACTGCCCGCGCCACGAGAGGGCGAGACGCTTACCGGAAAATACCTGGATGTGCTCGTGACACGGGCCGGCCCTAACAGCCTGGCGGGACAGCGCGCCGGTTCATCTGTTCCGCTTTTGCAGTAAGGTGGTGAGTGACGAGGGGAATGGAGGAAGACACTTGGAAGTAGAAATGAAAATCCGCGGGCTGATGATGGACCCGGTGACTAACATGCCCATCGTGGTACTGAAGGATCTGAGCGGCGATTCGGTGCTGCCGATCTGGGTTGGCATTTACGAAGCCAACGCGATTGCTCTGGAGATTGAAAAGGTGACCACGCCCCGGCCAATGACTCACGATCTGATCAAGGTCGTATTAATGGGTCTCGATACTTCCATTCGGAAGGTTGTTGTGAACGAGCTTAAGGACGAGACCTTTTACGCAATGATCTGGCTCGAACGGGAAGGGCGCCTGATCAGCGTGGATTCCCGTCCGAGCGATGCGCTGGCACTGGCGCTGCGGCACGACTGCCCAATCTACGTGGAAGAGAAGGTGTTGCAATCTTCGCGCAACTCCGCGACTGTTTCGGAAAAGGTCAACAACGAGGAGTTGCGCAAATGGCTCGAGAACCTCAATGACGAGGATCTCGGGCGTTACAAGATGTGAATCGGGTGCGCCTAGCGATGACGGGCGGCCCTTCCTTTCTTAGGCGGCGCGGTGGTCTGGACACCCGGGATAGTCGGATCCTTGAAGGTCAGCATATAAGGATCTTTGGTGAAGCTATCGGCGACGCCGCTGAAGTCCAGCTTGGCACCTACTTTAATCGTGTCGAGGGCCGAAGCCGGCAGAGGCTGCGAGAATAACAGGGTTGCATCGGGCTTGGCAGGATCTTCGACGCCGAGCACTACTTTGGTGGGCTTGTCCGGCGGATCGATGGAGATCACGGTGCCGCTGAAGGTCTTCACTCCTTCCGCGCCGCCCGGAATCTCGGCGTCCTTAACCGAACTCGTGAAGAAGCTGTCCGCCTGGTCCCCGACCAGGTTACTCTTGATCGTGTACCAGAGCTTGAACGCGGGGTCGGAATTGATCCGTTGGTTCATAGCGTCGGCTTCCTTCTTGGCGGCATCGGAAGCGCTGGCAATAGTAAAACCGTCGGGCGGCAAAGCGCTGGTCTTGGCTTGCGCGAGCAATTGATCGGCACCCTCGGCGTTACCTTTGTAGCCTTTGTAGGCTTTGTTGAAGAAGTCTAGCAACTGCGTTCGGGTCGCGGGTGGGAGCGCTCCGGGACCGTCAAACTGCGCGGCACGCGCATATTGAAACAGCGCTTCGGGAATTTTCTTGTCATCGTACAATGCCTTCGCGTATTGCGCCGAAACCGGGCCTTGGTCCGGATTGACCTTTAGACTTTCCTTGTATTCCGATTCCGCAGTGGCGTTATCTTTCTTCGCGGTTGCAACCCAGGCAAGCGCGTTGTGCGCCGCACCCAGCCGGAATTTCTTCGCTTTTTCAAAATCGGCCGGAGTGATACCCTTCGGCATATTCGCCGGAGAAAACGCCTCGTCGGCGCCGCTGATGAAGGCATGCGCCGCAGATTCTACCTGACTTTGCAATTCGGGCGGCGGGTTGTTTCCACCTACCGCCGGTCCCCAAAAGGAGATCAAATACAGCGCGAGCGCGTTCTTCGGATCGGTCTTTAATAACTCCTGGCACTTATTGAGCAGAGGCTGGCGTTGCGACGGATCGTTCTGCGCGAGTTGCGACAGAGTAGCAATAAAGTACTGTAACCGTTCTGGCGCATAGTCGCTCTGCGGATACTTATCCTGCCAGGTGTTCAGGACTTCCAAGCGCGCCTTGGGGTCGGTGGTCTGGGTGACCTTGCTATAAAGGTCGTATTCCCCCCGATCTTTATAGTTCTTAGCCGGGGTTTGGCCGGCTGCGGGCGCTTGGCCGGCCGCTGGAGCCGCCGGCTGCTGCGCTCTCGCTGGAGCTACCGCGACCCAGCCGGCGAGCAGAGTCAAAGCTCCCGCTGCAGCCAGCGGCATACCCGCTCTTCGAAACCAAATGTCCACGATAAACCTCCCAGAAGAATTCTACTTAATAAGCTTATGCGAAGTGCACCCGTGCTACCTGGCACTCCATTCACCCGCGTGCGCAAAGCCGGAGTATAACCAAACAGCGCTCTGCCCGCAACTCTATCAATTAGCTTAGATGCCCGGCACACCCAAGTTGTTCCTGTGCACGAAGATCTTTAGGTAATGTACCGCATGCTATCATCCCTTTTCCATGCGCGCTGCGGACCTGGCGGTTATCCTAGCGTATCTGCTTTTCATTACCTGGTTCGGCGCCCGGTTCAAAGAGAAACAAGCGACGGTCAAGGACTATTTCTTAGGGGGGCGCGGGGCCCCATGGTGGGCCATTGCCTTCTCGATCGTTTCGGCCGAGACCAGCACGCTGACCGTCATCGGCACGCCGGCGCTTTCCTTCGCGGGTAATTTCACGTTTCTCCAGCTAATCCTCGGATATTTGCTGGGGCGCATCGTGATTTCGGTCCTGTTCCTGCCGCAGTACTTTCGCGGCGAAATGTTTACCGCCTACGAGTTGATGCAGCGGCGCTTTGGTCCGCACATCCGCAAATTTACCGCAGCCACGTTTCTGATTTTGCGGGCACTGGCGGAAGGCGTACGCGTTTTTGCGGTGTCTATCGTTATCTCCGTGGTTCTCGGCAGCGACGATATCTATTCCATTCTGCTGATCGTTCTGCTGACCCTTTTCTACACGTTCCAAGGCGGGATGACGGCTGTGATTTGGACGGATGTCGTGCAAATGATTCTGTATGTATCGGGCGCGGTGATCAGTTTCTTTCTGATCCTGCATCTGATTCCCGGCGGCTGGGCGCATGCGGCAGCGGTAGGACAGGCGGCGCACAAATTCCAACTTTTCGATTTTCGTGTCGAACTCACGCCCGCATTTTTCCGGCGCACCTATAGTTTCTGGGCCGGCTTAATAGGCGGTTGTTTTCTGAATACCGCGAGCCATGGAGTTGAACAGCTCATGGTCCAGCGGTTGCTCGCCGCCAAAAACGAGCGTGAAAGCCGGCGCGCGCTGCTGGTTAGCTGGGTCGTGGTTTTTTTCCAGTTCGCTCTTTTCCTGACAATCGGTGTTTTGCTATTTGTGTACTACAAAGATGCGGGCATCGCGGCGCCAGCCATCCCCGAGCGCACTTATCCGGAATTCGTCTGGAACCACTTGCCGGTGGGCCTTGCGGGCTTGGTGATGGCAGCGATTCTAGCTGCCGCTATGTCGAACTTGAGCGCGGCGCTCAACGCTCTAGCGTCAACTTCTATCATGGATTTTGTGAAACCGATGCGCCCCGGCTATTCCGAGGCGCGTTTGCTACGCCTGGCGCGTTGGGCGACGGTTGTGTGGGGAGTAGTGCTGTGCGTGGTGGGTTTAGCCGCGCGGCACTGGGGCCGCATTCTCGAAGCCGGCCTCTCGATCGCATCGGTTCTGTATGGAGCGCTGCTGGGAGTCTTCCTGCTGGGGATGCTCACGCGCAGGCCGGGCGAATGGTCCGCGATCGTGGGCATGGCAGCCGGTTTCCTGGTTACGCTTTTATTTCGTACACATGTGGCTTACACTTGGTACGTCTTGCTTGGTTCTCTCGCCACTTTTGTCGTAGGCTACGCCGCTAGCTACGTGGTGCCCAGACGCCTGGACACGCGCGCTTCCTGACTATGGCCTCCGCACCCGCGCCGTCGCTCCAGAGAGTTCTCGGATTATGGAGCGCGGTTTCGATCGTAATCGGAACCGTTATCGGCAGCGGCGTCTTTCTGGTTCCCAGCACGATGATCGCGAAAGTCGGCTCGGTGAAAATTCTTTTCGCCGTGTGGGTGGTAGCGGGGTTATTGAGCCTGTTTGGCGCTTTGACGTATGCGGAACTCGCCGCGGCGTTGCCGGAAGCGGGCGGCGAGTATGTGTACCTGAGCGCCGCCTACGGTCCGTTTTGGGGCTTTCTATACGGCTGGACGCAATTTTGGGTAGCCAAGAGCGGTTCCATCGCCACGCTCGCGGCCGGTTTCTATACCTACTTGACGGCTTTTGTCCCGGCGCTTGGCGCTCCGGTGCTCGTGACACCTTTTCACATCGGGCCGGGAGGGAGTCTGCTCGAGATACATTACGGGCAACTGGTGGCAATTGGCGTGATTCTCATTCTAGCTGCCGTGAACTATGCGGGGGTGCGGGCAGGCGGCAATGTGCAAGTGTTTGTTACGGCGGTAAAATTGATCCTGATCGCCGGCATCATCGCGATCGGGATTTTTTCGCGCGCGGGCGATTTCTCGCATTTTAGCCAGCATGTGGTGAGCGCGGGTGGAGTGGCGGGCTTTTTCGCAGCCATGGTGGGTGCGCTCTGGGCTTATGACGGCTGGAATAACGTCAGCATGGTTTCTTCAGAAATCCGGCATCCCGAACGCAACCTGCCGCGCGCCCTCATTTTCGGTACAGCGACTGTCATCGTGACGTACCTGCTGGTCAACGTTGCATACTTCTATGTGCTCAGCCCCGGGCAAGTCGCCGCGAGCAATCGGGTGGCTGCCGATATGATGTCGCACTTATACGGCCACGCTGCTGCCGGCGCCGTTACGATCGCCGTGCTCATCTCGATCTTCGCGGCGCTGAACGGATCGATTCTTTCCGGCTCGCGCGTGCCCTATGCGATGGCTCGCGATGGTCTTTTCTTCCGTACCAGCGCTGTGGTCGATCCGCGCTTCAAGACGCCCGGCCACTCCATCGTCCTGCTGTGCCTCTGGTCTTGCGTCGTGGTGCTTAGCGGCTGGTACGAGGATCTCTATAATTTCGTGATTTTCGGTAGTTGGATTCTGTATCTGATGACGGCGGTTTCAGTATTTGTCTTACGTCGAAAGCAGCCTGCATTGCCGCGACCGTACCACGTGATCGCCTATCCCCTCGTGCCAGTACTTTTCAGCGCCGTTGCAGTTTTGTTATTAGTGAGCACGTTTCACACTCGTCCGCGTGAATCGCTCATGGGATTAGCACTTATGGCGCTGGGTATTCCGTTTTATTTCCACTGGAAAAGAGTGGCAGTTAAAAACTAATATAGAAGATATTAACAATTTCATTTACTCTATTAGGGAAATACGCTGGTACTACTAGAACTAATTGCCTGTTTTGTAAACGCGCGCGGGTTGAAATAGATGGCAAACACCCAGTAAACTTCGGATAAATCGAACGCTTAACGCGGCTAGCTCACATGGAAGCAGTAAAAGCGGCATAGCCTCGATACACCATATTCTGAGAGGTGGCGATTTTGGACGTTGACAAAATGCTTGCCGAGTTACGGCTGGAGCGAGAGCAGATCGAAGAAGCTATCCTTACTTTGGAAAGACTTGCAAGAGGAAGAGGACGCCGGAGAGGCCGTCCGCCTTCCTGGCTGAAGGACGCAGCGGCGGGCACGCTGAGCCTAGACGAAAATGGGGAAATCACCTCATTATCTAGCGAGCCCAAGCGCCGCGGCCGTCCGCCGGCAAACCGGCCGAAGGCGCACGCGGCCGAAGCCGCTGGTTAATTCTTAGTCCCTACAGTTTCCGTGCGGCCCGCCAGCGGCTTTACTATCGGTCCGCCACACACACCGACGCCCGTATTCAGCAGCGCGTTTAACAAATTAAAAAGCACGGCGTAAATCACCTGTTCCGATACTGGTTGGCGTCCGGGCATGCGAAAGGTTCCAGGCAGCTCTTTAGCAATTTGCACGCGAACAGCATGCGGCAAGGTTCGCCCAGTCCGGTCGCGCTGATTGGCAAGCGAAAGCGGCGTCTGCAAAACGGCGCCGGATTTTCCATCCACATAAAATTGGCAGCGAGAAAACCATCCGAGATTGCCCGGGTCGGCAGCGTCGAACAGCAAGAGCGGGGCCTGACGCTCGGTAGCCGCTAAGTCCAGCGACATGACACGGCCCTGGTCGTCGATCTTGAAATCGAAACCTGCCTGCCGCGCGATGTTGCCGACGAATTCCGGGTCCAACTCCAGCAATAGATATTTGTTCGACCCAGCCTCCAGAACTTGCATTGGCTCTTATTCTAACTGGCGCTGCCGGCCGTATAGCCGCCGCGTAAATCCTGCGCTTGTTGGCGGTAGACCTGGTGGTCCGATTCGCTGAATTGCACCAGCTTGACTACCTTTAACGAGTCCGATTCTCCGCTTAGCCAGTTCGCCACGGTCTTCACTGCGATGCGCGCGGCATCCCCAATCGGATAGCCATAGATGCCGGTGCTGATGGACGGGAAACTGATGCTTTCGACGCGGCGCTCAACGGCCAAA